>Ga0179593_1794695_pt1 | contig 12994 bp, 12 predicted proteins | sample CZODoug2_1_08_16_FD_185931 | JGI IMG/M metagenome (GOLD analysis project Ga0179593, IMG submission 185931) | Vadose zone soil fungal communities from Angelo Coast Range Reserve, California, USA - CZODoug2_1_08_16fungal (PacBio error correction) | ecosystem: Environmental > Terrestrial > Soil >...
GGGGTCGTACGTCGTGCGGTAGAAGATTAACAAAAGGGCAACTGTGCACGAAGAAGGGCTTATTAGTAGAACCCAAGCTGGGGAAGGGAAGGGGGAGAAGCTACTTAGCAACAAGGACAATAATCTTGACAATCGGGATCATTCTGGACCGTCTCCATACCACCAGGAAAAGCATTACTGTACTCCTATGGAAAGCTCCTGGAGGAGTCCACTCGAAATCAAACCAGAGTTTCTTCCACTGTGGCGTGGGGAAAAAAAGGCGGGGGTAAGATCGAAGGCTGGATAAACGTGATGGGATAACGTGAATCCAAGGCTCGATTAAGACATTTAGCTCTACTTTGAACACAATCAAAACGCTTGGATGGAAGGAATTACGTGCAGGGACTAGTGAAGAGACGACGGAAAAGAAATACGGGGACTGAAAAGACCATAAGGAACCTAGGTTTCTAGGATCGGGTACCCTATCGAAAAGATCATTTTTGGGGGGGGGAAAGTCGTTGTTTAAAGGCACTCTTTCATTCAGAAACTTTTGAAAGGACGATTAAGAAAACGAAGTTTTGCGGCGAAAAAATTTCCCGCCCAGAAGCCATACGAAAGAAAAAATGGACAGAATCCTTAGGGTCTCTGCCCTACCAGAAGGAAATCTTCGCTGGTTGTCACAAGGAAATGGGATAGACTTCATGGAACTTTAAAAGAAGGCAGAATCTTCAATAACTACGACAAAGGAAACGCAAAACAGTCACTCCGAGGGGATCCTTTTCCGCGTCAAAGGGTGAGTTCGTGCGACGGGGTGGGGAATACTGAAAATAGCAGATACGTACCTCTTGCCATAGATCGGGGGGGGGGACAAAAAGGGTTGCTCCCTCACAGAAGCAGATCGTTTCAGGGGAAAGGCCTGCTGAAGGGAGAGGGGGACGAGTTTGCTAAAAAAAAAGCGTCCATGCCATCCTAGCAACAAAAAATGTCCCTAAAAAAGCGTTTCTGTCAAAGGAAAAGGAGGTGCCGCCCGCGGGCCAAAGAAAATCTTGTAAGTATCGTGTGGGGGAACTTTCAATAGGTTAGCCGACAGGGGGAGTGCGGGCAGGAAGAAAAAAGGGTCCTCTGCAGCAAAGATCGATGGTACTATTAGCCAATGGGAACAGCAACAAAGACCCCAGCAAATCTGGTACAGACTTGTTCGGGGACGTCCTTAGGATGTAAGAACCTTCCCAGTCTTTGGGGAACCTTGACTGGGGGGGGGGAACAACAAAAAAAAAACCACAGGGTCGAGGACTCCTCTTCCGAACCACAGCCAGAAGAAGGTCTCTGTGAGCGGCCGTTGATTAGGGTAACGACTAAATCGGGGAGGTAGCAAAAAAAAAGTTTGTGTCGGGGGAAGGGGCGGGGGAAGGAAAGTTGTCGTGGGGGTTTCAGGCGGGAGAGACTTCCAAGAGGCGGTCTTGCAGAGAGGCACGGGCAGGAGTTTCGTCTAAAAGATGAGAAAGATAAAAATCTTCTTCCGTGACAACCCATACCGGTTCAATCGCTCATTGACTCGGGCGGGCTAACCATGGTGAATATACGATTGCAAGCATAACATCGTACTGGGACTTCGGAGATAGGAAAGTGAAACTCGAGCTTCATGCTCGGCTTTATCATTTGTCCACGGGGTAATCAACAGAAAAAAAAAAACCATCGGAATGAGCTTCAAGGTTACCGTGTAGATTCAAAAACCGCCTAGCGAAAGACCTAACTCTTCGAGCGGAAAATAGGAGCTTGCGGGAGAAAAGTGAATATCACAGTCCGGGTGGAGGCCGGAACGTGCGCCGGAACTGAACCAGGGCCGGGAATCCGTTTGCACAATGGAAGGAAGCCCTTGACTCGAGGGGAAGTTCTTTTCCTCTATGAAGTAATAGTCTGAGAATAAGACTATTAGCGCCTCCCATATCGCAGTCGGAATGAAGGGAGTATACTTTCATGATTACTCAGCTGCGATTGGGGGGGGGGAAAAAGTAGCTGTACCAACCAGAGTAGTGGTCTAGTTCCCGCGTGGGGGGAGAAGCTTGCAGAGAAAAGAAATGTTTCACCGTGCGCGGGGAGTAGTTTTACGGCGAAGGCAAACACCACAAACGGAGGAAAGGGAAGAAAGACATGGGCATCTCGGCCTTCCAAATATAAACGAGTGCAGCTGTGGAAAAAAAAAAAAATATTTCCGCTCTCACGAGTGAGCACTCACGCGGGAACCGGATGAATTTGCAAAACATCGGCGAGGATGCTAGGGAGTAGAATTCCTCTTATAATTTTAACGAGCTAATTAAAGAGGATGCGCTATGGTCGACAGAAGAAACGAAATACGCATTACTTCTCGGGAAGAGAAAGAAGTACATACCGTGAGGCGTCGGCGCGAAAAAAACCGCCTGGGCCGTAGGCCAGTTCCGTCAACAGGTTCCTAAGGGTATATTCACGTAGGAATGGGGGCTTTTACTCCCAGGTCAGAGAGCAATACATGATCTCCTTTACCGTATCAGCTCGAGAGGGGAGCCGATCTACACTTAAAGGTTCGGAAGATGGAAGCAGTGTTCTTGTCAAGAAAGGACAATGCGACGCAGTGCGTGGTGAGCAGGAAGAGAGTTCATTTAACAGACCGACGTCCCGAGGTGCCAATCGTAGCTCAATCCGTCGTCAAAAGCCCGCGGTCAGGCTCGAGGCAGAGGTTGAAAACTTTATGGTTGGGGGAAACGGAATAAGATATCATCTTCCGTAAAGAAACTCGCCCGTAAGTGCTGCAAGAGAAACTTGAAGGAATCGAATGAGTTCCTCCGCCTGGAAAAAAGACGACAACGTGAACTTCAAAAAAACAATTTCCGGGAGGGGGTGTGCGAACTACCGGGAGTGCCCCTACCAAAGACTGAAAGGGAAACAATCCAAACTCAAGAGACAACGTCCGTGGGGGGAGCTCGTGCGGGGGGGAAGATATAGAACGTGGTGGGGGTGTGCCCAAAACATAAGAGGGGATTCACACAGGAAGGGGACTGATTAAAAACGAGAGAGTATTTACTCCTCACTGACAGAAAGAAACAGGCGTACCAGAGGGGGCTAATCTCATGACCACACGGGATAAGATCAATTAGTACCAGCGGGGAAACACTTACTGATCATGCCCGAGGCCATCTTAAGGTCGTCTCAAGACCGGGAATGATGCCATCAAGAGACATTGGACAGTCTTGGAGTAGGTGAAATCACTCAGGAGGGTGACTCTCCAAAGTAGTGGGCATAATTTTGTGGACTCGAAGTTGGAGAAAGATGGCTTTGGACTCTGAAGCTCGCAAGGAAAGGCGGGGTCTGGGGGATCGGAAACGCTGAAAGGGGAGGGGTAGAAAAAGCCAACAAAACTACCACCCCCAACTCCAGATATGAAATACGAATGACACTCAGGGGAAATCTGGGAGAAAAACCTTTTGCAACGAATCCCAACCGTCCTTAAATACCATGACACAATTCCCGTCATGTTTTCTGAGGCGGTGTCCTTTGGGAAGGGTGAATTAGTCTAAGGCTTCTTAAGAGGGGTTTTTGAGAAGAGACATTATCAATCGGCGTAAAACCGCGGACGAGTTCATAGGGACTGGACGATGGTAGGGGATCGACAATTAATGAGGAGAAATTTTGAGGAATGGGCTGGAAATGGCAAGAAAGAAAGCAACGTTGAAGGTAATCGTCGGCGGGGAGGGTCTGGGGGGGTCATGAAAACCAAGGAAAAGGATGGATTCATGACAAAGTTCTTTGATCTGGCGGGTACCACGATTGAAAGAAAAGCTAGAAACCTAGGGGTCTGTCAGGAACGACAGGAGCCGTTTTCCTAACGAGAAGAAATTCACGGGAGAAGGACCCTACCATCTTTTGCGCAGATGTTGTGGGGAAGAGCAGACAGATAAAGGGGGAGTGTATTCACGGGATTCAAGGGAAACCCTTGTTCTAAAAAAAACCGCCACAGGCGACGAAGAACGGGGGACGAAATTCGGGGAGCTCTCCAGGCTGAAAGAAGCGCCTCATTGCGTAAAAATTCTTGGTGTATGGGAGGGCCCCAGAATGATCCCGAGGGGGAAAAACTTCTTGTAATGGAGCTACGACTCTCAGCAACTCCGGGGTTTCCAGCAAGCCGGGAAGGGTAATCTCATTGCGTCCGGAGAGGAAAAAGTGACGACAGACGTGGGGGAAAAAGGGGCCAGACCAAGTGAACAAACAGAAAAGGGGCGATCGGGTACAAACGGAAAAGCAGTACGCAACTAAGACTTCAAACGGATACTGACTCACAGATGAATATGAGAGATACCACTGAGGGGACAGGGAAGTCAAATCATGCGAGTAGTGTAAAAAGGAATCATACAGACGGAGCGGCAGTCAGTGCCGCACAACGGGTGTACGATGTGAAGGAGGGAGAAAAGCAGACCATTTGACATTAATGTTGGGTAACAGCTAACCAGAAGCCAGGCGCGGCTACGACCGGTAGAGAATTGGACGACGTGGATACGGAGAGGGCTACTCAGTCGTCTGCCGGGCCAATAATTAACCTGCGTTTCTGGAAGCGCTAAAAGAAAAGGGGAAAAAGGTTGTGCGATGCGGCGGGTAGCTTCTCTTCGTGCAAGAACACTCACCCGAGCCAATACAGCAGTAATAACTGCAGCATGACTCTGTGAGCATCTAGCTTCATGAGCTCCTGGCAGCCTGGCACAGCGCAGGGGGGCGGAATGGCCCACCCCCCAGCAACCGAGGCTCCTGTGAGGACGCAGGGGTGCGTTGTCTGAACATATGAACAAGGATGATATGAAAAGAACGCGGATGGCGGTCACCAGTGGGAAAAGAGGGGAACTCGTACCAAGGAAATCGAATCGAGGCTACGCCTGTCATCACACATTGAAAGGGGGACATCATATTGGAGGGGACACGATTAACGTCACGAGGATGGAATTCGTACTTATACGTGGAAGCGGGAGGGACAAGATCACGATCCCGGGGGGAGGCCCAGAGGGCCCAGCTACCCATAGGTTGAGTATGTGTACCATCGGGGTTACAAAAAAGCGAATGAAACATGAGTGTCAAGAAAACAAGAAGGGGCGACAAAAACACGCGAGAGGTGGTTTGGTCAGTAGAGCCGAAATAAATAGTAAAGTCAACGGGAATTATCGAGTTGCAGAAAGGGGGAAAAGTAAGCACGCGGGTTATGAATACTTATGGGGACACATACCGAGGTGGGAGGGACGGTCGTTACCTAGCCCAGACGTCAAATCATATTAAACTAGGCACCGTACAAGAGAAGAAAAAGAAAGTGAAGATCCCCTTAAAAAGGGGGACGCCTCGCACTAACACAGTACACTTAAATGGGGATAACGAATCTGGCGGGGCACTGGAGAAAGTGCTAATTGAGTTGACCCGTGATTAGACACGCGAAAAAAGAGGGATAAAAGAAGGCTTAGAAAAGAAATGCAAGGGCGGTATGGGGTATACAGAAGGAAAAACGCAGTCGTGCGGGATCGCGGGGAAGTCACCGACAGGGCTAGAGTACCATCTTTCCGCGTCGCTTCAAGTAACTGAGTATTTTGAAGGAGGGGAGGGGAGGGTGACTATCGACGAAAAAAAAGAGAGGCTCTCACCAATGGAACATAACTTGGAGAACGCACCGTGGATTAAACATATCGCGGCCGAATTTTGATAGATACAAACCGCGGGAAGCCCTTTCAGCGTTCGAGAGACGTGCGGCGGTGCAATAGCGTCCACAGAAGGAGAAGGAAAGCAGTGTGGGTGCTGCTTGTTGGAGAGGGAGACATCGAGAAGCGCCAGAAACGAAAGGGGCGCGTCAATCCGCGAAAGCAACGGGTAGATACCACAGAAAATACTAAAATGCTCCGGGGCACGCATGCCGGTGGATTAGCATTGTCACCGACATGCGGCAGCGAGCGAAGCGACACGAGAAGAAAAGGTGGATAAAAAGGGGGAGAATGTGGGGTTGGCATCCAAGGAAAGTGATCCAAAAAAAAATTAGGGGGGAAGAGCTACGTGGCTCGGGTCATTTTTGCGTGCTAAAAAAAGAGACAGGTGAAGATGTAATGGGGAAATTGGTCTCTTTGCAGATGGTACTACATGGAGTTAGCAAGAGGTCATTAGGCGTCACAAACAGCACAAAGCAACTTGTTTCGGAAGGCGTCTCGTCCGTTGGAAAGAAGAACCGTCCAAGGGGAGGGGGAATTGACGGGGGGGTTTGGGAACAACAAAAACGTTCGATACCTCCTCTTCCGAACCAACAGCCCGAGCGAGATGGGGAGTCTGGCTGATCCACGGGCCTTGGGAGGGCACTGAAGTCGGGTGAGGCGTCCGTGGCGGCTGTCACGGAAAGGGAGCTCCAACGTGGGAGTTAGCAAAAATAAGACTCGGTGGAAGTGCTGCCTCTCGCATTGCGCCGTAAATTGAGGGGGGGAGGGCAGATGTGGAAGAGTGTATATGGGTTTGAAAGAGTGCAAACAGAAAAAGTCACAGTCAATAGGGCCAAGCGACAGGAAATCGCGTCCTTGATAACAAAAAGGAGGGGCCGAAACAAAATGTTCTGCGCGATGTGAACTGTGTTCAGATGGGGGGGAAGAAGAAATTCCCTGACATAAAAATCGTCTTCCGGGGACGGAGGACGAGGGGAAACTAGTTCCACACCGAGGAGGCAGGCGGCACTCGCATCCATTGAAGAGGGGCTACGATTCGGGGAGTGACTGGCTGATATACGAGAAGACGATCGAGTGCCAAAAAGCCAAAGAAAACAGTGGTACGCGCCGTCCGTATAGGGGAAAAAGGGTTTGCGGGCACACTTGATGCGGTACCCACGAAAGGAAAGAGTAGCACTGCCACTTGACAGGGTAAAAAGAAAAATGCCGAATGTGCGCGAAGCTTAAGATGCTGGCGGGGCCACACTACACTGAAGGAATTGCATAACATGGAGGAAAAACTGTGGGGGGAAAAGGGGAAGAGATAATAAAGTCCCTAAGGCGACGCGCATGAAGCGTGCACACCGCGGAATACGCAAGGAGGGGGTAGAGAGAAGAAACCACGGTCTTGAGGAGTGAAAAAAGCCTAATTCATTTCCTGGAGGTACACAACCTTGTGGCTTCCAAGGGCGTCCAGTTTGAACGAACCAAGGTGGCCTCCAGTTAAAAAGGGAGGCGTGCACGAATTGACAGGGGGGCTATCGTGTTTGCCTAGTGCAAATATATGACTCAGAGAAGTAATCAGGGAACAGTCTGTGAGAGATAGTCGAAAGGGTCTGCAATTTCGCGGGCCCTTAGTAGCTAGGCATCTAAATAGGCGGGGGGGGGGGGTAAAGTGGGAATTAAAAAGGAAAACCCTGGGGAGGTGTGCCGCGTCGTGATGTCGCTGGGAGGGAAATATCAGATCGTGTGAAGACAGGGCGTGCTGTGAGGGGGGGGGAGGAGAGGCGAAATGAATCATGGCGTCGGGCGCAAATCGGGGGAGTGAGGGTGGGCTCACCATATCTATATCATGAGGGACCGTCAAGTGAGAATAGGGGAAGGAGCTATCTTCATATTGATATCGGATTTCGCCTGAAAAGGGGGGGTGTGTACTCTGGATGAAGGGACAACATGGGGGCGCGGGAGGTGAATTGGGCTATTTGAGTATCAGCCGGATGAGAGAGACGGTAGTACCTAAAAAGAAGGGATACTAATCTTGTTTTCAGAAAGAAAGGGGGGGGATGGGTCTCTGTGTGCGGGAACAGAAGGAGTGCTTCCGAACGACGCCTTGTAAACGGAACAGTTTTGGCCGGTGTCAAATATGGATGTGGGCGTTTGTCCTCCGGTCAACACAATGCGGGAAAATATCGTAGGAATGGGAGGGAGGGGGGGGGGACTCTCAATATACCGTGGAGAGGTCACTAAGATTTAGGGGCGTGGTGGTTACCGGAAGGAAATAAGCTCGGATAGGGGAGGTGGCTGCCGCATCTACACTGGGTAACAGGTGCAGAAGGGGGGGGCCACGCTCGGGGAGATTGAGTTGGGGAGGGGAGCGGAGGAAGAAACCGCGGGAGTTGGTTAGGAGATGAGGTGCATCTACTTTCATTTCACTAGGAAGACTTAAAGAGAGGCGGGATGTTTCTTGCCAATCGTGATAGGAAGGCGGGCGGTCGTCTAAATGGTGGAAGGGGAGGGGGTTCAGAGGTTGAAACTTTAATGGGGTGGGGTGTGGACTTCGAGACAAGATGTTGGGTATCGGATCATCTTCCGTGAAAAGGCCCGTGCCGTGTCCTGAATTACGTGGGGGGGGGGGATAGACTCCGACTGGAAAGTCATCGCTTCGCGGCGCCATCCGTGGTGGTGGACAGAACGGCAACTAGAGAAAGTGATTCACTCTTGCCGAAACATTTCAGGCTTGTGATTGATCGGTGCATCAAAAAATATGCTGCTGCAAATGACGCATTCGTAGGCCCTACAAGGAGGAACGGGACCCGTACGTACACTCAGTACCGCTCAACGAAGCCGGATGCTCATGACAGCTAGGGCTGTGGAGAAAACGGCGGGTGCGACAAGAATATACAGTAACTCCTCAACAATGAAAAAAGGGAGCCCAGCGGGAATTCGCCAAAACAAAGACCACAAACATATCACTACTGAAACACGTACGAACGGCGCTAAAAGTTCCAACAACCAGAGACCGGCGCCGGGCCACACATGCGATATCGAGTGTGACGTGTTCGAAAAGAAAGCGCCGCAGACGCTACGTGGGTAGCTGAAACAAGATTAGTACAAACAACAACGGTGGCGCTAGTAGGATATTGGGGGATGTGGGGGATAACGAGGTACATGACCAATGCGGGGGGGAGGACAATGATTAAAACGTCGATCATTCAGATACCGCAAGGGGGGGGACGTGGTTCGTGAAACAACCCTGGAGTAGGTACGGAACGATCAGTACTAGAGGCAAGCAAGTGGACTAAAGCGGGGAAAAGCACATCAACTGAGGAGCGGGCGTCGGGCGAGGATAGCACACGCAAAACAGCCAGGACAGACTCCGTGTGCTAATAGGAAAGGGGGGGGGGAGAGTACAATGCAAGAGAAAAAAAGGAAGAAGAGGCCGTATCGCTTGGGAAGACGCAAGGGAAGGAGCGGGTCAAGCATACAGAGCAGGCGCAATTCTTAAACAAAGTCATGTATGTTAACATGGTTACTCGACGGGCGATAAGAACCGCAAAGAAAAACAATGCAAAAACCGGCTCTGCGTATGTGGCAAGGAAGGGACGTGTAATTGTACAACAAAGATCTATGACAGGAGGGGGAGGTAATAGCTACACATTTCGTGAAAAAAAGTTGCACAGAATAAAAAAGAGCGTCCCGAACCTGGCCTAAATCAAATGGACAAGCATGCGAGGCCCCTTACTGTTGGGCTGGAACCCGTTGGGTGTAGACACTGCTGTCAGGGGGGAGAGCGAGAAATTGTCATAAGCTTCTTTAAAGGGGGTGTGTATGCGACTGTGTGTCAGGGCATAAACACAAGTCATACAAATCAAGAGGGTGCAGGTATAATTGGGAGCGCGACCGAGTTACGATTTGGGATAGTGAAGACGTGGTAGGGCAGAAAGAAATTTCATCTCGTATGGGGAGGAAAAGGCGGAAAGGGGGGAGTGCTTAAGAGGCGTCGTTGATGGAAATCGGATTTCAGTAAAACACGACATGGAGTCAGGAAAATTTGCTATCGGTGACAAAGGGAAAAAAGATGAACCGCTAGAAACCTAAAAAGGCCCGTCAGATGGAGGGGGGGAATAATAGACTGCAAAAAAGTCGCCTGTATATTGCCCGTGGGGAGACAGATTTTTGTGGAGACTACCTGATCATCGAAGGGACTTGGATGCAAGATAATCCCGTGTGAAAAGCTCAAGAAAACCTAAGAACTCCACAGAGAAGACCCAATCGCAGTGAACAGGGAGGTATCTTCCGTGTGCTTCAAGGAGGGGGGTATATCAAGGGACCCAGATGTTCCAAGAACAGCATGAATTCCCGAAGGGCGTCACTACTCGCAGCCCCTCAAGAAGGAAAGCAGCTTGGATTGAGGGGGTGCTTCAGGTCTATAACAGTTCCCTCACGCGTGGTTTTATCTGCTACGCCGCCGGAAAACACAAGGGGAAAACAACACAACGGAGGAGAGGAAAGGGAGTGAGGTGTCGTACGCCAGCGTAGGGAAGGGGGGAAAAAAGGCCGTAGTGGCAGGCTTCTGTCACTGTGCGATAAAAAAACCCAGTGGAGTATGGACAATATGTAAAAGTCAGGACACACACACCCGAATCAGCTGATACTGGCACGAAAGACTTTGTGCAAAACAAGAGCTCTGGGGCGTCTCGGGTGGAGACGTCCTTCTCAGCGCAACAGTAGAAGATGTGTATAAGACAGAAAGGATGAAGCAAGCCACATATTGTGCAAGTGGGCAACTAACAAGCCCGTATTTCTGCGATACCAGCCAAAGGGGATCCGGAGTGTGGTGAACGGATAGGGAAAAAAAAACCGTGATAAGAGGGCGAGGACGAAGGGGCACAGATAACAGGGCATGTATAGGAAGGGAACCAAGATACTATGTCGGTACACAGTGAATTGGGGCATGTCCCGTGCCGGAACTTTTGTAAGAGAACGCAACCGTGGCAGTGTAACGAGCAGGAAAGGAAGGTACCACAGGCAATCAGAAAAAAAGCGGGAGGAGAAAAAGCGAAAACAAAAAGACTTGAACAACATCTGCTCCAAAACAATTCAAATCGGTGGAATGAAGACATACTCCCGGGGAGGGCTCCTACCGGGAAAGGATCGGGGGGGGCGCCGGCACTGGGGATCGGATAATCCTGCGAAGGGGATCAGTGAAAGCGGCGTGAACCCGTGCAAAAACCACTAACCGCTCTGTTGCCCAGAGAAACATGGCACCAGCCAATGGGTGTGACAAATCTTGGGTTGGGGAGGTGGCCTACTATCATCGGGTGTAGTGACAGGGGGAAAAAAGAGGAAAAAGCTAAAGTGGGTCATGAATAAGCGTCAGGAAGTGAAAAGTCACAGTAAAAGTTCAGAAACGTTGACAGGCAACGACGGGTACCAACGACTGCTTTGATTTGCGGAGACAGCCATTTCAAGCTATTACGCCAGAGGGAGAAATGAAAAGTGCTAACTTATGTCGATGAAAGAAAGTCTTCCATCTGAAGAGAAAGAGTCGCGGGTATAGACTGCATTAGACGAAAATAGATGAAAAGGGAGAACCGGAACTACGAAAAGAAACGCATAATAACACAGTAAGGAAATGCTCTTCCTTTTTTCCGATAGGAGAGTTTTGGGGAGGGGCTTTGTGCCTATAGATTCATCTTTGAGAGAGGTTGTTGTTACAAGCTGAGAAGAAACTCACAGTTCAGCGTGGGGCAGAGCGGTTTCAGGTAAGTGAAGTGGGACGCGGAATCAGACTTTGGCGAGTTGCTCAGAACAAAGCCATGAGGGTCGCGGCCCAAATGTCCCTAGGGGCGGTACCGACACAGAGGGCCTCACGAGACAAAAGAATTTTGGGGCCCAAAAAAAATTTAAGTAGCTTGAGGGGGGAAGTCTTGGCCGAGGGAGGCGAAGGCGGGAGGGGTCTCTGGAAAAGAGTCCTGGCTCATTGAGAAACACGATTTGGTCATGAGAGAAACATGCTCCCTCGTGATTGTTTGAGGAATCAGAATACGTTAGGCTGTAAAAATCAGCGTTGTTAAAAACCTTCCAAGGGGGAATATTTAGGTACACGTTCTAGCGGAATCAGAGAGAACCACAAGCTCAAAAGGAAAAGGTTGTGGAAGAAGGGTCTACTAAGTCTTAGTGACGAAGAGGAGTTAAGGAAAGAAACCGACGGAACCTTGTTGGAAGGTTAAGTCCATTTGTCGGAGGGGGGGTTTGAAAAGACGAATGACTGAAGTCGCTTCTTGCATCAAACTTCAAGGGGGCAAGGTCTGCAGGTTGGGGAGAGGGGAGAAAGGCGTGGACCTATAAAAAAAATCTGGACTGGCTGCTTGTCAGCCGGCGGACAAAGGAAGCGCCATTCGCAGGCGGACGCTCTGAGAAAGCACGATAAGGACGACGGGAGAGACCATCACATGAGGGTTCGCCGAGCGGGGAAGAGGGTGGCGTGGTCGTGCAGCTTCCATCGCCGTCGTCAAGAAAAAAGGACACCGAAAGCGGTAAACAAAATGGAATCGGAGAAAGGACGGTCGCGACAGTGAAGCGGTGAAGACACATGCCATCATCAAGAAAGGAGTCGGGGTATCCAAACTGGGTGATAAAAACTGTATACGTCACGTAACTTCAGGAAAAAGTCGTGTCATGGCGGCGTAGAAGGGCCGGGGGTGGACTAGGGCAAGTTTACCGGGAGGCGGCACGCTAGCTTCTCCAAGGGAAAGACACAATTCAGGTAGTGTAGGCGCCTGGGGACAAACGACCTAGGAGGGTGCGTGCACACCGATCTCGAAGGAAGGGAGGGGCTCATATCTTACAATCTAGGTTAGAAGGACATAGCACGTTTGGGGCCACACCGGTTTACCGCGGATGAAGGGCGGGGGCAAAAAGGGGGACAATCGAGACTCGCCCGTGAAGAGAGGATGGGCGTCGTTCTCGAGGGATGGTGTGACGTTCGATACATGAAAAAGGGGGCAGAAGAGAGGATGTCTATACATGAACGCAGAAGAATAATCGAAGAGGGAGAGTGGAGGATACTGTGCGGCCCAGACATAGCAGGAATAACGAAGAGGAGGGAAAAGTAGACGCGTGACTCCATATTTATGAAGCAGATTACAATTGCATACTGGCACAAGATTTCGGATCGGGGAAGGGTCCAATTCATAGCGTAAAAACCAATGGGCGGTATCACGGTTCCGGGCGAGGGAGAAGCGCCACCTACGGACGAAGAGGCAAGAGTGAAATGTTTCAACAGTTGCAACGGCGCCATATTAGGGGGGAACGGGCAGAGAAGTTGA
>Ga0179593_1595480_pt1 | contig 12993 bp, 18 predicted proteins | sample CZODoug2_1_08_16_FD_185931 | JGI IMG/M metagenome (GOLD analysis project Ga0179593, IMG submission 185931) | Vadose zone soil fungal communities from Angelo Coast Range Reserve, California, USA - CZODoug2_1_08_16fungal (PacBio error correction) | ecosystem: Environmental > Terrestrial > Soil >...
ACAACTACTGAGGGCAATACGTTCGCACGGCCACCGTGCCCATCACTGTGTGACTAAAAAAAAAGTGAAAGGGGAATGGAAAAAGAGTGATTTTAGGCGAGTCTTGAAAAGGGTAAGAATAAGGACGAAAGAAAAGAAGCCGCAAGGGTCCCTTGTACACACCTGAGGAAGGACACTCGTCACCGTAAAAAAAATTATTGGGAATTTACAATAATGCGAAATTCAAACAGACCAAAAAAGGAACCGAGTTAACTGGGCCTTGCCCCAAGCCAGGGGGCACATTTGGGAGTAAACGCGAGAACCCATTAATTTTGTCGCGAAAAATAAGAATTGAGAACCCTATCCGACGCCGGGGAGATTCAAACGGCGGAGATAAAAAAGAGGGGAAAAAGGTTGAAAAAAAACTCGGCTACCCCGCCAATTTGAAGGGAAGAAATTTCCATTCTGGGCGATTTCCTGGAGAGCATGGGGGGGGGAAGCCCGGCAGGGGAGGGGGAAAAGGGCCCACCCCCCCTCCAACGATTTTTGTGCTCCAACCAACACCGGCCGCCCCCGTCGCCTTGAGGGCATTTCAAATAATTTGTACGGCACGTGGGCCGGTGGGCAAATACACGTCAGGGGGAATGGCCTTTGCCAAGTCGGGGAAGAGAGCCCTGAAGGGGTAAGAAAAAAAAAAACACCAACATGGGAAACAGTTGGCCTTCATGTTTATGTTTCACCCACGAGGGGGGACAGGGTAAAAGGTTCAATTGGGGCGGCAAAGAAAATCCCTTGTCTGGGGACCTGGGGGGGGGGGGGGGGGGAAGGGGGGGGGTGGGGGTTGCAACGAAGCACCCGCCCGGTTGAAAAAGGAACCGCCCCGCCCCAACACGGGGAGAAATTCAACAAGTTCCTCCAGCCTCCAGATCAGGGGGAGTGGAAAGGATGTTCGTGCCACTTGGACAGGGAAAAAGTCGATTGTTGCCGCTTGGTCCGTGCGTCCTTGGAATAAAGGGGGACCACGGCCAGAGGAAAGAGGAACCCCGATCCCGCAACGGAAATGAAACAATCGCCGGAGGCGATGAATCACAACAATACTGTGCGGGCATAGGCGAATCGAAAAGGGAAGGGTGAGATGGGGAGGCGGGGCTTCAAGCAATAGGGGTCATTTCAATGGGCGACGACTTTCTCAAGTAAAAGTTAAACTGGAAGGGGGAATAGTATACGTGTGGTAAAGCGTTTCCCCCAATGACTCTGGCCATGTTAGTGTAGTGTCTCGTCTCTGTAGGAGTGGGCGGCCGCGACCTGGTAGCTTTCTTAAAGTTACACCTAAGCTTAAAACAAAACAGCAAAAGGACGCCTCCCAGTTGGTGGCGGAGATGACTCCAGTCAAACCCCCCACAACCAGTGTGCTGGCAGAGATGTGTGCCCCCTGGGGGGAAGGGCTGGAAACTGAGTCGACTATCGATCCACCGGTTGGCTTGGGTTGTATCAGCCCTGCGCTGTGGGGGCCATATGGCGGGAGGGGGGGGAGGACCGGAAAGCCTTGGAAAGTCTAAATGGAACAAGTAGGACGCACCATAGACGTGGGGACACGCAGCCTATTGGTGGGTCAAGGGGGTGTGGTGTTTCGTGTTTTTTATTAATTGCGCACCACACGGGGGACGGCGGGGGGGGCGGGAGCTAAGGACTCCACAAATGAAGCAGCCGCCTCAGGGCTATGAAAAAAAAACAGCTGTAATTTTTTTGGGGGGTTGGGAGGCAGGTTTTGGTGTTTGGTGCCCAGGCCCGTTGGGCCACAGTACGATGAGGCAAATTCGAAGATACCAGGGAAGGTATTTGCCTGTTGCCCTGGCAAGTTAAATACGGGCCAAAGGAGCCAGGTCCAAGGTCTGGCGTTTCTGCGCCAAACCACAGGAAAGAGGGCGGGGCGGGAACGGCAAGCTGCTTAACTCCAAAACCTCCCCCACCCACCCAACACGGGGAAACACTTTGGGGGGGGGGACCACGGGGTTAAACACCTCAATGAAGAGAACGTTTGTGAACAACCAGCCAGCCAATGGGGGGGGCGCGTACCTGGCATTGGTCCTTAGAGCAGGGTGATGTTTTGGACAACCGTGTTCAACGGAAACCCAAAGAGTGTTCAAACCATCACAAAACCACGCAAGAAGGGACAAATCAAACAAAAAATAGGTGAAACACGTGGTGTGCATTTGGTTGGACTTGGCACGGCATATACCATCAGGTGACCAGAACAACCGGCGCCCGAGTTTGGGGGGGAGCAATCTCGTGGATGTGTCCAAACCTAGATGGGGTCCGGGGGGGGGGGGGCTCTTGGGGGGTAAATAAAAAAAAACTGGGGGAAGATGGCCCGGACTGGGTGCCTGGATGGTGCGGACATGAAGATTGCACCTGGTCCTCATGCGGCGCAAAAAGAAAAACAAACCGAGAAGGACGCGCTCTGTGGAAGCGGCCAGTGAGCAGCGCGGGTGACTTGTGAGGGGGGAGGGTACAAACATGCAGGGCGAGGGGGAAAATCAAGGTTGGGTGGACCGCCGAAAAAAGTCATGCTTCTGGAAACTAATAGAAAAAAAGTTAAGAGTGCTGCCCGAAGCCAGAGAAACGGTGGTTACATAGGGCGAATGTCAAAGACCGTGAACGACGTTGGGCAAACACAACACCATAAGTGAGGAAGAGTCAATTGTTTCCCTAGTCACTGTTCGGGAAATCTACTAACCCCTAGGTGTGGGTGGATTTGGAGGGCTTTCTTAAGTAGGAGAAAGAATGAAAAAAAAAAAAAAGAGGTGGCCCTGGCCCGAAATGACCCGCGTGGAACGAGTGGGGCGCAGAAAGCTTCAGACAAAAGGGAGTGTAGTGACGAAGGTAATCAACCAAGTCAGTTGGCCCGGGGGACTAACGGGAAGGGGGAAAAACCTAACGTCTGGGGTTTTTGGAAACTACGAGGGAAAGGGCGACGTCACTACGAAACGAGTCAACCCCGAGTCACCGGCTCTTGCCTATAAAAACAAGTGGATAAAGGGACAAGCGCTGTGCTTTACGCTTGGTGAAGTGCGGGTCGGTGTTTGACAAACGGGTAAATGGGGAGGCAATTCGGAAAGGGGTCCTTGCCAAAAGGGGGGGACGAAAGGGGGGACGGCCTTGGAAAACTGACTTCATTGGGTCGCTTGTGGGGGTAGGGGAAAGTGGGGGGGGGAGCGGCCCACTTTGGAATGCTTTGGGGGTCCAGAAGTGGGAATTAGGACCGCACTTGGAACTACTGATTCGGCAAAACGCCAAAAATGAAGAGGACAGAGGGGATCTCTCATATCCGGGGTTATACCTAGGGGGATCTGAATACGGGCTGTGGCCTCATAGGCCTTCGCGGGATGCAGGGTACGCAAGTCTCAAAGCCCCCGAAACCTGGTTTGTCCAAAATGTAAGGATTTTTTGTAAAGAAATGGGTTTGTAATAGGTTCAGGAGGGACGAAGTCCTGAAAAGACCTTCTGCAACTTACACTTGGCCACGCAAAACGGAGACATAATCAATGGGGCGACGCCGGGGCACTTATCGCAGTCCGTCGAGCGGATATGCCCCCATCCGCTTACTTAAAAAAAAAGAAATAGGGGGGTATTCAAAAAGGGGGTGGTGATGAAGAAAGAACAAACCAAAAGGAAGGGGGAAAGAAATATAGCCCCTGGGGCTTTCTTGTATGGAAATGCTCGAAGATAAAAACGCGTGGAAAAAACTTGGAGAAAAAGGGGGTGAATTCGGGAGCAGTGTGAAAAGGGGTGGCAGGCTCAGGTAAAAGGCAAAAAAGTTTTCTCATGACTTTCAGGAATTTTAAAAGAAAAAAAAGAGGGGCAGGAGTTTCCGCCACCTATTACATTTTGTACAAAACAAGTTTTCCAGGAATGAAAAGAGGAGAAGAAAAAAAGGAGCCATGGGAACAGCAGGATTCGAGACACACCGCTCTCATCTCACTTGGCAGATGAGGGAAGAAGCGCGAGATTTGCCCCTAATGGTTCACCATGGCCGAAGGCGGACCTTAAACGGAGGAAAAAAAAAAGGACAAAAAAGGGGCGGGGGGCCCCAAAGATCTCAGAGAAAGGAGCAAGTCGCAGCCAGGCGTCCAAAGTATTCCGACAAAGCCATTTGGGGGAAAGTGGGGGGGGGGGTGGGAAGAGATCGTACCACCGACGATAAAATTCGCGATAAAGAGGGAAAAAGGCAGAAGGTCGGAAAGTGGGCCGCGTTAGGCAATGATTTAGGCACGAGGCGAGAGGGGAAAAAAAATCAGCCGCGCGCGCGTGCACAAAAGAAAAACAAACTCCAGACCGAGCACAAAGGAAACTTAGAAAAAAGCCTGTGTAGGGAAAAGTTAACGCGGGTCTCAAGGCGGTCTTGAAATCATCGTTCACGGGCCTCTGCCGACGCCACCGGGCCGTATTACTCGGAAATAAAAGTAGGGAAAAAACAGAGGTCTCAAGGCAGTGCAGGGCTTTTTCCCAAGCCAACAGCAAGGGAGAAGGTAAAAAAAAGGGAGGAAGAAAACCAAAAAACCTCTGTTGCTGAAGAGCTAATTTTCTTTGAAAAAAAGGTAGGGGGGAGGGCCGGAACGCCTGACGGGACTTCGGCGCGTCCACTGAAAGGAGACAGCGGGGAAAAACAAAGCCGAAAGAAGAACGCGCAGCACATGGGCGAATGGAAACAAAAGGGGGCGGGGGAGTGGGGGGGAACCGGGGGGGGAACAGCGAGGAAAAAAGCATCTTGATGACCCTCCCCAGCGGAAAAAAACGGGCAAAAAAAAAGAAGACACATCTGAATCATACAACTTACCAATCAAAATCGTCCAAAACACGACACGTAAAGGGGCGAAAAAAAAAAAGGAAAAGGCGCCAATGTAGGAGATGTATATCACCATTGATGGGAACCAACGGGAGGCGCCGTGGTGGGGAGCACACGGGATGTAAAAAACGGTGTAAGCCCCATTGCAAAACACCTCACCCAAACAAGAAGAAACATGGAGCCGTAGTCGCTGAGAGGCACAAACGTTACCAACGGAAGGGTTGGACACTGGAAAGACCAGTACAGGAGGAGTGAAGCCATATACCATGCACCGTGGGGGCGACCCCTATTTAACCGGAATAAAGGCCAAGCCAAGAAACTGGGTACCAGGGGCCGAAATTCCGACCGCAAAGGCTGGGAAATGCCAACAGGGGGGGAAAAAAAAAAAAAGGGGGAAGAGGAACCAAAAAACAAAGCACAAACTCCGCAAACTCGGTTCGTAGCTAGGAAAATGCAATAATCCAGACCCGCCTCGGTGATATAGGGCCATCACCAGAGGGACGGGGAACAACAACTAAACCCAAACAACCGAACGCGCGGACACCCAACCATGTCAAATGGGGGGAAAAATGGCCGTGGGCAAAGGGAATATCCTCGGGTGATTAACGGTACTCAAGAGGGGGATCACCCCCCGAGAAGGTCAAGCAAAGTGATCTGGTTACAGCCTGGCATCAAAAAAAGAAAAATCACAACAGGACCCTGTTTAGTTGTCGCGGGGAAAAGAGGAGCAAAAGCACCGATGGGGGGGGCAAAAGCAGAACAAGCGCTATCAAAAAACATACCGCAACGCAATACACACAAAATGCGCCACGTCAGGTTTCCGCAGACACGAAAATCAAAAGGTGCGTTGAAACAGGGAAGCGTCACGTATAGTTTATACTGATCATTGAAAAGACCTCGGGGGAAGGGAGCGAAGACCCCCGTCGATTTGGGGATCATCAGCCGACTGGGGGGGGGGGGGGGCTCTGAAACCCGACCCGGGGCGCCGAGCACAAGCAGACCCACTCTGGGTACGGTTAAAGTGGACAAAGTTGATAGGGGCACGCAGGACCTAAAGCACTGTGATCATTAGGCCAGGGGGGAAAAACCAACTGGGGCAAAAAAACCAAATAAAAAAGAAGACCAAGGATCAACGCAACCAAGGTATACAACTGACCACTCCTTTTGGGAAGGAAAAGAAATGTGAAATGGTGCCGCAACGGTGACACCTTTCCAAAAGGAAGACTGCAAAGGAAAAAATAATCCTCAATACGGCGCTCAGACCAAACGGGCACACACCCAAAAGAAAAGACCGGGGGCCAAAGAAAATGGCAAATTGTAATCTAAACATGGGGGGAAAAAGAGAAAGTGGGGGGGGAGGGGTGAAGGGCGAATAAAACACCCCTCCAGACTATGGGGGGTTCCTGCCAAGTAAGGGCGCGGGTTCAAAAGGGGTTCAGAAGGGGTCCGAAAGGACTCGAAGAGAATCGCGTGGACTAGCCAATGATTTAGGAGCATAAAAATAGAAAATGCCCTGACAAAATAATGGAGGGTTTCAGAGAGAAAGTGTAGATCTTGCAATAAAAAAAGGGGGGAAAGAAGTTAACGAGTTCTATAGGTCGGGTACTCGGCGGCTGGTAAGTGAAAAAAAAAACAATTATGAAAAAGTCCCTTAAATGGTACGGGAAAAATGGGGGCCGGGGGACTTTAAGTCCGTGGGGGGTTGACTCGCACTTAATACGAGCGACCTCATCAATAAAAACGACGTCCGAGTTCAAGCACCAGTTGGAATATAAAAAGGACAGGGGTTCCTCAATTTCCCGACAAACTCTAACCATCCTTTTTGGGGTTAAGAGAGAGATCAAAAAAACAACAACGAGGGGGGGTTTGTGCGAGGGCCCCGGAAGAGGGAAAACGCAACAAAACGCAGTCTTGGTTCATCGCCATGCAGGCACACTTCTGAAGGAAAAAAAGAAAAAAAAAGGGGAACATGATAAACCGAGGATTCTCCTGTGAGGAGGCCGCCACTCTTGGAAAGGAAAAGAAAAAGGAAGATAGGGCCTCCAAGGCGTGGTACTTTTCGTCTGGGAAATAACGTTACAAGGAAGGGGGGGTAACAAAGATCAGGGAAGTACAGACAAAAAGCCCCGACGGCCCGAAAGTAACTGATTGGCCCCTGAACAAAGGAGCAAAGGCTGTTCACCGGAGAGAGATTTGTCGTGGCGATTATCCGCAGGAAAAGGAGAAGAGCGGAAAAAAAGAATATACGAAAGCAGCCGCGTCACAAAAAAGGCTACGACAAACCCCACACCCCCCACCGGCAGCTGCCTTTACCAGGAAAGGAAAAAACTTTTTGCGTAAGGGGGGGAGCAGGACAGGTTTGGGGGAAACTGTTTCCCAGTCTGGCGTTTCAAGGGGAAGAGGTGCCGCCTTGATGGTTGCCTTCCTTCTTACCGGACCCACATCATGCCACCAACAATGGGTTTTAGCGTCCCATCCCTGGTGGGAAAAAAAGGGCAAGGAATCTAGTCCCTGGGCCCCTGGGCGGCAAGGCGGCAGCCCTGGGAGGGGAGGCCAAAAAGGGATACAGTGGGGCGTTTCCGCTAAAGCGGGGCGGGGGGTTGGGGGGAGGGAAAGGCGAGAAGTTGTAGGGGTCCTACAGGTGGGGGGGGGGGGAGTGGGGTGGGCCAGACAGCGAACCTCCGTCCGCCGGAACTTTAAGAAACAAAAAAAGGGTCTGAGAAAAAAAAAAAACAAAAGGCTTAACATATGTGCCACGGGGCGCCATCAGGTATGGAGGGAAGGAAAATAAGTGTTGTCCGTAAAAAGTGGGGGAAATGTGGTGCAGGGGGGCGGCCTTGGCGGGGAAGAATAGAGAGTAGGGGAGAAAGCTGATTATACAATTCGCACTGGGGGTGGGGGGGGAGAAGAGAGAACACTCACTCGCATGCGGTAGGTTCAATGAAAGTCGGCAAAAAAGAAAAAAAACGGGTAACTGCCTTCACCTATGTTGAAATGGGAAAAGGAAGGACGGGTGTTACTTTAGGGGTCTGGGGGATCTGTAGGGAAAGGAAAGACTGGAACATGAGACTGTGGACGTCCGGGAACGGTAGGAGGAGGTAAAAAATTTTGGGACAATTACAGCAGGGGGCAAAAGGCAAGAAAAAGGGGGGTATCCGAAATCAAAGAAGGGGTTCGGGAAAGGGTGGCCAGAAAGTGGTGTTCGGCAAGGGGGGGTGGACGTAAAGAATCACTTGCTTGACGGCCAAGAGGGGGGCGAGACTAGGGAAAAAGGAGGAGAACAGTTGGGAGGCGGGAAGAAGGGGAACCAAGTTGGGAAAAACGAGGGGAAATCATCACGAGGAAGGGGTGGGGTATAGCACATGGGTCTTTTTTTAGAGGTTAGGGGTTCTGCAATATCCGGGATGTAATCATCAGGGCCAGGCGAGAACCCGAGGTGGGGGGGGGGGTTAAGAAAAGAGGGGGGGGGGTTGCCCTTAAGGGGGGGGGGGCGGGACAAGCTAAATGCGTAATAGGCCGACCCGGGGGCAATCTGGAGGGCCAACGAGGGTGACCTCGGCCCAATCAATTTTTATAGAAGGGAGAAAAGCGAAAAGGGTCTTTCAGCCTGCGCGGGCTTCCCACGAAGGCGGCACTTCATCAAAAGCGGGCGGGGGACCGATCTAGTTAACCTCGGCTTAAAGGGAAAACGGGGGGACCAGCGCCCCCATGGCCCATGTTGGAATGGTGACTGGGGGGTAAAAATGTTCCATTTGGTTGGATTAAAAGGCACAGCGTTGTCTCATAAAAAACACATCAACAGGGACAAGAAAAGGGGGGGGGTCAAACCTAGAAATCTCCTCCTTACGCCGAGCATGTTTGGTCAAGGGAAAAAAAAGGGACAGTTGTTTGTGAAAGAGGATGTTTTCAAAACGTTGTCGCTTGGGAAATGTGGAGCTAAGTGAGGAGGCCACGGGGGGGGTTTGCCTCAAGGGCCTTCACCAAAGGGGGAGAAGAATTTCTGTCATTCAAAAGGACGGGAAAAACCGCAACTAACATGGAGCCTGTTTGGAAGCGTACAAGTGAAAAGCAAAGGGAGTGGTGCTGCTGTGCGATGAGTGGTCCTTTGGGCAAGGGGGGGGCCGGGGGGGAAAGCACTTAGAAAATGAAAAAAAGGGAACGGGCATCAAGGACATGGCTTGAGAAAAAAAGAAAGATAAGGGAGCCGTCCGCGAAAAAAAAAGTTGGGGGGAAAAAGTGCATAAAAAACCCGTTTCGTGCTTGAATCAGGGGGGTTCAAGGCCCCTGGTTGAAAAGGGGACTAACTAAGCCCTTGGAGAGAAAAAAAAAAAACTCAGGAAGGGAAGCCGTCACGGCACGGCTTTCCCTGAAGAGCAATGGAAACAGGGAGGAAATAAAAATAGGAAAAAAGAATGGGGGGGGAAAAAAGTTCAAAAAAACGACTAAAACAGTAAGCAATGTATAACGAAAAGGGGGGTCCTGGGGAATTTTTTTGGGAAAACGGAAGGAAAGAAAAGCACGGGAAAACGCCTAAGCCAAAAACCAAATTGAAACGCGGCAAAGGGCGAAAGAAAAATTGGGAAAAGGGGGTTGGAAAGATGCCTGAGATCATGGTGCAACGGGGGGTACGCCGCAAGTTAATTTCTCGCTTTACCTTTACAAGTCCCTGGGGAAGGGGGGAAAAAACTGGGGGGAAAAAAAAAAACTGAAAAAGAAGCGGTTCTATCGACGGCTTATCAGGGGGGGGGGGCGAGGTCCAAATTTTGACGGGAGGGGACCAGGCAAAAAGGAAGGTGACGGAAACAGCGAAAGGCCCTGGGGGATTAGTGCTTGACCGAGGTCTGCAGGGGTATGGGCCCGCTCAGACCGTGGGAGGAACACAGGGTTCTCGGGGGAACGGCGGCTTCACCTTTGGAAGCATAGGGGAAACAGAAAGGGAGGTGTCGACGCGAATGTACCATCAAAAAAAAAAAAAATGGGGGTAAAAACACTTGAAGAAGGGGGGAAAAAACGACCAGGTGCGGGCATTAACGGCGAAAGGGAAAACCCAAAAAAAAAAAAAACTGGAAAATTGGGGCACGAAAAGAAGTTTTGGAAACACGGGTCGCCGGAAGAAAACAGAAAAAACGAAAGCCACAGTCTCCCGGAAATCATAGGAGGGGCAAGAGCCAAGGAAACACAGGGGGAAAAGGAGCAAAAAGGAGGGAAGGGAGAAGAAAGAAGAAATCCCTGGTACAAACCGGGGTCCCTAAAATGCCGCAATGCAGAAGGCTTCAAACGGCAGAGGAGGGAGAAAACGATGGAATGGAAGGGGGAATAAAAAACAGGGGGTGAGATTGGTGCAAAAAAGGGACATTCGAATTAAAAAAAGGAAAAGAACGGAGCCGTGACTGCCCCAGCGGAGTTGGTCGTGGAAAAAAAAAAAAAAAAATTCAAGGGGGCAAAAAAACAGAGGTCTGGAAATTGGCGAAAAAACAGCCAGGAAGGGCCAAGGACCAAAGACAAGGAAGGAAGAAAATACCACTGGGATCGGCACGCATAGTAAAGGCTAACAGGAGGAGAATAAGGTTCAAAGGGCACAATTCCGGAGTGTGACTTCAAAACTGACCCAGGAAAAAGTGCGCCGAAAACCAAATATCTAATCGGCAATTGACGAAAAAGCTAGGGGGCAGAACAAGGGGGTATGCAATACAGACCGGCGGTCAAAATAGAAGGGGAAGGCGGAAAAACCAGGAGCTCCAAAATGAGGAATACGGAACGAGGGAAAAAGAAAAAAGGGACGCTCCAGAGGAAAAAAAAGGGGGGCCAGGGGGGGCAATATTTTCTGGCCTATTCCTAGGAAACGGCGCTGCGGGGACAACAAATAAAAGAAGAAAAAAAGGGGACCTAAAACGGCATCCTCCAGTTATATTTAAGGGGGGAGAAAAAAGGGCAATGCCTCTTTTCGGGGCGCACGGGAAGAGGAAATGGGGGAAAAGGGGGAAGGAGGGATCCGCCGGGGAGGCAAGATCCTAGAAACAGGCAGTAAACTCCGGGGGGAAAGGGAAATACTGAAGGGAGGTTAGCAGAACCCTGTAAGCACTTCTGAAAAAAAGTAAAATTTCATGACGCGTGCAGAAAGGAGTGAGGTCTTGAAACCCCGGTTTTCCAGAATGAAGCGCAAGGTCCCGGGAAATTGGAAATGCCAGAGAAACTTACAAAAAAAAAAAAAAGGCAAGACAACGACCAAAAAAAAGGAGCATTGACGATCCACGACGGGAATTGGGGAGGGCAGGGGGGGTGAAAAGAGGAAACAAAGCCTGGATGCCTCCACAGAAAGGGAAAAAAAAAAAAAATGAAAAAACGGAAGAAACCAGTCGGGCACACTAACACAGGAAACAGACTTAACAGACAAACGACCGGTAGGGGGCAAAAATGAAAAAAGGGAACCGGGGGAAAGGAAAAAATGTTAGGGAATTTGCACAAGGATAAGGTAATTAGAAAAAAAAAAAAACAAGGCGGGGAAGCAAACGGACCATCAAAAAAAGCCAACAGAACAGATTGCAAAGGGGGGGGGGGACGGAAAAAGTGATAGGGGGGGGGGGGTGACAAGAACGAAGTGGACGGGGATAAAATTCAGGACAAAAAGGGGAACGAAAAAGAGAAAATGCGTGAGGGGGGGTCCACCGTGCCAGGCCCACAAAAGAAAGAGGTCAACCAAACCGCACCATCCACACAAAATGGGGACCTTACCCAAATGGAAAAAAAACCCCAGCGGGGGGAAGACAACAAAAGCAGTTCTCGCAACTGGGGGGCGGGGAATGGCTTGAATAGGGATTAAAAAAAAAAAAAACAAACGGCTCACTCACAGACGAAAAATACATGGGAAGCCCACAACCGCACACGCGTATGGATGGAATAGTGGAAAGGAAATTATAAAACAAAGGGCTATACAGCCGTTTTTTAAGCCTAAGCGAACAAATAAGTGGGAGAGGAAAGGGAAAGAAAAAGCAAACCCAATGTAAAAAAAAGCCAAAAAAAAACTTTGTGGCGTAGGGGACCAAAAACGTCGGCAGGACCTGTGCCGGAGTCAACCGGGAAAAAAAGCGCGACACAGTAAACGAGGAACCCGTCAGGTAAAGGGAAGGGCACTGAAAAAAAATGGGAAAGAGCAGGGGAGTGAAGGCAGAACAACGAAGAAATAAAGTACATTAACATCAGTAAGGAGGAGGGAAAAAAAAACTTGATGCAACCGATGATTACCGCCCTGAAAGGGGGGAAAAGAGGGAACGAAAGGGGAGAGGTTGTTCAAGAAAAAAGCCACATGGGGGGCCAGAGTGAAATCTAGAACTTATCGAAAGAAGGAAAAAAAAAAAAAGCGCACCCTTCTTAGGTTAAGTGCCGACGGGGTTGAGGCACTGGAAAAAAGGTCCTACAATATTAACCAGGCCACTGAAAAAAAAAAAACCCGCCTCCCCCATTCGGAGCCCGCCAAGAAGAAAAAACAAAAAAACCGAAAAAAGAAAAACGAAAAAGGGGGGTACAAAAAAAAAACCAAAATGGTGGCGGGGGGCAAAATGGAAAAAGACAAGACTGTACAACGGAAACAAAACCCAGAAAAAAAAGTCGGGGGGCAAAAAAACTCCTTCCAACAAAACCCCAACTGGAAGCGAAGACGACCGGCCATAAATCAAGATCGACAGGTATAGAAGAAAGGTAAGAGGGAAATCAGAAACAGCCGTCAAAGTTTTCAGGTCAAGGAGAAAGCGGGGTGGAAAAAGTTGGTCGCAAGTCGAGGAAACGCAGGCGGGGACACCGCAGGGCGGATAGGGTCAATGAGAAACAAACAAACGAAAAAAGTTGGGAGGCAAACGTCGACAAGGGGTAGCTTGGAAAATAAGGGAAAGTGGAAAATCGGTGAAAAACGTCGGGGGCGCCGCGAGATTTCAAAGGGAAAAAAGCGGGGGGGGAATTCCCACATGGGAACGTGCGAACTAAGGGGACGTTGATGAAAAAAAAACAGTATGGAAAAAAAGAATGGAAGGCCAAAAAACTTCAGGCGACCGCCCATTGCCAGCTTCCCCGAGGGAAAAAAACTTTTAAAATTCAGGGGAGAAAAAAAAAGGAAGACAAGGGTGGGGTAAGACCCCAGGGAGAAAAAAAAAAAAGGGGTTGGGAAGGAACCAGTT
>Ga0179593_1276842_pt1 | contig 12992 bp, 6 predicted proteins | sample CZODoug2_1_08_16_FD_185931 | JGI IMG/M metagenome (GOLD analysis project Ga0179593, IMG submission 185931) | Vadose zone soil fungal communities from Angelo Coast Range Reserve, California, USA - CZODoug2_1_08_16fungal (PacBio error correction) | ecosystem: Environmental > Terrestrial > Soil >...
TGGACACGCCGTTGACGGGAGGATGAGAGCGCGAGGGCATCATCCTGCTGCCCGTCTGGTAAGTCAGGAGATCAAAAAAAAAAAAAAGAAAAATCCTCACAGCGAGAGGGGGCACTGCAAACAACAGTACTCACGGAAGAAAAATACAGAACCACGGCATTAGAATAGCAAGAGAAGGGATCCCAGCGCCCGGCAATCGTCGAGCGAGGAGCAGAAGCACCGTGCAGTGACTCGGGAAAAAAAAGGGGCCAGGGAGACAGGTATTCACAACACGACAACTGGAAGACTTTCCAAGCCGAAAGGGGGAACGGAAGTACAAAGGGGGGAGGTGACAGGAGGGCTGGGCAAGCATCTGAGATAGAAAGGGGGAAGGCAGAATTATTCAGGGACGCAAAAGACAACCGGGCAGGAACCGGCTATAAATTAAAGACACAAGATCGAAGAAGACGATGGGGGTGGACCTGGCTGCCAAGCTTACCCTGATTCCGCCAGGGACAAAAGAAACTCTCTCTTAACCACCGAGTTCGAGTCATCCCTCAAGGGCAGGGGGGGAAGACTGAATGCCGGAATTCGAGAAACTACGTTACGAGACAATAGGTGTTGCGAGCCGCTTCTCCTACAAAAGGGGGGGGGGGGAGATGGGAATGAAGGCGAGATTTATGTCACACCGAAAAACAGTGAGGGGGCGTGGATCAGTTTGATGGGAACGGCGACATTGGAGGAGCAAACTCGTCTGGGGGGACGGCACTATGCCCTTGTCTGCCCGGAAAAAGAAGTAGGGTCGTGAAAAGTCCGAGGTGAGGGGCAAGGGACCCCGAGCAGGACATCGAAAGTCCTGGAAAAAAATTACTACGCACAATAGCTCGTCCAATCAAGAAAGGAAACCCGGAAGCAGGAGTCTGTCAACAATAGTCATCTGAGAGAGATTCAGGTCCACGGGATGCCTTGGTAGGCAGGCAGGGGGACTCCCAAACCGCCCAGTTACAAGAAAAGAAAAGCTAGGGAAAGTCCACTGAGGGGGTACTCCAAACCCGTGGCATACTCGAGGGCGTCAGAAGATCTACAACCAAGGGCAAAGTTTCACACCGATACAGGCTTAACGGCAGTTACCAAGCAGTGGGAGGACCTAAGATCGTCAAAAGGAGTAGAGAGAGGAACGAAAGCGCTGAAACTTCTTTGAGCCTTTCGTTCTTGAAAAGGGGGCGACAAGGGAAGCAAGGGTCGTGTTGGTGAGCGGGACCGAAAAAAGTCGGGGTGGGAGAACGAAGGGGTACGTGGGCTGGAGACACTGGAAGAAAAAGGGGTGTGCGCCATGTTCGGCCGAGTCGATAGATGTCAGTAAGAGGACTGCCAGTCGATATAAGGAGAGGTTCTGCTAAAATAGCTGGGGGCAGAAGATGAGGGCTGGTACAGACGTAGCGGCTCCGGAGGTTTGGAGAAGCTGGGGGAGAGGCTGAGAAAAAAGAAATGGCTAGAAAGGAGCGGGGGAGGACAGGAATTCAGCGAACAACGGACTGAATGAACCCTTTGTGCGAGAAAAAAATGGCTCGTGGAAACGAGGGGAGAAAAAAAACGACAAAGGGGCGTAAAAACAGGGGAATGAGCAATCATATATCAAATCTGAGGTCTACTCACGGGAGCAAAAAATGGTGGGACGCTGGGGAAGAGCGCCCGGCCAGGAGGACACGATCGGACCCTACAGGAGCCCTAAGGGACCTCGCAACAAATCAAGATAAAAGGGGGGAGAAAAGACCTGTGACAGACGAGCAAGCAGCGGATGAAACAATGAAATTATTCTTCAAGAGACGGCAACATTTGGTATCTCTAAGGGGAAAACGTTCGGAACCGGGCGGGGAAAGCGACGGGTCACACCATCTGCGAAGTCGAAGGCGACCAGGTTAATGAGGGGGGGGTACGTTCTCGTACATATAAAAGCGGAAAGGTCGGAAACGCGAAAGCCGACAAGATTGGGATGCTTCGACTGAAGAATCAGCAAGCCGGGGGATCAACACCCGTAGGAAGGAAGCATCAGGGCGACGCTCAGATTTAGCACAGGGCCATAGCGGGCGTGGGGCCTTAAGAGGGGGGTAGTACAGGGAGCCAACGGCGCAGGGGAACCGACAGTGGAAGCACAAGGCGAAAGGACGAAATAAGGGGCGTCTTGCCAGCCGGCCGCACCTAATCATCGACAGGAATTAAAGGGTTCGGATGCGGGAGCAAAGCTGCTCGATTAACAATAGGCCCGGACGTGCCTCTTCTGCCTTACTATGGTGGAAGTCGACTGGAGGGGGTTCAATCTGGGGTGAGAACAAGGCTATACACACTGGGCAAACGGTCGGTGGGTATGAAGAAAGCTCAGGGTACGAGCCAGTAGGATTGAGTCTGGCAGACGACGGTCATGGTGCTTAAATGCGAGCAAAGCAAAGAAGATAAGTGGGAAATTTCAAATACGAGGTGTGGAGGGGGTGCAATCGACCGGATACGGAAAAAAACTGACGAAGGATACCAAACCGTGAGCAGCTACATCGGAAGGAAAAGTTTTTTGCCAAGGACAGGTCGGCAGAGGCACATTTAACAAGTTTGGAAGTGTACTTGGTGAAGGAAAAAATCGAAAGAAAAATCTACATGGAATCACAATACTTGGGAAGGAAAGAAATTGTTTTCGGCCGTTATACTTTGCCCCAAGGGGGAAAACAAAGGTCATATGGAATGCGCACAATCGGGCCCCTGAGAAAATCTCTCGAAACGGAGGGAAAAGTTCAAAAACAGAGCAATCAGGACCCGTTCCTCAACCGACAGGGGGGGTTAAGGTGCGATAAAGGGAATGAAGAAAATGCGAACTGGTCCGTTAGGCACAGCACGTCGCAATAAGCCCCTACCGATTGCTCCAGAAAACAACCAGGCAGTGGGTTCCAGGTTCGGAAGAAGAGGCGAATCAAGGCTTCGAAGAGCCAAGGCAGGTTTACTCTGAGGGGGCTTCGGGGTCAACCCGGGGGAAGGAAGGGTTCAATGTCCAAGAAAGCAATTCGCAGAACAGGAATCGCGTCCAATACGAGTTAAGAAAAATTGCTTTATCCGCTCTAGCAGCCAGGTTATAGTAAGGGAACGGGTCGTCTTAGAGCTAAAATTGTGGGCGTAAAACTTGCGGGACGATTGCGCACAAGGAAGTCCCTGAACGGACGCTTCGCACACGTGAGGAAGAGGCTGGCGGGGTCGCAGAAAAAACGAAAAACCCAGGGCGGAGAAGGGGTAATGGCTTCGGTGGGGGCAACCGTCATAAAGACCGGAAAGGAACAAAAACACTATACGGTCTTGACAAGGATCGGAGGGGCGTGAAACAGAAACTCGCAAAACTCTGGGCGCGTACCTGCCAACCGGAGGGACCCGGTTTCGGAAAGGCGGGAACAGGGCAGAACTCGCGCGATACCATGGTTCGGAAGCGGTAGGTTAAGGGGTGGCGTCATGCGGTTCGGATGGGGGGAGTTTCGCAAGAGACAACAAGAAGCATAGTAAAAAACTATAATGAGCTAACTTCAAGGAAACAACGCAGGGAAAAAGGTATAACCGCGGCACACGCATCCTTGAGACGGTCCAACCGTTAATGAGAAGGTAGTCGGGTAAGCCGTGGTGGATTTCGCAATTCGAAGTTACCGGCGAACAAGGTACAGCCGAGTCGGGGAAAAGTATGCTTCGAAAATCGAGAGTAGGTTTGAAGGATATGTACCTGGGCGGTCGGAGTATTTTAAAACCATCCCTCTAACGTAAAGATCATCAACACAAGCTTTATTATTAGAAAAAGACTCTTTTTCTGAAAGGATAAATAACGGGGGGCCAAGTAAGCCTGAACATAAACGACCTTTCAGGAAAAACGCTCAAAGTTCCGCATGGGGGTGTACTGCATCCCTATCAGTGTCGGATCATAAGTACCGACAACTGATCGACGGCTGTCAGACGGCGGGAAGGTTGTAGGGACGGACCTCGTCGGAAGGTCATTCACTCTCAGAGGATGCAGGGAGCGTAATCTCTGAGGGGCATACCGTCTTCAGTGTGGACCAGATTGCTTTTGATCCACTTGTCACTCGGTTAACCACCGGACATGAGAAAGAATGTTTAGCCGTAGCAGTTGACCTGAGCGTACGCAACCGGGGGCAGTAAAAGCTCCTTTCACAAACTGCGATAAAACGGCAATGACGAAAAGGCCGACGTGCGCGCGTCCAAGACAACTGACGAGTTTTAATGACCAAACTCCGAGCCGGGAGACTCTGATCTTGTCAAGGAAATTCAGCGTCGAGCAAAACTCTAAACACAGGCATTCTACTAACAACTGATAGTCAGACATCGAAGGGAAGCCAATATAAGGGGACAATGGAAAGATTCAGTTGACCTAGGTGTCCCTGTGCGAAAGGCTCGCGAATAGCACGCGGCCACGCTTGCCTATTCCCACGAATAAGAGGATACACTGAGCTAACATGTCGTCAGGATCCTCTCACAGGTCCACACCATCAATTTGGTCCCTCCGCTGCATTGGAATTTTATTCTCGCACTAGGTGCCTCAAACGACGGGGTACGCTCTCCCTATGGGTCAACAAGGTGTTAGGGAGGGGAACTCGCCTGAATGAACGGAGGAAAAAAGCGGATACAGAAGCAAGAAGAAGCACACTTCGGGTCTATGCTAATTGGAGGAGGGAATTGTCGCCGGACCTGCGGATGTTCGGGAAATCGCTTTGCTATACGTGCAGACAGGCCATCAAAGGGCTGGCCGTTTACACCGTATGCGAAGCCGAAACCCCTCGGTCTCGCGTTTAACCGGACAAGGTTTCGAACACAAAACGCGCGGGAATGAGAGGCGCGTGGAAAGGCAGATTTACTCTCTAAGAGGCACAAAGCAGGGGCAAGTGTCTTAAGCAGCCAACTCGGTCAAATAGGTTTCTAAACTTAGCAGGGGGAACAAAGATTAAGACCACTAGCAGCGATACTGACAAAACAGACATTGGCCCGCTCTAAACCGCGAACGTACTGTGGTGTCATGGCCCGAAAGAACGTACACACAGGAGGACCGTAACAATCCAATATGCAGTCAACGTTGATTCCATATCGTTGTGGAAGGAGACAAGGGGACCGTCTGCTAAAACCACGCTGTCCCGCGTCCCGCACCACGCTCTAGACGAACTAGGAATACGACGGCGAACAGACGCCGAGGTGTTAATCCGGAGGGGACTTCCCAAGGAGATAGGAGAAACCTCTCACCTTGGAGACACAATATAAAGGGCGGAACTAATCTTGATGCTGCCCGAATATTTGATGTAGCGGAAAGCTGTGACGGTCCCTCTGTTCGGTAAAAGTACCTTCGAAGGCTAGCAAGTGCTCGGGAGTAGCGTGGATGCTACTAAGCCTTTGTGTTACGTTTGTACCGGTCACACGACGGACTTCTCAAATTGGCATTCTGCACGATTTTGAAATGCCAAGTGACCGAGCTTACAATCACCGACGTTCAATCAATAATAAAGCTACATAAACATGTCAAAACATGAAAGAGCATGACATGCTTTCAACAACTCGGTGTACAATCTTAGTTTTCACCTCGTGACTGTTTAGAAAAACTCCAGAGGGTTACGTCGGACCATATCGCTTCTCTGTGGAGTGCGCAACGAAAACGACAATCCTCATTCCCTAATGACAAAAAGTAGAATGGACTCCTGATGCGCAGGGGTGAAAAGCCGACAATTACTAACAGGGGAAACCTGAAACCGACTTAGAACAATTCCGGGTAATCCTTACACTGGGGGAGATGTGTGGCTGCAAGAAAGCGAGTCAACGGACTAGTCCGGAAAGATGGGGACTCGAGGAACGGACAAGGAAACGACCCATTTTTAAAGTCTGGAAGCGAGTTATGAGATCAAAGGAGAGGAAACCGGCCAGCGTCTGGGTACTTCTACCTCACACCTTCTGGAGCTCCTTAGGGGACTCAGTCCCTGCGCCTGGATTGGTCTAGTGTATTTCGATGGATTATAGCCAATCTCGATCGAGAAGCTGGGCGAAGGGGCTCGACCGGCTCCGCAAGTAACTGCGGTCACACATGATTCCCCCTGGAGCCTACCAAAAAAAAACAGAGGTTGTAGGTCGAAACGGGGATTTAGGTGTTTTTGCGTCGACGTCTGTTTCCAGGTCCGTGAAAATAGAAAATGGCAAAATGGAAAGACAGCAAAAGAACAAATTACTAGAATTAAGAAGCCTAAAAGCAATAGGGCGAAAATACAAACACGAGAGAAAGACTTGTCCAGCACAGTCCTTCAGGCAATTACTTCAATCAGTCATAATAGGTCGAAACTGGAAATTCATGGTACGAACGTTCGAGGAGCCCGGAGGATAACCTGACCCCGGCGCCAAAAATCGACCTTTGTGAATGAGGCAGGAAATACAACTACCCTCCAAAGACTTCTTGGGAAACAAACACCGTTACTGCTTCGTGGGGGTTCCAAACACCATGAATTCTTCAGTTCGCAGCCTGTGCTGAAACCCAGGGTGCCAACGCTGTCGCAGTACTCTAAATCAGAAAAACAAGAGAAAGCAGGGATGGGGGCCAGCGGGGGGAAACTGGGAGGGTTCAGCAGGTCAGGGGGGAACGGAACGACATCATTGTGTGTGACAGGAAATAGGATGGGTGAGCACTTGTTGGGGGGGGGCAAAGGACAAACCAGTTGTGGGGGGGGCAGGGGGGCCGGCGTGCGGAAGAGGGGCGGGGCATGTTTGCATATAAATCGTGCGTATGGAAGTCCAGTAGAGGGACGAGATTCTGAAAGATCCTCGTGCGGGAAAAAGCGGGGATGGGAATGAAGCGTGCGGCCTCCTTGGGTTTTGTTCGAGGAACTTGACGTGACTAACGTTCTTGCTTCATTAAGGATTTAGGTTGAGGTCCTCCAGGCACTACGTGACCATCGCCAGGTTACCCCTCCAGAGGGTGCTGGCGAAAAAGGATTCCGAGCACACTAAAGAGGAGGTCCTCCTCAAAGGACTTAACTGAACGAGCTACGGATCGACGCACACAACATTGCTGAGGACGCTGAAGCCTCGCTGGTCAGAAAGGCAGTCCCGATCATCTCCTAAAATGGGGCAGGTTAAAGCAAACCATCGTTCGTACCGGTGAGCCTCGAAACGGACAAGAAATTTCAAAAGACGGGTGAGTTAAGGAGGACTGAGCAAAAGGAGAAGGCCCGCGATCAGTCCGTGGCAACACCAGAGCGCTTAGCGCGGAAGGTGTCCCCATCTGGAGAAAAGGTCGCGTCGCGCGAAATTGTGGCCCGGGGTGAGGGTAGAGGTCTCGTTAGCTCCCCTACGTCAGACGGCAGAGGGGAAAGGGGTAACACGCACTGGTATTTGAGTACTAAAAACGAGCGACAAGAAGCGGGCAACCCCGTCCGCTTCGGCAGGAGGGGGGCGGGAACACATTTAGTTTAAGATGAACTTGCGCAGGGGGTAGGGGGTGTCACAGTATCCCGTGGCTCTACATGTTCCGCAAAGGTACAGGCCTCTTGAAAGGGGGGGAATCTGCGAGTTTCGGTTTCAAGACGGCCAGCCTCACGAGACACAGCAAGACTTGCTCGACTGAGGCTTTTACAACGGGCCTCTAAAGCTCACAAGCACAAAGGGTCGAACCACTCAAAGAAGATCAAATGCACATGGGACGACGACGGGGTTAGAAAATTGTTTTCCAATCATGTTTCAGCGAACAACGCGCACGAAAAACATTGGAATAACTATACAGCGCATATAGGCAGGAAGAAGTCGGGGTCCGTAAAAGTCTTCTTATGAGGTTGAGAGGAAAAAGTAAGGGGGAATACGCCTCAACAATAAAAAAAGATGTGTCTAATCTTTCGGAGTTGTCTCTGTCTTCACAAGTAAGTCGGCAGCAAGGTCCATGACCGCCCCTTGCTGGGACGGGGGTACTACACGAGCACCGCCGGTGGGTTTGGAAACAGCGAGAAGCGTGGAAGTGTTCACCATGAGTCGTAAAAAAAATAAGTCGATGAGGCGCAGCATCTCCGAAGGAGAAGACTGGTTGGGTCAGGAAATGGGAACAGAGGAAAACGCCATTCAGACAAAGTCAGGGAGAACGCGGGCAGGTCGCAACGCAGTCCCGGGAGCAACAGGAAACGAAGGGGCTCGGGTCGAAAAGTGAAGTACGCCGGGGACGAGGGAGGAAGGCTCCTCAAAAGATCCACGTAGCGGAAGGGAACGAGAAGCCTCTAGGGGTCGTCAGGACCGGTTCAGGGGGTTGAAGTTAAGTAAGGCTCAAGACGACTTGAAGTCAGAATAGACAAAATGCAGGATTTGAACCAAAGAGAGCGGTTAAAAAAGGTGGGGAGGGTGCACAAAAAGGCACACGAAAAAACAACGGGGGACAAGACCGGTAAAATGAAGCCAGGAACCATTCGGTCCCACGGATAGGTTTAATGCCGTCTCTCATTGCTGGACGCCGCAGTATAAGATCTGCGTTCTCTCGGAGGGGACGGGGGATCCATCTCGGGAAGCTACAGAACTTGCCTGAACTCATACTTTGGCAGGCGTTTCTTAAAAGATGCGTGGGAATGCCCGGCTAAAGGCCGGCAAAGTGGGCGAAGGGGGAGAGACATCATGAAACCATCGAAGCTTCGAAAGGTATACATCTCTCAGGCTGATACCGGGTTGTCGGGAAACGCAAGGAGGCGACTGACGCCCTGAGGAAGTTTAGTATCCGGTCCTGGGAAATCAGGCAAAAGTGCTATACCGCAGGAGGGGAGGTTAACTGTGAAACAGTCTTTGAGGTCCCACAAAAACCAAACCAAGCAACACCTCCAACAACAACAGGAAACCTCACAAATAAACAAACCCAAACAAACACAGGAGGGAAACAAAAAAGAGGGGAAAAAAAAAGAAAAAAAAAAAAGAAAAAAAAGAAAAGAAAGGAAAACCAGGATAGGAGAACGGGGAGAAAACCCAAAAAAAACCCAAAGAAAAAAAAAAAAAAACAAAAAACCCAGCCACCCCCCCAACCCAAACCACCGAAACAAAAAAAAAAAAAAAAAAAAAACCACCCCCCAAAAACAAACCCCCCCAGGGGCCCCCCCCCAACCTCAAACACAAAAGCCCCCCAAGACCAAGAAACCCCGACAAAAAAACCAACCAAAGGGAGAAAGGAACCCAACCCACAACACCCAAAACAACCCCGGCACACAAACCCAACAAGAAAACAGGCCCCGAAACCCCCCGCACAAAAAACCAAAAAACCCCACAAAAACCCCCCAACAAACCGACCCACCAAAAAAAAACCCAACAAGATAAAAGAAAAAAAAAAAAGAAAAAACACCCCCCGGGAGCAGTGAATGCTTCGCTGGACTCCACGAGCCGCCAAGTATGCGTGAAACAGGATATCAGGCGACCTCAGAGTGGACCACATACCATAGGAGTGCAACTCAAACTGGGGGGGGGTGTGGAGCAGCGGAGCATGTGCAACAATCCGGTTGGGAGGCGGAATTGCGGACGATAGAGACGAAGGAAGAGGAAGCATACCCATGAGGGGGCAAGTGCAGCCACCGAGGAGGAGAAGGGCAAGGGGAGAACAGTCAGATCTGGGGTTCATGGATGAATGTCCAGTGCTCAGAGATTCCTCACGCGAAGGTCAAATCAGAGCAACAAGAAAAACGGAGGAGGAACAAGAGAGGATTTTCGAGACCTGAGGGAACGCTGCCTAAAAGGAAAGAAGATGAAAGGCCTGAAAAAGACGACTTTTAGAAAAAGGCCAGGCCCTCTGACAGATGTTTGGATTAGCGCAATGGGGACGGACGAAGACAACGGCTCAGGATCAAATTTTGACCTCAGCCCGAAAAGAACAGGGCGAAATGAAGGTGCATGGGGAGAACCAGGCAGTCTCAAAAGCGGCTGTGAATTTCCTCCGAACGGGAGGAAATGCAGCAGGCGATCTTATCCTGTAGACTGGAGGGAGAGGTGTACTGGCAGGCGAACCGACTCTTCAATACTTCATGAAGGAAACTGGCTGGAACCTTATACGTGGCAAAATAGGGCAAGAAAAGAAAAGGGGTGGACGGCCTGCTCCTGGGCCCGGCCTCACGCAACGTACGAAGCTGGGGCTGCCAAGGGGGGCGGCCCTATGCGTCACTTTTCTCTGTGATGACTTATTCCTTCCGTGGAGACGCCAAAAGCCGACGAAGCGATGACCGATCCGGTCTTTTGGTCAGATACGATCGCAGCAGCCACTGAGCCAAGTCTCACGAGTAAGCACGCCTCGCCCAAGCACTCGCAAATTACTCAAGCAATCAGCGTAAGGACACAGGTTGACGATCGGTCGAAGTGAGTGGCTAGATCCTTCCTCGGTATACTAAAACTCACACGACGGGTATTAGGTACCTCCGAAGATCGAAGATAGAGGGGCGGCTACCTTCGAAACTTGGCAAGAAAGTCAGGATCAAGACGGCTGGCAGTTTAAGGGGGGGACAGGCGCAAAACTGGGTCAAGAAAGAGGCAAATGAAGGATGACGGAGAGAAAGCGCCTGGGGCTCAATCTCCTCATGCCAGTAAGAAAAACTGCTAAAAAGAGCCGTGAAGACTGCACGTCGAAAACGGGTCTGGCCTAGCTGAACATGTTTTGACGCCGACTTACACTTCGACTCGGGTTGATGGGCTCAAGGGAAATGATGGGAGGTCCGATCTTACAGACTACATGGATCCTACAGAACAGGAAGAAACACGGCTCTGGTGTGGGTTAGTAACCTGGGGAATCTACCTGTAACTTTTTCTCTCTGTACGGAAGGTCTCTCTCTTGACTTGCTCCGGCACGTGCGCTGAAGTGGATTTCGTCCTGGCCATAAAAGAGGATAAAAAAGCGGGCAGCTTCATGCGGATAGATCGTGATAACCTAATAGTATGGGGGCTTGAAACCTGTGACAAGTCTTCTTATTCAAAGAAACTTCAAGGTGACTGTTTAAAAGGGTATCCGACGGCCTGGGGGAGGGAATGGACGAACAGGTACTAACGATCTCAATGAAACATGTAAAACTTTTGAAGTCAGACTCGTGTGGTTAAACTGAGGGCACATCTCAGGGCCTACAACGCAGGAAAATCGCGGCCCTGCGGTCTACTCTCACTACACTGGGGAGCATTGGCCGAAGGTCATACATTGCGGGAGCCTGGGGTGGTAGCGGCGGCTTTCATGAGAGGAAAACAGTGGACCACAGGCAACGGACCGTTCTACAAGGGTGGAAAAAATCTCAGAGGAATCAGCAGGTTGCTCACGGGGAAGAGAAAAGGCAGCCTTCGGGCACCATAGACGCGGGCGCACGGACAAGTCGGCTGCTCCTGAAACGGGCATCTGGTCAATAAAGAAAAGATCATGTTCATGTCCCCTTAAACGCCAGAAATGTATGCCCTTCTGAAGGACAAAAAGACACGCGACTGGGGACAACCTTACTTCCCACGATTTTGATCAACAAAACATCTCCCTGGCATCAAGAAATTCATTCCGGGTCTCGTGGCGCGAAGTGTGCTTTTGATAAACCAGGCGTTTCTTTAGGAATCGCCCCGGCCGGCGCGAGGCAGGCTAGAGGCCGAAACCGGAGCCGAGCGAAGAAGTTAAAAAAATCGCCGCAGGGCAATGGGAACAGCGCTTCGCCGGGAAAACTGATTCGCCGGACAGGTGACGAAAAGGGATACGCGCAGAGAAAACGGGAGCGTCCTTAAATCTTCAAAGGCCGAGAGGTAAAATGATATCGATGTGCTTTGTCGCCTCTGGGTCCTCTACCGAACATGATGATATTGCTTGAATTGAGTTGGAAGTCCTCTGAGTACTGAAGAAGAAAGGCAAGACGCCTTGAACTGGGTGTCTTCGAAAGGTTTTCTCTTTCCTTTCAGCGGGACGTGGGACTTAGGAAAATCAGGGGTTTCCGCATTGCCACTCATACCTGGAAAACTGAATCAACAAAGGGATTTTTCCGACGGCCGGGGCGGTCGTGGGGGTTGCCCCGGAGGGTCCGAATAACTAAGTCAAGCTCGGGTTAAGGGGGAAAAAAAGACTCAGAATTGGATCCGTGCCACCTAAAAGGGGGCCATCCTTCTTTGCCATCAAGGGGAGAGTACTTCTTAAGGCCATCGCAAAAAATAGGACATGTGACTTGAAAGTCCACCTAGTTCGAGTCTTTCAAAAGCCCGGAGCCACACAGTCTTAGTCAACGCAGTGTGCACATAAACTTCCCACCATTGTGGAAAATCATCAGAAAAGTGAAGCGTGGCCGGGGACCGGATTCTGATGAGGCGCAACACCATGATATTTCTTTAAACACGTCACGGCAAATCATTTTCCAAAAAAGTAGGGGTCGGCGTCCTCTTCATCACCAACGAGGTCGAAGAGACTCTTGGGAGAGCGGGACTTTGGGTCGCAACACGCTGTTAACGTCACGCCTCAGGGAGGGAACGAAGAGAGGGATAAGAAAGTGTTGTGGAAAACTCGTTTGAAAATGAAGGGGCCCGCGGCCTGTAAGGTGCGGTCAGGTCGGGGCCTCACTCGGAACTCAGTCTTACTTCCATCACTGGGGATGATTAAAATGGAAAATCTCCGAGGAAGACGGAAGGGACAAGAAGAGGAAAGTACCTGTCATTTTGGACAGTACGAGTCGCTTCTCGTCGAGAAGTGGCGGATCACGTGTTTCTTCCGCGAACATACCAGACGCAAAGGAGTACCTCCCGTAGCTACGAGTTCTAGTGTCATGGACGAACAGACCCCGGCTTACTCAATCACTGAAGGCTGAGGGGAGTTACCTAGGACTTAAAGTGATACTACGTCACCAACGACCGTGACTGAATAAACCTTAGGAACGGAGAAGAACAGTGCCAGAGAGGAATCAACTGGGGAAGCGTCACAGAGGTTCTCACAATCGAAGCTGGTCTTACGGTTCAGTGAGTGAAAGCCGAAGAGAAGCCGTTCAAGGGAGAGAGTTATGATTCCT
>Ga0179593_1407564_pt1 | contig 12992 bp, 9 predicted proteins | sample CZODoug2_1_08_16_FD_185931 | JGI IMG/M metagenome (GOLD analysis project Ga0179593, IMG submission 185931) | Vadose zone soil fungal communities from Angelo Coast Range Reserve, California, USA - CZODoug2_1_08_16fungal (PacBio error correction) | ecosystem: Environmental > Terrestrial > Soil >...
GCTGACCCTTATGATTGGGGTGATATAGCGGAACTTTAAGAGGACACCACCGAGCCGGACAAAAACCCTCAAATGGTTATCTGGTCAGAGAATAATTCAATAGGGGGATTTTCGAAAATGAAGTTGAATCGCAATCAAGAGGGGCACTCTAACCGAATAAGAAATTTTTCTTGAGGAAAGCACCAAAAAAGGGTCGCCGGTGAAGGACAGACGAAAAAAGGCAGTGTCCAGAGGCAAAAATCAAGATGGGGGGGGGGAAAAGGATAATAAAAAAAATAACTTGTAACAACACAGAGTTGTTTTGGTGCGATCAGTACCGGGAACACCACACGGGGTCCTGTACCTTTCTCGAATGCGGTGGCGCACAGGCAAATCGGACGGGAAGGGACCCGCCCGGACCAATTTAGAACAGTGGTAAACCTTCGAAAGAGAAGAGGTCAAACGAAGACGGGCGGGAGACTGGTAATCAAACAAGGGCGGTTCTTCGGACGAGGAAATGGTTCCGCCCAAATCTTAGATAACCCTAGGCTGTGATAGCAACTAAACCTTCACCACCATTTGCAGTACCTGCCCTTAAGGCGTCATCCCCGTTTCAAAACTGGGTCACCGGACTGAACAACTTGCACTCTTTGTTTCCGAGGTCTCCTCCCTGGTGTGTGTTTTGATGTTCTGAAGGATGGTCGTTCTTGTTCCAGCTTTCCGATTGTGGTTAGCAGTGTGGAGGGGCTCAGACATGCTCGCGCGGTTCAAGCTCGCCCCCGTTTGTCAATCCTTACTCCTTTCTGCCAGGGTCAGGCGTGGTGCCCACTCCTAGGGTTGGTGCCCGCTGCGGGTGTCCTTTCTTATTCCTGGCTCCTTTGTTCGAAAGCTGGCCCCTCCGCGGGTAGCGCCCGGCGAAGTCACGCTTCGGTACCACAGTCTTCCATCCTTAGTGTATTGTTAGGTAGCGCTCAGTGTCCCAATGGGCCCCCGTTCCCAGAGAAGGATCGTCGCCCCCGCGGGGGACCCTCTGTGCCCCCCTTTTCTGGCTGGAGTACGAGTACGGCGCCCCCCCCCACCCTTCATTCTTACGGGGCCCCCTCATATAGGGTCCCCTCAGGACCTGGGTGTCACCCTCGTGGGTTGGAAATTTTGGGGTCTCCAGTTTAAGGTCCAGTTTGATCTCTTTTGGATAAAGAGTGTGCCTTCCCCCCCCCGTTCTTCTCGTTTCCGGATAAAATTGTGGTCCTATTCCTTGAGGACTTTGCTTTTGATTCTTCAAGACGTGTCCGTCCCTCTGCCGTTTCGAAACTTAGCCCACTTTGTGTTGGGTGCCAAGAAATGGTTTTCTGAGCTGCATCTGGATAGTGTGCGCTCAGAGCCACTGCTCATGATCCTATATGGTCTACAGATTTTGTTCTCAGGTGGTTAGGATTTTCCCCGATCTCTTTTCGCTGCGTTGGATCCTCGGGAGGGAGAGGGGCAGCACCCTCTAGTCCGCTAACCCCCCCTATATGATGGTGAGGGATTCTTTTCCTCCGCGGTTCGCCACGCCGAGGTTAATGGAGGTCCGGGGGGTGTTCAAAGCAGGACTTGTGGGGGGGCGCACTGTTTTCTCGAATTGCGCGATGAGGATGGCACGGGGAGGTCCAAACTTCCACTGGGGGGGGGGTCCGGTGTAGTTTGGGGTCCGTCGCCCCCTGCTTTTTCATCAAAAGGGTTGTCCGGAAAAGGTCCGCGGCCAAACCCTCCAAGTTTGTCCCTCTTCAAAACCTGTCTCTGCCCTCCGCCAGCTTGATTTGTGGGTCAACCTCTGCTCTGCTTCTAAGGACTTTCCCCGCAGCAAGAAGTACGGACTTCCGGAAACCAGCACCTAAGGGGCCGCATTGTCCGGGCAGCACGCAGCGCTAAGTTAACGCCTGTGCAGGGGAGTTGGCCCGGGTTCCTCCCTACCATTGCGATGCATAACAACGGGGAAACGACTGTTTCACTGTGTCGTGATAGCAAAACTCGGGGTGTGATAAGGGTGTTGGTTTGACAATTATCATTTTCAAACACCAACAAAACTTTATGATAGGGCTCCAGTGGAAATATCAGTCCGGCATGGACAAAATTTGCTCAAAATTTGGGGGGACGGGTACAGCCTCTCAAGATACGGGAATTAGGGAGAGCGGGTGGCAAAGGCATACTGGGCGTCATCCTCTGCAAACTTAGTGGAAGGCCCGCAACAGCGCTGGCACTTCCAGAGTACTAGGGACCAGCATCTCTCACCCATTTTTTCATTCCTCCTTATTCTGGTAAGTAAGGCGACCAGGCCTTTCACACAGTTCTCTTCTCCTCCCTCCTCAGTCTAAAAATTTGTCCTTCACCTCATCGTGGGTAGTTCTACGTCAGTCAAGGGATGGAAAAGATCAGGGAACCCTCCACTTGTAAAGAAAAAAAGACAACTGATCTCCCCATTCCCCCCTGGGGGGAACATTCTTGCGCGACTCATCAACAAAAGATCTCAGTTCTCTGCGGTGAAATCAAAGATGGTGGGTGGTTGGGAACACCTCTCTTTGGAGGCCTCACACCATCTTCTTGACTGCCTTACCATTAACACGAACACTGCAGGAGGTCAGAATTGGTTCAATGGGTGAAAAGGATGGGGTGTTTCAAATCCTGAAAAAACGGCTCTCAGAAAAAATTGAAGGACCCATGAATCTTGACAGCAAGGGTCGGTCTGGTACCTGGGAAAACTCCGCAATTGACAACTGGGGGGAACGATAAAGCGGTCCCAGGCCGTCAAAAGAACATCCAAAAAATAAACTGAAATGCTAAAGAAAAATAAATTTGTTCTGGGGTTTAAAAAAGAACATGGATCCATCGTTTTTACGGCCATCAACGAGAATGAGGTCGGTTTGGGGAGGGGTATGGGGACATACAAGAGAGGGAGATACCATACTTACAATAAATGGGGTGATAGAGCCACTTCAGAGTCATCCTATGTTTGAATGGGCCGGACTTGGTTTCAGAGGACGACAGAAGTGGGGGGAGTCAAACAAAGGGGCCGGTGGTGGAATACAATAACGAAAAGGGAAACTCGGGAAAAGAAAAAAAACCAGGGTTTTTACCAGTCTGAACGGAAAGCAGGGGAAAGAACCACGGATTACCTACGTGTCCACTCGAACTCCAATTAAAAAAGGCCTGGGTTTTTATCGTTCCTCCCGGCAAAAGTTTGGTCCGGGCAGGCCCATCCCTTCCTCCATGTCTTTCCTAATTTGAACCCAAACCCCTTCTGAGGTTGAGCGAATTGAAACGCTCTTGCCCGCCGGAGTGGTCTGCCCACTGTCGATCGGCTCTCAATCCTCGCCACTGGAGGTCACCCTTCCCTACAACTCCACCGCGCTCCCTTCTTTTCCCTTGTGGGGTTGCCAGGGGGGGAGGCGCTTCTTTATTTTTATCTCTTTGCACATGCACTACTGTGTTGGACATGGTAGGGAAAATGGAAGTCACGTCTTTCCTGGCGACGTGGCATAGGTCCTATGACTTTCGTTGCAACGCATTCATAACAAGAAAACGCACTGTGTTAAAAAGAAGGCCGGCTTTCTCCCGACTCGTGAGTCTGAAATTTTCACTTCGAATAACGGAAGTTCCGTATTCCGGTCCTGGGTCTTCGCCTATCTAGGGTCCGGGGCACAGCATGCTCTAAATAAAGCTCTAGTCACCAAGAGGATCTGATCTATCGGGGAAAACGTCCCTTTTCAGGTGAGCCATAATGCGGTGGGGAAATCATGTTTACCCAACGAGAGACGGGGGATAACCCTTCGGTCTTCCGTGACAGCTAAGAACGTAGCCTTACACATCATCATGTCAGATTTTGCCTCCAATGCATATTGGAGGGAGCCCAGCTAAAAGCCTCAAGTCTATGTGCCGCAGTCAACAGGACTTCTACTTGCATCCGGTATTCGTAGTGATTCCATCTTACGTTCGAACTTGTATTTCCTGTTGTGATTAGACCACAGCTCATCAAAACATTGGGGGAACGAGGGGCAAAGGGTGAAAGTTGGGAAGGGTGTATGTGCATCACCGAACCGTATGATATCATTTGGGGGCGGTAGGCAACCCAGTGGGAGCTATTCGTACACACTTGATGTCCGACGGAAAAAACGCCCGTCGCCGAAACTTAAAAAATACCCCGGCGCCTTGAGGCCTTTTGGCAACCGAGGTTTGAGTTGGAGCTCAAGATGTTTTCGTCCTCTTTTTAATCTCATGATCCTCTCTGTTGGGCTGAGAATCCCCCCCCTTTGGGACGGTTTTGTGTTTGTCGGGTGTCTAATTGTCCCTTCTTGTCCTAAAATGTGTCGCAGGGGATAGCCTCGCTTTGACCCGGGTAAAAATAATTGCCGTTGCTGTCCGACCGCCCTGACCGCCTACAAGTAGACAAGTCACGCCGTCGTGTTACCAGCGCTCTGCCCCTGTGTGGGGGCCTCTGTGGGTGGCCTCCTCCCGACCGTTTTGGAGACTGCCTCTACGTTTAAAAGGGTCACTTAAAGGTTCCAGAACTTATAAAGGGAAACGGAGTTTTTCGCCCTATTTTGGACAGGGTGAAATCATGATGAAATGCAAGGGGGTTGCGCGGGGAAGCTACCAGCGGACCCTAGGAAAAAGCAAAGCACCTTTGGGAAAGTAAAGCACCTAGGGCCACAGAGTGGGGGGTACTATGGCTAGAAAATCCATGGATAAGGAACCGTGGAAACCAGCAAGAGGGAACGACAATCGCACACCTGTCTTTCTAAAGCTTGAAGATCTGAAACCGGGGTTCCTGAGAGGAAGGGGTTCTCACTCACATTCGAGGCTCGCGGGGAAAAAAGGAACTGTAATTTCATCTCTGCCAAGTTGCATGTACATCCTGTTGCCCAGACAGCCGTCGAAGCATAAGCAAATTGCCCTCCCGTGGACTAGGGGGACCGAAATTATCGCCGGCTAGACAGGCCCATATTTTCCCAGGACCAATTGGTCCTCAGACCACAAAGGTGGGCGCGCCTCGAAAAAATAACATTCCAGGGAAAAGGGGTGTCCAGAGATCGGTGGGATCAGTTGCCAAACGGACAAAAATGGACTCTGGAAACTGCGCCAAAGGAGGAACATCGAGGTTGTGTGTTTTTGGAAACGTGTAATAGAGAAAAACCACAAATCGTCTGAGGATCGATAGAGGACACAGGGGCCTCCCCCAAAAACAACCGGCTGTACTGGCGAATCCTTTTGTGAACGGGGGATTACACCCCTCCCGGGCTTCACGTGTTTCCAGCCGCGGCCCTAGGTAATCCCCCAACACATGTCCATGGAATTTTCGATCAGCGAGCTAGCAAACCTTTTTCTCGGGACGTTCCATTCCTACCCCCGTGGCATATGGCCGATCTTTGAGGTCAACCTAGACAGCTCTTAAGGAGAAGATGAGAAATAAGGGCTAGGCAAACCCTACACAGTGGCCCGATTCAGGTAACTTCGGGTCCCCGACCTCTATCAAGTGAATCCTTCCAAGCGCGAGTCGCAGATCCAGACCCCGCCCTGTTTGACAACGTACGACACCGAGTGGCGACCGTCAGTCTTCGGCTCTCTTATAGTCACGGGCCGCCCCGTGAAAACGCAAACTCATATTGTCGTCCGGTGCCAGACGTCTGAGTTCTTAAGCATCCAGTACGGTTGTCCTGCTCGCTGTCTCATTCACCTTTCTGATCGTAGTCCCTGCCACCTATTTACGGGGGTTCACCTCACGCCCGGACTAGAAAGTCGAGCCAACCTTAGAAGTGCACTTCGGCAGTATGATCGTATGACACCCTCCAGCCTACCTGATACCGTCAAGAAAATTTGCTTCCGACCTCTCCCAACTGTTCCCCCCCGCCCCGTCTCCCCCTGCTCGCTGTCTGCCTGACTCCCTCGGTCCCTCCTGTACGTTCGTGGGGACAGGTTCGATATCACCGCGCGTCCGAAAACTTTACAAAGCACATTGCAACTACGCAACCTCTTGGCCGGGGAGAGTCTCCGTCGACGTGCGATCATCTCACTTTCCCTTAACTTCACTAACTTCCCTACCGAAATTGGGGGGATAACAGAATCCCATTGGGGACTGGAGGGAGGTCATCCGGGCCACACTGAAAGGGAACAAAGGGAAGTGTTATCCGGAAACTTTAACTTAATACACGTTGTCGTGTTACCAGGCCATCAAAGGATAAATTTTATTTAAAACCAAACCATTCGCATAAGAGGGAATGCACCTAAATTTACCCCACAGTTCGCACGGACGGCTACTTTGGTATCTGCTGGGAGAAGGGTTGGTCCAGGGTCTTCCACATCATATCTTGCAACCAATTGGGGGAAACCGCCTAGCACTTAAGTTGGCAAAAAGGCCTCACAAACAAATGGGTAATAGCGGCAACAAGGGGTTCGACCAAAACGCAGTTCCAAAGGCCGGATTAAAGAGGTAAACTCTACAACCAGGGACGCGAAACGCGAAAAAAACAGTTAGAATTCCCCGCGATTCTCATAAGAAGTGGGTCCGGACGCCTTTGCGCGAGGCTGCTGGGGTTCTCTAATCTGAGGACCAAGTGCTCTGATTCTGCAATCTTGCGAGGACGCTTTCTCGTGGTGGGCCCAGTTTGAGTCGGTCTTTGGACACGCAGTATCAAACTGCCAGAGAGCTTTCTCGCCACGACACATGTTCGAAGAGAAATGCTTCTCACAACTACACTTAACCGTCGGCATGAAGAACCATAATCTAACGAACACTCTTCGAAACAACGTGCCGGTCAAACACGAATAAAGGTCTCCCCCGCACTTCTGGGCCGAAACGCGGTTGTACCCATACCTAAGCCGCCCCTGGAGGACACCCCCATCTTCTACCAGGGGCGAAAGTCTGGGTTTTTTATGAACGGATAAACTTTGTCAAAGAAAGGCGGACTCTGGGCCTCCTCCGCAAAAACGACTAGACCCCTTGGGGGGGTGAGAATTAAAAAAAAACCAGGACTGACACCCACACCAACATCACAAGGGTGACAATAACCAGTTATACGCAAACTCTCGGAGTCAGAGACATGCTCGACAGTTCGGGTTGCTGGAGTCGCGGAAAACCGTTCAAGCTGCATGGCGCCCAACCCTGTATGCTCCCGCAAGGCAACCCGTCGCTCCACAGACAGGGGCGGGGGTAGTCCAAACGCAACCGACAGCAGCCTCTAAGGGCGGGGATAAAAGCGCACCTGACTGGACCATCAGGGGTTGGTCCTCCCGTTTCCTGGATCCTACAGCCCCCGTTAGTCAAGAACCAGGCTCGCAGAAGTCTCTGTCCGGCTGGGCGCAGGGCTCACGGCCCCCGCATTCGCGGGGTTGAGCCCCTGAGTTACCGGAGCAGCGGTGGGGCTACAAACCCCGGTTCTGAATTAAAGTGTCTTAGCTACTGAGACTGTGCCTTTCCTCATTCCCAAAGCCCCCCCTCGCTGCAACCACGCCTAGCTCCTGTTCTCTGCGGTCCCCCACAACTCCAGTCCGTAATCTTGTTCATGTGATGATCAACCCCTGCTGGCAGCCCCCTCCCATCACCTTCCATGCAATCCCCCTATTAAATGCAAGATATGCGGTGCCTCCTTTCCTCCCCCGCTTCTTTTAGCGGACCTGGATTAACTCGTCTCCAGGGGAGTAGAGATTCTCGGGTCACCTGCGTTTAGCTCACAAAACTCTACGATCGATTTGGGTGGCGGGCAATCTTGATCCCTTCCACCCCGTAGACCGGCTACCCTACTAAATATGCGGGGTATATTATAGGACAGCCCCGCGTTGTGTGCCCTGTTTAACACCCTGCTTCTTTCAATTTTTCAACCCCGAAACATGTTTATTGATTCAATCTCGCGTTCCTTTCCGTGTTGTTGTTGGAGAGGTTTCTTGGCACGAATGGAAGCAACCGAGAACCCCTTGCAAAGTACCAAACACCGTGGCCCTCCAACACCTGCAGGGAATTTTAAAGACCCCCACCGACGCCCCAACCCCCCAGGAACCCTCTAACCCACTACACGCGACGCCGCTCTAACCTCCTCCGCAGCCAACCTCCGGGAGGCCGCCCACATTAAAACTATACACCTAGGCTCCTTTCTACTCGCTCCCGCTGTACCCTCCTCCCAAGACTGCCCCCAAACGCGCGGTGAGGACCAAACCACACCCCTCCTAAAAAAAAACCCACTTCAGGAACACCACTCACACGGCTCCGTCGTGGGATTGTTGCACGTGAGCCCTCACCGACGGCTGTTGGGACAAACCCGCGAAGTGGACACCCCCCCCAAAAAATCCCTCACTTTTATCCCCGCAGATCCCTAAGAGTCTGTACGGGGGGGCGTCCGCAGAAATGAAATCCAATTCTACGCATGTTTCCTGCCCCTATTAATAGCTTCATTCTAGGAGCCACTGGGTGCCCTGTTCCTTCTCGTAGAAAGAAATTCCTTTCCGTCGAAAGAACAAGTGTTGTCCGCCCAGTAGATATTTGGGGGGAGGAATCACGCACTTGACCTGCCTGGGCTGAAAGGAGGAAAACTCTGCTAACTCCTAAGGGGGTCGCCTGAACCCACACTCGGCTATGGGGTCATGCACAGAAGCTTGCACTCTCCCTAAACGTAAACTTTTCTCTCCGGGAGAAAGCTAGGAGGCAGAAATCCCCCCCGGGTGAGCTCCGGACAATCATCTTCCCTTGTCACAATCTTGCGCCCTTCTTAGTAACCTCTGGTCGGGTCCGAATAAGCTAAGTAACCATTCGCACTAGGTTGTCTATGGTACCTATATAAGAACCTGCCGGTCCCCCCCCCGCTCCATGACTACGTCAACACGCTCGGGCTACAGGCACCCAACTGCCCTTTTGCCTTACCGGCGCCAGGACCTAGCACAGAGTCGTTGATCGCACTGGAATTCCGGCTCCTGGATCCTCGTTGTAGGGTTGGGCCTGGAGAAAGATTGTCACAAGCTTCCAGACGTCGGAGGGCATCCCCCCCGGGGGTGGGGTTTGTTGGACTAATCACCCATCCTACACAGGGGGGGGAAAAAAGTCTGGAGGGTAAAGTCTCAGGAAAGGTCCCCTCCTAGATTGCCGGTTCACGGACCGACCCCGCTCCCCCTGGATGAGGGGACCGGGGGTCCGAGTGCAGCCGCACTAGTTAATCATCCCACCACAACGGAACTCGCGTCTTTCAGAGAAGGGGCACTAGAACAAGGGCAGCGGGTCCTCTTCGAGAAAGGGTTTTACGTACCGCTCGGGGGACCCAATCAACTGTGCTCTCTGCCAACGAACAGAACCATGTTTAATGGGGTACATCCAGTCTTAGGTCATCACAGGGGAAAAGGTGTCCATCCCTGACAACTATTGGTGGTCGGTTGATACCTAGGGTTTGGGGTGTGTCTCCTGTAGTCTTCAAAGTGTAAAGTAGGTAGCGAATCCCACCTGTCAAAAAGGGAACTTCGAGGATCCTACAAGTCTGGGCGCCCCAGGGGAACCAGTCCTGGTCTCTTTCAATGGTTCAAAATCCACGGTTAGTTCCAATCTCCACCTCTAGTACCAGTCCCATGATTAGAAAAAAAAATGTCGGTGCACCCTTGTTTTTTCTTCGCTGCTCGAGGTACACATCAAAAAGCACCCCCTCACCCGCCCCCACCCTCATGCCGACCAGCTCGTTGGTCTTCTCTTCCCTTCCCGCCCACAACAAAGGCGGGTACGCTATTCAAACGCGAAATAGCGTACCATTAGCACTTGTATTGCTTGGGTATAGGCGCCTGTGTTCTGGCGCTTCTGAAAACCCAACACTTCAATGAGGGTTATGTCTTGGGGCCGGTTCCGGGTGGGAGAACCCGGGATTCAAAGGCCCACCTTCCAGGGTGCCACCAGGTGGGGGCTGAGGTGTTCATGGCCAGCCTGCACTAGGCGACAAGGGGGGCGACGGCGAATTGTGAGCACAGCTGGGGGGGGACAATCCACCACTCAAGCAAAAACGAATGTTCTTTGAGCACATTTCCCACCCCCTAGGGGGAAGGTTCCGCATCGTCCTCCGGTAAGCCCATTGCCCTGGATGCTTTACTTCCCCGTGAGGGTGCGGTTTTAGGGTTGGTACGACTCTCCACTAATGGGCTTACCGCCCGCTTTTGTACTGCCCAAGGGGTTCCTCTAGCGGCCCCCACAACAGGGGTCCCTGCCTTTTCCTAATCTTGGACCCGCCCTGGTCCCCACAGATCCTCAATTACCGCACCCCGGACGCCAGAATTCTGTCTGGTGACCTCTTCCCTCGTTTCCTCCAGACCTAGTTTTGGTGTACCAAGCCCAGCACATTTGACCGCCATCGCCGGAACTTACTAAATGTGAAGTTCCTCCAAGAACGTCGAGACAGAAGGGGGAAAAGGGGAGTGGAATGCCCTGATCGCAAAAAACTCTGGTGGGAAAAGGGGGGGTTCTTAGATCAGGGGAAAAACAAACCCTGCGACCGTATCGGCCCTCATAGGAAGGGGGAAAGGGACCCATGGCTACTCCTGGACTTATTAATCATCTGCACCAGCTGGAAAGCTGAGAGGGGGGACAGTGCCAAGCATTGGTCGGGATAAAAAAGAGGAATGACATATTGTGAAGATCTGAAAATAGCTCACATGGTTGGGGGGGACCATGCTAGGGGTCTCCAAAGGAAGTCAAGATCCATCACACGTGTCAGAAAGAACGAGGGTTCTATCTCAAGGGAAGAGAAGGACATCCAGCCCTGTCATCCGAGAAAAGGCGCAGAGCCCTGGCCCTTGGAAAAGCGAGGGAAGATGAAAAACGACAATCCAGGCTCAGGAGAGGTGATCTGGGGTGGGTGGGCGAGACTCCGTGAACAGCAGGAGGAGGAACTGATCCATTCCCTCCGTATCCTGAAGGGATAAGTTTGGTCGGCTGCAAGGTGTGGAAAGTACAATAAATAAGTCACGATAGAAATTGGCAAAGGCACCAGAGAGGGGGAGGAAAAAAGAAGTGATGCTTGTCCGTGGGTAAGGTCGTGACCAGCAATTGACTGTGGGGAAAACGATCCCATCTGGGGACACATCGTCCAATACCAAGCCCAACACTCCCAACTTCCAGCAACCGAAAAAGGCGTTTCTGGTTTGCACGCCTACGAACCTTTGAAGCAAAATCATGGGGTAGCTTGAAAAAAAATCGTTATGGAAGGGAGAACATTATGGGGGTTCTGATAAATAAACGAAAAGGACGCGCTTAATACTAACCACTCACTCCACGGGGAAAGAGAGGGTCCCCGCACTGCCACTTCAGAACCGTTATCTCTAATCGCGTAGAAACAAACCCTTTGCCTACCCCTAGGCCGAAAACATGCTGGGGGGTTGATAAAGAAAAAGAGGGGCGTGGAATTCTGGCTTCCACATGCAATCAGAAGAAAGGGAAAAAAACAATCACATTGTAACGTCCAGAGGGGGAAAGAGTAGGGCAAAACTAACCACCAGAAAGATTGGTCGCAATGGGAATTATTTGGGCGCTTCAACACGCCTTCAAACTTGTGTATATAAATGAAAAGGTCATACCGGGAAAAAAAGTTGATTGTGGAAAAGACACGCCGCGCTGGCGGAGTGACGGGCCGGGACACCGATGTGTCCTTGTAAGAAAGGGAGAAAAGAACTCTCACCTCTTACGGGGAAGGGGTGACAGTGGGGGGATGTTTTGGCTTTCTTGGCTCAGCCTGTGGGGGAAATTGCGGGACAAAGCAAAAATCCACATGGGCATAACTTCGTGGGGAAATGTCCGATTTGGTTTATTATACCCGGAAGAAGCCCCCAGCTGAAATCCTGGGGACAAGTTTCAAGTGTTGAAAGTTGAAACAAAAAAACAAATTTAAGGTATCCTCCATCACAGTACTCATCTTCGCTCTATTCGGGAAAGAATCTGTGGCATCTGGGCCTCATCCGGGCTTCTAAAGGACAGAGGGACCAGGGGTCGCTCCCAGTAAAAATCATCTCTAAATTGAAAACCCTCATCATCTTCACCTGTAGAACGTTTACTTCCCCGGTACAGAAGAAAGGGGTCTCATTTCTTTCTTGTATTGGGGGGGAAAAGCAAGAGAACACCGGGCACAATCACTTGGGAAAGGCAGGGGGTTCACAATCTTCTAGCGTGGTTCCCACAAAACAGGGTGTCAAGAATGAGTCGACTGCAAAAAGGGGAGGCATTCAAACACGGCTCGTGAAGTGGGGAATGGGAGAGCTGATGGTCAGGGCGTTAGATCGCCCGGTGGGAAAAAGGACCTCCGATCCACACTGGGGGGTATAAGGTTGGAATCGGTGTGGGGAAAAAAGAAGACGTTGGCTTGGGTAACGTCCTCGGACTGTTTACAATGCCCGAGCGCCGGGCCTAATGGAGTCCGTCCGCGTGCCGGAACAACGGGATCCAATCAGTCCCGAAAACAAAAGGCGTATATTTTTCCCTCCAAAGTGGAAAAGCATTTAGGGGCTCCCTTTCAAAAAAAGAAAGAGGAGCCCGAATAAAAAAATATTTCTGCACAATTTTCAAGATCCGAGTTTTGCTGGAACAAAGTTACTTTTTTATATAATGGGGGGGGGGGGGGGGGGGGAAATTGAATCGGGAGACGCTGGGTCATCGTTCAAAAGAAGCCATCATTTACTATTGTATAGAAACTTTACGTGTAGGACAAATGGCCACAGTGTCATTTTGACAGGAAGCAATCAAATTCATCAAGGAAGGGGAAATTGGATGGGCGATGGGGATCTTCACTTCTCCGTTGAAGCAGGATTGACAGAAAGGAAGCGTGTCCCTGGGCCCATTATCGGCATAGGGAAAGGGGAAATTAGGTCAGATGTGTGCTACAGATTAGGGGAAAGATTCCCTGGTCAAGCAGACCAGGAAGAAGACTCTAAGAGACACTGCATGGGGTATCGCTGCTTTCTCAGTGGAAAAAAAAAAGGCAGCAGGAAGGGGAAAAAAGTCCGCACAGCTCCAAGCAGGGTGTGGGTGTGCC
>Ga0179593_1619694_pt1 | contig 12992 bp, 12 predicted proteins | sample CZODoug2_1_08_16_FD_185931 | JGI IMG/M metagenome (GOLD analysis project Ga0179593, IMG submission 185931) | Vadose zone soil fungal communities from Angelo Coast Range Reserve, California, USA - CZODoug2_1_08_16fungal (PacBio error correction) | ecosystem: Environmental > Terrestrial > Soil >...
CGCCCGCCCCGCCGCCATCTGAGGAAGTTGATACAGCCCTGCCGCCGGATAAACAACTCGGCCTCCCTCCAACAACAGGTCTGGAAAGAGGAGGAGCTAAAAAGCAGGAGTGGAAGATACTCCCGTTCAAAAAAAAAAAGAAAAAAAGCAAAAGGGGCCGAGCTTGCGTTTGGGCATGCGTCGGCACGGTAGGAATGGGATGGCAGGGGAGCCGTCGGAGGAAGGGGAGGGTTTTATCGCGCGACGATTGCCATCGAATATGCTTTTCATGCGTCACTTCGAAGAGTATCTTGCGGAAACTCGAAAAAACAAGCTGCTTGGAGGGAAATCGGGGGGATGCCTAGTACCCTGTACGTCTCACCCGAAAACCTGGCTTATGGAAGGAGGCAACGTGTGGAGGTCCGAAGGAACTGGCGGTACACTCGACTGCACATTCTGAGGAGGGGAGGGTCCTGAACACCTCCGTCCTAAGATTGAAAGGGCCGGCGTCGTGCGGAAAAAAAGATGTGGGGACTGTGATTGGTAGATGGGCAGTTTAAATCTCAACGAGAGCGCTTAGAGGACTCTTCCCACGCTCTGGAACCAAGGGGTGCGAATCGCGGAGGAGAAAAAGAGGAGACGAAGGCTTTCAGGACAGAATTTAACAGTAAGCGTATAATGCCGGAGGGAAAATCCGCCATGACCCTCTCATACACCAGCAAAAAATAAAGACCTCCTTCCCTCGAGCAAAAAAAAGGGTTCATGATGGGGCACATGGGGTAAACGCCGGTGGGGTCGATCTCCAGGGGGAAAAAATACAAAAACTGATTCGTGGAGTGGCCGGAAAAGCCAGGACAAGTTAAAAGGCAAAATCGAAGCTGGGAGGGAGTGGGGGAAGCATCCTCTGCCAGGACAAATTCCGGCGGAAAAGTTTGTGATTGACGGCATTGCTCTGGGAAAAGGGCGACGCATCGACCTGCGGTTTCTGGCGCTAAATTTCAGAAAAAAGAGATAGGGAAAGAGAACGCAAAGGTCTCGACCAGGGGGAGGGTATCGGCGGAGGTGGCCCTGTCTGCCGCAAAGGGGGGCCTGGTGCCCGCTACCAAACCTAAAAAAGGCGGTGAAAGTCTAGAAGGAGGAGGCGTCCGATCGAAAGTGGCGAAGAGCGTCAAAGGGCCGGAAGTCGACTCTAGGCCTAGTCGATCACAAGGTGAACTCTACTCAAAGCTTCGGGCTCACGATCTTTGTGCAAACGAGTCTGAAAAATCAAGTCAGGTGAAATTGGTCCGCAATCTCGAAACAGGAGGATTCCGGCCCTATGGTGCGCCTCAACGCCCTTGGAAGCGGTACGGGCGAAGGAGCAGGTATGTAATCCGGGTCCGCTCAGAGAAAAGAAGGAAAGCGGCCGCAGTAACCACTAGACCAACAGGCTCTAGAGCATGTGGCGAGCACCAACTAGACCTCGAAAACAAAACGGAAAGAGGAAAAAATCTGAAAAAAAAAAAGAAAAAAAAAGGGGGGTCAGCAAAAAGACATAGGCCGAGGACCATTGATTGCCTCGGGGGTACGTCGGCCGCTCAGGGTAGCGAGGGAGCAGGTATACCTGCAGGTGGAACCAGGCTCTCGGCTGGGGAGAGGGGGGGGCCGCCATCTTCTTTCCCTTAAGGGACGAACCGACACCACATTCAAGGCCGTTGCCGACAGACGTACAAAGGGAGGAAGGCAGAGATAGTAAACTGAGTACCTCATTTCAGCAGAGGCCATGATGGGAATCCGGCGCAAGGCCTGACTAAAAAAGGTCCTCCTAACTAAGAGCTCACCGCATTGATGGCGGGGGGGGGGGAAGGGGGAAAAAAAAAGCAATCCGGGCCCATTTCAACCGCTGATAACAGCCAGGGTTCGATAAGGAGCGAAGCCCGTATCTGGGAGCCTGATCGTGCGAGGGAAAACTAGGTCCAGTCGCCCGCGAAATAACAAGGATGCAATGGGGGAAAGGAAAAAAAATGGCCGTAGAACGTTTTCGCGAGCGGCGGGTCCGGAAGAGATCCAGCCTCCAAGAGCGACGTTCCTTGAATCCCGCAATGCACTGGTACCAAACCGGGGCCAAGGAGACAGAAGGAAGGGTACCAGATCCAAGAAAAAAACTGAAGAGAAGAGATCCTGTGGCGCTGTGGTGTCTGGATGGGAGTTGCGGGGGACCTTTCACCAAAGAAGGAGGGAAGGGTCGGAAAGAGACGGAGTCGCTTATACCCTCGATCAGGGTTGAGGAGGGAGCCTAAGGGCACGAGGCCGCGTTGGCCAAGAGCTTCGGGATTGTAAAACTTTGGGGTCTGGGGAAAAATCGAAGAAGCAACAGAACCAGACCAAGTGGCTGGGGACCCATCCACAGACTCGGCCGGTGACGACGGCCGGGTGAGTCTGCGCCATCCATGGTAGAATTTTGGCGCGCGTGGAGAAGTGGCAGAAGTTTCATCGGCCGAATTTGCGCCGGCCCGGAGGAGGAAACAAGGGCATGATAAATCCAGTCAGACTGATCGGGCGAGAAAGTAAAGTCGACACATAGAAAACGACGCAGATTCCTTTAGCAGCGGGATTTGTCAGAAAAGGAAAAGCCCCCTGCGATGCCAAAAAGATCCGAGATACAACGGCAGAGGAGCGGGGGAACGCCCCTGCCACATGCTCCAGAAGGGAGGGAATCCGCGAGGGAGGCTCAAAAAAGCAAGGAAACGCGCGGTCGGGGCTTGGAAAGGAGTGTCGAAGTGAAAACTCTGCTGTACGGTGAAGCGAAAAGAAGACCAATTTTGTTGGAGGAGAGGAATCGGGGGGATCGCGGCAGGGGCAGGTTCTTGAACGAAGACGACCGCCCATAAAAGAGAGGGGCTCTGACTCTCACACAAAAACGGGTATGGAAGATAATTCGAAAGAAGGAATCTGCACGTATGGGGGTCAGTATCAGCCCCTGCCTCAGGGGATGGCAACCTCCAACAAAAGAGGAATCTGGCAGGGACACCAGGAATTTAAAAAAATGTAAGCCACCTCCTAAAGAAAAAAGGGCCGCGAGCATTGCGTTTGCCGGCGCAAGGGGGTCTGCGCATGGATGGCATGAAACAGCTGGCAACTGCCTTTGAAATCGAGAGGACGCCTATGAATTCAAAAATCGGGGGCTTCTCAACCATCCGAGGGGGAGAAAAATTTAGGGGAAACTAGTCCTGGCTGGGAAAAGGGAATGCTTGTCGCCGACTGGTAAGCCCCGATCAAAACCTACCGGAGTTTCCAGGGGGCCGGTGAAGGCGCCGGTGCGAAAATTGGATCCTAGACTTTCGGGGGAAAAAGAAGGCGACATCAGCGGCAAATAGAGGGGGGCCAACCCCGAAACGAGCGCAGATGACGGACGGGGGAGGAGGGAGGCAAGGAAGCGATTGTTCTGTGGGCTGTTAGAGGTCTAGGGGGAAGGGTCATCACATATCAAAACAGACAACTACCAAGGCGATGGCCAACGCGCTGCCCGTAAAGACCGGAGAAAACTGCGTGGCATCTGACATCCCGCCAGGCGGGCGGAAAAAATTTAACAAGGAAGTCTGAGGAGATTAGTGCAAGTAGATCAAGGCATGCCGAATGCAAGAATGACGCCGGCATAAGGCAGCTGAAGGGAAGTGGGCAGGGGGATGTGCGGGCGGGACGTAAAAGGTCGCGATCGAATTTGGCCAAAATACACCGTGCTCAGGGCATGCAGAAACAAACGCGCGCTGATGGAGGGGTTGTGAGAGATCACTGCAGACAATGCCGAGACCGTTGCGTGGAAAAATGACGGCATGGGCGACTGCTCAACCAAGGTGAGGGGCACAACTACAAAACGCTCGGGGGAGAAAGCCACGTTTTACCGGAAGAAGCACAAATCCTAAACGGGGGGGTCTGACGAAACCCTCGAACCTGTCTTATCCGACGGCGCTGGCCTGCTTAAAACCACAGGGGGAATGAGGGGGGAGGCTTCAAACCGACATAAGGGAGGGGGAAGATCTAGGCGGAGGGACAAGTCCATGGGTTTCAAGTAAGGGAGGGGGGGGAAGGTCGAGTCCGACTCTATGGCCTCAAGTCGGGAACACAATAAGTGTTTCGAGACGCCAGAGACAAGATGTCGCTCCGGCCGATAAAGGTGGGAAAGGGCCGTAAAACTGAAAGAAGAAGGATTTGTCTGGGAATCGGATATCTACACAGTCGGCCCGATGGTGCGGGGGCCAACAATCCACTCCAAAGCTCGTTGGGGAATCTTTTACGACCGGGGAGGAAGTTCTCTGGTCCTACTGCCGCTAGAAGCGCGCAAAGCGAACAAGAGGCACTAAAAAGAAGAACCAAAAAAGATCTCTATGTCTGCGCAATCTCTCTCAACAATAGGAGGAAGAATAAGGGTCCCAAATACCAGAGCTCGACTGTGCGTGGGGAGTGCAGAGGCGAGCGGACCCTTAATATCGAGTCAACGTCAACCACGAGGACCGAGAAGGGGTAACGCTTCGCCAACGAGAGTGAGGCACCACCCAAAAAACAAAAAAACGCGATGGGTTCGAGATGCAGAAGCCACGGAAGACATAAGTCCTACCGGGACCCGCGCTCGAGCTGTAGTAAAGAAAGCTTTGCTACGAGGGGGACATAAGGAAGCCTGGCTCCTTCCGCATCATGTAGGGACTAGAAAAATAGAAGCTCACCAAGGAGGGGTGTTCCCCGTTAGACAGCACCAATCCAAAGGGGGCAGCAAAACCTTCAACTTCGCAGTTCCGGGTTCGAAAAAGGGGAGCAGCCCGTACTTGTAGAAAAAGGGGTCGAGTTCCGGAAAACCTGAGGGTCAGTCAAACCGAGAAAAAAAAAGAAAAGCCGTATGCGTCCATCACCTTGGGTGGCCGAATCGCCCACGATCAGCTGCAAGGGAACGGCATTTTCCTTCATGCATAGGAGAAGAACGCAGCGCGCGTTTGCAATTGTGCAGTGTCCTCGACAAGGAAAGTGGGAAAGAGGAGGGTGTGCTCACGCTAATTCAAGAGGTCCGGGGGGGTCCATCCAATCAAACTAAAAAGGCCTCGCGAGAATGACTTGCGGCTGCCGGTGGAAGGGGGGAGTCATGGAGTGTCCTTTCGAGAAAAGAAGATGAAGTGGTGTAATTTCTGTCACGAGCCGTGGGCGCTTCGAAGCCCCCGCGATAGGAAGGAGGAGATCTGGAGCGCACGCGTTCCATCGAAATCAGGCGTCGGATTGTTGGACTGGGGGGGGCTTGAAACTGCAAAGGGTCAAAGACCTAAAAGCCACAAAGGTTGACTTCACTACGCAAAGGAGAAGAGTCGAAGTCAGTGTTTTCAAAAAAAGGGATCTAAGTGGCGCTGAGCGGTCTAGTGCAAAGCAAGGGTCGTGAAAAGGGGAGAAAGACCAGTGTAAAATATTCTTTAAAGTACCAGGTCGTCTGGGAGGGCGAGAAAGTCCCTTCGACAAAGAGGAAAAAAGGAGTTACCAGCAGCCAGGACATGTCCCGGAAATCCAAGAGTAGCAGTGGACTCAGGAAAAAGAAAAAGAGCGTGCAGAAAGAGAGATAAAACGGCATAAGTCTTTCAGGTCCGCAGCATGCGCAACCTTTCCGTCAGAGGATGAGCAACGCAGATCAGCGCGCGAAAAAGAGGGGCGTAACAATTTCAAAAAAATCCTGCGAGGAGACGAATCACAGGTTGGGGGGGGAGGAGGGATCCGGCGGGAATTTTATATTCGAAAAATCGCAGATTTGAGGGGAGGGGGAGGGGGCGAGAAGAAAACACACCTTAGGAGAAAAGCCGCCGCCGCACCTCTGCTGTAGGGGAAAGGGGATGAGTGTAAGAACAGCCCCTGAAGGGGGGAAGGAAGACCACTAAAGCTCGCCTTTCCAACAACGGGGTATGGGCGGTTAGCAGTAAGTTTTAAAGGGTATACGCCAACACAGGCCAGGTCAAGCAATAAGCGCACAAAGGGAGCGCGCGTATTGCGTGGCACAGAGGGGACAAGAACGATCGCTCGGGAAGTGAGTACCAGATTAAAACAGCCGCAGGTGGCTTTGTCAGGAGGGGTCACACTCCTCAATACAGCTGTATCGTCCTGGCTGCTGGCTGTCAGCGGCGGGGTAGGTTAGCGGGACTGTAAGGAGTGAACCTTCTATTCATTCTTGCAATATGGGGACCGGTGCAAAATTGGTAAAGGACCTGGTGCAACTCGACACTCGAACAGCGAAAAAAGAGAGAAAATGCTGGCGAAGGAACGTGCGTGACTGAAGAGGAAAAATGATGCGAGTGAAAGGAGAGTTTGTGGAAGGGGGCGAGGCCGTTTCAAAAGCAAAACAAAGCAGACGTACAGATCGGAATGGCCAACGCGCTGCGTGACAAAAAAAACACCGCTGAAAGTAAAGACTGATGATTCGCTAGACCGCCAAAGGGGGCTTGACAGAAATGGTACAAACAAGTAGTGCTTGAAGGACGCACTATTAAGGAAAAAAAGATCCTAACCCATGCGTAATTCCCCGTTCATCTCGCTCTTACCTTCAGTTGATGGTGGACACGTGCCCTGAATCAGGAAGCGACTGGCCATCAGAAAGAGGAGGTAGGATTGCCGGGATCTGTCCAACGCTTCTGCGGATGGAGTAAAGTAAAGAGTAATCCAGACGGAGCATGAATCGTTGCGTGATTGAAGGAACAAAGCTGTAGGCAAAAAGGAGGAAGACTCGAACGGCGCTCAGCTGGGGGGTACTTTGCAGGGTTGAAGAATGTCCACCAAGAAAAGTAGAGATACTTTCTCCATGGATACGAAAAGGGATTACCGACGGGAGAGGTGGGGCCAGCTGCGGACACTCTTGGTATGGTCATGGTTCACAGAGGGAAAACAAGAATGAGGGGAAGCTATTAAAGGAGATTGCGGCGGCAAGTCCGCGAAATCGAAGGTAAAGGAGCCGTGTCAGCTAACATAAGGGAATATTCTTCAGCATTTGGGAGGATGGAAGAAGAAGTGGGTACTCAAAAGAGAAGGAAGCACGGCCCGATTTTAAGCTCAGGAAAAGGATCCAAAGTCAGGGAGAAGGGGGGAGGCCTCTTATAGGGACGCCAGTCAAGCCGGGGGGATTCAACGCGGGGGAAAAAGGTTCGTGTAGCGTTCTGTCATGGCCGCAGGCGCAAAGAAGCGACGCATCGAACCGTGCAACCAACCAAAAAAATCTATTAGGGGAAGCACCAAGAATAGCTATCAACAACAACCCCACGGAGTGATTTGGTGCTCGCCAATACAGTCGGCTCGTTGAGTGAGAGCTGGCCGCCGGGCTTCGTAATAAGTCATGAAAAGAGACAAGGAGAAGGAGTAACGCTTTAAAAAGGGTTGAGTGCCGGCACCACCAAAGAGGGGCCCGGAAGCTTTGGAGATTCAAGCCACTACCCATTCCAAGAAGGTTTTTCGACTGGGGCGACCAATAACTCAGGGGCGAGATGTGAAAAACTGAGGATCAGGGATACATCCGAGGCAAGAGATTCGAAGCCGTAGCCGTGCCGCCTTACTAACTTATAATTGAAAAGCAAGATAGCCGAAACAGAAGTAGGGGTTGTCTCGTTCCCAAAAAAAGCGACGAGGGCACAGCACCACCGAAAAGTAGGAGAAAGAAAGAGACCTTTGAACCAAAAAAAAAATACTTTTCTGCCTGTTCGGAGGGAAGGGGAACCGGAAAATTGCCCCGAACAAGACGCCGTCTAGCGGACAGGAAACTTGGGCCGGCGCCCTGACACGCAACTTTGAATCAGAAGTCAGGAGATAATAGATCAAGGACCGGAAAATCAGCTCGCGTTGGGAAGTGGCATCCTGACGAGGGGATACGGTTCCCTTGAGCCACTAATCGGTACCAGTCCGAAGAAGGAAGTGGGTTACGTCCCAGCCCATCAAAGAAAAAAAAAGAGCCGGATTCCGTCGGTCAGTGATTGACTTGAGGGGATGGGGGAGGGAGGGGGGGGCGTGGGAATGTCAAGTCTCTGAGGGGATTTCGACACGACGCTCGTCTCGCGCATCAGCCAAGCGTCGAGGGAGAGGCAGGGAAAAAAAAAATGTTTCCATCGCCGCGAAGCGTAGGATTTGTGGAATGGGGGATTGAAACTGACTCGAATCACGTCATCACCCAACCCAGAGAGTTTCTTCGCATCACAAAAAAGTCAAAGTTCGACGCCGGGCCCGGGGGTTCGGCGCCAGTAACAGGGAGAGAAGTGCGCTGAGCGGAGAAAAGTTAAGCGGAGGACACTTGGCTAAACGGCAGATGCCCCTATAACCCGGGAAAAGGTCGCAGACGTAGCCAGTCAAAAACACAAAGCCGCAACCGCTGAAGAAAGAACCCAGGAACGCCCGTGTATCGCGTAGAGCCTCATGAAAAAAAAGGGAGCGAGGACATCTGCAGATAAACGAAGGATCCTGCCATCCCATGCGCATACAAAAAACGAAAGCCGAGCAAAAACGCAAGGAATCATCGGAGAGAACGGAGTGCTGTACTCAGCCGAGGAACAGCATAGAAGAAGGAGTTGTGAAAAGGAGAAGCCGAGTAGTGGAAAAGGGATTAGACGACCGCCCTATGGAAGGAGTGGGACGGCGGGAGGGAGGAAACAAAACAACAACGAATGAGGGGGAGGATCGCCGCCGCCAACACTAGGGGAATTCAGTCAGTATTCGTTTGAAGAAGAAGCCCGACGGAGCAAAGCCGCGCTCTCCTTACAAGAAGGAAAGGGGATGGAGGCTTCCTACGGTCAAAACAGGATTGGGGAAAGAAGAAACCTCCGGTCAAGAAAGGCTGCAATGCGTTTTGAAGAGCGGAGGGCACTTCATGACTCATGGATTGCGGGCGATCGCTCCAATTGCGCCGTTTTAAAAAGGAAAGGCAGACGCATTTGGCTTTTCATTCGAGAGGAATCCGCTGAACAGCTGGAGAAGAGGAATGGCTGGCTGGCTGGAGGGGAGGATGATTTCCGCCTGGAAGGGCTAGGAAGTGAAGAACTTGCTGTAGAAGAAAGGGCATTGACTTGGCGCGGTGCGAAAAATTGGTAAGAACATGAAACTCGTTGCCACGACACGCTCAGCCAGTCGAAGAACTGACGAAAATCCAAGGGAAGGGGCGCGAATGATGAGGGGAAAGCTGATGCGTGGGATGTGGGGGATGGTATGAAGGGGAGGGGGGGTCAGAGTTCAAGATCAACAGCACAATCTACTTTACGAGAGGTGAAAAAGCGACGGAGAGGGACCAAGCATGAAAAATCGAAATATCGGCGGGGCTGTTCAGAGGGGAAAGAACATCAGGCTTTAGGGAAAAGGAGGTACAGAGTCGAAAAAAAATAAAGGCTCGACACCAGAAAAAAGACCAAAGACCTGACAACGGCATGATAAAAAAAAGGTTCAATTCGTTGATTGTGGCGGGGAATGTGCGACGGCAGTGTGGCATAGAGGAGCCTTTCCTATAAAGGCAAGTTCAATGAAGAAGGAACAAAGGAAAAAACAGCGCTGAGGGGTTTGTCGTCATCTCTGCCGCAACAAGAGAGACGAAACGTTTGAGGTGAGGTGTAAAACGAGTGCGCAAACAAACTTGCGGCCAGCGTACCGGAGTTCGGTCTTGCGGACCCGGTTTTCAAATTAACGAAAATAGAAGGAAGACAAGAGGTCGTAAAATTGCTCTGACTTTCCCGAAGGGGAGAGGGGTCAGCTGACGTCTCTTGGATGAAGGCTGGGGACCCGCGGACCACCCGTAACCATCAAGGCGGAGCGGAGGGGCGGGCGGAAGTAAAAGTTTGGGCGGCACGTTAGGCTAGACCGAGCGAGGAGAAAAAAGCAATTTGGGGTCAAAAGAAGTTGCTCCAAAGCTAAGGCGGACGGATTTGGTTTCCAAATTGGCTGGGGGAAGACTGCTGAACAAGAAAAGCCGCCCTATGTGCAAAACAACCACGGGGGTCGAATGATGGAAAAGGGAGAATTTTTTCCTCAGGTCTCATAACTAAGAATAGCGGGGAACATCTAACCCCCATAAGAAAACCTTGCTCTGAAGGAGGGAGGTGAGAAAAAAAAAATATCTCCTCCAAAAGATTAAGAGAGAGATATTTTTGTTAGCCATAAATCGAGACTTGGTCTCAGTTGAGTGACTAGGTTGAAATGACGGATTTATCAGATCGGTTAAGGGAAGCAGAACCGGCTCAGGCTTACGGAAAAACGCGGCGTGGAGGTCAAACAGGATTGCCCGGTAATCGCGGGGAGGGGAGGGTGGACCGAAACAGGCCACTGAAGTAAGGGCAGACGACGGAGATTGGTCAGTGACGACTCGAAGTGTGAAGTGAATGGTCCTAAGAGGGGGAGAGTATCCGAGGAATTAGATCCGGGAACGTGCACCCTCATAAAATTTAGATGACTGACGGCAAAAAAAAGCTCCAGAACCACTCATTATTACTGGGTTAACGGACAAAAGAAGGAAAATATTTCATAAACAGGTCCCATAACGTACTTATAACGAAGTTCGGTTCTAGACTTAAATTGTGAGGACTAAGGTGTGCGAGTAAAGAAAAGGTCACAGGATCCCGAACGAACGAAGTTTCCATCAACTTGGTGCCGTCAGACAAATTAAAGTAAAGAAAAAGAAAAGGTTCGTGAAAGGCCTTCATGCCATATTAGACGACATCCTACCGAAGAGCTCTTGCTCAGACGGTTACTAGGAACGTGACACTACATCTTCTGCTGGCAGTGGATGAAAGCCAGCCGGTAGGAACGCGCACCATACTACGGCCGCGACGCCTGCTGTCAAAGGGAGGGGCAGTGAGAGGGTTGGTAGGAGAGGGGTTCAGGCCGAAAAGGGGGAATCCCGCTTCCTTGTCTGTACCGTCAGGTCAAAAAAGCGGGCGGGGATCGCGCATAAAAAAGAGAGTAGGGAGAGTCGCCTCGGCTTAAAGCCCGTTGTCTTAATCGTGGCGTCTGAAGTTGGAGGGTAAGACTAAAAGGAAGGCTCCCTCACTCAACCGTCATAACCAAGAAAGAGCGGGTACGTCCGCATCAAAGAAACGTTTCTTCGACAGTACGCGAGCCACCAGTCTCGATTTGAGGGGGAAAAAAGGGGAGGGGGAGTTTCCCGCCAGAAAAAAAAAACCAATTTCGCACCGCGCCCTCAGATAAGCCATAGGAAAGGTGAATCGGGCGGACTACCAGTCTGGGTGGGGGGGGCGGCGACACAGAGAAAACAGAAAAGGGACCAGAGGTCGACGATGGGAGAACCATCTCAGCGGATTTTGACGCTCAAGCATAAAGAAAAGGCCGAGTGCTGGGGCGTATTCTAGCGATAAACAATAAGATCTGGGCCTGCCATCAATGGGAAAAGTGAAGAAATCCGCGCGAATTAGCAAGACTCTAATAGTTTCTTGAACGGGAGGGGAGGTATACATTAAAAGAAGCTTGACTTAGGCCAAAAAGAGGAAGTCCGGTTGGAAATGGAGGGCCTAAGGTGGGATCCTGCATGGTCGGGGGAAAACTCAGAAATATTTCGCTTGCAGGGATAGCAAAAAAAACAACTTATTATGGAAGGAAAAAGAGATAAGAAAGACCTCCTCGGCACCTCCTGAGGGGGTACGTCGCGCGTTTAAGATAACACCTCCCAGGCACACGAAATCCTCCCTGAAGAGGGACTTATAGCTATCAGATGATTTTGAAAGGGGAGCTCCACGCCTTCAAGCCGAACTGCAGAAAAAAAAAGAGGAAAAGTTTTGGGCATCGCTCGATTCAGGGAAGGGGAGTGGCAGTTGCAGAAAGTAGATCAGGAGTGACTGAAAAGAAGGGGGGGGGGGCCACCGTCAAAAGAAAAAAAACTCGATACAGCTAGCTGTCCTTGACATACCTGGAGGATGGTTCAGCGTTCGGAGGACTATGGGAGATGGTACTCGCCTCCTATCAGCAAGAAATTGTCAGGGAGAAGGCCTTAAAAAAGGAAGACGGTGTGGGCTAAAATTGGGATACGAGGGAGTAACTCGACAAGATAAGAAAAATTACGGGAGGCTGGCGCCTCGGAGTCAGGAAGAAAAATTGAAACTTTACGAAAGCGATAGAAAGCGCTGGGGGGAAGTGGACTGTTGATGAGGTCTAAGTCAGACACCAGCACAACCGACGCAGAAGGAGAATCTAGGGGACGCGCTGGACGAAAACCGGAGGAGCCACTAGAATATGAGAGGGGATATTAGAGAAGGAAAGAATATTCGTCGGACAGAAATTGACAGAACAAAATCGGAGATTTGAAATACGAAAGGAAATATTCAGCCGGCCCCCCCTTACTCAGAGGCAAGGGCCATTGTGGAGGGGAAAAAAGGGTAGCGGGGAAATTCCTTGGGGAAACCCTTGGCCACAAACGGGTCAGAAAGATGAAAGGAAAAGAGAGAGCCAAATCGGAACTGAAGGGGGAAAGTGATCTGAAAAAAGAAGAATGGACATGCCGCGCGCGCAAAGCCGGGGTGGGGGCGTTGAGTGTACGAGGAGATGAGCAACAGTGCTGGCAAGAATCTTGTGAGCGGGCGAAAAGGGATACTGGGGCAAGGAAGCTCTCAGAACACCGACAAGATACTTGTCGGCAGGGAAAAGAGCCCTCGGGGGGTATACCGACGAAACGGTGGCCGCGCGAATCGGGGATCAAGTTAGGGTCCCTCGGAAAAGTCACAAGCTGTGAGAAGGGAAAACTGCGGCAAGTCATCGAAAAGTCGAAGGAGCACGGGAAGGCCTGACTCAATATCGAGGCGAGCAAAGAAGGGTCGGAAAGAAGTTTTACTCAAGCGAAAACAAAAAAATCTTTGGTTCCGTAAGGTAAACAAGGGAAGTAGGTGCCGCGCAATGAAGAGTCAAGCGTTCAACCTATTCGGCCCTCCACGCCTCGTGTGAAAGAGTTACGAAGGGGAGCAGGTAGAGAGGGCCGAAGATGATACAGCCTCCACGAAAGAAAGGAAAGCAACGAAACACAGTTCGCGAGGAGGGAGGTTGCCTCG
>Ga0179593_1342007_pt1 | contig 12991 bp, 19 predicted proteins | sample CZODoug2_1_08_16_FD_185931 | JGI IMG/M metagenome (GOLD analysis project Ga0179593, IMG submission 185931) | Vadose zone soil fungal communities from Angelo Coast Range Reserve, California, USA - CZODoug2_1_08_16fungal (PacBio error correction) | ecosystem: Environmental > Terrestrial > Soil >...
GGAAAAAAAAAAAAGAAAAATCAACCGGTGTGCGAGAAAACACGAAAGTTGTGTGGAAGCCAAGCCGTGACAGCGCGTGCGGGGCCGGATCGCCAAAGAATATAGCAAAGGCGCAGCGCGCGGGGGCCCGTTGCTTAACGGGGGGGCAAAAACATTCCAAGGAGACGTCCCGGCCCAAGAGAGTAAGTAAAAAAAAACGGGCCAAAGTAATAAACAAAAGAGAAGTAACAAAACCAACTTCAAGCGCGCAAAAAACAACGTAAAGGCAAAAAGACGTGGGGCGCAAGGCTGACCGGTGATTCAACTCAATCCGGCATGACGCTGGAGCCGGGGCTTGAGTTGGGGGGTGCGTGTTGTTTCTCGAGCGGAAGCTGGAATGCCCAAGCTTATGTTCAATATATTAAACGCAGTGACTGAGCCCCGCCGCACCCACAAAAGCGGGACACAGCTAATAACAAAATGTCTGCCCCCTGCCTTTGAATTAATGACGCGGTGGAAAAAAAAAAAAAGCGTGGGTCCCCCAAAAACCATGCAGAGCGGGGGGCTGAAGAATAAATTTTGGTGGAAACGGCAGCCCCGCCAATTGGGAGGCGTGCCCTGCCCCGGAAAGACAAAAAAAAAAAAAGTAAGCGGGGGCTGTGCAGGTGCGACAGTGGCGCCTGCCCTGGTTCGAGGGGTATATGGGTCGGTGGTGGTTGTGTTGTGGGTTTCGCGGCCTGGGGGGGGGTATGCGTACCAAAAAAAGTATAATACGGACAACCAAATAATATATAATGGCATCAGCTTGAAAAGAGAAGAAAATTTCCGCCGCGGGGGGCGGGGGCGTGGCCCCCGGCCCGAGATCCGATTTCAGATACGGAAGACCGCGGGGGTTCGTCGGGAGACATCTAAAATAACAAATGAAAAAAAAAATGGTTCGTGCGGTTAAAGATACGAGAAAATTGGTAAATAATAGGCAGATAATTATCGAAAAAAAGAATCCAACCAGGAAAAAAGGGGCGATTCCCGAACGGAAAGAAAAAATGATAGGCAGGAGGCAAGAAGTGTTCTGATTGGAAGCAAAGAATTAAAGTAACTGTCTGTATGCCGCCCGCCGGGAAATTGTGTGGGGGGCGGAGTTTGGGTTTGGGGTTTGAAGGTGTGTCGGCGGGCGGGCGGCGGTTTGGGAAAGAGCGGGCGTGGGCGGAGACACAAGGTATCGAGGAAACACTCCTGTGTGGCGGGGGGGCTGGGGGCGGGGGGGGCGCGGGTGGGTGTTGTGTGCGTTGAGGAAAAGAAAAAATAGGTCACGGTCCTGAGCGTGGGGCCGGGGGGGGGGCCGGTGTGGGGGTGGGGGGTTGCTAGCAGTCAATAAAATGGGGGGGTGTGGAGTCTCGTAATCACACAAAACAAGATGTGGGGGGGGGGGCGACTGGGCAGGGTCATCGCTAGGGTGTGCTGGTGTTTGTTGGGGGTTGGGGTCTCAGCTGTGGGTGCGGCCGGGGAGTTTAGCCCCGGGGTTGGCGCCGTCGTGGGGTCGTCTGCTGCGCGGTTTTTTGGGGGTTTGGGTGGTCGGGGGGCGGAGGTGTTTGCGGCCGTATGGTAACAAAATTAGGGAGGGGGCGCAAAAAAAAAAGCAGAAAAGAAAAGAAAACAAAACAAAACAAAAAAAAGAAAAAAAAAGAGGACAAAAAAAAAAGAGAAGAAAAACAAAACAAAAAAAAAAAAAAAAAAAAGAAAAAAATAAAAACAAAAAAAGCACGGAAGGGCCGCGGGCGGGTGGAAATGTCAGTTGGGGTCTCGTGCTGGAACGGGAAACAAAAAAAGAAAAACAAAAAAATAATAGAAAAAAAACAACAACAAAAACCTTGAAAAAGCAAGTAAATAAGCCCCTGGGCGGAAACGATCCTGACAGACGTGCCCGGGGAGGGGTCTGCGATTTGTCGGACAGGTTCAAACAAAAAAAAAAAGAGAAAAAAAAAAAGCGTGGTGGCGCTCGGGAATGATGGAACGTCGTGGGGGGTGCCCTGGGGCCTCTGAAAATAAAACAGAAGTTGTAACCGCATGAACAAATAAGAAGCAGACTGGCCTGAGCTCACAAAAACGAGAATAACGCTTAGTCGGGGGGGGGTTGCCTTGGTATTGAGGCGGGGAGGCCGTGAGGTTGCGTGGAGCGCGTACGCCGGAAGAGATATTCCCAAAACGTGACAAAAACGAAAGCAAGTTGCATAAAAGAAAATAATGGACAAAACTTGCGTATGGTCGCCGGCCCCCATGTGCGCCGTGGCAGGCGCGAGGTGCCTTCTCGTACAAAAAAGGGGGGGGGAAGAAAAAAAAAAAGGGGGGGGGGACAAAGGGGAAAAGAAAAAAAAAAAAAAAATAAAACAAAAATCTGAACTTTTCGGGTGTGGAATGTGGCCGAAAGAAGACGTGGGGGAATAAATTAATCTCCTCCCCATATTCAAGCAAAAAAAAGCTGAGAAATCCAGAAAAGAGGGCCGAAGTAAATAATATAATCGTACTGCGCCAACAATATGGGTCAAAGAGACAAAGAAAAGTCACAAGGGAAGAGCGAGGTCGGGCGCCGCCCGGGACAGACATGTGGGTGGATTTAAAAAAAATATGTGTGCGGGGGGAATTGGGGCGGTGGGGGGGTCCCTGCGAATGTGAATAACCCATTGAAATCGCGCCAGTGGGAACCCGGGGGGGGATTGTGGGGCGACAGGGAGAATTTCGCAATCTTGATAAAAATATACAGATAGCAAGACTCAGAAAAAAGCGTAAAGAAAAAGAGCAGACCAAACTAAAAACTAAAAGCAAAAGAGAAAAAAAAAAGAATCGATAAACAAACAAAAAAAAACAGGGGGGGGGGGGAAACGGGGCGCGAGAGGAAAAAAGAAAAGAAGCCGAAAACAACAACATGAATGGGCGGGTGGGGCGGCCCCAAGTTTTGTGAGTGCCAGGTCGGCCCGCCAAAAGTAAAAGAGACAAGCTGAGAGAATTTGGGTTGAAAAAATGGTGGGTGTGTGTGGGGGTTGGGTGGGGGGGGTGGGGAAAAAAAGAAGAAAAAATAATAAGAAAATAAAAAAAAATATAAATAAAAAAAAAGTACGTGAACTCTCCATAAAAAGTTACAAATAAAAAAAAAAAATAAAAAAAAACAACAGCCTTCTTTCTTGGGCGGGCCGGGTGGCAAAAACTGGGGACTTGGTTTTTGGAAGGATAGAAGCTAGAGGGCTGCCGGAGCTCGCGGGGCTGGGTGCAGAGATAAAAAAAAACGAAATAACGATAAAGCACTATTAACAGCGAAAGAAAATAAAAAATTAAAAACGCACGGGGACAAAAAACAAAATTAAAAAAAAAAACAATGGAAAAAAAAGCTTCGTATTGGTAGGCCTTGGACCGGTGCTATCAATAGTTGTGTAGTTCCTTCGGCGCGGGGGGCGTTGGCGCGCGGGACCGTGGGGAAGTACGGGAGGGTGTGCGTAAGGCGGCGCTCTGGGGATAGTGGCGGTGGTTGGCTCGCGGGGCGCGTGTGCGAAGGTTCGGCGGCGGGTCGGGGCGGGAGGCAGTTTCAGTCAGCGGATCCGTTGGTGTGGTGTCGGGGGGTGGGAGAGCGTCGGAGGGCGTGGTTGGAGGCTCAAAACGAGAAAAAAAAGCAAAACAAATCAGAAAAGATAAATATAGTTTCAATACCAGGCCTTACCTAAGACAAAAAAATCGAATTCCAAATGCCGGACTAAATCGTCTGAAAGTGCCTTGGCGGGCTAAGAAAACGGAACGGTTTGCCCGGGCTTGTTGTGGGTGTTTTCTCGATGATGGCCTTGGATCCAAGCCGACTGAGCCCGGGGAGCGTGATTCGGTGCATATTCCAGCAAAATTAGTGTGGGTGAAAATTAATGATCAATGTAAAAGTTCGGTGGTGGGGGGGGGGGGTTCGGCCGTGCTGACAGAGAAACCTTGGGCGAAGGGAGTGTGCAGGGGGGGGGGGCGGGGGGGTGCGTTGGGTGGTGGTGGTCGAGGAGAAATTGATAAAAAGAAGAATTGTCACGGGGGGAGGGAGGGGGAGCGGGGGGGGTAGTTGGTGGGGGTGGGTAAAGTTCGGAGGGGGGGGGGGGAAGGGAAAATAGAAGGGGGTGGGGCGCGGGGGGTGGGGGGGTTAAACAAAAAATAGAAAAAACAAGGAAAAAAAAAAAAAAAAAAGAAAAAAGAATAGAAGAGAAAAAAAAAAAATGGGTGGCGAAGAAAAAGAAAAAGAAAGAAAAAAGAAAAAAAAAAAAAAAAAGAAAGGAAAGGGCGGTGGGGGGGGGGGGGTCCAGTGGGGGGGGGGGGGGGGGGGGGGGGGGGGGGAGGGTGGGTGGGGCGGGGGAGAGGGTGGGGGGGGGGGGGGTGGGGGTAGGACTAACAAAAATAGAAGACAAAGCGCAGCGCTGTGGAGTGGGGTGGTGGGTGGCGGGCTCGTCGCTGGTGTGCTGAGTCGGGGGGGGGGCGGAGGAGGTAGAGGATAAAAAAGAAAAACAAACAAAGAAGACCGTTTTCCAATAATCTGCGCGCGGTTGGCAGGCGGGTTTTTCTGGGGGCAAGTAGAGGAAAAAAAAAAATCGGCAAGAGGGGGACTGCAATAAACCCTTGGGCGCGGTGTGGGCGAGGGAGCCGTTGGAACAGGGGGGATGAAGCTGGTATCCACGCGGATCGGTTTCTGCTAGGGCGTGGGTGGTGTAGCTCCGGGGGGGAAAAAGGATAAATCGGGGAAAAATGGAATATGAGAAAAATTTGGAGGGTGGCTGGACGGAGAAACACATCTAAATACAAAAGGGTGTGTGACGTGGGGGGGCATCGACGAAATCGCCGGTGGGGGGTCCGGAGCGGTGGGGTTGTAAATAAGAAAAAACGGAGAAATATATGGTGTCCTGGGTGGGGGCCGTGGGGGTGGGGTGGGTGGGGTGGGGGGGGAAAGATAAAAGAAAAAAAAAAAAAAAGGTGGGCACATAAAATCAGGGGGGGGTACCTGGGGGTGGCGGGGTCGGCGTGTGGGTCCGGGGGGGGGGGGGGGGGGGGGGGGGGGGGGGAAAAAAAAAGAAAAAAAGAAAGAAAAGAAAAAAAAGAAGAAAAAAAGAAAACAAAATAAAAAAGGGGGGGGGGGGGGGGGGGGGGGGGGGGCCGGGCGGTGGGGGCGGGGCCCAAAGACAACAGAAGATTGTTATTAGGTGGTTTTATACAAAAACGGGGGGGGGCCGCCGAATGCAAACAGGATATGAATGAAGCACGGGGGGAGGTGGGGGAGGGGCGGGCGTCAAATGTGAATGTCGGGTGGGGGGGGTGTGGTTGGCGGTCGGGGGGGGACTCATTTAATAATTCTGGGAATGGTCGGTATTAAAGTGGAAAGTTGTGAAAAACAGTGGAACCGAAGAAAGGTGTGGGAGATAAGGGGAGGCGCATGGGCGGGGTTCGGTGCGCGGTAGAGCGGTAAAAATAATTTCTCAAAGACCCTCAAAACATCGGACCGGGGGGGGGGAAAAAAAATTACAAAACGGGGTGGGGGAAAAAGAAAAAAAAAAAAAGGGGGGCGGGGGGGGGGGGTGGGGGGGGGGGGGGTTCCCGGGGTGTGGGGGGGTTAAATGGGGGGTGCAGCACGGAAAAGGAAAAAAAAAACGGGAAAGGGAAAGAAGAAAAGAATCAAATAAAAAAAAAAAAAAACACATAATTAAAAAAAACGAATTAAAAACAAACAACAAAAAAAAAAAAAAAAAAAAAAAAAAAAAAAAAAAAAAAAGAAGAAAAAAAAAAACAAAAAAAAAAAAAGGAGAAAAAGAAAAAAAGAAAAAGCGAGAAAAAAAAAAAAAAAAAAAAAAGAAAAAAAAGAAGGGGGGGGGGGGGGGGGGGGGGGGGGGGGGGGGAAAAAAAGGGGGGGGGGGGGGGGGGGGGGGGGGGGGGGCGTGGGTGGGGGTGGGGGCGGGGGGGTGTGGCGGGGGGGGGAGGGGGGGGGGGGGGGGGGGGGGGGGGGGGGGGGGGGGGGGGGGGGGGGGGGGGGGGGGGGAAAAAAAAAGAGAAAAAAAAAAAGAAAAAGAAAGAAAGTGGGGGGGGTGAAAATAGGCTTCGTCGGGTGGGTCTGGGCGGGGGCTGGGGTCGGGGCGGAAAAGCGGGTGGGGGGGGGGGGGGGGGGGGGGGAGCGGAGGGGGGGGGGGGGGGGGGGGGGGGGGGGGGGGGGGGGAAAACAAAGCCAAAAAAAAAAAGAAAATACGTTCGGTCCAGTGGTGTTGTGTCTGGCCGTTATTTGTTGGGTGGGCGTGCAAGAAAAACAACAGAACAAGCATTGACAACAAAAAACTTGTGAACACACCAAGCCGGGGGTGTTGTCCAACAAAAAAGCTGGCTTGTGAACCCATCGGGGGGGGGTAAAATTCTTGCGTGGGCTCGTTCGAACAAGACACGGGTGGGGTGGGTGCGCGTTTTGGCCGCTAAATTTGGGGTGTGTCGGGCAGATGACGACGGTGGTGGGCCCCGCTCGGGTTTCATCGGAGGATGCGCGTTCCTTCGCCTTTGGGGGAAATGCGAAGCGAGACGTGTTGCTCCTCTGTGTGGGGTTCTTGGCGCGTTTGTCGGGCGCCGGGGGGGGGCCACAAAAGGAAAAACCAAGGCCCAGCAACAAAATGAAAAAAAGAAACAACATAGCCGGGCAACACACTATGCCATCGATTGATGGTACAAAACGAAAGACAAAAATAAGCAGCATCCCCAAGATGCCGGGGGAGAAGATGTTAGTTTGGGTTTTGGTGTGTAAAAAATTACATTACTGAAATATAAAAAACCCCTTACCAATCCGCTGAGTGCGTTGGTTAATCCGGTATCCGTTTAACGAAAAACAAAAAGACAATAGAAACCAGAAACGGATTTGGGTGTCGGGGCCGGTTCCAGGTAACAAGAATGAAAACGAGCCCAGATGTTAAAAAAAAAAATTTGCGCCTGGATACAAAAGAAATTAACGAAGGGCGGGGGGGGGCGGCGCCCTAGCGCGCAGAAAGAACTGGTACATGGTGCGAATTGAATGGCAGTGTTGGGCGGGGGGCGCCGTAAAAAAAAAAAAAAAAAATAATTCCGAACTACAATAAAAATAGTTGTGCGATGGGGGCGGGTGGCGACTGGGAGGTGGTGTGACGGTTTCGGCCCACACCTTGGTACCCCAATTCAAAATAGAGAGTAAACACAAAAGAAAAAACTAAGGCTTAAAAAAAGGCGTTAGGACACATGTTGGCGCGGCGGGGGGGGGCGGAGGGCGGGGTGGTTCCGTAGACCGCCCGTTTTGGAGGGTGTGGGGGGGGGGCAAGGGACAAAAAAATAACCCAAAAAAGAAGGTGCGGGCGGGTGACACCCAGGGGGGTGACCGGGGCCGGGGCGCTTAGTAAAATAGGGTCCCAATGAAACGAAAAAAAATACTAGGTACGCAGCCAATAAAAAGAGGCGGCCGGGTGGACAAATGCCAAGGGTAAGTAAACGATCGCTGACGCGAGTGTCCGGGGGTTGGGGAAAATAAAAAAAAAGAGAAAAAAAAAAAAAAAAAAGTGTACAAGAAATAACTAAACAACTAATAACAAAAAAAGAAAAAAACAAAACATAATATAAAAAAAAAGTAAAAGGATAAAACTGGCGGGTGGCGAGGTGGGGAGGGGCAGCGGGCCCTGGTTGGTGTTCCGGGGTGCGGGGGCAACCGTGGGGTCGGGAAAAAGGGACCGTTGCGAGATAAAAAGAAGGATAGGCGATGTGGACAAAAATGTAAGACCCGGTTAAACCCGGTGGGATAGCGGGCCGGGTACGGGGGTAACTGGCTCGGGGAGCCCTGGGGTTGGGTGGGATGGCTGAGGAGGGAGCGGGCCCTGTCCCGTGTGGGGGTGTTACTCGTGTTGCGGCGGGGTTTGCGGATGGCGTGGGGTCCAGTGGTAAAACCTTGATCAGAATGGGTCAAATAGAATGATCCTTGTTTTTATTTACTATAAAAAATAAAAACAAAAATTTCGTAATCACCGCACTCTGGTGCCCCGAGAGGCTGGGGACGGGCGTGGCCTTTCCGGTAAGCGTTGACTGCACGCGAAAAAAAATCGCGGTGGGGTCCGGTTTCCCGGGCCTGCAAAGAGATCGATTAACGAGGGGAGGCCGGTTTTCCCGTGGGGTGCCCCCCCGGGGTGGCCAAAGCGCGGGCCCCACGTACTGGTTCGGACCTGCCGGGGTGGGTCGCCCTCAAATGGCGTTGGGAGCTGACTGCCCGGGCAAAAAAAGTGCTGGGAAATTGAAATATCTCGGAAAAAAAAAAAACAAAAAAATAAACCAAGCAAGAAAGAAACAACAAGCGGTTCCCGGTAAAAAATAAAAGAATAAAATCGTAAAGAAATAAAACAACCAGACGAAATAGGCCAAACGGGAGGAAAAAAAAAAAATGTGGACGTTGGCTGTCCCGGAAACGAAAGAAACTGCAAAAGAGTTCGGCAAAAAAAAACGGGCGCACCGGCAACGGCAGCTTTAAAAAATAATATAATTGGTGTTTTTCGCATCGGGGGTCTGGCGGGTCAACGGAGGGGGGGGGGACAGCCTGAGAGGGGAGGGGCGCGGCGTTCGTTGGTGATTAATAGAAAACGTAGCGAGGAAAAAAATAGTATTACAAGTCAGGACTAAGGGGAGCCTTGGGGGCCGGGGGGGGGGGGGGTGTGCCCTGGGCTCCCGGCGCGGAGTGGGGGTTCCGCGGTCTTTTGTTCTGCCACAGCCCGTCCCAACAGAAAGCAAATGAATGTCCCCATCGGGGGGCCCGGGTGGGGAACGCGTGGGGTAGGGTGGGGCGCGGGTCGGCTGACGCAGAAGTTCAGCAATTATTTTCCACGGAAGGTCCCATGGATATGAGGTCCCGACAGTCGGGAGTTGGTCGACTCATTCCACGTGGCCCTGGTCCCCTTGCCCTCCGGAAAAGTGTGTACAAAAAAAACTAATTATACCGACAAGACACTCGTAATTAGCCAATAAATTTATTTGTTTTAAAGGAGACACAAGTTACACAGCATCCGTCCCGGCAAAGAAAAAACAAAAAAAAAAAAAACAACGCGTAAAAGAAAAAAAAAAAGTCCGGAAAGGTGTGACCCGGCCGTATAACCCCGGCCAATAACCCCACCCGACGACTGCTGAAAAGAATAAAAAAACAAGATAAAGGAGAGTGTGTTGGTTTCCATGGGCGTGGAGTCCGTGGCCGGAAAAAGAGAAAGACCGAAGTGGTAACCCGGAACAAAGGGCTTTCTCCGCACATCCCCCGTCTCGAGCCCGTACGGTCGCGCCCGCGCCGTTATCCTGGTGAAACCGGGTCATCAGACATGCGCCCATATCGGGAGTGGTGCACACGCCCGCACGCCTAAAAATGGTGGTTTAAATGCTAAAAGCGCTAGGAAATGGGGGCGGATTTTCGTTTTATATTTGGTAATCGCCGCCGGGCCCAGGGAATTAGCTGTCTTGAAATAGCGGTTCTGGGTTTCAGACTGAGTTTGGCACCATGCCAAACGGTTAGTACCGCTCCCGAGGAAAACATGTGGCGTTCCACCCCGCCCCCCCTGGTGGTACCTTATTAATTGGTTGTCCACGGGCAAAATAAAAGTAAACAGTGCGGAGCCTGGGACGCGCAAATGAACGGAAAAGAAAAAAAATGTTCGCAATGCCTCTGGCAATACCATTTTTAAAGAGGAAATAAAAAACAAAAAGAAACCAATGGTCCTGCGCTAGGCCGCCCGACCTGTCCAACCGGTGAAGGCCTCGGCCTGCCTAACAAAAATCGGTTTTCTGTCTTCGGTTAAAAGGGTAATCAAGATTCAGAGAAGGACGAAATGGAAAACCCAAGATTCCAGCTTAAAAATAAGGAAAAATAGTCGGTTAAAAGATGCAAGTAACCTCAGTAAAGAAGAGTCCCCCCCATTCCCTGCCTGGCATAGGCCGGCAGAAAACTACACAAGGCGCGTCCGGCAGCGCACGCCACGAGGCCAGGATCGCTCGAAAAGGGCGAATAATCTACGGAATGAACCGATGCAACAAATCACCTATTACAAGACATAAAAGTCCACAAGCAAAGAAAAAAACCATATAAAAAAGGGGGCAAAAAAAAAGAAAAAGGGGGGGGGGGGGGGCGGGCGCGATGTGCGTACGAGTGGGGCGTGCGCGTGTGTGGAATACGAGTTTCAATGTGACGGGGGTGGGGGGCAAAGCCCGCGGGCGTTGGGTGAGCGGGTACTGAGTGGGGGGGTGTCCAAGAAAAATAGTAAGATTGTCGGTGTGCGCAGGCTGAAGCGGCCCAAAAAACCTGACGGAATTTGACTGAGCCGTCAGGGGGCGGGCGGGTGGCGGGGCGGTAGTGGTTGTAGGTCGCGGGGGGGAAAAAGGGGGGGGGTGCGCGGGCGGTGAAGGAGTGGAAAAGTGGGGGGGCGGCGTATAGATTTTCGATAAGCTGTTTGTTGTCACGGGGGGAGGGCGGCGATTGGGTCAATCACCGCGGGGGGGGGGGCCGGGTTGTGCCGTGCATCCCAAGAACGCGTCGCTGGGAACTTGCACGGGGGTGTGAAGGGGTCTTGCGGGGCGAATCCACGCGGGGAGGGCGGGGGGGGGGGCGTGTAGAAGCACGGGGGGGTGGCGCTGAACATGTCAAAAAAGAAAATACATAAATATAAGACAATAAAACCTAAAAAAATGATGAATCAAACCGTTATGGGGGGGGGGGGGGGTGTGGGTATGACGGTGCGGAAAAATCAGCTGGGGTTTGCCCCCAAGGGGTTGGGCGGGCAAGAGATGGGGGGCGTGATTTGGTGTGGTTTTGAGAAACGTCTAGACTTGTGCCCGACCCTTTGCAATAAACATCAACTAATGAGAAAAACACTAAGGCACCGGTGCTGGGCTTGGGAGGAACGGCGAGATTGTTGCTTCACGAAGGGGTTGGGAGGCGGGGGGCCGGGGGCGTGTGGGGCGCTTGGCGGGTGGGATTAATGGGGCGGGTAGTGCGTTGCGCGGACGGGGAGGGGGGGGGGGTCAGGGGGTTGGGCGGCCGTGGCCGTGGTGGTTAAGGTCGTCGGAGCGGGGTGGGGGGTGTGGCGTGCGGGTTTGGGGGTCGGGAGGGGGGGGAGGGGGGTTGGGGCGGGGGGCGTAAGTTGGGGGGGGGGGGGGGGGGTCCCGGGGGGGGGGTGGGCCTGCCCGTGCCGGGGTCTGGGGGGGGTCCTAAAAAATCAAGTAAGCCCACTTCCTTAAGACAAGCGCTTGAACACAGGGATGAAATCGCCCAATGGTGGGGTGGTGGGGGGGTCGGAGCGCGGTGGCTATGCGGGGACAACAAACCGCTTTTTGGGGGAAACGTGCCCGGGTGAAGTGCCGGTTCTCGGCGGGGGGTGAGTCAGTGTTTGAGTGGAGAATGTGGGCAAATGTGGCTCAGGGGGGTCGACTCGAGGAAAAATACGGGGGGGGGCAGGGGGGGGGGCAAAAAAAAAGGTCGGGAGACGGGGTTAAGACGAACCTGTCGTGCGGGAGCTGCGGGGGGGGGCGGGGCTGGGAAAGTAGATACGAAATACAAAACCAAAACTGAATGGGGTGGGGGAAAGGATCAAAAAGCTACGGTCCGTAAAAAAAAAATGCGAAAACTAAGTCATCCAAAAATCAGTGCAGAACCTGCATCACAACTGGCGCCGCGGGCGGGGGCGGGCGCCCCCCTGGTGGGGGAGGAGCGTTGGTCTCACCTCCCTGGGTGGCAAATCGCTTTGAAAAAACTGTGAAAAACTATGCGAAAAAACCGGGTGACAAGCCTACCGATAAACCGAATGCTTGTACGGACAACCGCGTCAAAGTTGCCGAGGTCCTCGCAGCCCGGAAAAGCAGAGAGCTCCCTGCAGGTAAGTGCCCGCTCAACTGGGGCGGTTCTAGGCTGGGTTAAACAAAGCGGAGTTGGGCGTTCGAAAGCGTGTTCTCGTATACGGGGGGTCGGACGTTCGCTCGGCCGCGTCAGGCACCGGGTGCGCCCGAAAGTCGGTTTTGTGGGTTGGGGGAGTGGGGCGGGGCAGAAATGCCCTTTCGTAGCATTCTAACAAAAAGACCCGCAAGCAATTTCCAACCACGCGGGGCGACGCGTTTCGGCAAAGATCAAAAAGAGCCATATATGAGCCGCGGGCCCTTCTGCCCGGTGGTATGCGAACTCGTTTGCCAAGGACGCGCGGAGCGGTCAAAGTGCCCAGACTCGCTCCCCTAGGGCGGAACTGGGTCCGCGGCGCTCCCTGCGTACGTTTTCGGGGGCGCACGTCCGATTGTCGCAAGCCCCTCGCGGTCGTATTCACCAAGCCGAACCCGTCTCGGCAGTCGTCCCATGAGATTTTCACGCTCCGCCCCGAGCCCCGACAATCGTTGTGTGGTCACAATCGGGCCGCCCCAGGCGCGTTGTGTTTCGAGCGCTCAGCGCGGTTGGGTCGCCCAGGCCGCATCGCTGAGCACTTTTCCACTAAAAAGCAACCTGACCGGGTTTGTCCCCGTGTGGAAAACGCTTCGTCGTACGAGCGCAAACCGCTCAACGAAATCGCTTTCACGGGGGGCAATACAAATCCCGAGCTGTTCCCGAGTTCTCCGTGCCAGGGTGCTGTCCATGGTCCCAATGCGGGAACTGTTCAGAGGCGCCCACCGTCTGCTGTGCAATGCACACCCGAAAGCTCTCGTGAAGAAAAGCCTGTAACATATCCAATGACACAGGGGGCCCCCGGCCATTTCCGATGGGCGCCCGCCCGCCAATTGGTGCTGTTTTCGTTCGAGCACCACCCGGGTTTTCGTCGGGACCACTCGTTATGAGGGGCACCTCCGCGCGACGGCAAGCGCGCAGTCCCTCGTCGCAGTTTGGGGTGCGCCGGGATGGAACGAGAGAAAAGATAAAGTAAAAAAATATTCCGCCCGTGCGCGGCCGGGCCTGCGTGGGGGCCCGTTCTAAGGCCGCGAGGCCTCGGGGGAGCCGTATCGCTTGTTGCTCACAACG
>Ga0179593_1404612_pt1 | contig 12991 bp, 12 predicted proteins | sample CZODoug2_1_08_16_FD_185931 | JGI IMG/M metagenome (GOLD analysis project Ga0179593, IMG submission 185931) | Vadose zone soil fungal communities from Angelo Coast Range Reserve, California, USA - CZODoug2_1_08_16fungal (PacBio error correction) | ecosystem: Environmental > Terrestrial > Soil >...
AAGGAGCGGCCGGCGCAGTTGAATGAAGAGGAGGAGAGCTATGACCAAACAACCCGGAATCTTCTGAATATTGGTACAAGATGCGTCTAAATGAACTGGGGGGGAACTGGGGAAACTTTCAAGACATCGTGTATCAAAGTTGGGGGAACACTCGCGTAGTTGGAGAACTACCCCTTCTTCTTCTGGCGAGGATGAAAGAGTTCACGGGGGGGGAGAAAACCAAGGAGGTGGGGGGCCCTTAAGCAAGTAAACATTGGAGAATGATTGGGGGAGGAAAACGTCATTAAGGAAGGGGGGGAGTCGGCATCATCGTCGGTAACGGACGTTGGAGGTAATAGTGTCACCACATCCGGGGACCACCTGGTGCCGCAGCGTCCAATCGGTCCAGATTACGCGGTACAAACGCCCCGGCACTAAAGTTTACTAACTTACTCAGGGTTCCACCTGGGGTTATGGGAAGAAGACAAACCCAGGAGGGATAACAGGAAAAGAAAGGGGAAAAAAGGGAGGACATATACGAAGGTGTACTTTCCCGCCTCTATTTAGAAAAAGCAAACCGGCGTAACATGGGGGATGGAAAACTTTCTCTATGAGGCACAGTTAACTCAAAGTGCAAAGAGGTGGGAAAAAAAGGGAAAACCGTCACTTCCTGGTAAAGAAAGAAACTGACAGGACATTCTTGTTAAGCTCAGAACAAACAATAAATGTCCCACTACTACCATGAAAAAACGGGGAGGAGCTACGCATCTAACAAGTTGACGAAGGCCGGAAGACCCGGCGGGGGATGGGAAAAAAGCCGGACTCGAAGGTCTCGAAACAGACATCCTAAGAAGGGAGGAGTTAGAGGAGAGGATGACACTTTTAACCGGCGTCCTCAATCAATAGTCGGGAAATAATTATCTTAGGGGATAATCTAAGTAATTCCCTTTCTAGGAGGGACTCTATGTGAAACTCTATAATCGGGGGCGAAACGCGAGTCAAGAAGACGATTACTTGCGACACAGATCAAAGAAAATGTAGGGTCGCCAATCCGGCAATGAAAGAACCGAGAAGCAGTCGGCTTCCTCTTCTTCAATCTTCGTCACGGTCTGGAGGGCGAACAATCGTTTTGCCCTTGGGCTATAAGAGTGACTTCGCGGATACATCAGCATCACCGAAAAGAAGGAAGGAAAGAAATTCAGGTCCGGGACCCGATAAGTCCCTTTTCCATGTTGTCCTAACGAAAAAACAGGGAGGAAGGGAGCGCTCCTCGGGGAAGGAAGGAGGATAGCCTCTTTTTTCTTGTGCAACCCTTGGGAGACAAGGTCGGGTCGGTTGATCTTGGATTTACCAGCGAAACGCAAGGGAAAAAGGGGTGATTTTTAGAGCAAAAAGAAATTCTGGGTTGTCACTAACCTTAGCGAAAAAGGAGAATACAACTAGAGATGGGGAGCTATGCAGATTCTTCTACTTCGGGCGAGGAAAGGAGGGGGGATTGGAAAACGTCTCCTTTTATCGGGAATGCCACCACAATTCCCTTTGTCTTCAGTTACTGAAGGAGTCAACGAGTGAAGGACCACGGACACGGGTTGCTTTAGCTTGATTCAACCCTTGGGGAGGGGGAAGAACGAGAGGAAAAAAACGATCCTGATACCCCAAAAGTTACCGTAAGAGTGTTTTGACTACGGAAGCCGAGAGAAAAAAAAACGCAGATGAGAAAGAAGGATAAAAACTGGGAAAACATGTTCTTTGCGGTCGCTAAACAGACAATCGGCGGTAGGGGAAGGAGTGGTGATGCTAAGGGAAGCCCAAAAAGGGGCGTTGACGAACACACACACTACAACATTCTTCTGCCAGTAAAAAAGAAAGGACAACCGGGCAAGGAGAAAAGGAAACGTCCAGTTTTAGGGGCCGATCTCAACAAGCAACACGATATGTAAAAAATGCCCCCGTAAAACTGTTAATTGGAAGACGATCAAGGGGGGAGAGGCAGGGCAGAAGTTCTCGTAATCCGGGTGGGAGACCACGCCGGAGGGGGGGGAGATCTTCCCCACTCCTACATGACATTGACAGTTCGCAGTTCTGAACGTAAGCAAGAGTCAGAAACTTTTTTGCAGATTCCGTTAGGGGATAAGGAGGCCACAAAGGCGGGGGGTCAGGAGAAAACAATGCTATATCTGGGAAGTGTGAGACCCAGGAGGGGTTAATGCAATCGTAGGGGGGGGGGAGACACAAGATTGACGTTCCATTCCCACCAAGGGCACTTGGGTAAGGAAGGAGGGGACGGAAAGCTGCAAGGAAGATAACACCCGGCTCCTGGGTTTCCGCAACAGATGTTAATCAAGGCGCCCGTTTTCCAAGCAAGGAGATCTAGGTTTCAAACTAAGAAGTAATCAAAAAAAACGACAGGGACGAAGCGGCAGCCAGCTTATTTTTGGGGAGAGGAAAACTCGGAGGTGACACACAAGAAAATCGGGAAAACACCAAATCGTTCATAAGGCCGACGAAGCGATGGAACAGGCAACCAAGGACCAGGTTGCAGGTGACATTCCAAAAAAAGGAAAAAGAGGGGACGAGGGGGGGGAGAATAAAAACGTCTCTTAACCGGTGGTTGGGAGGTAGCAAGGGGCAAAGAGGGGGAAAGCAGTCCGGGGGGGGGTAAAGGAGGAACGTCTTGCTCCGCGATTCAAAGTTTCGGGGAGGGCTTCATCACAATGAAAATGAGAGCAAAAGAACCTTTTAACGTGATACGCGAAGCAAGCGGCGGGAAAGCCGCACTTCTAAGCGATGTTTCTTTGTGAGACCTTAAGCCCTACCATACAGTTTCTTGGGAAGTACAGTTAAGAGGAGTCGAGTGGTACCAGAGATGAAACTAAAGTGGATAAAAAGAGGGAGAAGAAGAGGACACGTTGTGGATTTTAACTTTATCCGACTTTAACAGATTAGAGGAGGGGACGCAGGGAAGGCACGGGTTGGTCCGAAGAAAGGGGACGGCAGAACCATCATGCATCATAGGAACATGCGACCAAAAATGGTCGTCCTCTTTGCCATAAACCTTTACGCTCTTGAGGCTTCAGGCAGTGTTTGAGGGAGGAAGTATAAAAATTTGGTGAAATGGAAAAGTTACTTCGATAGTTGGAGAAAGAAGCCCCCTCGTCCTGCAAAGAACGGCGGTCTGACGCCGCATAACTTGGTCCTTCACAACCACGAAGGTAAATGGGAAGAGGGACTGACGCGCAAAAGGAAAGAGGGGGACAAGTTGAAATAAACCTTTCCGCTGTGCTGCCTCCTGGCCGTGCAGAGACCGAGGTTGAAAAATGTCGTATTTCCCCTAGCATGTCAAAACGACGTCCAATGGGGAGCATGGAGAGCCATCCCCAAGGAAAAAATTAAATTCAAGGGAACCCTTGGATAAACTTTTCGTGGTAATTGAACGATCTGACCGCCAGAATATTAAAGGGGGGGGACCGGTGTGTTCTGAGTACCCATAATTTTGAAAGGAAAAACCCTTATGGGTAGGGGATCACCCAGAAGACGTAATCACTAGGAAGAAGGCTCCGTATTTGTACTTGAGGTCCGTAGCACGCCTGGGGGTATACCAAGGAAAAACCTTCCTGCAGCAAAAAAAAATTGGGAGAAAAGGAGATGGACAAGCACGGAAAACGATGTCCTTAACCCCTTTCCAATTCAAGGTCCTGTTAAGCGGGTAACAAAAGGTAAATCGAAGGCACCTGAAGGGGTGGGGCAGGTATATAATGAGCCTAAATGAAAAACGGGCCCTGGTAAAGGAAGGGGAGACCGGCGTTACGTCACAACTGAAATATATGAGAAGCGGCAGACCAGTTGACCAAAAGCACGCAGTCTCAACTATAACCCACACAAGAGAGGCCGGGGTGCTCCTTGATGGTTCACGGACACGTTAAGGAAGGGGGGAAACGGAACCGAAGGGGAAGAGGGTTATAGGACTGGTTGGCATCTCTCCGTAGAGTCCAGACTTCAATTGGCGAATTCTGACCCAGAGAAGTTGGGGCCTGTCTCCAGAAAGTTGAGAAGCACGTAAAACGTTTATGGCGCCAGGGTTGAGGCAGTTATTCAGGCGTGACTCTAGCAGAAGGAGGAGGGGTTCAACTGAGATGGTACTCTGACAAACATCCTGTCAACTGGGCGCAGGCAGAAGAGGGCAAAGAGGAGCGGTGACACCGCCAAGGCTCCCCAGGTAACTTCTTCAACGTCGAAGATTTGCTGGAAAACCAGGGGTAGAAAGAAAACGCTTTTTAAACATGATCAGGGGGACAGCTACTTGGCCGAGGCTATCAAAAGGCTCAGACACAAGGAGACCAGGGGGCTGAAACAGGAGCGAGGCGTCGTCCGGCTCTTCTCAGTTCGGTGGTGGGAAAAAGAAAAACGGGGAAAAAATCGGCCGGCGGGGAGCCGAAATAGGGGCGAATGGGGGGTTCTGAGGGGAAGATCAGACTCCATGGAATGCGAGGAAACCTTCAAGGGCACCACCTTTCTTTACCAGACTGAGCACAAAACGTGCAACCCAAAAGAGCGGGGAAAATGGTTTTCCACCGCCGGACAGACAAGGCAGCTGTCCTAACCCCATCTAACACATTTCACGAGTTCTCTTCTACATTAGGGGGAAAAGAAAGTTACCCGGCCGAATCAAACAGTCATCTTGGAACATGAATAAGTAGGGGTTGGTTATCAAGGAAAGGGACCAAAACCGGCTAGGAAAGAAAGACTTAGTAAGTATCAGGAAAAAAGGAGATTCGCCTCATACTAGGGGAAACAAGCAAATGGACGGGAGAAACCGTCTCCGACGAAAAAGCCAATACCCCACCACCCCTCAAAAGGGAGGCTCGCATCTTTTGCGTGTGTCGGATCAAGTACGTGGAAGAATTGCGGGGGAAGCCCTCTCATTAAAAACTCCTGACATAGAAAAAGGCAAGGGGGAACGCGAAGGACTGAAAAAATCAATTCCACTTTAGCATCCACCTCAACTGCGACGCCGATTAAAATTTCAATCACTTTTGATTGGGGGGGGGATTACTACTCAGCCGATGTCAAAATCGTTCAGTTGTGAGTACCACGTGCGTACAAAGCGAAAAAAGTCGGGGTGGCGGGCCTTCCGAGCGGTAGGGGGGGGTCTCCATCAAGATCTTCGGAGGGGAAGATACAAATCAAAAAAACTGTTCCATAAATTCTTAAGAGGGGGGTGATAGAAAAGAGGGAACACAGGAAATACGCAGGTATCCTTGGGGTAATCTTGCACAACAAGGGCTACCTGGGAGCAATTCCGGGGGCGGAGAGATCTCTGACACCTTACCACTCAAAAGCAGTGCGAGAAATCAACGCTCGGGCCTCAATTTCCGTATGAGGGAAAAATCCAGCGGCAGGGGGAACGAAAAAGCGACAGGTTGCAAATCCAAAAAATCCGTCATCAGCTCCGGACCCAGGGGAGGCTCGTTCGCTAGCCACGAAAAAAATGCCTTAGTGGGGGGGGTAAGCAGAAGGGAACTAAACCCCGGAGAAAAAGGAACGTGACTACAAGGCAGGAACCTTCTTCGCAGGAAAAAGAGAACCTTCATTCAGAGGCCAACTTCCAGGGTTGGGCAAATCTCAAATCCTCGCGAAAAAAAAAAAAAGGGGAAAGAGAGACACCGTACACCCTGGAATTGGGGCAGGTCAGGTGATGGGGACTGGCAGAAAATACATTTCCCATGGGGGCGTTGGCAACCTGTTCCCCAAAGCGGGTGGGCGGAACGGAGGCATTCAAAACGGCCCTGAGCTTTACGCTTTCTCCGAACTACCAGGGGTGAACGCAGAGGGGAAGTTGAAGAGAGGTCTGCCAGCCTGCTTCGTCCTAGTCTGATCCAAACCAGTGCAGTGGGACAGCCATCTGACGGAGCAAAGGGGCCTTTGTCCGCCAGGATATTCTGCTACCAAGTGGGGGGGGGAATTTATACCTAGCCCCGGTGCCGTGGTAGGTTCCAAGGGGTGACGATCTTGCCCAACTGACCGCCCGTTCGAAGTCGGGGAAGTCAAGAATGGAGAGGGCTGCTTTTGGGGGACCCATAAAAAAGAGGAGTACAACAGTGGAAACTCAGTCAACGAAGGCGGCGACGCATAGTGGGGATGCGCCTTCACATCGTACCATGCTCTTTTGCACTGGCCACCCCTAAGACCTGAAAATGTCCGAGCAAAAAGAATGGACATCCCAGGTCACTTTCAACCAAAGGGGTAAAAAGGCTGAGTGTGGAAAAAAAAAAAAAAAAAGAATGGCAAGGAAAGTAGGCTCGCGCTTTAACCAGGGGTGGAGTGCCACGGAGTCAACGCGGCCGCAGGTCAGGAACCGCTTTTTTCAGGGAGCCGCTGGCCAAGGTTCGGCGGGAAACAGATAGCATGGAAAAAGCTCCGGGAAGGGGCCAAAGGGAAAAAAGCCAAGCCCTCTTTCACACAATTCTATCGTACCGACTAGCCAAAGGAAACGGAGGGGGGCGGTCTGGTCTTCTAGGATAGGCACGTACATGTTAGGTCGGAGGCAGGGGCTTCTCGAACGAACGGGAGTAAGCGGGAGAAAAGTTGTTAGTAAAACCTAACATTCGTTCTTTAATAAGGACTGAGAGGGGAAAAAGACGTGACAAAACTCTGAGGTTAGTTTACAGGTAAACCAGATCAGAATCAGTTCCCGGCGTTAAAAACGCTCGTAGTGAAAGGGCTGAAAAAAAAGGGGTCAGTCATGGTCAGAACCGGCCTAGTCGGCGCAGGTCACTTGTTCGATAAAAGGGGTTAGCTCCCCACCTGTTTTCCGGGAGGTGGAAGGGGTAAAGGGGGGACGGTTCAGATGGAACCCTAAGTGCAGGAAATTACTGCGGAGACCAGACGTGAAGAGGACAAACCGGTGGGGGAATGTGCAAAAACCCCCAAAAAGAACTTCAGGGAGAACAAATGAAGGAAGCAAGAAAGAACGCAGCATTAGTTCACCGACGGCAAGTTAGCTTTGCCTGCGCCCGTCAGGATAAGCCGAGGCCACATTTCGGATCCACAGGTAAGAGGAAGCTTTGTCCTGGAACTCAGTTGGAATCCCCTAGGGAACCCTCTGTGAAAGTTGACAATTGAGGGCCACGAGGGGACCAGGGCAAGTGAAACTGAGCCAACATAAAAAAGGTACGGAAGGGGGGAATTCAAAGAAAGTACCCGTTGAACCCTCTATGCAGAGTCCAACACCCAAAGGAAAAGAAAACGACAAAAGAAATTGGGGGTGTGAAGGGGGAAGGGAAGGCACGAAAAAGGGGAGGGAGCCCGGAAAAGAAAATCAAAAAACTACCGAAGGGTTGGTGGTGGGGAGACATAGCGCGGAAAAAGACCGAGATGTTCCTTCCCTGTGAAACCATCCCCTTCAACCCGAAAAAAAGAAAACGGAAAGCCAACCCGAACGTCCCCACACGAGGCCGGGTGTTGGAAGGGGGTCGAGTTCGTCCTGACCAGTGCATGCCTTGGGGAATAAGGGAAACCAGGCTTTACCTCAACAACACAATTAGGTTTATAAAAAAAGTGTCTAAATTACGGGACCATTCGCTGAAAAAACCGCTAGTACGCCAAACACCTTCCGCGGCTCCTTCGGAAGGGGTCTTATTGGCCCCTTACGTCTTTAAACTGGTTAAAAGGGGTTAAAGGACAGGGTCGGGAGTCAGGCTTTGTTTGGGGCTCTGCCGGTGGGGATCGCCATCAATGGCCGGGAAAGAAAAGGACGAATGCCGAGACTGTTTCACGGTCATCAGATGGAAAAACGGAAACACATACTTGGCGACATTCGAATCAGGCTTACGAAGGGGAATGAAGGAAAGATCATCGAGGGAGGTAAGATGTACTTGGAAGGCACCCAGCAATGAAAAATGGGACCTCAGAATGGACAAGCGTCCATCCCTTCGAGTGAAAACCCCGGCATTCACTTTAACTCCAGCGTTGGAAAAAAGGAACTGAACCAAATTCTTATAGAAGCTTAACATGAGGGGGGAAGGCTGAAAAAAGGTTAACTAAGAAGACGAGGAGGGGAAAGACATCACAACGTCCAGGGGTCTTATCAGAGGGAGGGAAAAAAGGCAAGAAACAGGGTGCCAGAAGTTGGTAAACAAAAAGGAGCGGACGGCGGGTCAACAAATTGAATGACAGGAAGGGGAGTCAGAAAGAGAAATCATTTAACTCCACATTAAAGGGGCACCACCGGAAAAGCGTCAGGAACCACCGTAATACGTGCCCGGCGTACGGGGCCGGGGGGGTCAAAAAAGACCCGCCGGAAAAAAATCGGTCAAGGGAGAAGCAAAATAAAAAGTAGGTCGTGCGAGGCGTTCGTGGACCAGTTAAACAAGGCCTCAACGCCAAACAAGCTAGACAGTAGTAAAGACACGTAAGTTGAGGGACAGAAGCTATCCACTCAATAAAATAAAGCATCTAAAGGTAATAAAGGGGGCTGGACGAAGGGAGAGGTCACGAGCCCTCTTTCGCCACTCGACAAGAACCAAGTAAGACAGGGCGTCGGGATGCAGCCTACGCCCGTAAATCTCATCGGCAGCGCCGCGTTCATCGCTGCATTCGGGCTTCGCAAAAGCGGGGCTGGCGCATATGGTGGGCAAGCGCTGGGGAAAAAATCCTCAGCTATGAATCGCCGAAAAGCATTCCTGCAAAACCTCGTCCTTTACCTCTGACGTCCTTCCCTGGCCAAGAGGGGAAAGAGGGAGCTCCACCTGTGGGTGGTCTGGGGAAACCTTCGGGGTCCTGGCGCAAGATAGAAAGGAAGTGGGGTTATTACGAAACTTAACTCCAGTTCAAACTTGGCGGGGGTACATCTGGTTGAATCCTTGGTGGGAAACCAGCCTTTCTCTTACCTGTCATAGTTGTCTTCGTTATTCGAAAACATGTTCGTGTGCTCCAGTACGAGAGTGAGAAAAGATACAACAGAGCAGGAGCGAGCGATAGATTCAAACTTTCTTTTAAATACGATCATAAAGGAGGGAGAAGTACTCTCCTGTACAGATGAGCGGGACAGGGTAATTCATGCTTGCTACGTCAAAAGCGGCAAGCACGTCACCGGGGAGGCAGTTTATAAAGTACCGAGGTTTGAGACGACCGTCGCTGCCGAAGCCTATCCGGGAGGGAAACGGGAAAGCATCGGGGATGACAACCCTAACTGCCGCTATTACACGCCGCAGAGGGAAAAACAAAGGCAACCCATTTCTTAACTACTGGATGACCTGCTGAAAGCGCACGGTCCGGGGAGGGGGGGAAGGGAGTTGGGAGATACGGACACAAAAAAAAAAAAGCGGGGAAAGAAATACACATTTCTAGCCCAGGAACCAGTCACCGGATCAACTTGAAGTGGTAGAAAGCGATCTACAACAAGGAGAGAATAGCCCCCTTACACCCTTGAAGTGGTCCCGCCAGTACTTCGGGGACCGGTGGATAAGGAAGGAGGGGAGTGACACGTACCGGGGGGAAACCCCTAAGTGTCTAAGCTTCCCCACGTCACCGACTCTGTCCGGTAGGGAGGACGTCAAAGAAAGAAGACACTGGGGGGAAGTTGAGGTCTTCTCTGCAATAATGGCGTTTCCGGAGGTATTGAAAACAACGTAGTGTCTAAGACCAAATGCAAAGGAAAGGGGAAGGGCCTTATCTTATGCTGCAGCGCGGCAAGGCTTGAAGTTCAAAAAACTTAGGAAAAAAAATTGCGCATGGTCCGTTCAAGGAGGGGGACGAATCACCGCATGCCTAACATGTCTCCGGGGATGGGTGGGCGGGACCAGATGGAAAGAGATTTAATTCCCCAGCCATACCTATCGAGTGGAAAAATCTGATTACGAAACTCATAAGCGGCGCAAAAGATCTAGTTGGTGCGCGCACGCTCTTAGTATAAACAGAACAATAGGGAAAGCCAAAAGCTTTTATAATTAGGCAGACGCTTGGGATCCCAAAAAGGTCAAATTTCCGCATTTGCCCTGGGGAGGTCCCTAAAACCACGTAAAGGAGAGCCTTACTAAAAAAGAGGCTGGCCTCAGTGGAGTGAACATTACCCCAAGAAAAAAAAGGAGGGAGAGTCCCTGCAGCCCCTCGGGGTTTTCCTCTGCTTTTGAGTAGGGAGCTCGCGGACCCCTCTAAGGCAAACGAACCCCAGTAAAAGACGTTCAACTTACCTCAGTAGGGAAATCCGCCTGCGAGTCATTTGCATTGGTAAGGAAGCCGGAGGAGAACAGTGGGGGGGAGGGGGGCGAGAGTTACTTCTTCTGCCTACGATAGACAGTTGTGGACGAAAGAAATGGCGAAAAGGGATACTGGAGGGAAGAAAAGACGTTATTCCTACTGTATCTTCTTGCGGTTTTGAAGGGGTAAACGCCGAACGAACGCCTCATTCACCGTGTTCCAGTCGATTGGGAAAAATCGAAAAAATGGGTCAAGGAAAAAAGAGGGAAAACCAGGCAAGGGGAGGAGCGTCTGATCATGCACGTGGGTCACTAGGCGGAGATCACGAAAAGAAGGGGAGGGGGGCTCCCTTGGGCTCGAAAAATAAAAGGATCACGTACTGTCAGGTGTAAAAAGCCTGGGAAAACGGTTGGGGGAATGTCCCACACTCTTAAGAATAACTCTGTCTGGATAACTCTCCAGGATGTGGTCAGAAAGGGAGAAAGGGGTGAGATGTGCGGGGCCATCCCTCGGCAGGACTCCTATTCCAGGTGGAATGTCCACAGCTAATTGGAACTACGGGTCAGAGCGAAGGGTTGTACGGGGCACCAGCCCCGAGTTTGGAAACCAGCTTTGTCCAGTTCCACTGGCAGTGGGGAGGTGGGAAACATAAGAGGGGGAAAAGCTGAAGGTCCTGCCCTTTGGCGGCTGGGGGGGATTATACCCTTTGAGGGTCACAAAAAAAAGAGGAGAGTCAAAAAGCTTAACAGGGAATCACTGCCAGGGTTGGTTGGAAAGGGGGAAGGGACGGGGAACGAGGGGGGGGAGAAACCAAAGAAACCTTCTCGGGCATCCTCGACACCATGGGGGGGGGCGAACCACGGAGAGGGGAAAAAAGAAAGGATACACGATGTTCCCGAAACCAGTTCCCGGTTCCCAGTTCAAAAGGGCTACAGCGGGTGCCACGCAACTAAGGCTCGCGGGGGGGTGGGCCGTTAAGTATAGACACGAGGCCATGTCATGACCGGACTTGTCAACCGTCCGCAGGCAGGACTTGAGGGAGAATCAAAATTATGGGAAAAAGAGAGAGACTGCCGGAACAATCAAACTGCCCTTCCATAGATACCGGACACACCCCAAAACCTTCCTGCGGGAAATCAGCTGGAGGGGGTCACCGGGAGAGGGGGACTTGAAGGGGGGCTTAACCTTGCAGAATCTGGGATTTTGGGTAAAGATCACTTGGGGAGAAGTAAAAATGGCCTTCGAGGTCTTGGCCCGGAATTTTGTCGTTGGGTCGCAAAGAAGGGATAAAGCGGACGGAAGGAAAAGCTCATTCTTCAGCGGGGGAGACGTATTCCAAATTCATCAGAGGGCGAATTCAAAGGATGAGTCTGATCCACCCATCCCACAAGGCATTCATCTTTCGGCGCGGTCCAAAACAAGGGAAGAAGGGACTGGAAAAGGCTTTTCCTAAGGGCTTTACACAAAGAAGCAACGCGTACGTGAAATGAAATCGGGGTGAAATCTTAAGAAAGTAAAAAGGACGATCAACGGCCGCTTGCTGGTCCAAAGACTCAGAAAAATCGAATCGCTCTTGAGCGGAAGGAGGAAGGCAATAACGGTCTCAGTGAAAGAGGGGAAAAAGGAAAAAGGATCCCTCATTACTTGCATACAGGAGGAGTCGCTCAACGGCCTACGAGTCACAAAAGAAGAAAAAGAAGGGGAGGAAAAGCTACTTGGGAAGACTGGCCATACGCCGCCGAGACGGGGTACCCGGGGCGGGGAGGAAAGGACTAGAAAAGGAATCTTCAGAAAAGACCTGAAAGGCGTGAGCTTGCTAAAAACGGGGAAACCAGGGGGGGGGGGACAACGCCGAGCACAACAGACCATGAAAGGTCAGGGGAATTCGCTCATTAGAGTAACTAAGACAGGAACTCAGATCTACTAGGGAAGGAGAAGAAAAAACGATTGCTCCTGGCTCAAGGAAAAAGAAGTTAGGGAAGCATCTTAGTCAATCCCACGATCCGAAAATTAGGGAGACGGAAGCGCCGTTCACGTAGGGTAAAGCTTCTCCCAGTTGGCAGGGCGCTCACGGGAAGGAGAGTGAAGAAGAAGCTATCATCCTCCTCCAAGGCAGGCACAGGCACTCGGAGGCCTGAATACCGGAAGAAAAAGGGAACCAGGTAATACTTGGGGGAGACCTCCACGTCCAGTAGCTCAGGCCAAAACAAGAGTGGGGGACTTTGAGGAGATGCCTGGATTGACAGGGGGGGGATCCTTTTTTTATGTACCATCTCTTACTCAAAAAGTAATATAAAAGGGGATGGGGGTGTCAATGCTTCCATAATTTTCGGGGTTCCCTCGTGACGACAAGGAAGGGGATAAAAGAGCGCCCTGGGTGCTTCGTTGCATTGTCATAGGGACCCTACGGGAGGCCAAGAGAAAGAGAAGGGACGGCGGTAATTCAACTAGAAGGTGAGGGAACAACAGACGGGAGACCTGGGAGATTCGCAGTCGTCACCTGACCTTAAAACGGAACCGGGGAGAAAGGGTGGAGTCGTTGTAGAACCATATCTCCTTCTAACCAGACAGGGGATACTGACTGGTCCGGTAGGCACCTACGACTGTTGGAAAATACGAGAGGGAGAAGATTCTTGGAAGACACTTCCCCCAGGTCTGAATACTGAAATTAGTTACAATCTCCTCTCTTTGTGCAAAAGGGGGGGGGGAAGAGAAGGGAACCCTCCCCACCCGTCTCCCCCGGTTCTGGAACGCAGAGGAAGATTGCTTGAGAAAGAAAGGGAAGTGAATCCTCCCTAGTCACAAAAAGGGTATG
>Ga0179593_1503542_pt1 | contig 12991 bp, 10 predicted proteins | sample CZODoug2_1_08_16_FD_185931 | JGI IMG/M metagenome (GOLD analysis project Ga0179593, IMG submission 185931) | Vadose zone soil fungal communities from Angelo Coast Range Reserve, California, USA - CZODoug2_1_08_16fungal (PacBio error correction) | ecosystem: Environmental > Terrestrial > Soil >...
CGGGTGATTTCCTTTGCCGGGCGTCAAGGAGGGAAAAATTAAAAGGGCCCAGATCGTCCCGAGAAGAGAGAAGGGAGTCAAAAGAGGTAGGCCGGGGTACGGTTTTTCGGAAGAGAAACGCTTGGGCCGATCTTTCTGCACCCTCAAAACGAGGGGCGAAAGGAAGGGGCGGTATCTGGGAGGGGGGGTCTAGGGGGGTCTCCCGGATGGCGGAGGCTGCGGGTCAGGACTGCAGCGTTGACGGGCAGGCGTGGGACAAATAAGGCCCGCTTTGGGCCAACCTGACGGGGAGAGTCTTAGGGAGGGACCTGGGGGGGGGTGAGGGGTCGGTGGGGGAAAAAGGCAACCTCGAAAAAACATGGGCAACCGGCAGAACTACTCTTAAAAGGGATGAAAGAAGGGGTGTCGAAAGAAAGGGTTAGGGGACCTTGGAAAAATAACTTTAGCAGAAAAAATTAACCCGGAGTTCACTCACCCCCCACAGATCGTTGGGTTACGGGTGGCCTATCGCACCGAACCCTTTCTCAATTAAAAAGTCCGTTGAAAAAGAATTTACGAAAGCTACTAAGGGCGAACCAGGGACGGAAGAAACTCGAGTTCGCCGTTCGGTGAAGGGGGATCGCTGCAACGCCAACACCTGGCCGTGCGCCCAGCAAACCGCTAGGGAAGTGAACAAGGAGGCGGGTCCTGAGTCATCATCAAAAGGAGAGATGAGGCACTAAAGTACAGACGGAAGACGGTCTCCGCTACGAATCCTGAGTTGACAGGTCGGTCAACCGGGGGGCAATAGGGGTCAAATAAGAATCGGGAAGAACAAGATTGGCCGGGGGGAAAAATCTGACCAAGTGAACGGCTGTGCTAACGGGACCAACGGTACAGGAATCTGAATTAAAAACGGGGTGCGCTAGAAGGGGTGGAAAAGGATGGTCAAGGGGCCCCGGGTTGGGGGGCAATACGTAGCTGTCGAAGAAGCACTTGGAAGGTTTCCGAATCAGGGTTTCGGGGGAAAAGGGGCAAGGGAGACCAAAGAAAGGACGTGGATCTGGGGTAGGGAAGTGGGGCTATTCTGCGAAGATCCATGCTACTCCTAGGGACTAGAAAGGGAGTCGATCTTGGACCAGGTGGCAGAGGAAGCTGTAGGCCTGTAGACCAGGGCCCTAACGCAGGAGGAGAACTAATTTCTGGCGGGTGACGAAGAAGGGATGGAAGTTACAAGGAAAACGGCAACAAGGAACGGGGTAAGGGGCGAATGGGGTTTGTACAGCTTCAAGGTGATTGCGCCTCACTCGTAGGAAAACACCCAAAGAAGAAGCGACTCTTGTTCTGAACTGGGACCTGAATGGGGAACAGGACTAAAGCAGGGGGCGGGTGCGGCGCCCGAGGGGGGTCAACGCGGAGCATCGTAAGGGGGAATGCTGAAATGAAAAAAGAGCAGAAGGACCGGCACGGGCGCGCCCCGCTTGTCTTTTGGGCACTCGCTTGGGGGAGGAAAAGCCAGACGACGGCACCGGGAAAAAGGGGGTCATAGGGGAAAAAAAAAAAAACCAAAGAAAGAAAGGGGGCGGGAGATGCTGAATGTGGTATGAGCAGACTGTCTTGCTGGTCCTGGAAAGTCTGGGAAGAAGAAACTCGGTACGTACGATACGAGAGCAGGGAGAGGGGAAAGCGACTGAAAAGAAGGAAGCTTTGAGCAAGGGCGCAAGGGGTGGCGGTGACGACGCTTTGCAATCAAAACGGCACCCGGCCGAGAGGGGGACAGGGAAAATTTCGTTGAGAGCGTCAGGGGGGGGGACGAAGGATCTCACAGGGGTTTATTCCATGGAAGGACCTCGGCGGGAGTCAGATCAAAAGACGGACCGAACTAAGGCCGGAAGGGGCAGGGGGGGGCTGAGGAGAAGCGGGTTTGAGTACCTGGGATTTGAATCAGAAAAGGGGGATGGCTCACATTTTCATCCATTGGGGAGGTTCCGCCCTGCCTGGGTCCCTCAATACCTTTCGGTGGACAAAAGGAGACTCAATTCCTTTCCATGGCCAAAAGGGGGAGTAGTTAACTGTTATGTCAGAGGAGGGGACCCTGATACCGTCTTCCTTTTAGTTTTTTCTAAAGGGGTAGAGCGTAGGCGAGGTGAGGGAAAGGCAGTATCCTCCTACAGCCTCTGGGAAAGGTTGGACAACGAGAGGGGGGGGAATCCGCGAATCCGCGATGGAGACGGTGGAAAGGAGAACTTCAACGCACGCCCGCACGATCGCTTTACAAATCGACTTTTCTACTACGCCTGACGAGAAATGAACAGGAAAGAGGGGAATTGGGAGGGGACCAAAGGGGGGGGAGATGGCTCGGTCGAAACGCACACGTGAGAATCCTGACTCACCCCCGGAAAGGAGGCACTGAAGATACGAGTGACCTCGTGAATTACGCGAGTAGGAGAGAGAAAGAAGAACACTGATGTATTCAAATATGGAAGAAACGAAAGAGGAGTAATGGAACCGGGTTCTGAAAGAGGAAGAGGGGGGTCATCTTCACTCGGGAATGGATTCTCGACCTGGACAGGGGGCGGAGAAGGAGAGCCCCCTAGAGGTGTAGCAAGCCGCGATTTCACGACTTCACCTGGCTGTCTCGAAAACGGGAAAAAAGCGGTAAAAGCGCGGGGTTCACCGGCGTGCGGGAAAGGTTGGGACGACCGGGGGATTGGATCACCCCGGGTCATGCCAAAACCAGTTGATTGGAAGGATTGGGGGGGAAAAGAGACCTTGGGGGCCAGGAGGAAAAGTATGAATTTGTCTGCTTCTAGCCGAAGCAAACCACTACACGGCCCGATAATCCCCTAATCCGAACGGGAATCCTCAAAAGGAGGGCTGTCCGGGGAATCGGGAGGAAGAAAAAAAGCAACAGGGAAAAAGCACCTTCCTGTGGAAGCCAGAGAAGGAGGGTATAGGAACTGGGGGCAAACCAGAAATTCGCTTAGATTTGACCAGGGGGGGCTTACCTGAAAAAACGTTGGCCAACCGTCTACCAAACGGGAAGAAACCCCAAAAAGTGGACCCACAACTCACGGGGCCTAGGGGCCAAGGAAGGTACTAAGAGACAAAAACTCCTCAGGCTTCGGGACGTGGACGTATGGCAGGGAATTTTGAGAACTACTCCTCCTAAAGGGATGGAATCCACAAAAGGAGGGGAGAAGACCCGGGGGGGGGAAAACTGGGTACGGCGAAAAGCAGACCCTTGCACGTCCTGCTCGGACAACTTTTAAAACGGTTCCACTTTCCGAATCGTCCAAAGGGAAAAACGCAGCCGGTGTACCAAACCACTAATTTCCGCCTCATGAGAGTACCGCAAAAGTAACGAAATATCGTACGTGATTCCCAGGAAGGAGTGCCTATTACCTTACACCTCCGCCGTCGTGCTAAGAAAAGGACATCATCCAATCAAAGAAAGAAGAAAAAAGTTTCGTTCGGGACCAGATGGGGGCCACATATCTACCGCTGTCTTGGTCAATCACATCTGAATCCCCCTCCTCGGGTCGCACGGCACGGCTTCTGAGGGAGGGAGGGAAAAACGCCCAAATCATCCCCCGAATACTCCAGAAATCGACAACGAGGTCAACGAACCGAAGGTGAGTGTTCCCGGAACCAGCAGGTTAGGGGTAAGGGGAGAAAAAAAGGTCTCTCCGGGTCAGGAGGCGACCTCAGCTCACAAGCCAAAAAAAACCTCTTAGGGCAACCGGACCTCGGACAGGGAGAGGGGTCAAAAAACGGGGGGAGGGCCGAATCCCTCGTCGAACGAGGCAATCACGGACGGGGTTCATCAAAAAAGCGTTGGTGCCTGGAGCAGGCAGCCGGGGCCCGAAAAAAAAAAAAAAAAACAAAAAAAAAAACCCACACCACCAAAAAAAAAAAAAAAAAAAAAAAAAAAAAAAAAAAAAAAAAAAAAAAAAAAAAAAAAAAAAAAAAAAAAAAAACCCCAAAAACAACCCACCACACACCCCCCACCAAAAAAAAAAAAACCAACCAACAAAAAAAAAAGAAAAAAAAAAAAAAAGGGTGACCCCGGATCGGGGGGGGGGTCGGGATTGAAAGAGGGTGCCTCCAGGCGGGGAGTCGGGGGCTTCCGCGCCGTTCGTCAAAGGGACTAAACGGAAGAGAATTTCCAAAAAAACCGGCGAAGGAAGATCAACTCCTTTAATGTGGATAACTTTCAAACCGCAAAGGAAACAGAAGGGAGCAAAAGGAACAACGGGCATCTCTCGCAGTCTACCAAAGCGCCGTATTGGGAAAAAACAAGGAAAAAATCAAAGCCTCGAAGCCGTCCGCACAACTCGGAAAGGAAAAACGGGGGCAAAGGGGCCTTGTCGGGGGAACCTTCACAAACCAGCCGTGTACAAGGTGTCCGAAAAAGGAAAGGGACGTCGACGCCGAGGCAGGGGGAAGCCTCCCCTGGTGCCGGGGGAGCTCCTGACCCTGACAAACCGTGAGGTACTTCTAACCCGTCGGGAAATGAGACCAATGGGGGGGGGGGGGTCATTCCTTAAAAGACGATGGGCGTTATGAGAATAGGACAAGACCTCCTTAGGTCAATGGGACCGAATCAGGGGGCAATTCCGCATCCACAGGGGGGAGGTTTTATTTGCATCTGAACTCTAAAAAACTTCACCTAACGAGGCGAGCCCGGTGGCCAGATGTATTTTTGGCCCAGCGCGTGGGGGAGACACCTGTATCAAACCACAAGCCCTTGAGTTTCAAGCCGGTCTGGGAAGGGTGGGACAGAGTAGGCCAAGTTAAAAAACTCCTGGAGGGGGGGGGTACTACTATTTAGAAGAAACTAAGGGTCTCAATCACGAATCCCATAACTATCAACGTCGGAAAGGAATAACGCTTCTTGTGGGGAGGGACCTTGGTGGGGATGGGACGCTGGTCAACCTCGGCGGTGCAGTCACCCCGAACACCCGCAACCAACCACGCCCAAGCAGAGAAAAGTTCACCGGGAACAGTTTTGGCAACGAGCAGGTAGGGGGACAATCAGAATCACTAGGAGCCTGCGAACAGAGGGACTCAGACCAGGCGGGCGACACAACGAAACAACAAGAGAACCGCACATCCGCACATCGGTTTAAGGGCCGAGTAAGGGGGACAACAAAAACAGGGCCACCGTTCCGAACAGCCCGAGGCCGAAAATCCTTTGAGGCTATGGCGATACGGGGGAAAAGACGAAGAGCTCAGTGTCTGACCGCTAAACTTGAAGTCAGCCAAGAAAGCAACAACAAATATCAACAACCACAACGGGTTGCTGGGAAAAGAAAAAGATAGAAGTCGGGTGCTTGTCCATTGCCGCCTTCCGACAGGGGACGGAGACGAAAGGCAGTAAAGAACGTCCCGCTCCCTCGCATCCGAAAAAAAGTCTTTGCAGGGGCAAAGGAGGGGTGGGTTTACGGTTGAGCCCTGGGGTAAGCGGGGGGGGCACCTGCTTGAAACCGCAAGGCGAGGAGAAAGCTCCGGGGGTGTCGATGGATGAAAAAATGGGGAACGTGGAGACAAAGGGCCGGTTTCGCCGGAAGCGGGTCACTGGCAAACTCGGAGGGGCAGATGCAAGCTGTGGGAAAAACGCGGGAAGGGGGGGGGTTACGAGATTAGGGCTGGCAGGGGGGTTGGCGTGGGGTTTGGGTGTGTTCGGGGGTGGTGTGAAGGCACACAGAGGGGGGGGGAATCCCAGCGGTTGAAAATAGAAACACCACTGAAGCAAAAAAACTCCAAGACTGTTACATTAAAGGGGGAACTGACTCCGTCTACATCGTGAGAAGGAATGCGCCAGGGAGGTGAAACCAGACACAAGGTGTGAAGAAGAAAGTAAGGAGTTGTTTCATAGAGAACCGGAAAAGTAAAAATCTCACCTGCCTGACGGTGGATACAGTGCTAAAATCTAAAATCGGGCTTTTCTACGACTACGGTACGAGCCGGGAACTGACTTAGTACCGGAATTTCGTGGGAGGCCTTTTGAGTAAATTAACAATCAAAAGCGTCTCCACCGTTTCTTAATGCTTCCGTTTTGGCCCCCGATTTCTTTCAAAACGGCTCCTAAAGGAGGGAGAGTTAAAGCATCCATTGCGCTGCAAAAACGTATAAAAGTACACCTTTAAAAGACTGCGAGGACTCCTAATAGACAGCAGTGTCGGAGGGAGGTCACCGTTGGTGGTAGGTTGCAAAAACGGAACGGGGCCGCGGGGAAGGTAAACCCGAGAAGCGAAACTACGTGTCAAGGTTCAGGACCAACAGTTGAACGGGAGGGGTGGGGGGAGGGAAAACGATCATGCGGGAGAGGTCTTTTCCGGGAGAAACTCTCCCGTGTAGAGGGATCTGGTCAACAGCGGGGACAGGGTGTGACAAACGGCTCTGGATACGAAAAGGGCGCCACGTGTTGACCGTGAAACGTCTTGGGCGTGGAAAGGCACTTGAGGGAAAAGTAAAGGAGGATGGAATCGGACTCTCTGGCCGGAGCGCCTGGGCCCGACCTGATGCAAAACCGACTATCTTTCACCAGGGGGGCTGACCTTATCCAGCAGGGAGCAGGCAAGCTCATTTAGGGAGAAAGCAGGCGCCGTAGGTTAGCCGCGTGGAATGGAGGGGACGCCTACCCGGTTGACCCAATAAAGTGAGGGGCAAGGATAAGTGGTGGGGGGGGTCAACTTATGAGGGCGGTCGACATCTGGCACTGTCTTGCTGAAAATTGACTACCTTCAAATGGTACCGGACAGAAAAAGAGGGGGGTGGGGAGACCTCGGTTCAGAGAGGAGCCGTCCCGAGGGGAAGGCTTGATGGATCCCTCGACACACTTTCCTGTCAGAGACAAACCATGAAGTGACCTCACTACTCTGGCGTGTAAACACCAGAGGTACTTCCCACTTTTCATCTCACAGACGGGGCTCGTCCAAGATGGTGGAAGGGGAGTGAATATGAGCCGACCGTCGGGCCTTGAAACGGGTCATCGGGGCAAGGAGAGAAACACCGAGGTATCCGTCTACTCTGGGGGGGAGCGGGGATCTGAACCGAGCGGCGAACGGCGTGTGTGCAGACTCATGGCGTTGGGACTATTCTGCCGTGGACTCCACCGGGGTCACCTCCTAGCCTTCCCGAAAACTTGTTGAGGGGATCGTCGCGAAATGCGAAAGAGGGAGACGCGAAGGGGAGGGAAAGCCTTCCCGGCGGGAGGGGAGCTTAACGCAAACTTTAAGACTGCCAAAGAGGAGCAGGACGTCTTGGAGAGGAGGGCGCCATGGTAACGGGGGGGGATAAGAGGGGACCATGGAAATCTAAATCCGGAGGGCAGGTACCTCACGCTCTGGTAACAAAATATGGCAGGGTTTCTCCCCTCGTCTACTCAAATCCTTCAGCAGTGGTGGGCAAATGGACCAGAGGCTGGGCCTGCGTAGTTCTTCTGACGAGCCAAGAGAAAACATGCATGGGATGGTCATATTGGATCGGCGGGCAGGGGTCCGTGCGCAGGGGGGGGATTGCCTTCTAAAAAAACCGGGGGTACCTGCCGCGGAAACGGGGGGGTATGCAAATCATCACGGCCGGAGGAGGAGGGCTCCCTTTGGGGACACCTAACGGTAGTCGAACCGGTAGCTCTCAAAAGAAACCTAAAAACGGAGATACCTAAAATCTTACTTTTAACCAAAAAGACCCTCAAATCGGGGTTCTGGGAGGAAACCGCTCTTTATAGGAGGAGGACACGTAAACGTCGGCCAGGGTCTGATCACCCCCCTAAGTTCTTCTTAGGCATGTTCCTAGGGAGTACGGGTTCTCAAAAAAAAGTTCTTCTTCTGGAAAAATATAGAGAAAAAGACTAATTCAAAGGGGGGGGGCCAAACTCAGGAGAATCCGTCAGACAGGTCGGGTGATATCTAGAGACTACCTGTGTCAGGTCGCAAGCGCTCAAGACTTTTTCAGCAATACGAGGGGGGAGGGACGCGACGGCAGGGATCAGTCCCGAAAATCAGGTCGTACATCGCCGGGGGAGGGTGATGGACTGACTGTACTGGGCCTCCTCTTGCCCGGAATGGGTGTGCTGAACGCTTTGTCTCGAGCCTCATCCGCTCTGCGTTCTTTGGGTCTCCGGGTGCGGAATTTTCAAGGCACGGGAGTCTGCAAAGTGGGGTCACCTGCAACCGAGTCAACTAGTCCTTCTCGCCCGAATCCCTCCCCGGCTCACTGCTCCTCACTGCGAAGGGCCACCCCCGGTTTTTCCGTGGCGCTTCGAATAAACGTACGGTCCTCCCGCCACTCCGTCATTCCCTTTCCCTCTTGACTCGGGTTCGAACTGACTCGGGTTGGTGAAAAACTCCCCGCTCCTTTCGCGGTCCAGGAGGGGCGGGGGGGGGGGAAACAAGCACAACTGGGATATTGGCAAATTTCGTGTATCAAACCCGCCCGTACCGGGGGCACTCAGGATCCTAGAATCACGCCCTGCCGGACTAGGGGAAGGGTGGGTAGGTCATCCTAAAAAAAAAAAAAACCCAAAACCAGGGCAGGCGGAATCCACCAAAAGGGGTTCGCTAAAAAACTCCTGTGCACGGAAAGACCCTAAAACCTCCAAATGCCAGGCTGGGATCGTACCTTGTTAAGGTGATGAAAATTCCATCCTTCTTCCACCCGGGAAACGCCCCAAGCATCGGGGTAAAAATGCACCATGGCCGTACGGGAAATCCAGAAGAGAGTCTAGAAGCCGGCAACGTGCGAACGAGGCACTCCTTCTGAGTAACGTGGAAAAAGGGGAATACCCTCCTGTTCGAAATAAACAGGACAGCAGTGAACAGCATCGTGACATACCCTGGGTTGTAGAATTTAAGCACTGGGGCATACGGTGGGCTTTTCAGGAAACTCCCCAACGCGCGACGATGGGTTGGGGGCAGATAATAACAAGGGGAGGGATTCGCCGGTAAGCAGGGAAACCATCAGCCTCGTACGTCTCCTCGCTTAACAGGGGGGAAGCAAAACGCCAGTGAGTCCGGCCCATTGCATGTACGGGAAGGAAGGACACGATGCCTCCCGTGACGAGGACGTGGGTGAAAAAAGGCAAGCAAAGAGGGAAAAACAAAACCCTCTGGCGGCCCAGGGAAACTCAAGGTCTCTGGTAAAAAGGTAGGGGGGAAAAGGAACGCCACCAGACACGAACTCCGGCTCAATCCGGACTAAGAATCCCGTCTTTCTGCCTGTAGAAGGAGAAAAAAAAAAGAAACAAGGGGCCAGAGTACCTACCGCTACGGGGGACAAAGGTCGACATTTCTCTAGCGGGAAAAAAAAAAAGGTCCCTTTCCAGAAAAAAAACCGATCACGACTGTCACGGGGGTCGAATTGCCGCCAAGCCCAACGGGAAACACACTTGATAAATCGACTGAAAAGCACGATGGGGGGAGGTGGGCCCACACGGGCCCCCCCCCAGGAAAACTCACACACCAAAAGCTACAACTTAAGGCCATCAGCGGGCTAGGAAAGCCAAAGGTCCGCGGGATTGGGCTCGTGGTTCAAAAACCTTCCCACCAGAAGGTACGGGGGTGGCGAACCCGGATGGACGGTCTTTCAGACAGGAAATGCAGGGGGAACAGCAGCCGGGTGTCGCGGTAACCAGAAACCGCTGGGAGGTAGTAGAGGCGTCTCCGGTTGCTGAGACAAAAGGTTGTACCAGGCTAGTCCCCTCATAAATGAAGATGGACGAGGACAGAGCACGGGGTAGGGGTTCCGTGCAGAAAGAATTTGAACGTGACTCCGGGAGCAACAGGTGGGGCGTTGTGTTGCAAAAGAAATCCCCGGGGCACCGGAGGGGCGCTAATAGAACAAAGTGGCCAACTCGGAAGGTCGCGAACGGCTTGATTAGGGCCCCGTGGCCACGGGAAGGCCGGTGCGCCGGGGTCTGGGACAAGGTGAACCAAATAGGCCCCTGTTCCAAACGATCCTTGGGGATGTGGGGGGTGAAATAAGAGGGGCAGAACGTGTCGCAGCAATTCCACCAGGAACAGTGAAACAGCCACAGACTAAAAAACAAAAAAAAAAACACGCGTCGTCCTACGAGAAGGGGTCCAGGTTTGAGGTCGCGGTGTACCCCCCTGTGGTGCTTTCAAATTTCCCCAAGACAAAACAAACAGCACGAGAATCAAACCGGTAAAGGGGGGGGGGGTTTTTACACCACGCGGACAGGTCGGGGCCTAACCAGGCCCGCACTATAGGAAGCCGGAGAAACCGAGGACGAAGAAAAAAAGTCAAAAGGGAGAACCAATTGACTACAACCCGAAAGCCGAAAGAATCGCCTACCTTTTTTAATTCCTTTTGCGCGCAGGTCAAAAGCGGTCTCCAGGAAGGTAAAACCTTCCGCTTTGACATCCTTGTTGGACGCGATGGAGCTGGGCTCTTCGGGGGGAGACGGGACGAGGAACTTGGAAACTGTACATTGAAGGATTTCTTCCCTAGCTCCCCACTAATATCTCTCAAAAAAAAAAAAACAGTGAGAGATGGGAGGGAAGAAGTTTTCTTTCCTGGTCCTCCTTCCTTAGGCAAGGTAGGGAAAATAAAATGATGCGGCTCAAAGGTGCCACGAGAGCAACCGAATCTCGTCAACAAGGGGGGCTGTCTTAATTTGAAATTATCCTCTGGGAACGTACGCGGTAGAACAGGTCGTTCAAGCTGAGGGAGATGGGAAAAGTCGGGGTTAGGGAGGGTTCGCAAGGGGAGGAGGACAACTTGTTAGGGTCCGGGCTGGGAAGTTTCTAAGTGCGGTTGGAAACCGACCTGGAAGGCGAGGTTTTCCAAACCGGTAACCTGTTGACGATCTGGCGGGAGTGGCACCGTGTTTTTTTAGGGTCGGGGTAAAGTCACAGCGTTATTTTCCAAACTCATACAGGTACCCCGAACATACAAGTCCCCGCGCGGTTGCTACTTTACATGGTGACTGCGAACTGCGGGGACATCTGGTTCGCCTGCACTGCCCGGGGGACCCCCCCAGACAATAGGAGGGTGGGGTACTATGAATTGACCCATTCCCCAGACCTGGGGTAATGCCCCCTGGGACTCCTGGTGTTGAAATAAAAAGCGTTTCACACCTGCAGAAGGGAGCTGGGTCTTTCACTCCTGTACGAGGCAATTTCTACCTCTCGGGGGGCCGGTAGCCCTGATGGACAGACCCTACTCACCTGGCTCCGTTCTTGCCGGTTAAAAAAATTGAGTTCCATTCCTACGAGTTCTCATGTCCCTAAGATAATTAAATGAAACAGCTAGGGGAGAGACGGCAAGCTGTAATAACTTCCTGCCTGGGAAACAAGGATAAAGAAGAAACGTTTTTACGGGAAAACGCCAAAACGAACCCGGGGGTGTCCCACAATCGGGGAGAAAAGAAAAAATCCTTTTTGAGTCACCCCGTAAGGCTGGGGGGCGGAACGGTCGATAGGAATTAAAGACGGGACTGACTTTAAGGGCCTGGCGTCGGTTTGGGTCATTGTCCCTTTGGTTAAAGACGGCTGATGCTGTAAAAGAAGGCGTCAGTTGGGGCTGGGGACGGCACATGTGAGTTTTTCTGGCAGTTTAACATGAAAGAGGATTGCATCGACGGGTTGCAAGCTGGGATCTTGGCAGACTCACTGCTGCCGGGAAGGGTCGAGAAAACAAAAATGGGGGAAAGGATCCTGCATGCGACAGGAAAGAACGCATGTATTGAAGAGGGTGCTGACCGTGTTAGATATCTCTGTCGGCAAAATACCCTGTGGACAACGATCAAACGAAAAAATCATAGTGTGGAAGACGGTGAGGCGGGCTGGGGTCTCCGAGCCTGAGCGACTTCCTGTCCATCATTGACGACCTGGCAATTTTCCGGAGAAAAACGAGCTATTGCGTCGAAACTTGTTCAGCAGGGAGCCCGTTAAGATCCTCTTCTGGGGTGGGATGACTAACCGAGACGAATAGGTCACGGCATCGCACCCTATTCGTTTTTGCGACGCGAGTCGGTGAAAGCACAAGTATCTGCCGAAACCGCCTCTTTTTCACTCTTCCCAACCTTTTCCCTCAGGGGCACGATGGGGCGGGGATGAGGGCCTGGGATGAGCAGGGGGCTGCTGGAGTGCAGGGGGATCGGTCACCGTCGACTAAATGAAGGGTTGTGGGGGGGGGTGGGTGGGGGGTGGGGGTGGGTTGTTAAGAACCGGAGGAAAGTTGGCTAGAATTCCTGGCTACCATCTTCTGTCAGGCAAACTGTCTTGTTAGGCTTGTCTTCTTCCTTTCACTCACTGGCCAGAAATAGCATTCCGTTCCTGGGGGGGTCGTTTCTAAGGGTTCGTGCGTGCTCCGGAGGAACTCAAAAAACACATGTGGCGGCCAGGGCCTGCCCTCGACTGAGTTCGAATTAAAAGGCGGAAGACGGCCCGGCGATCAAGGCCGGAAAAGGTCGAGGAAATTCGGGGAGGGGCACCTGACGGTAACTAGTGGGAGCAAAAGCCACTCGCACTCCAATGCTGGGTCTTTTACTGACCCACTTTAATTGTCAGGCGATAACAAAGTTAAAACTTGTGACACACCTCAGCGGCTGAAAGAAACTTCGTCATCTGGCCATCGCGTCTTCTTCTTGGCGTACCGGTGTAGACTCGACAAAAACTGGAGTAGGGGACGGAGGCGTCGTTCCGGTATTCAGGCGCCAGGGTGGGGTACGTGGCTCTTATCCTTCTCTCCGGGCGCCACCAATTCATCCTGGGCAAAGGGCCCTCGGCAACCGCCTCCTCAACGGGGGAAAAAAGACTTATACATGACTCCGGGAAGAAAAAAACGTTGGCGAGGTCCGCCGCCACGGCACACCGCTGGGATATCGTCACGTTTCGACGAGCACTGACAGGAAATAAGGGATTGCGGACAAAGGCTTTATCTAGTCACAGCAACGGTCGTAAAGGTTTCCCTTAGACCCCCCACCGGGCATGATGAAGATTATCGAAGTGATATATGGGGGAGTACGAAAAAAAAAAAAAAA
>Ga0179593_1535764_pt1 | contig 12991 bp, 11 predicted proteins | sample CZODoug2_1_08_16_FD_185931 | JGI IMG/M metagenome (GOLD analysis project Ga0179593, IMG submission 185931) | Vadose zone soil fungal communities from Angelo Coast Range Reserve, California, USA - CZODoug2_1_08_16fungal (PacBio error correction) | ecosystem: Environmental > Terrestrial > Soil >...
CCATTTGTTGGGAGTCCTGAAGGTATCCGGAAGTCCAAATGGGGAAAACGAGGGCAAAGAAAAAAAGGGGGAGACGTGCTCAGGAACACTTGAAATCGAACATCCAGGGAAACTTTTCAGAAACATATGCTTTGCCAATGGTTCGACACGTGCGGGAACTAAGAAGAGAACTTCATAAAACAACGGCTGCAACAAGAAAGGGGAAAAGCTAGAAGGCGGCTACACACCGGGGGACGATTCTGCAGCAGGGTTTCCGGGAGAGAAACTGGGGAACATAAAAGGGGGATAAAAGAAGGGTGAGTATCTTAAGAAACACTGGCTGGCTTCCAGTCACTCACGGGGGTGGGAAATAGCGCCAGTTATTGAAAATCGAAGAGGAGAAAATGAGCCTACAGCACGTTTAGCCAAGTACCTGAATCTTCGGTGAAAGAAGATGCCGCAAGACACGAACTGAAATAAAAAGAAACTGGGAGCGCGGTGATCCGTGGGGCTGAACGTTGTGCTCCTAAGAAGAATCCCGCAACCACGAGCTTCATCCACTCCGGGGTACTCGCTAAGGGGAGTCAATTATGGCTTGACCAAGTTAAAAAATCGGTTTAGAGATTCAGAGCAAAGTCTACGGAAGCGAGCTTCCTCGACTCCTTCTTGAAGGAAGGGGTCGCCACGGGGCTACAGATCCCATGAAAAAGAGTCAACGCTGGACAATCAGAAAAGAGGGGCAAGGCACAGTGGGAGAGTCGAAGCTTAAAAAAAACACCGAAGCATTTAGAGGGCAAGAACACATGTCGCATTTTCACGGTAACAAGGGACGATCTCACAGATACATAGCCAGGACATGGCCCAAGCGATGAAGGAGGAAACTCGGGGATCGAATGACCTACTTAATAAGGGTTCAAGTCCGTAAGCGAAGGAAAAGCCATGGATCTGGAAAAAACAAGCCGAGAAAAGAAGGCGCGCCACCATCATGCGCCGGTCTGCCATGTAATGGGGGGGGGGGGGGGGGCCGATCAGCCATGAAAAGAAGGAGTCCCAACTCCGACAAACGCATTCACGAAGAAAGGATGGAGCGAAAAGCGCCGGCATGACTGGTCTCATACATTTTGAGGGAGCGCCCGAGACGGAACAAATCAAACTCGAGGGGGAGAGGGACATGGCTGAGTTTTTAGGACCTGAAAAAGAGGGGTCAAGGGCGGGGATAATCAACTTCCGTGGAACAAAGAATCAGACAAAGCACAGCAGCAACGAGACGGTCCAGCCTATTCAAAGTCAGAAAGGGGAAGGGTAAATAAATACTGGAGCGAGAGGGCCGGACAATCAGAAGGAAAAGAACCCAAGGAATCGACGGTTTCAGTCCTGGAACACTAGCCGTATCCAAAGGGGGCATGTTAGCGAAAGAAGATCCCGGAAAAGAAAACAAAGGAATACGTGAGAAGGGGTAGAGCGCTCCAAGGCCAAAGCTTAGAATTTTTGAGGGGCAGGAGCCATCGTAAAATCCGAAGATCACGGAGAGGCCAGATGAACGGCTTGCCCAACAATCCAGTTGGCCACGAAAGCTGGAGAGGGACTCTCGTCGACCGGGGAGGTTGGGAAAAAGCCACAGGAGGGGTCGGTAAAGGGTTGGGGGGAGGGGAAGGAAAACAGGGCTGAGTTGCGCATAGTGGACGATGCAGAGCCAGTCGTTACTCACCCGGGGGGGTGGGAAAAAAAAGAACTTGTATAAGGGATAGATATCGAGACTGTATTAAAGGGAAAACGCGTTTTCACATTTTCTCTACCATGATCACACCGGTTGAGTGACAAATCCACTATAAGTACTTCAAGGGATCTCCCCGACGATCAGCCAAAGGGGAACACCAAAGGCGTCAAGATCCCAGAACAGGGAGCCAGGGGACAACTTAAGGGGACGAAAAGGGCTCACCTATACCTCGGAATTAAACGCGGCAGAAGTCTTGAAGATATCGGCGAAGATACAGGACTCGCAGCCGGGGGAAGCGTCTGAGAGGACTCATGCAACTGGGGCATCGGGAGATGGCGGCAAAAAGGGAGAAGAAACGAACAACGGGAAGTCCAATATAGAGAGGGAGGCAGAGCATCATCCAGCGATTGGGACAATTGAGCGTCAAAGAAAAACTCCGGCTTCTCGCAAATGCGAACTGCGCAGTCAGAGCCTGCAATCGTCGAGACTCTCGTGGAAACTGGGGGCTATAAAAAGCAGGCTTTAGGCCAGCAGTCTGCACAAAAAAGATGAGGGAAAGTTGTACTCAAGAGAGGGGCTTCAACCGTACTTCGTTGAACAAGTGGCTTCATCGTTCGGGGAGATGCAACTCCCTTACACGCACGGGGACTCGCCCTGAAAAGGCGTAGAATGGAGAGACTAAAGACGGCTTATAGAAGGAGCCTTTAGAAACAAGCGTTGAAAAGAAAGACACGAAAAAAGAGCTGTCAACGTCCTGGGAGCAGAGTCCCTATTCGGAAAGTGTTTTTGCGGATAAGAGGAGTGTTTCCGTCAATCCTATTTTTTAGATCGAGCCAAGAGGAGTAAAGAGTTCCCAAAGACCCGATACGACAAATCGGAGTGTGGGGCAAAGTTCATATCTACTTAGGCGGAGGGGGGCAAAGGGGTGACGGCGGAATCTTGAAAAACTTTGGATGAGGGGGAACTCTCTACAGCTCTCTCACGTATATAGGCCAGATTCAATCGGGTTGGAAGGTGGGGAAAACTTCTGGGGGGAAAGCTGCTGCGCACCAAGGCCACCAGGTGGAGCGGCGACGTGGGCCTCTAAACCAGGAGAGATGATCTGGACGTTAGCTTGCTACTTCGGCTGCGAAGAAAGGGCTTACAAAGTCCAGTTTATGACGCAGAAAAAATCTGGGAATGAGAGAAGACTTGATCCCTGAGGGGGATGTCTCTTCACGAGCAACTGACGAGGTTCTTGTCGTATAGAAGAAGGGAGAAAGTTCAGCGGGTGCACGATTCAAAAAAGTTGGGAGGAACGGAGGGGATCACTTAAGGGTATGAGGATTCCCCAGTTTATGTGATCTGGGTGAGGTACAATCTATCAGGAAAGGGTGATGAGGGGGCGGTCGCAACCGGGCTCTCATATCTGCTGCGGATGCATTGGACTAACAGTGGGGAAGGGCTTTCTCGAAGGGGGGGAAAAAAGAATCCAATCGCGCAAAAAAAGGGATCGAGCAGTGCGGGGACGTTCAAGGGGGCCTGGTCGGAAGTCCCCGATTCGAATTACTCAGAACAAGAGGCAGTAAAGAAACATGCGGTTGTTGATGGCAGCCTTAGGGAAAACTACTACGGAACTTTTCGATCGATTCAGTGACGTAATATAAAAGAAAAAAAAAAAAAAAAAGCAGACAGTGTCGGGGGAGGCAGAACCTTTACTTAGGACCGAGGGATAGGGTTTCGAAAAGACAACCCCGTCCTGAGATATAACAGGCAAATTGACACTACTTTACGAGCGAAAGCGCGCATGCTAAGGGCCCGTTAACGACAACTCGCAACAGCCTAAGTTTGCAAAACACATGGAGTATCAGGTAGACTTCGGCGCAGATCTACTCGCCCGTTCGGCGGTATAGAGGAAATAAAAACTAAGAATGGGGGGTCAACATCGGGAGAAGAAGAAGGGGAAAGTCAGTCAGAGGATGCCCAAAAAGAAATTTGTCCAATAGGCACACCACCCCCGACAACATATCGCAGTGAAAGACGGAGGTAAGGCGAGCCTCCGCCAGATAGAAGGGCTTCAGTGAAGAAAAAAAAGGTTAGAAGCGCTGAAGAAATACAAAAAAGCACCCCCCCGACTAACCTGACCGCTTCGGACACCAGGGGTCTTCAGCCTTATCAAGTTTACCGGTGAAAAAGATCGTCCAAGCAATCAGCAATTCTCAGGGTTAAAGGGGGGTTCAAAACTCTTCGAGACATTTTCGTTCATGCAAAGGCGGGGATCGTTTCTCAAAACTTCGCAACGCCGTAGGAACCTTGGAAAAAGGCAAAAAAAATGGAAAAACGCCGGCGAATCGCCCTGATTCTGTACTCGACAAGTTGCGACCGGCAAACATCAGAATCAGTAATAGGAGGAAAATGGGAAAAATTGAAGAGTCGTTGGGCGTTGCAGCCCGGGGTGGGGTAGGCTCAATCGTAAAGAAAATTTTTCAGGAAATTGCGAAAGGAGGGGGAATAGGAGAAAGATCAAGGGGTAAAGACAACGTCTCCTTTTTGGCATTGAATGAAGTTTGCCAAACGGGCGGAGGAGGGGATAAGGAATCCTGAAGGGGGGGATCAACGCAAAGAACAAAAACGGAGGGGGGGAGGAAAAACAGCTTTTATCTCAGAGGGGAAAATTTCAGGGAAAGGGGAGAAACCTTAAGGGGAAAAAAGGGTGGCAAAGCTCAAAAATGAAATGAGGAATGAACTGGTTCTCGAAAAAACACGATAGTTGTTCGCCAGGGTACTCGACACCGGCGGAGACGAAGAAAACTTCAGGATAAACAAACAAACGGCTGCCCACACTGGAGGAAGGGACTCGCGGACCATAAAAAAAAAGGGAAAAGATGGAAGGCTGTGCCTGGATGACAAAAGGTGACTGCAGAAATCCCGGTCTGTAAATCCCCTGAGTTTGTCGATAGTCGCGTGTGTCGGTGAAAGAAGGGAACTACTTCGTTTTGCCAGGGAAATAACAATGGGGGGGGATCTATGCTAATAAATGAACCGCAGCTTTGTCAGATGAAAAAAGGAGAGGGTGGCTGCTGGTGGCGATTCTTGAGAAAAGACGAAAAGAGTGTGAACAGCGTAGGAAGTCTTGTTTCACCAAAGGGGCGTAGTCATCTATCACCCAAAACACACAAGGGAAATGCTATCCACTGAAGGAGGAATATCATAAGAAGAAGAATACGGACTGGCTCTGTGCCGAATCTGTTAAAAGGTTCCTATTTACAAAGTGAGGGTGTATCTCGACTCTACGCGAATCGACTGCGAATCCATGTTCGACTATTCGCCAAGAAGGAAGATGCGGGAAAAAAAACTAAAAGCTGAGAGCAGAAACAGCAATCGCTGGGGGGGGTGCATCCCGTCGCTTTCTGGACATCGTCGAATCACGACCAAAAGAAGGGGGCAGTTTTGCGCCGACACAGGTCGTCAATTGCAAAAATCGAACGAACGAAAAAGACCGCACAGAGACATGCGGTCATGAAGTATGGGGGGGGGCCCAAAACCAGATGGAAAGAGGTCCTGAAGAGGTAAGACCATACACCGTATAAGTGGGTTCAAGGTTAGCGACGGGGCCAACCCAGTCCTGGATGCCTAAGGAAGGCACTCCGGATCAAGAAAGTGGAAACAAAAACCAATCGGCGTTCTGGAAGCGAATGGCTATGTGTAAGCAAACGGGCAGGACCCTACTGAGCGAATCCACGGGGGGGGGCACCTCCGAGCCAAGAGAACCAAACCATCAAGCACCAACTACACAACCAAAGACGCTGGGGGATTACTCGATTCGTCGCCCAAAACGTCCTGGGAGACCCGTCAAGGTCCTCAGGACACTTTTTGAATGTCTAAAGGGGCAAGGACCCACACTACGGAGAACCACAATCAAAGGTTAAGCAGCCCAAGCCCAAAGGGCAAACGGGGGGGATAAACAACTTCGAGGCAAAATCGTTCAGTCTCGGGGGCAACAGAAAAAAAAAACTTCACAAGAAGCAGCGGGGCTCTAAAGGCCAAGAAGAACCAACACCAAAAGGAAAGGAGTTCCCATAACTGAGCTGAGAAGATCGACCCAGGGGGAGCTTACTCTCAACAGCACGCCTCAAACATCATTTGGGACACAACAACTGTCAGAAGGGAAAACTTTTGAAAAGGACTCGACACTACAAACAGAAGCGATGGAAAAAAAAATAAACCTTGAAGTGAGGTGACGAAATACCGAAGATTCAGGCTAAACTATAAGAAGGACCAAAGGGGGTTGATCCTCCTCCAACAATTAGCCGCCGAAAGTCAGAGAAAAGAAACGAAAGGATTGAAAAAGCGTAGGGTGCGTATCTGAGAGGTGTGAACCGGACGTCAAAGGTGGTTAGTGCCCGGGCCACGGGGGATGTCGTAAAAAAGGGGAGGTGGACGAGAAAACAAGGGGAAGTTTCGCATATTGACATGCAGGAAAGTTTAAACAGGAAGGGGTTGGTTAGGGGCCGAAGGAACCGGGAAGAAAGACAGAGTCTGACGTTCCGAGAAGAGTCTTTGCACAAAAGATGGGATCGCAGAAAAAAAACAAAAGGGTACGGGGAGGGGAGATCTTCCCAACGAATGAACCATTTACGCAGCTGTTTGTTACAATAGACCTCGTCATTAGTGAAGGACTAAAGGACAGAGGGTGTTAAACGCTCTCAAAATTGAAGTATCGGGAAAGGGGATGCGGCTAAAGCGTCGCATCGCAAGACCGGAGCGCTGACGAATGGAATCGATGTTCTTTTGCAAATCGATGAGATGAAAGGACACTCTCAAAATTAAACTAGAGTTCAGCCGAAATCATCCAGCGATCAAACGAGACACCTGAAATGACGAGAAAGACGTCTCGCCTACTGCAGGGAGGGAAAATCCGTCAGGGCTGAGCAAGGATAGGAACGGGAAAAGTAAAAGCCTGCGTCGTCAATGGAGATAGTATCGGACGAAAAAAAAGCTCGCTGCGGAAGTTGGTCTTCGGGAAACATAGGGAAAAACGCTCGTGGGAGCAAAGGAGAAAAGGCGGGAGTAACGAAGACGCCTTGTCGATATCTCAAGGCCTTTACTTCGTCTCAAGACTAGAGTGAGCTGGGAAAATGACTTTGATAGCATCCGGAAAAGAGAATTCCCTGAAGGGACTTTTGAGCAAAAGAAAAAAGGGGGGGAATAAAAAAACTTGTTGGAGCACTCCCGAAGGGATGCCAAAGATCCAAAGGGGGGAGAACAACAATAGGGAAGGTTTTGGGGGGGCAGGAGCGTGCTTGAGGGTTACGTTAGACGTTACTCCTATGTCGGATCCTCAAAAAATCCTCTTGTAGCGTGAATCTGGAGCGCACTGCTCTCTCACGTATTTCTCAGAAACGGGTTAGGAAAGAGGCGCGAGGGGAGTTTGGGGGGGGAGAGACAAAAACCATTGGCTTAGTGGCGACGTTTGTGACGCGAAACCGCGCTCGCGTCTGCTAAACATGCTGAAAGAGGCAATAACGGCGGCCGCAGAGGGGGTCTTGAGACAGTTTTGGGCGGCCGGGCGAGGGAAAAAAGGCTGAGGACCTGGGCAGACTTGATCCGGGAGTCTCGTCACGAGCCTTCCCATTTTGGGGAGGGAATGGCGGGTCAAGAATTTCAGATGTAGAAACTGCTGGGTCAATAAGGAGTTGAGATTGGCCTAACAGGTCAACCATGTAAAAGATCGGACCCGGCGCTGTAACGTCGGTCATCAAGCGTAGGGGGGACAGGGGTGTGGAGGGAAGAGGTCCGAGGCAATTGGAGGAGCTGGATCGGCCACAGGAAGAAAGTTGCGAAGGCAGCGCATGATGGGGTTGGGTGGAAGAAGGAACCTTTCGCATTACTCGAAAATGCAGAGTGGGGGAGGGGACCGTCTCCGGAACTTGAACGGGACGGGGACGGCTATTCATCGATTCAGACGTGCTCGGCCAGCGAGGGGGAATGTCATGTACGGTCAAAAGAAGAAAAAGGTCTGGTAGGATTCGGTGCTGCTTACCTGGAACACCAAAGGGGATCGACATTAAGAAATAAAAAAAGGAGGGATGCTGCTGTCTTCATGTGAGGCGTCGCTGGGACCGACGCCTTAAAAAAGGCTGTTTGATTAAGAGAGAACGTACCGAAGGATGAGGACTCTCATTTTGGAGGAGCTCGCCGTCATAAGGAAGTCTCAGGGAACCGAGTCAGCGGGAGGAAGCTAAAACACTTTGCAACCAGAGCGGAAGATCATCCTTGTAGGAAAAAGGACGACTCCGCCAGATAAAGTATTGATAAGAGACGGTGTCGCGGAGTTGGGCTGAGGAATACTGCCAGCCCAAAGTCAAAGGGGAAGGTGTCTCACGGTTGCAAAGTTCACGGGGAAAGGAAATGGAGGAACCAGCACACCTTTTCAGAAGTTTTTCAATGCCAGATGAGGGGCAAACGCTGCGGGTGTTCTAAGAGCTCAAGAACTGCTTGGAACCTCTTCGAAAAAAATCCACGACAAAAACGATAGGGGAGCATCGCCGGATTGGGAATTCCGCCCTCAGTGTGGGGCGACACCATAATCTGGTCCTGCCGTGGAGAAAGATTGTCAGCAGCGAAAAGGATCTATTAAGTGCAGTGGTCAGGAAAAAGTGGATAGGAGCCGCCGGTGTCGTAAATGGCGACAATCAACCCCGGGTGGAGAAAAGTGCATAGGATGTTCGGCTCAATGGACTAGCATTGGGTAAACAGTGCCAAAGAAAAAAAAAGGGGTTCTGCTACTAATACAGGAGTAATCAAAAAAGGAATCGCTCTCAAACCACAAGATGGGGGGGGGGACAAAAAGGAGGAAAAGAGAGAGAGGGAATCTCCGGGGAAAATGTCTGGAAATTACCAGGGGTTTTGGGAAAATCTATTCAATGAGCCCAACCGGAGACTGCTCAAGTGAAGACGAAAATAAGTTCAACTGGGGGGTCCGACAAGATTTTTGGAAGGAGATACACAGGGGGATAAATTAAGAAGAAAAACAGGAGGGCACTCCACCCTAAAAAGAATATCAGGCCTCTGAACAGTTACTCATCGGCGGGGAATTAGAGGGGGGGCAAAAAAACAGGTCTTTCTAATGAAAGCGGGCGATGAAACATATTGTCGCGTCAGGGCGAGCTGTTGAAACACTCAAGAGGGGAGGGGGGCGTAAGCGCTGGGAGGGGACAAAAGTTTAGAAATCAGGGAAGGGGGGGTTGTACGAAAGAGACTTCAGAAAATTCGAAAGGTAGGGGCCTTGTGGACGACATGAGCGCACCGGGCAAAAAAAGAGATAATCAAGTGTGGGAGACTGCGGGGAAAGGAGGTTCTGAGTAGTCCGACGGAGATCTACCTTCTTCTATCTGGCGATAGACTCGACCGTACTACAAGGGGCTTCCTCTTGAGATCTGGAAGAGGGTCTTTCCAAATGTACAAGGTAGGTTTGGATAAAGCGCACTCATCTGGTGGGAAGGGGGGGGACTACGACTTCTTTCACGGAAAGTTTCCGCAAAAGGATACGCGAAAGAACTAAAAGCGACGAAGAAACAATCAGGGGTCAGAAGCCCAGTCGCTTGGACGGGCAAGCGGGCACACGGCCAAGGGGGGCAGCGTTGGGAAGATCTAACAAAGGGAGACGAAGGGCCGCAAAAAAGGGAAGCGCCGCACAGATCATGTCCTGGTGTAATTGGACATTGCTCACGGGTCTTCGGCGGGGCAAACTTCCCTGATCGTCAGTGGGGGGACGTTAAGCCCCACACAACCGCCATGGGGGGAGTCGGTCATCTGTCCGCTGCCAGAATGGGGACCGTACCATCGGAAAGACTGGTACAAACAAAAAAAGAAAAAAAAAAAACCAAAAACAAAAAAAAAAAAAAGAAACCATCCATGAGATTGCAAAAGGTACTATGTGGGGTCGCGCGAACAAAAAACCTGAGGGAGGGAAAAGGCATCCAAACCAGATATACTAGCCCCCTGGTGCACGCCTCACCGACGACTAATGATAGATTGTAACTAAGCGCTGAGGGGAGAAATGGGGACCCTATCAGGAATGAGGGGGAATTGAAAGAAAAAGACTTAAAAAGAGTTGTGGGGTCGGAATCTTGAACACTCTGAAAAAAAGAAAGGCAAAGGTTTTCACTTGCGATGCAGACGAGCCCGTTCAGAGAGTGGGAAAGAAAAAAAGCCTGGGGACCGAGAAGAAATCAAGGGAGGGAAAAAGAAATAAGGAGTTCATCACTGGGAGCGCTTAATAATAACTGAGCGTCCGCGCACTCCGGTCAAGTTGAATAAGAGAATAGCTCAGTTGGTCAGGGAAAAACAAGGGGGGACAGGGAAACTGGTTGGTGGGGGAAGCGCACTCAGCTCAACCACCAGCCTCTATCGGACATCACCGAAAGGGAAGGTTCTGTAATGAGAGGGGGGGAGCAGAACCAGATACGATTCCAAAAGGGGGTGGGTTGCGGCTGAAGACAATAGCGTAACGGGTCCTCTCTTGCGAAGGGGCATAGATCCAAGAAAAGGAGAGGGAAAAAACATAAAAGGGGGGAGGGTCTACCGAAAAGGTGCGCGTAAAAAGGGGTTGACTCGCGAAAAAAGATGATCGAAAGGGCGGACTTTGAACGCAGTATTGGACAAACAGGTAAGGAACAAAAGGGCGGGTGGGAGGAGCGAGACGAAGTTCAACCTTGCGAAACTATCAGAGGCGTATGACGCACTATCCGATTGTACGTGGAGACTCCCTGATCAGGAATGTTGCAGGAAAAACAAGGACGGGAGGGGGATATACGCCCCTCCTAAAAAAAAAATTGTCACGCATTCTGACCGTGGGCAGCCGAGACTCGATAATGACGAGTGCCGCGGGGGGTTTTCGAAAGGCTGGAGAAAGGTAAAATGTTAAAAAGCGAGGGAAATTTAATTAATGACGGCTTCGAAAAAGAAATCGGCGCGCAGCCAGCGGCTGGACGCGAATCGTTTAGTGGGGAAAAAAAGTTGAGACTGCGGAAATATATCCTCAAAGGAAAGGGAGGGGCCCAAGAGAAAGCGATTGCAAAGAAAATACTACGCAGTCGATCGCAGCCGCTCTGCAGCGCTTTACCCTGCCGAATCAAGAAGACGAAAATTCTGTCGAGCGCGCGTTTCACGATGACATAGAGGGACGCCTCGACCACCCAAGTCAGGAGGCTTCATTGATAAAAAGGTATCGGACGGGCAACGCCGCCTGCAGGTTGAAAGGTGGGGAGGGGACGAAGTTGAGAAAAATATAAAAACCAAGAAAAGGGATCGTAAAAGGGAAAGTAAAAAAAGGAGAGGCAAACGAACGACTGAGGAGTAACTTCATAGACCTTTGGATATTTTCGACAACGGATGCTATCAAAAAGAAAAGTCCTTAGACTGTGGTCAAAGTCACTGTAAACCCGAAGAAATGTGCAGGATCGAATGGGGAGGGCACGATCCGAGTTTTACGACCAAGTGCTGCTCACTCACCGAAACGAAAGGCAAGATAAAATCTCCGACGGAAAAGACTGATGGGGTTGGTCAGCGGTCAAGACTTTTCTCCTAAAGGGTGCGGTCGTTTTACGGGGCGGTGGAAAAAGGTATTGTCGGCAGCCGCAAAAAAAAAGGAGCGGGGGAGTCGGAGATGCTCACTGTCGGGTCGTAAAAAATTTTGGAAATTCAAAGCAAATGAGGGCGTGTGGTTGGGTGTGGCGGCGTGGCGCCGGGCGTGAAAGAAAAGAAAAAACTGCCACCAGGTGGAGAAGACTTGAAAAATACTCCAGGGGGGGGAGCTGGAAAGACCTGCGGCGCGCTCAAAAGTGCTTCAGCGGGGTCATTTAGTAAGCATATTGGCTTGAGGAGTCAAGGGAAAAGGTTATGGGGTTAAGGGGATATGGGGGCGGAGGGAAGTGACTCTTAAAGATCAAGAAAGTCCTCGGAGAGGCGTCAAAGGAAAACCTCAGCATGTTTCCCGACTGGCAAAAAGAAGGGACTGCTGGGGGATAAGAGAAGAGTTCGATTTGCAAAAAATACCGGCTCGGTTCCGGACGAAATCTATCATCTCAGAGGGTGATTCGGGCGTTGGAGCAAACCGGGGACCGTCTATCTTGTCGGGATGAAGTTCGGGAAGGAAGGGAATTGCTGGATCGGCTGAAAAAACATCATAAAAGAAAAAGTCATGGTGGGCGGGAGGCGAAAGGTCGATACTTAGGGGAGACGTGCCAGCAAGCATCACACATGGTGGGGGTCAGTTGGGGAAGGGGAGGAGGAACCACTGGATACGGGGGAGGAGGACGGAAAGAACCAGCAGCCAGGGGGGGACAATTTCCATTTACTATTCATGCCCGAGTATCTGGCGGCGCTTCGTTGAACGAGCTCGTACCGCAAATTGAGCGAACCGGGGAGAGAAAAAGAAAATCTTAGAAGGGGAAGCAAGACCTCGAAAGCGACGGGGGGCTGCAACAAGAAAGAGGGATTCCGGCGGCTCAGCTCGAACTCGCGGTTTCTTAGGGAAGGGGAATCGAAAATTCGACACGTCGAGGGGAGGCGGAAGAGAACTTCAGCGTAAACAGAAAGGTTGTCATAGCACCCCGCGGAAAAAGATCGAAAAGGAGCCGAAAGGGTACGAAAAAAGAAAAAAGGTAATGAGTAGAAAGGAAGGAAAGGGGAGAGAGAAGGAGCTCGGGGGAAAGGGGAGTAAAGAGCTGGGAGACAAACGCTCGAGCTCCTCCATAGAAGAAAGGGGGGCTCTAAGCGCGGGGTCCGCGGGGTGTTCGTATGAGGAACCAAACGCGACGCGTTCCAGAAACCAGTTCTCAAGATCTTTCGGTTCGTGCCGTGCGTACACAAATAAAAAGGGTAAAAAATTTCGCACGGGGTGAAAAATGGAAAAATATATGGCGAAGAGAGGGAACTTGCAAAATAATGTCTGAAAATAACCGGAGGCTCTCCATTCTAACCACAACGGAAGGGGAATCCCGCCGGGGCCGGCGCGAATCACGAAGCCGAAAATCGCCAGGGATAATTCCCGCCAAAGGTTTGCTCGACAAGCTCAGACTAACGGCGGGGGACGGTAGTAGAAGGAAGAGGAAACTGGGGAAGTGGCCGCGTTGGGTCGGGTTGAGCTCGTAGCCCGCCGGGGCCGCGGTAAACATGGCAACCACATCGTGGGAAAAAAATTTGCAAGAGGAAAAGGGGTGAAAGAAAATTAGCGGAAAGTGCTAGGGCATTGGAAAAGGGGGGAAAAGGAGGTTCCCCCTGGGGAAAAATATACATGAAGGAATCAAGGCG
>Ga0179593_1658801_pt1 | contig 12991 bp, 12 predicted proteins | sample CZODoug2_1_08_16_FD_185931 | JGI IMG/M metagenome (GOLD analysis project Ga0179593, IMG submission 185931) | Vadose zone soil fungal communities from Angelo Coast Range Reserve, California, USA - CZODoug2_1_08_16fungal (PacBio error correction) | ecosystem: Environmental > Terrestrial > Soil >...
ATCTTTAGCTCTGGACGTCATCAGAAAAAGGAAAAAATGGGGGGGAAAAAACTGGAAAAAACAGGAGAATGGCTCTTTCTTGCCTTGGCAGAGTCGGAAAGGTTTAACGAGTACCCACGAGAAGGTCGAAAACTCGGAAGGCAGAAACAAAGGATTGGCTCAAGGGCGGGCCAAAGGAAGGACTCGAAAGAGACGACATCGACCTGATCACGTCGTGAAGAAATGGGGAGGGGAGGCGCGGCAATGACGAAGTGCCCGGTCCAGAGCAACATCAGAAGGGGCCCCGTGTTCAGGGGCTTGGTCCCGCGCGAGGTCCGATCAAAAAAGAAAAACGACTCTGTAATAAGCAGAGACCACTGCTGCGACCTAAAGATGTCTCGGCGCAGGGGGGACCGGCATCTTTAGGAGGAGAGTGCACGAAAAAACGTTCCGTCACGCAGCATCTACAAGCGAAGACGGGGGGGATTCCCAGCACCAGCGGAACCTCAGTGGGGAGGGGGGAGCGATCGACGAAATGTTCGAGGAAAGCCCTGGAAAAGGTGGAAACCGTGCGGGTTTTGGTGTGGCACGACGACGAGTAGTGCTTTTCTTAAGGTTCGCCAGAGCATAAAAGCAAATAAGGAAAGCATATTCGACGCCTGTCCCTGTGCTGGAAAGAGAGGGTCGAGTCGGGAGGAGAGGGCCAGCGTGGAAAGGGGATTCAAATCCAGATAGGAAGGGGGGGGGGGGAGACCTTCTCTCAAGAGGGCTCTCAAACTCCGAGCTAGGGAGGAAAAGGAGTGGCGACCCGTATTCTCTCGGAATCGCAGCAAAAGAGAGTGGCCAGGAAACACATGAGGGGGGGGGGTGCGGAGGAGCAGGAGAAGTGTTGGTTTAAGGAGGGAGAAATCGAAGGAAAGTCACACGCTCTTCAAGCCCCACTGATTTTTCAGGGTGAATTTAATCTCCTTGAGATTCGGGGGGAGAAGTTTCGCTTCTAATCGGGAATGCCCGCGAAGAAGGAGCTAATCAAAAGGGGTCGTCTCCTAGAACATTAGGGGGAAAGGGGGAGAGTGGCCAGCTCTCACAAGAAAAATGGATGCATACGGGGGAAACAGCCTAAAAGGAGGTGAGAACCTATCCATGAAAAAACCCGGGCAGGGCTTCGGCTCAAGACCATGATTGGAAGCATTCAGTTAGAGAATCAAAAACACGCATGGTTGACGTCGAGTCAGGGGGTTTGGGGCAGGTGATTCACAGGAAATCTAGGGGCGTTGAAAATTCGGAAGGGGTTAGGATACTATCATCAAACTAGCGGAAGAGTTGATCCTAGGAGGCGAGAGCAGTATGGGCTCAAAAACTTTTGGTCCATGAAGGGGTCTATCCGGGGGTTTGAGTCCGTGTGATTCCACTCCGTTGGGAGGGGGGCCAGGCAGTGTTTCTATTCCCGAAGCGCACTTAAAAAGTCCCGAGGGGAATCCGGTGACACGCCCTTGCGGACGGAGGGAAAAACAGGCAAAAGGGGGGGTGCGCATAGTTCAGCGAAGGCATTTGCGGGGACGAATCTCGAAACCAAAGATTACGAAAAACAGATATCTGTGGTGAGGAGAAGGGCACCTGAAGGAAATGCCGAAATGCACCACGTTGTCAGTAGAGAACAAAGAGACGACAGGGTACCCGGGGAAGACAATGTGCGACGTGATGAAAAAAGCTGGGGGGACAGGACACCTTGGGACCCAATGGCGCCGAAACTTACTAACCGAACCATCCTAGCCATACAAAGGAGGAAGGCAGAGTCCCACGCCAAAAAGGGGAGAGTGGTGTTCTTCTAAGGTGCCGGAAGAAAGAACCGGCGACGTAATCTGGGAGGTAAAAGCACAGTGGGACTGCCTCTAAGAAGAAGTAAACGATCAGAAAAAGTCAAAGGGGAAAGGGAGCATGAATTCCTACTCATAGGAAATTCAGAGAAAGGGACATCCTAAAAAACACGCGTGTTCCGTTCTAGGGAGAAAAAACACAGAATGGGGATAGGCCGGCTGCGAGGCCCACTGGGACGAAAGGGGGACCGGAGTACACCAATCTACAGAAAGGGAGTACCAGCTATCATCTCTGTATTGAGCTAAGTCAAGACCTAGGAGCAGTCTAGCGCAGGCCTGAATAAGTTGCGGAAGATTCCACCAGCAAAAGAGGTGTTTGATTTTCACTAGAGAGGGAGCCATGGAAAAAGAGAAAGAAAGGAAAAAAACAAAAACACCGACTTTAAAGGTGGGAGCCTCCAAAGCCAAAAAGGGTTACCGAGGGTCAAGGCGCGGGCCTCGCGATAGATCGAATACGGAGAAAAAGGGCTCTGACGAAGATCTCCGGCGATATCGCTCAGTTAGAATGCCAGGGGCAGGAGGGTGGAATCAAAACTGACACCAAGAGGGGGACGAGTCGGAAATAAAACACCCGTATCTTACCAGATATCAAAGGGAAAAAGCCTATCGCTCTTGGCGCCCAGGGGAAAAAAAGACGAGCTTAGGCTGTATGCTTCAAAGCAAGGAATGCAGGGGGGTCCTGGAGGGGGGAGCGCTCGCTGAAACAACGGAGGTAAGGGTGGGAGGGTCAAGACGTCGCTAAAATGCTTGCTCCAGGGAGGAGAACTGCGCAGGAAAAAGAAAGGAAGGAGTAAGAAAAGATGCAGGTCGGCGCCGAACTGAATAGGAAAGAATCGAGGAATGCAGGCAATCCAGCTGACTCGATGGGGATGCTGAAGTGGATGAACTGGGTCGTGAGGCAGAGCCTAGTCGCGACCACGGGGAACGGAAAAGCGCTGGGCAAAGATTGGTCTCACGGAAAGGGAAAAAAACAGCCCCAAACCTTTCTTCAAAGAGGACTTCAGGTCAGGAGAAAGGCACGTGGGTTCCAGGAGCGCTTGAGCCAAGAGAAGCTTGTAGCCACAGGAGGTGGAGAGGAAAAATATGGGTGTTTATATGTCAAAAGAAAGGCAATCAAACAAATGATTCGAATGAATTCTGCAAGGCGCACAGGCTTGGGGAAGGGTCCGTGCAGACGCCAAGGGCTAACCGCGAACACAAAATGGAAGCGCGGAGACGCAAAACCGATCAGTCCTCTCTCCAAAAACACAGTGTCTGAGAGGGCGCGCCAGGCTAATACTTCCGGTGGGGCCCGAAGAGGGAATCAGGAACAAAGCGAACATCATATCTCGAGCCTGGTAAGGCGACATGACGACTTAAGTCCCAAAATGTCATTCCAGCCGCTGTCACGAAAAACTCGACTCGGGTCCACAAAGGAAAAGCACAGTACTTAAGCATCTCGTTTGGTCGTTAAAAGTGGGGGAGACGAGCAAAACAACGAGTCGGGAAGCGAGAATAACCAGAATATCGGGGCGAAAAACAACGAGGAAACCGTCAAAAAAATACTGGGCGTATGCATCACTGCTAGAGGTCAAGCAGAAGATAATGACCCTACAGAGTCCAGGACGAGGACAGGCGGCGCGCTAAGGTTTAGGCGCTTTCTTTGTATAGAGTTCCGCACACCTCCTTCCTCTCGCCGCGTGCTGTCTCGAAGTTAGAGAGGCAAGACGCACGGGGCTGTTTTTTACTGAGAGGGGCCAATAGTTTTCTGGTCGCAGGGAAAAGAATCTGGGAAAGGTTAAACGGCATTCGCTGAATGGCGAAAAACGGGTGGAGAGGAAAAATTAAAACAACTTCTTTCTGGGGGCATTGCCCGGGAAAGTCGTCACCAAAGTGAAGGGGGGTGAGGGGGACCCACAAAAGGGAAGATGCTTGCCCAAAAATGAAGGCTCAGATTGGAAAAGCAAAAGGGGGGCGCGTCCCCCTAGCAGCAGACCTTTGAACAACGAGGGAGCCCGTTGGGCGTGGTTTCAGACGCTTGACAGGGACAGTAGCCGCAATGAAAAGCTTCCAGGGAATCCGATGGTTTTCCCCGGGGGGAAGGGGTCCAGAAAGAGAGAGCTCACGAGACCGAAACGGATAAACGGGAAAAAAAAAAAGACACTCGAGAGAAAGAAATCTAAACACGAAAGTCAAGGAGGCAAGCGAGAGGTCGATTCGTTCGGCGCATGACCTAAAAGGGGGGAGGAAGATAAGTTGATCTCGGAAAAGTACCGATTTAAGAGCAAAACATTTCGCGCCGGAAGTTGCCCAACCAGCGACCTGCCGTGGTAGAACGGGGCCCATCAATTGGGAGGAGGCCTTTGCCGCCGCGGAAGGGCAGGGGAACCGGGACCAGGGGAAGCATAAGAAAAAGCTCGGGGCGAGCGGACTGGGAGGAAAGAAAAAAGGGGAGATCCCGCAGTCGTACTTGGACTAATATCACGAAAAAGCAGAGACACGCGTGGGAAAGTCGTGCGCAAGTCAGCGGGTCGGGTTTTGAAGCCCCGTCTTGCCGCTCCGGGAGCGAAAGAGAGAAAGCCTAGGTAAAATACGAGAGTTTACACTAAACCCGGTTCCTTAATGCCGAAGGGTCAGGGCCGCATCGGCCCTTACATTACATCCCTAGTTGGGCAGAAACAAGAAAACTCTTTCCTTTGAAAATTGTGTAGAGGGGGGACTGGCGTAAAAAACCACCGACTAACTTGCGCTCGCTCTTCAAAGACAAAAAAAGTTCCATCTGGGAAATTGAAGAAAAGAAGGCCGGAAAAGAATGCTCGCTGCGAATTCAGGAAGACCTCGCGACCTGACAGCGGCGTCTTAACGATCCCGAGGTAGACGGGGGGGTGTCTCGAGACTGACCACAACAAAAAAAAAAAACGAGGTCGCAGGCACGAAGCGCAAAAAAAATATCTGGTATAACCCTACCTGACCACGCGAGACACGGCATTGAAAGGCGCGCCAAAAAAAAAGTGGATGGGGGCATGTATCGCTGCAATCCGAAGGAAGAAGAGTTTCGGCGGCTCGCGCGGGTCGCGAGAAAAAAGTCAGGCAAAACGCGTCGTTTCAGGGGAAGGTTATTCCGGAGGAAAAAAAAAAAAACCAAAAAAAAACAAATCAACAACGAGGCTCGTGAGGTGGGATAAAAAAAACGGAAAGACGCTCGGTCCATGGATCGGAGGGCGAGGGGGGCAAAAGGTATAAGGTTCCGTGGAGAGGGGGGGACTTAAATGGGGGAAAGGTTTCCAAGAATCATCTGAGGAAAAAGGCAGTTGGAGGGGGCAAATTCCACTTGTGGAATCATACAAAAGTCTGAGAAAGTGCACCCTGCCATTAAAGGGGGGGGGGGGCATTAAATAAGTCTTTGAAAAAATCTCTCTAAAAAAAAAAAAAGGGAAAGATTAAAAGATTTGGGGCGCAAGAGCAAGGCCCTTAAAAAGAGAGGAAAAATGTAGAAAGAGGTGCACCAGCCCAAAAAAGTGGCATGGGCCAGGGGGGTTGGTGAAGGGGGAGGTAAAAAGCGAGAGGGCAAAAAGGTCCCACTGCGTGGATGTCAAAAGGCTACAAGAACGGCTGACGACTAACGACAAAAAGACGAATGGAAAAGGATGGAAACCGAAAAGCCCACCGCCACCGGGAGCGTTGTTTGAATCGGCTCAGGGAAAGGGAAAAGAAAAAGGACAAATCCGCGAAATCTGGGGAGGGGACCAAGAAGCCTCGCGAAGATAAACGAACGATTAGGTGCTAAAGAGGGGAAATAATGAAGGACTCCATCAAGAACACGTCAGGCTCAGCCAAAGAGAGAACCAAAGAGATGACTGCTGGTTCATGGCTAGGGGGGCGAAGACCACCAAGGGGTTTTTTTAGGGAGACGGGAAGGGAGGGGGGACGGGTGTGGCGAGCGAGGTACAATCCCACGAAGGAGGGTATACGAGCATCGCGGCGTAGACAGTGCGAGTCGAGGAAGCGAGCGGCCGCCGAAGAGTGCGAAACTAGACGGAACACAAGGGCAATGGTGAGTTCGAGCGCGCTGTGAAGTACAGAAGGAACCGTCATCACCCCAACAGCAACGTAGAAGAGGAGCCCCAAGACTACTGTGCTGTCTCGCGAAAAAGGGAGCTTGCAAAAGGGGAACAAGGGAGAAAGTCGCGAATACGTTGCTAAACGTCCGTCCTGAAACCGCGAAGTATCGGAGCGCGGAGGAAAGGGGGGCGAGGGTCGAAGCAAAGGACACACTCTGGGAAGCGCACGAAATCTCACGGCAGCAGACAAACAGAAAGAGAGTCTACTAGAGGCGAAAAAGGAAGGGGAAGACCGGGTCAACCCAGAAAAAAAAAAGAAAAAAAGCACGCGTCGATTCTTTCCCAAAGACAAAAAATTGCAAAGAAAGGGAAAAGATGACAAGAAATTTGCTGACGATAGCGACTCGGCGAAACAATAAAAAGGTGGGGTGAAGCGCTAAATTGAGCTTGCTCAAGAAGGGGGAAAAAGAGAACTTTGGCACTGAGATGAGCTCCTCTCACTTATTATTCAAGGGGAAGAAGGAATCGGAAGTGGAAACAGCGGTTCGGAGCTGATCTCTATGCGGGTCTTTGACTAAAAAAAAAAAGTCAGGAAATGAGTGGCGAAATAGAGAGGGGAAAACGGTGCACCCCTCTTGGAAATCACTGGGAACTTCACGTTCGTCGGAAGCGAGTAAACCCACAACCGGCTTCAAATTTGACACATGCGATAAGAAGGGGGCTTAAAGAAGGGGAGAAGGTATCGCTTTAGCCTCGAAGGGGGAGCCAAAGAAACTAGTCAGTTGAAAACTACGGTGTGGTACTCGTGGAAAAATGACGACTTTGCCCCGAAAAAGGGGGGGAGAAGAAAGAAAAGGCCGGAAAGAAAAAGGGTTTGCCGCCGTTTCGGGGAGCGAGTGGTGCGAAAAAAAAAACCCGAGCAAAAACAGAGCGCTTAAAGCGAGAACACTCAGCCGCCCGCGAAAACAGCGAGGTCCGGGAAAGGTACTCGCTCCCAGCGCGGCGGCGGAAGTGGGACGCAATGCGGGAAAAAAACACGAAAAGCGCGGCACTAGCTCCGACGCCTGAGCAGATAAAAGGAACGGAGAAAGCATCACGATCACATCAGCGAAACCGTAACCATGGTGGTGGGAAGGCTACTCCCGCTGAGGGAAAGATCTGGGAGGTGAATCGCTCATGGGGGAGGGCTCTAAGGAAATCAAAAAAAAAAGGAGGGGGACCTAAAGAAGCGAACGACCCAAACGGAATGCACGAAGTACAGGCGGAGGAAGTCAACATGGGAGATGTACTGCTGCTGATAGGGAGGAAAACGGGATAGGTCGAGCCATCTCTTCATCTGGGACAGGCCTTCGCTCGAAAGGGAATGGAAAGGGGGGGAGGGGGGCCCGGGTCTCAGCGCGCGTGCCCAGCAGAGGCAGGAACGGGGATGGGGAAGCGTTCCCCCGCTGTGGCCGGTCGACAGAAATGCGGTGGGAGCTGCCGGGGCCTCTGAAATTTGAAAAGGACGGGGGGGCGGGGCTTTTATGCCGCGGTGTGACTACACTGTTATAGGGCGTCGGGATCCTGCTAAAAGGTCGGCAACTGAAGGGCTAAAAAGATGGAAGAAGGCTGGCCTTGGCCTGTGAAAACGGCATTGGGATAGTACAGAAAGAATGGGGGGGCGGGGCCCAAACACTTCTTCTTTAAGACTGCTAAAAAGGAGAAGGGGAGGAGTTCATCTTGCGGGGGCTCGCCAAATGCCACGGGCCTCGGGCCATACGAAAATTCACGGGGGAAAGCCCGGGATGGGTGGGGGGGTACGAGCGGGACCGGGGACGAAGTGGCCAATGATGCTGGAACAGCGCTTGACAAAAAGGGGGCTGGGCCAGGGTGAGTGGAAGAGATCCGCTCACGACCGAACTCGAGGCCATCGAGGTCAGGATCCTACAAAAAGAAGATAACCGGCAAAAAAAAACGCAGGGGGGATGTTAAGGGCGGCCGCCACATTGACCTGAAGAAAGGCTCGGAGAGGGGAGCTCGAAGCTAGGGACATCACGTCACTGGAAGAAGCAAAAGTTTGAACTCGTGCCGAAAAAGCAGGGAGAACTTCAGGGGGGGTTTCCAAAGGGAAGAAGAAGGCGTCCAGCAGTTCGAGGGCCTTTGCAGAGAGAGACATGAAGTTGAAAGGGGCTGGCAACGCATCGACGCAGCCTCGTCGATTTTAAAAGGTTGGAACACGCTAAAACCGGGCGTCGATGTGGACGCGCAGAAGTCGACGGGTAAGGGGAGGGGCGCGTGTTATCGGAAGACGAAATGAAGGTGTCTGTTGTTGGGAAAGCCCCCCGGCAGGCGCTCAGGGGGATAAAAGACGCGTTACGAGGAAAAGGCCCGACTCGAAAGAGCGTGGTAAAAACCGGGGAGGAACCATGAAAAAGGACAGAAGGCCGAAAGCCGTCCTTGCGGAACGCACCGGGAGGGGGCGGTGGAAACGGCAAGAAGAAAAAAGTGGGCGGTGGTGGATCGTGAAGGGGAAGAAGTACGCTGCCTTCTTCGTAGCAAAACTTGCCAGCTGGTTGGGCGGTGCCGAGAAGAAAGGGGGCTGAAGCTCTAGTGCGCCGGAGATGAGGCAGTGGAAAATAAAAAGCTCACATGCCAAAGCAGAGGACAGCCCGAGGAACGGATGGAGGAAGTGGTTGAAAGAGACACAGAGAGAATCAACTGCATTTGGCTCGCATCCTCCCTAAACCAAAAACTAGAGTTGTGAAGGAACCACGTAGCCGAAAAGGGAAAGAGTCGCGAGGTCGGCAGGGCGAACGAATGGGATTGATTTATCGCAGTAATCGAAATGGCATCCGAAAAAAAATACTCACGAGACAGCGGGAAACAGTCGCGCGGTCTGCTTGAATTTGAAAGGGGGGACATCCCACTTAGAGTTACGGTTAGGTTTATCTGATGTAGTATCCGCAGGAGCAAACAAAGAAAAAGGGACCTTTACGTGGGCTTCGGCCGGGGGACTGTGGATAGAGTGGCGCATCGTCTAAGTGGAGAGAAAAGGAATTTGGGGTCGCCTGGGGACAAGGTTACAAAAGCTGAATGTCGATGAATACAAGCAAACCGGGAAGATCAGTGATCCAAACTGGGATCATGGTAAAACCACTCAGGAGGCACGAGGCATGAACGTTTTTAGGCAGCTTCGGCAGCAAGGAAGGGTGGGGAGAGTAACTCTATCGACAAAAAAAAAAAAGAGGAGGGAGGGGGTAAAAAAAGAAAAATGTCCAGACGGCAAATATAGGAGACAATTGGGGCAGGGCAGAAGGGGGGCGGCCGGGCCATCGTGGACATTATTACACGGGAATGGGGGAATTTAGGAGTTTATCTCTGACCCTTCGTCTGTGCCAACGTGTCCCATGGGAGGCCAGATCCAACTGACGCCGAGCACCTGTAGCCAAAAGAAAAAGGGGGCAAGGATACAGACTAGTCCGGATCCAACAACGAGCTTCGGGTTTAGAGCTCTACGTCATCGAAACACCGTAGAATAACGAACAAAAAGTTGGCCCCATCACCTTCCCTAGATACGAACGCGAAGCAGGGACAGAGGGGGTGTCTGAATGTGGGGAAAGCTATACGGTGAAATGGAAAAAGAAATCCAAGGTGCTCGCGCCGTCAGAATAACCTGAGGGACCTCGTCTTGGGGGAGAGGGGCAGAAAACACATAATTGGTGGCGCGGGAGGTGCCAGATTGACCACGAGACGTGCGGGGGGCATCAAAGGGGAAACGTAGACTCGTGAGCGGCGAAAAGAAGAGCTTGTACTAAAAAAAAGGGCAAAAGAAGTCTCAGGCGCGGGGGGCCGCGGCCGGGAAAAGCTAGTGGAAGCAGGGAACCTGAAAGTTTGGGGGGGCAGGAGCTGGACCATCGTACCGAAGATGACTACCAGGAAAAAAAAATACCCCCACGATAAAGGGGGGACATGACTCGACCCAGACACAAGTGGAGGGACTCGAAAGGCCAGCTTGCGAAGAAGGAGAATAAAGGAGAGAATGCGAAAAAAAAAAAAGCCATCTGGGGGCTCGACTCTAGTAACGGCTTGCGATTGAGAGAAAGGGGGAACGCCCAAAAAGTTCTTTGGGCATCCAAAAAAGGGGGCACAACGGAAAAGAGCGCACCGCTATACAGCGCACGAAAGGGGGGAGAACGAAAGTCTACTAGATCCAAGGGACCGAAGCACCGACTCTCAGAAAATAAAAGGAGCGCGCGTGAGGCGTGCCACCCCCAAAGCGGTGAAAAATTCAGGTAAGAGGGATTCAAGGTGTCAGCAAGTGGCCCTGGAAAGGGCGAAGCTCAAACATTAAGTTCTCTTGCGAAGACGAAAAGGGGATCAGGCTCGGCGTGGAATGACCGGCCGCCGGTACCTGGAAAGATAGTAACTTACTCCGCGAGATCAAATTCGCACAAAAGGAGACTACAGGAGCACAATCGGCAGGGGGCAGAAAGCTGAGAGAATATAAGATCGGGGTGAACTGAATGGCTCCTGGGATAGGGACCTGCGCTCGTGGCATAACAAGGAAACCCAAAAAAGGCAGCTCATTTGGGGCAATTCTGAGGCAAGCGACGCTAAAAAAAACGCACCAACACTAAATTCACGCGTGGAAACTTCAGTTTCGGTATGACGAGGTGCCCGCTTGGGGACGAAGACGGGGCATGAGCAAACAAGCTTGGGCCAAAAAAAAAAGGGTAACAAGAAAACTCAATCTCTGTTTCCTAGGAAAAAGGAACTGTTTACGGGAAAGAGAGAACGGATTCGATAGCATTTGAGCAGAAAAAGGCAAATTTTTCAGAAGCGAAGTGGCCGTACAAGATACAGCTGGCACGAAAAGCGGAAGCCGATACACGAGGCAAACAAGAAAACAGTGACATTTGCCGCGCGCGCATGCAGAGCGCCCAGAAATAGGACGGGGGGGGGGCCGCATCGCAACCGAGAAAAGCAAAAAGACTAAAAAAGGGTCAAAACGCGAGGTGCATAAGGAACGTCCCGTCATGAAAAGGACGCCGTAAAGCACGGAAACCTAGCCCAGTGAAAGGATACGACGGAAGAAGATGGGGGGTTCCGATCGCAAGGGGAGGTATAATATAGCAACAACAACGGGAAAAGAGAAGAGGGATGAACCATCCACTATCTAAAAGAAAAAAAACAAAAAGGATTGGCGTATGAATGCAACAATGTTTTGGATAGGTGGGGGCGTATTCCGAAAAAAGGGGTCGAATAAACATACAAATTAATCAAAGCGATCACCTTGCAAATGGGCAAAGGGTCGAAGCGGGGAAAGGGCTACTTGGGGTGTGGCTCGCTGGAGGCGCGCTTCGTCCCATCAGTCCAGAAGGAGCTGGGGAAAAAACTAAGATCTGTCTAACGCACTGCAGGTTGTGTGAAAAAGGTGGAACAGGGGGGGACGTCTTCTCGTAGCCCTCGTGGGTAAGAAAAAGGGGAATGTCTTCGGCCGCTGCGAAAAGGGCGGGCAAAAAAAGGAAAACGCTGCCAGGATTATCTAATAACTTTCAGTATTACTGGCCTTGCCCGGAAGGGGGGAAAAGGGTTTAACTAGGACACACAGGAAATTTCAAAAAAAATTCATAGGTGAGGCTGGCTCCAGAGGGAGAGGCTAAAGAGAGGAACTTTGCGGGGGCACGAAAAAAAAAAGGGGCCTGTCTGCAGACAAACCTGAAGCACAATGAAGAAATGGTTCGAAGAGCTTTCCGACGGGGCCTGGCCAGGGAAAAACTTGCCCAAGCGATGGGGGACACGACGAGGGTTGTCCCCCGTGTCGGGGGGGCAAGCCGATATCAAAGATCCGAACCCGGAGAAGACGGGGCAAAAATAGGGAGAAACTCTCAGAGGAGGGGACACTGCTGCGCTTCACCTGCGCGAGGGAGAAGAGGGGAGATTAGGGTGACATCGGCGAGTAGAAGTTATCTCATGGTAAAAGTCGCGACGCCGGAAGTAGACAACATTTCTCGACGTCGTGACCAGAGAAGAGTGTGGCTCATTCACGACTCTTAAAGCAAATCGAGGGACTGCAGCCGCGACTGGGGCACCTTATTTTGGTTGCCCGGCAATCACTGCGAGCTCGGTCGAGGGGGGGGATCCTGTAAGCGAGAGCCGAGTCGGGACTGGGGACTCAAGGCCGACGAGACTGGCTTAGCTAACGGGCGTTGCGGGGGCGCGGGTGAGCTCCGTCAGCGTGGTGGGGCGGTGGGTTGAAACAGAAGAGTGGCTTCCGTCCAGGACAGCAAAGCGCAAAAAGAAATGGGTCCCAACGATCTTTTCGACCGAGTTCAAAAGGAACTAGGAAAGAGGAAATCACCTTAGGGGGAGGGGGAGCCAACATGGAAAAAAAGGATAAGGGGGGTCGTTTTTGTTATCTGAGCACGGACATCGAAAAACCGATAGGCAACTCCCAAAAGGGTCCACAATTGGCAGGTAATAAGTGAGAATGAGGGGGGAGTCTTCCCGGGTCGAAAAGCTCCCACGATCGGAGTGCCTCTCTCAAAATTTGACGCTAAGAAGCGCTGGCAATCCGAGGTGAACAGTACGTGGTGCATTCGCGGAAGAACGAAACGCGGAATTTTAAAATGATCCCCGCGCCAAAAAATATGATTTGAGAACCCCTACCTGAACCTAGGTAAAAAGGGAAGCTGGAAAACGGCAAGAGGTGTTCTTGGGAAGCATGCAGGTAGCTGCAACCGACGAGAGAGTTTCGTCTCGCGAGGCAAAAGGCTCGAGGGCGTTGAGGGGGACAAAACGTCGGTCGTCGGAGTCAGAACGGGGTGTTTGAAGCGGGGAAGGTCGGCATCAAATCAAACCACGAGCCAGTGGAGTGGGGGAAATCCTTGGGTTGGGGGCCTGCTACGGTGGAAAAGGGAGGTGGGCTTTCGAGCACAGTGGGAGAATGCAAGGGGCCGGAGAAGGCGTTTACACGGGGGGTCCAAGAGAGGGCATGAAGAAGGACAAACGGTGGGTAAAATTAAAAAAGCGGGGGAATACGGTTCGGGGGACGGAGGTGAAAGTGCAGACAACGTGGTCGCATGAAGAACGAAGGGCCAGGGCTATTGCGCGAAA
>Ga0179593_1438208_pt1 | contig 12990 bp, 9 predicted proteins | sample CZODoug2_1_08_16_FD_185931 | JGI IMG/M metagenome (GOLD analysis project Ga0179593, IMG submission 185931) | Vadose zone soil fungal communities from Angelo Coast Range Reserve, California, USA - CZODoug2_1_08_16fungal (PacBio error correction) | ecosystem: Environmental > Terrestrial > Soil >...
CGGGTGGGATCGCGGAAGTCTGAGGGTGGGTCCCAACTTACGCACTATAGCTCACACGGAGGAATCACAACCAAAAGACGCAACTACTGGGGTAAATGAAAAAAAGTCGGCACACGAAGCACGCATGGGTGCATTAAGCACATCGGGGATTTCCTGGACCAAGAAGTAAAAGGTGTGTCGCACGCTGGCGTCGACGTCAAAAAGGGTACAAGGAAGCAGAAAAGGAAAAAAAAAAGGTACACTACTCTACTCGTAACTCGGTATCCAAGAGTTGGAAAGGAAAGGTAACCGATTCCTCGTGAAACCCGTGCAGTGGGTTGGGGGAAAAAACGGTCAAGGAAATCCGCGTTCACTTCCATCGACGTATATTAGTCGCTCTAACAGGAAAGGGGGGGTCACCGAGGAGGGAATTGCGATAATGGGTGCGCACAGAACCGGGCGCACTTAATTAGCCCTCGCATTGCACATGGTAAAAGTCAACCGTCGCAGGCAGAGGAACTATAAATGGATGTCCCAAACCCAGGGTCGACATGACGAAGGGGAACGTACGTGACGAGGGTCAATGAATAGAAAACACACCTGTCCAGCTACACACTATGGCACCATACCTCCAACGGCGGGGATCAAACTAAAAGAGGGAGCGACTGAACCTAAAACGAGGGTCCGCCAGTAACCGAGAGACGATATGAGTGGAAGTCAGAGGGAGGCTGCTACGTCAAAAATGCGGAAGAGGGAGACAGTTATTAGATGACGAGGACTTTAAATGCGCCCGCCTCGAAAGTGGGGCGCTGGGGAGGGCTATCGACGAAAAACGCAAGGAGAAAGAAAACCGGGAGGGTAAGCAAGAAGAATCTGGCACTCTGGGTGGGCGCCTCGGCGCTGGTCAGAAAAATAAAGCAGAGCGAAAAATGCAAGAGGTCTGGGGCGTGTTGTGGTAAAAGAATAGACAGGTGATCAGCAATCGGCAAGGAGGCATTCAAGGGAGGGAAAGGGGGATCAGCACGAATAAGCACTAAAAGCTGCCCTGTCCTACGAGGGACTGTCAGGATAGGTTAGAGAAGGAGCAAGATTGTACGCCTGCGGCGAAGGGAAGATGTTAAAAAAAAAATTTAAAGGGTAAAGTCTCTGTTCGTTGTGGGGAAAAATCGGACCAAAAAAAACAGGGTGACGCTTACATGTTCACACACTGCCCTCTGCGAATGGCATGATGAAAGCTGTGGCTCTTCAAGGAAAGGGGGAGATTGGCTTTTCACAGGGGGGCGATGAGCGGGGTAAGACGAATCGCGCCAGCGGCTGAGCCCGACGAGGCAGAGAAACCGACATTGAATGAAAAACCGTCGTTTACTCCGGCTCAAAGTCACGGCGATGCATGATTCAACGAGCCGGCGGATATGACTTAGGGAGGAAGGGAAAAATGTTTTAGCCCGAGGAGGTCCAGATGGTCGAGGCCGCGTATCTCTCGTAAGGGAAAAAGCGTCCGAGAGAAGAGGGATAAAGAAGGGGGAAAAAAGCGGGGGTCCTCAAGCGGACAAAAGGTCACACGCTAGTCCTAAAAAAAAGGGGGAACAAAATGCACCTGACTCAAGGAGGTCTGTGGTCGTTGAAACAAAAAAAACCTGAACGGGAACTCAAAAATCATGGGTAAAAATTCCGAAAGAGAGAACCCACAAAACTTGCCTACAGGGGGAAGAGAAATATTTAAGAGAAGAAAGATAGGCACGGAGCGACGAAGACAGCTGTGCAGGCGGTGGAAAGGCCCGTCGAATAGGGGGCGTACGGGCCGTGTTTCAGATTTCAAAGGTTAAAATGATACATGTATATCTCTAACAAACAAGGTTAGAAAAGCGGAGAAGAAAAGGGAAAAATCGACGAACCCTGGCTACAACCTGCAGCCGCCGAAGCTCACGGGATGCACTCCGAAAGCAAAAGCACTCTGGGACAGTCTCCTAATAGGTAAAGAGTCTTCTACAATCACGACGTAGCTATGGAAAAAAGAAAATCCAGCACTGTCTCTTTAGTAGGAGATCGCCTTATTACCAACCTGACCTCCTTCAGGTCAAAAAAGGAACAACGAACACAACATCTGCTCCGGCGTGGCGAGAAAAAAACACGCTGTTGGGGAAGGAGAAAAGGGGCTCGCCTCCCCGTTACTGGAGGCCTGTCTTCAACGGAAAGGAAAATGAGTAAGCGAAAACAAAAACGAGCTTCGGAAAAAACACGTTAGCCTGCCACCCCTAGGACAAAAAGTGGCCGGCTCCCACAGGTGTAAAAAGAAGAAGGAGAAAATCAGCTGCGAACTCATCATCGAATGTAAAGGAAGAAAGGCAAGTAACCGTCAACCGGATCAAAAGGAGAATGAAGAGTCTGAGTTCTACGAAAGTATCTGACAACTCAATCAAGTGACAGGCAACAGAGGGAAAGGCCGAGCCACAAGGAATCAGGGCTGTCGCAAATGCCGGGTGAACAGACAGCAGAACTGGAGAAAAAGGCCGGGTAAGGAACAAAACCAGCAACAAGAACAGAGATGACACAGGTCACATAAGAACAGCTCTCAAGAGAAAAGCGGCTACACGTGTAGAACAATCGAGGTCGAAGTCAGGTTATCTGGCATGTCCACGAGAAGTTAAAAAATGCTGGCCTGCTTCCAAGAAAAAGAAAACACGACTTGCAGGAGAAAGAGTCCTGCAATGAGGAAGACAGCTAAAAAATCCAAACACACAAGCTCCAACGTCGGAAAAGTACTAAGTGGGGGGGGACGGAGACCATAGGGAGAGCCACAGATTCAGGTTTCGGTTGACCAGCCTTTTTTAGTATAAAAGAGCGGAGATGAGCCGAACATCTGACCGCACGATGAACGGAAGGGAAGGAACCCGAGCAATTCAAATATCACTTGGGGAAAGACAAGCCGAAAAAAGCGTGACGAGAAGAATGAAACTCGGAAGCATCGAAGCGCTCGGGACCGAAAAACCCTTCTTGAGAAAATAGTAGCAAATACGGCCCCAAAGAGCGGAGGAGGGTGCGTACCATGTAGTGTGAAAAAGGGGATGATTCACGATAAAGCCAAAACTCCGTCCATTACTGGGAACAGCGTACCTCTGTCGACCCTGACAAAACATAAAACCTCCATGCCCGACGTGACGAGATACCATGGGAATGCGAGGGAGAAGAATGGGAAAAGAAACTTAGCCCTGTCGAACAAAACAGCCGCCTTGCCGCTGGAAATTTACAGTAAGGTCGAAAAACTAAAAAAAAAAAGCATCGCGTTTGAAACTTTACCAAACGGATAAAAAGGGCGTGGGCGGCACCCGCACTCGAAAGTAATCTTGTAAGGAGGGAATTAAGAAGCGGCGAAAACGCGGCGCGTCCGGTCCTTTCCAGGTCTTGGTTCGCCGGAAGAGGAGGGAAGCGACCGTAAAAAAAGCCGGATATCAAACACCACGGGAAAAGAATGAAGAATATCACGGGATGCACGCGCGTGCCTTCCTTTTCCTTCAGACCGCAAAGGAGGGGGTGGAGAAAAAAAAAAAAAAAAAAAGGTACCATATCCCTATCGTTGACGAAGGTAACAAAAAAGAGAGAGAAACCCAAAGCTCGGAAAAACAACACGAAGAAGAAGAGAGAGACGGTGGGAGGAAAATGGGGCTGCTGGGGGAAACAATCCCCTTCTGCTCACCACGGGGGAAAACTCTCATCGGTCGTCACACTTCTGCCGAGTAACGGGGGAAAGCATTAGGGTGAAGCTAAAATTATAAACTTCCTTTAACCGCTGGGAACGTTTTGCTCACGGCGCTCGGCGGGAAAGGGACGAAAATAAGCGGCCGGCGACAAAGAAGAGGGTACAAAAGACAATGACCGCGAGCTTAATAACCGCGGTGTCAAACCTCACGAGGAAAGAACTCTTAACGTGCCCCAGCCATTTGCGGCCCGAACCGGTCCAAAAAGGCTGGCAGTGAAACCTGAGCTTTCGTTGAGAGGGGGGCATGACCTAAGTTGGTCCCTCTCTGCGGGACTCGGAGTCATGGGAACGCGTACATCTACACAGGGGGGCTCTCAGAGGATGCCCATTTTGAATCAGTCACCGTCAAAAAACCTTTGACCTAAAGCAACCGTCCGGGCAACTGGATAGGATACACTTAAGTGAAGAAGTCGGGGGTCATGGCGCACCGCATCACCTTGCCATCTCCACCGAATTTAGAATCCAAACCGCGAAGCAAAAGCAGCTATCTTGATAACGTCGGGGGAAAAATAACTTAGGGGTACACCGAGCGAGTCTTTGGGTCTTTGGGGGTCTAGGACTGGGTCCTAAGTGGGCATGAGTCAGGCAACGGACGTTGGGGGTCGGAAAAGAGTGCAGACCGTTGACGTAAAGGCCGCAGAGCCGGGTTAGCCAGGCGTTAAGCTGCGGGGGCCGAGGTTCGTTCTATCGCCAGCTCTCCTTGACTACTACCACCTTAGGGGGATCAAGACGAACATCGGTCAAAGCATGTGGAGTGGATGATGGATCTTTGGTCGCCGCCACATCAAAGCACCTGGCCGAAGAGTGAGGTGATGTTTTTTGTGGAGAAATCGCCTCAGCAGTGAACGATCGTGCCTAAACTTCTTTTTATGGGGGGCTGGCAGCAGGCTCAGCCGCAGTACGCATGGCAAAAGGAGAGTAGAAAGTGACGTCAGCGAGGTTAGAAAAAGGAGAACCCTAGGAGACGAGCTGCCGACGAGACAAACGAAGGGAATGTAAACTGGAGTTGGGGGAAACTTAAGGACCGCCAGGCATCGGGAGGACCATGGAAAAAAAACCTAAACACTATGAACTGAACTGGACGCCGGGAAGGAAAAACGGGGGGATGATGCTTTTCAACAAAAAACTGATGCTGTTGCAGACAGGAATCGTGCGAAAGGAGAGGGGGGAAACTTTCTCCTTCGGGACAAAAAGATCCGCGGCAATGCACTGAACGGCGTGTAAAAAAGAAGGCGGGAGAAGGAAAGGACGAAGGAGAAAACAGCATGCTGATCGGCGCGCGCCGAACAAGGTGGGGGACAAGAGTTCCCGTCATTGGAAAACGCGGGCAAGTCTCAGCGTGAGACTTTCAAGCAGAAAGAAGGGGTGGGGAAAGGGGAGAAAACAGTTGGGCAGCACGCTGTCCAACAGGGCCGTCCAGAACGGGGGTAGCTAAAGAACCGGGAAAACAAGTGGGAAAAAACGTCCCGGGCAGGTGCGTGGTCGTTCAATACAAGAGGTAGAAAGAATCGGGCAAAACAATCGGGAGGAAAAAAAGCGAGCGGCAACTCCCAGAGAGACGCAGTCCAACTTAGCAACAAGAACGAATCCAACTCAGCTCGTCTGATAAAAAAACATATATTCGACTATAAGAACTAAAGACAACTGCTGCCAGCAGGGGTGAGACAAATCAGCCGAGAGGCTTCGTCGAGACTTGGTGGGAAGCCTTTTACGGGCGAAATTAGAGAGGGGGTAAAAGGAAAAAGAGTCGAAAAAACAAACGGGAGGCGGAATGGGAATATACAGTTCTCACAGAGACCGCTCAGAAATTACAAAAGCAAAGCCAAGAGAGTCAGCGACGTAAAGGAAGGGGCAAACCGCCTTCGGGTGAATCAGCGTGATAGGCTCAATCGGAGAAACTGAAGCGGGGGCTCATCCGACGTCTGGGTGAAAAAAAATAGAAGCTCAGAAAAAACTTGGAGTTCCGAGAAATACGCCTGATGTAAACCCCCGGGTGGAAACGCCAACGCGATAATTGACGAGAAAGAGGATGTCCAGTCAACGACAAGAAAAGAATGAGCTTGTAAGTTAGATCAAAAAGACGGTTTGAGGCGAAACGAGTTAGAAATCCCATCTCCGGCCGGGAGATGACACTTGTAAGGGCAACAAAATTCTGTAATCACCTCGAGAAACCGCCTCTGCAATCGTAATAAAACTATGAAAGCAACTCTTCCTAGACATAAGGTAACTAAAGGGCATCCCAAATCAGGGGCGGCTACTCGAAGTCACAGCGTCATCATCGAAGGGGAGAAGAAAATGTCAGTTACATAAGGGTCAAAAGGGAAAATGCCAGACAAATCAGAAGGCAGAAGAAATTTCTGCCAGGCAGGGGAAGAACGATTCCTGTCGGCAACCAGAATCGCAGAAAACACAAAAGATTTCGTGCCGAAAACCGTGAACAGAACATCGTCTCCCCAGACGGGAATTGTTTGGAAAAGGAAAACGAAACGGCAAAAAGCCGGCTGCCCCACACCGTAAAGCGCAAGGGAACGCGGAAAAATAGTCCTAAAGCTTGGTACACGTGGGAAGGCTGCGAACCCCGAAATAAACCAGTAGTCAAAGGAAACTTCGTACGGTGGAGCTGCGAAAGGCAGGCCAAAACACAGGAAGGCCAGAGGCACGATCGTTTACCAGGTGCGGGAAGGAGGAACGCCGGGAAAACACCCCCCCAGCACAATCTGCCAGGTTGGCGAGGAATGGAGGCTACCATCTACGGATAAGACCGAAAAATCAATTAGGGTTCGAAGGGAGACCAGCCCGTGGCTCCTGAGAAAGGCAAGAAGAACACGGGGAAAAGCGAAACCGGGAAAAAGGGCCGGGCATCAGGCGGAACCCGATCTTCCGCATATCAAGTAGTAGCACTCTGCTCCTCAAGCGGGAAAAAATCATTAACTCAGGGACCGCATGCGGACCTGACTCGAGGCCAACAAAATTCGGGCAGCCAACGTAGCGAACTCTAGCTGCGCCCATCCTATCGGCGGATGGAGTACAAAGGAGGGGGCGCCATGTGATTCTGGTCTAATGAAAGCGCAAAAAAGACGGTTCAAGTTGAGGACCCGCTGTCTCGTGGTCGACCAGTACGGGAACGAAAGAAATGTTCCAGGCCGTTTGAGAAGTTGAAGGAAACAACCGAGAGAGTAGAACGCGGACAGGGGGACCAGGCTGCGCCGGAGGCGCTAGGGAAAAAGGGCAAGCTGCGCCCGAGCAACTGAAAGGCCTCTAATCGCGATTTACACGGAAATCCTGGATAAAGGGCAACGGGTCCCACCAAGTAAGTGCGCTAAAACGATTGCCGCTCATCGTGTCCGGGTCAAACAGCGGTTGCTCAAGAAGACGGAACCAGTTCTGGAGAACGAAAGTTCTTGGGTCAGAGAGGAATTGGACAACGGGCGACCGTAGACGTCGCGGAAGCACCACCGGGTTAAGGTTGAAAGGAAAGGATCGAGATTCTTGAATGTAAACACGCGCGGGCCTCAATGGGCAAGGAATGACGAGAATAATTGAGTGCAGCCCGATGAAGCGGGGGAAACATGTGAGAAAGATCTTTAAGTAAGGGTTAGAATCTATAGACAGCAGATAATCCGAAACAAAAAACCACTAGGGGGGGGGAGGAAAGAAAAATATATATCGTTTGGATCGCGATTCTGCTGTTGACCCCTTCAGGCAACAAGAGGCTAAAACGGTGGGTACCATCCATAGTGCGGGAAAGAATGATATCGAAGACGGCAAGAAAAACTGCCAGCGCGTTCATTAACTCGCGAGGATCTTCCTGGAAAAACGCTGTACCAGTGGTGATCGCCGCCGCAGCTGGAAAGCAATCAAGTACTCGAAGCTAAACAAGAAAGGGAACAAGACCGTACTCGCCTCGTCTCACCGGGAGGGGGGGGGGACCGGAAAAAAGTACAGGCGGAAATTGAAATAGTAACCAAAAGGGTTATGCCCGCAACCTTGGCAAAGGAAATTCGGCACGTTTCCTCGCATCGGCGGGTAAAATTGCTCCGGACTGTAAATAGGGAGGAGGGCTGCTTCGAAGCCTGGGCCAATCGCAGGGCAAAAGCAATCGCCCTCGTCAGGCCAAGGGTCCTCTTCACAAACGGCGCCAAAAACTGTAACATCCAGTGCTGCCCTTCCAGGGTCGAGAGTAGAAAAAGATGGCAAGAGGGGCTGGGGGAGATTAGCGACCCGCATCACCTGGCCAACTACACCTACTGGTCCTCCAGGACAACGCTGTGCTGGGTCGCCGGATACGGGTCAAAGGAATCGACGTGGGCGGATTGGAACAGAGGAGGGGAATTCTGGCAAAAAGGAGGTGCTTTTCCGACGGGGGGCGCTGGCTAGCAGCGTGTCTAAGGGAATGGCTCTGCCTCAAGGGAGAGGGGGGAAGCGGAGAAAATAAAAAGGGGGGGACGGACGCTGGGGCGGAGATGAAACTCGCATGAGAATAACCACCGGATGGTCTCACTAAAGAACGGTTTAGGGTGAATTAGCTGGGAAGGACAAAATCCAATAAGTAGCCAAAGCTTCTGGGCGGGTGGGGGGGGGGGGGGGGGGGGTCGGGTCGCCGTGCTAGCAAAGGAATCGGCTACTGCTTCCCTTCCTTGGAGGGTGCACTATGCAAAGAGAAAAAATACGAGGGGAAGGCGATCGTTAGGGCGGATGTGGTAGCGCGGGATACACCCGCTGGCGAAGCTCTTGCTGCTTCTACTGTGGAAAGCGCCGGGGGAACGTAAAAGAAAAGCTGGTTACGTGGGAAACGGAGGGCGACAGGCAGCTTCGGAAGGTTCAACCCAAACGGCGACAGGGAGAAGACCTGCTGACGATGGGGGGAAAAAAACGGCACCGACCGCTTGCTGCAGGTGGAAACGCGCTTGGCAGGGCGACAGGAAGATGGGTGACAAAGGGGAGTGGAGAAGTTTCATGAGGGACTTCGATCCGGAGGAAAGGGGCAAACTGAAAAACGGCGGGGTACTGAATTTCTTCTAACTTCACGGGAGATGGACTGCCGGTAGAAGGATAGGATAGGCGGTGGAAAAAAAAATGTGGTAGAAATCAGGGAAGTTGAAGATGTCTTGCCGAGTGAAAGGAAACGTTCTTTCCCCAGGAAGGCTGAGGGAGTCAGAGGTGATGACCGGTCAAACAAATTAAGAAAACGGATTCGTATCACTCTCGACAAAAAAGGGGAGTGGGGGGGACTCAACGACAAGGAGAGGATGTAGTTTTCCGTTGACGACTAAATAAGCTCGACCTAATCTTTCTTCCTAAAAAAGGATGTGGGTACAGATCGCAAGAACAGAGCCCGTGCAAAAAAGACGGCTGACTTAACAGAAGAGAGAGTGACTGAAAGAACACAGATAGGGAGACGATCTCGACGAGACAGCTGCTTCAGCGGCGGTGAGAAAAAGGGACCAGGATCTGCTCTTCTTAGGCGCATGGTGGGGAAGGACTTTTAGGAGCGGACCATGAGCTTATAAGCTCTAAAAAACAACAACGTGAAAAAAAGGGGAAAAGAGATCTATGAAAAGCTCATGGCCGAGAAATGAAACCATCGGACCAAAAGGCCGCATCCTATCTACGAGAAAGGGAAAGAGTGATCCATCGCTACAGGGTCTTCGTGCGATCGGGAGAAACGATATGGAGATCAGAAGAAAGGAGCTTATGGACCGCACAAAGGCAAGCTCTCCCTGGCTCTGTGATTTACGGAGAGGGGCCTTCTTTACCCAAAGAGGGGGGGGAAAAAAATAACCGCTTCACAAGTAGGCGGCAACGACAAAATGAACCTGAAAGGAATTGAACAAAACCTCTCCACCCACGCGGGGGGAGAGAAAGGACTAAAAGGCATAACCGGAACGGTAATGGCTGACAAGCGTCAGAAAAGGAGTGAGGGAAAGTCTATCATAAAAGAACTCGTCTTCACTCAGAAGGAGCATGACACTCTTCCTCGGAAAAGACGGCGCCTAACCAAAGCGTGTAGGGCGAAAAGAAAGCAGCAGAGGCGTGAGAACGGAAAAAGCCGCCGTGACGTAGAAGAACGGAGGACCTCCTTTCATTTCCATTGGAAGGGAAGGGAGCCACAGGGAAGGAAGGAGAGCGTCGAGAGAAAGGAAGAACCGTCGGGCCACAATAGCGCGGTGAAAGAAAAAAAGGGTAGGGAATGCTCCAATCGTCAGCGATTCATTGAGAAAAGGCGGGGGAGGGGTGTTTTACAATAACGGAGGAAATGAATATAGGTAAAAAAACCGAAAAAATCATTTGAAAAGGGTACCGCGCCGGAAAAGAGAACGCGCATCTCTCTTACTAGGAAGAAGCGGCGGAACGCGGGAGAAAATAACAGAGAACCAATTGCGTACTAGGGTATTGCGCCTATGCAATAGGGAAAAAAACCCTACGGGCAGAAGGAGCCCGATAGTTACCTTTCTGATCAGAGAAATCAGAACCACAAAAACAGACCAGAAAGAGTTGCGCCGGCGCTGACGGGATGTGGCGGAAGAAAAAAGCCGCGAGCAACCACAAGGAAAGTGGGAGGTATACCAGCCGGTGGTAGTAGAACTAACGGATATCCCGAACAGCGCCACCTGAAGAAGGGGGATGCCGCCTTCTTAACACCGAAGAATGAGGGAGAGAAAAAATATTCTCAGCCAAAAAGGAGCATAAAATCTCGGCCCAATCGACCGGGGGGGAGCTCGTGGTAATCAAGAAAAAAGGAGGTCAGCCAGACGTAGCCCCCTATTGGAAGCACAGCCGAGCGTCTGAGTTAAGGAACATTAGGTTTCTCTTTCAAAAGGTGAGGAGGGTATAGATCAAACGCCACTAACGTCCCTCTTCCTCTTAGGACCAGGAAGGGACAGCCCTTTATTGGGAGAAGGGGACAGGTTACGAGGAAAGGGCATTCAGAAGGCGATCATTTTCTCAAACCGGGCGCAGGTGACCTCAAGGATTAGAAGCATCCGCCTTGACTGACAGTCCCTGGTGAAAGCGCAACCTCAATCGATGGAAAGTTGCCTACCGAATGAAAAATGGGAAAGGTGACTTGCAATCACCACAAACCACTTCCTTTGGACTGACGAGGGAATCTGGATGGGCCGTAACCGAGGTTCTCCTTGGACGAGTCAAGGTCATTGGACGGGCTGGGAGGGCCTTTCCGTCGTAAGGGGACGACGACCTTCTCCAACGGATAGCACCACCTTTTGCAAAAAGAAGTAAAAGGTAGCAGAAAGCAGTATACCCACTCGTGAAACTGTTCTTTTAAGGGAACTTGAGAGCATAGTCGTGGAAACCCTAATTATCTGAGTTAAAGGGGTGGGAAAGAGAGGTAAAGGGTGACGCAGATCCCCACCGGGAAGGCAAAAAAAAGGAGTGAGGCGGAAAAGAGTAAGAAGAGGTGGGGTGATCACGCTGCGTCTGTTCACAAGTACGAAAGAAGCGGGCTCACCCCTGTAAGAGCATCGGAAAACACGACTTCGAGAGAATGACGGAAAGAAGGTAAAACCGCGTGGAATTGCGCATCGCTGAAATCAGGTTCCCCGCTGTACCAGGGGTTCTTCCGAAAAAACGGAGCGAACGGTGGCCCAAGCTACCGGCGACATACTGAAAAATAAAGGAACGGAAAAGCAAACGCGGGTGCCGGCACGAGGACCAGCTTCCCGGGGCGGAGATCCCCAGTCCTGGGATGACAAAAACCTGGCAGGGGGACCGGCGGCAAACGTTCCATCGCTGACTCGTGCGAAGGAGCAAGGGTAAGGGTAATAGCTGGAGGCGCTGTCGAGACTGGCGTCACAGTCTCCTTCTACACTGATATCCCTCAAGAAAGTCAAGGACAAACCGTCCGCCTGAATTGAGAACCAGGCTTGCCCGGCAAGGTGAGAAGATACATGGAAATAGGGGAAGAGAGTGTGGCGATGAAATTCCCCATCACCTTGAAAAGACAACTACGGGGGACTACTCAAAGAAGAGACGAGGGGAACTGCTTGCTACGTCCAAAAAGAGTCGGGGCGGACCCAAAAGGAGGTCTGTAATTACTGGAAGGCGGAGAAAATGGAGGGGGAGTACTTCACGCTGGAGAGAGCCGATCCAGTTACGGAGATGAAGAAGGAGAAGGAAGCCATCGAAGCCAGCGGTTCGAAGTTTCATTGTGGAGAGAGACTCCAGAGAAGTAGACTACCACCTGCTTGTCGCAATCGACTAGACTTCACTCGGGGGGATGCATCAAGAGAGATGGTAAAAAATCACGAACTGCAGCAAAACAAACTGGCCGCGACGGGACGCAAGTGGTGGTGGTAGTCGGAGAAGGGAGACAGGAAACGATCGTGACCTGAACCCAGTCTTTTTCTGTGTTGAGGAAGGAAGCAGACTCATCCGCACGTAGAAAGGGAAAAACATAGGTAAATACGGGTCGCGAGTTAGCCGCCTTCATACAGAGGGAAGGGAATCTTCGCAAAATTTGACCTGCGCCGGGCACTTTTCACTTCTCAGGGGGACGGGGGGGGGGGGAATAATTCGCCAAAAAAGCAGCCGGCGTACAATGTGTACAAACAGTAAGCTTGGCGAACAAAAAGGATGAGTTGTTGCTCTTAAAAGAACTCGGGAGGTGTGTCACAGCGAGGGCTGGTTGCCGAAAGGATAAACCAGACGGCTCGCCCTGTAGAAATCCTACTGCTATACAGCGGACCATGGCACTGACCGGCGGGCTGCCTTTCGAGAATCATCTTCTAGAGAGAAAGGATAAAGACGCATGGTACGGACGTCCGCCGAACCTCGTGGGAGTCCACGAGGGGAAAGAGGGCGATGCACGCGTGCAGGAAACATGAAGATGGCCGTCCGCTGCAGAGGAGGTGATCTCGGTTCTAAACAGGGGGGAAAAAAAGAAGGTTAAGCCAGGCCGGCCAGAACGGGCAAGAAAAGAGAAGAAACCATCAGGGGCGAAAAAAGGGAACGTCATAAAGGATTCCTGGTCTTTGACTACTACCTCTTGTGAGACGGAAGGTCGGGAGGGCATCAACCTCTTTGGAAGAGAAGGAGGAGAGATCCCCATATCCGGCGAGAAAAAAAGGAGGCGGTACCATCAGCTAACTTCGAGAGAAGCAAAGATCTTTTGAGAGGGAAAGAGGAGGGGGAAAGACGTCTCTGTCAGCAGGCAGGTGAAGAAAAAACTCCGTGCCCTTCTCGAATCAAGGAGGGATTCGGCATGGGAAAAGGGGAGGAGAGGACAATAGACATGT
>Ga0179593_1490710_pt1 | contig 12990 bp, 19 predicted proteins | sample CZODoug2_1_08_16_FD_185931 | JGI IMG/M metagenome (GOLD analysis project Ga0179593, IMG submission 185931) | Vadose zone soil fungal communities from Angelo Coast Range Reserve, California, USA - CZODoug2_1_08_16fungal (PacBio error correction) | ecosystem: Environmental > Terrestrial > Soil >...
CAACGTGAGCGACTTCCTCTAGTCCCAAGCACGGCCAGCTTCCAGGGGGGACAACTGGGTCCTTGAACACTTAAAGCCGGGAATATCAAACCGCCAGCACGTGGCGGTAGAGAGGTGTTATGCGATAATAAAACCTCAAAAGACTGTCGAACTGTTCGCCTGTTGACAAGTAACAGGGGGGAAGACGCCCGCAAAAAACGGTCAGAGGGTAGAGTGGGTGGGGAGTGGCGACCGACAAATACTCCAGGTCTCCCACCCGGACAGCTTACCAACAAAACGGAACAACTGAGATCAACTTTTCAATACCCGGCCGAATACCCAAATCAGGAAGAATAACGACTGTTGCTTTGAAAAAGATCTATTGGTGGTAACACATCGGTCCCGACGCCAAAAGGGGTTTCCACAAAAAACTTAAAAAAAAAAAGACGCCCTCTACAGGGAACCGGAAATCATACCCGTTCAGGGAAAAGCGGGATCAGCGGGTGGGGCCAAGAAACACTAACGCGAAACCGGGCCAGGCTGGGGGGTCAGGGGAGGCTCCCGTCGGGAAACCAGGCATGAGGGCCGCGAACCCCCCCAGCGAAACAAATCAATAACGGTTCAAGCTACGTACCGCCGGAAATGACTTGGTTGCGCAGGTCAAGGAGGGAAGCCTCCGGACAGGGGTCCACAAAGAAAGAGGGGCCCACAAAGTTGGGGGAGGCAAAACCAGGAACCCCCATAAAACGGGGAAAAAAAAGGGGGGGGTTCAACGCCAGACACGGCTTGCGTCCATGCTGTGGTAAGCACGAGGTTAAAACAAACCATCCCGGCACGGCCTGTCATAGAACCTGTTGGCGTGAGAAAGTCGAAAAGCCCTAACAATCATTGAAAAGAAGGGAAAGTAAGGTGCACCGAAAGTGAAGTTTCCCGTGAAATCAGGCAATTTTGATGGTGTTAACCTAGAAGAACAACTGGATGCAACATGACTTACCCTTTGGGTTCCGAAACTTCCAAACCTCGGGCCGACCCTGGCATTCCTGCAGTTAACAAGGCGTCCCTGCCTATGCAAGTACACACGCGCAAAAAAATTAAGACTGTTCACAGAATCAGAAAAGGCCGAAAAAGGAAAGAATTTTCCCAAAAGAGACTCAGACGGAACATCTCCTGAGGGAAAAAATAAGCTCAAAAGCTTCTTCCACTGGTGCACGCAAAGCAAAAGGGTTCAATATGGGGGTGGAAACAGCCCTTACCAAAACAGGAAGGGCCAGGTGACACCCATCCGGGGGAGGGGGCACAGTACGGTACATCGAGGCCACGGGATCCAAAAGCCCAATCGATCCAGCCACCGGGGGGGGTCCAAAAATCGCGGCCCATCGCCTACGGGGTCCGTCAGGGGGGGGGGGAAAAAAAGAATGGGACAGAAAGGGGGTGGGGAGGTACGCGAAGAAAGCTCGGAAACACCAAGTCATGGCTATTAAGACCCTGCGATACGGGAGAACAGAACGAGGAGCGCAATACCTTAATTCCGGATAGGCGTCCTGAATCAGAACGAACGCAAGCCATGAGGGGGATTGGTGAAACGAATTATTATCAGAAAACAAATTCGAAAATTACCAAATTTGGAGTTTTTGTAGATCGAGGGAAAAAAAAAGTGCAACCGGGTGGGGGTGGGTTTGTGAAAAAAAATTGGGGAGGGGGGAGCGACTCATCCTGCACCCAGGCAAGGTAAATTGGGGTCAAAACACCCCATGACGCCGAAAAATAAAGGACCCAAGAATCGAGTAAATTCACTGGGGGAAAAAACCTAGCAAAAGTCCAGCAAAGTCCGCAGTGGGGGACTTGGTGGGACAGAAACAAGCCTCGGGTCAAAACCCAAGCTTGTGCGGACCTGAAAAAAAAGGAGAACTGCGGGATTCGGAGGGAACCCTACAGCAGGAATCATGGGAAAAACGCCCGTCAAGGATAAACCGGACAAAGTGGGACAAGAGGCCGCAATGGCCGGAGCCGTAAATCCAAGGCTGGGAGAAAAAAAGGAAAAAGGTACATGAAGCCGCGAAGGGAAAGTTTAGGGCCGGACGGAATCTAGCTAAATCGCGCCGCGTGCCGTCGTGCCAAAAATGAAAAGCTAAAACCAGTTGCACGGCCCACGAGGAAAAAGGACAAACTGTGAACGGGAGGGTGGACCAAAAAGGGACCTCCAGTGGTAAAAAGGGTCGGTCTCGATGGACCAGGGGCCGCCGAGTGAAAATTGCACTGGGGGAGAAGGGGGAAGCAAAGGGGTGTTGGAAGAAAGGAAGACGAACGAAGTTGCGAACCCCTAAAAGCGGGTAAGACCTCCTGAGGATACAAGCCGGACATCGCAAAAAGAACGACGGGAAGTGGATAAACGTCGTCGCCAACAATACGGGCTTTTGTACTGGGTCTATGAAAGTTTTTTAACTGGATACAAATACCCAACTTCCCACCAACTCGTCGTTCTTGCCTCCAAGTAAGCAGGGGGAAAGCCCCTACTGGTCAGAAGCGTTCAACCTCACCACGGACGATTCATGGATCAGGGTTGCCTGGGGGGGGCATTTACCCTGGTAGAGCTGAGTGAACGTTCAACCAAACACGCGGTGTGGCGATCGTTCAGTCGGCAAGAGAGAAACACCAGGGGCCGGTCAGGGAGAAAACCGCCCGGTTGAGACATCACGTCGTGGGGGGCGGTCGCCCCTGACAAAATCCAGACCAGTCAATCGGGTAACAATTTCCCACACCGGGTCAAAGACCTGGTTAACTCAGGGGGCCATGCAACCGAACGAAAAAGGTCCTCCGGGGGATCCATGTAAAACAGGGGCTGAAGTCTTTCAAAAGAAAACCGATGAAAATTAACCGGGTGGGGCCTGTGTTAAGTACGGTTCTAACGGTGTGGGGAACAGTAGCAATTCAAGGCCAAAGGGTGCATACTGTCACGGTGGGGGGGCAAAAAGGGGTGGGGGGTGTGGGGGTCTTTGTTGGTGAATGATCAGTAATCTGGCGTTACTGATCAAAAGGACAAAAAGCCACCAAAACGGGGTACACCGCGGTACGCAACTGCAACGTCCCGAAAGTCCGATAGCTCGAGGCAGAAGCCTTGGCAGGCCGCCTCGAACGGCCTCACCATCCAGACCCACGGCCACCCCTTGCAGCAATTTGGGCTCAGGAACGAAAATGTGAAACCAGACCCAACTCGTCCAGGATGCGTTGCATAAAAGGGAACCCAGTTTAAGGGAAATGTGAACCCCACTAATCGGGTGACGCCCTTGCGGGCTTTAGCTCTAGGTGGGAGCCTTGAAATCGGGGTCGCGATAAAAATAAAAACAAACTTATGAGTGGAAGAGGGGAAGCGCAAGGAGTTCCCGATGCAACAAAAAGATAGGACGAGATAACCTCAGCCAGAAAATAGAACGCGTTCATAGCAAACGTTACATTTGCATCAAAAAAAAACCGAGCCTCATAGGTGTGCACACTGGGATAAGGGCCAGTCGTTCTAGAAACAAAAACCATGGAAAGAACAGCATCAGGGCCGGTAGAAGAAAGATGAGGCGGCGCAACTACTATCGGGGAAAGTCGAAGCGGGCCTTTTTCAAGAAAACGGAAAACGAGGGGGGGAAAAAAAACCAGGGGACGGGAAAGAATATTACTCGAGCACACAAAGTAGGCAGAAGGTAAAAACCAATCCAAGACCAAAACTGCAACTCGCCTTTGTGCCAGGAATAGGGGAACACCGTAAGACAACGTCACTGAACCAGGAAAAAAGGTCAAACGTGGGATCGCGCAGCCAGAACGTAAGGAGAACGGCCCGACAACGCAGTCTGTTGGGAGGTTTAACGGGTTCGGGTTCGGGGAAAGGGGTGCAGAGGGAGAAAGCGTGATTTGGGCGAAGGGTGGCGGAACAAAGAGAACAACGTGATGGACGCAAAAACAATGCTAGACTCAAAGACAAGGGGGGGGGAAAAGAGGCACCTAACGGCCACCGGAAAGCACAAGACGATGCAAACACGGGGAAACATCTCCTACAAAACCGCAAACAGCAACCTCCCCGGGGTACGCAGCCCAGGGGTGGAAAGGTCCGCAAACGATCAAACACCTCCGTGGCGGTCCAGGTCTCCCAGTTCGGGACCGCATCGGGATAAAGGCCACTCAACCAATCACAGGGATGCGAAAGAACAACTATTATAACGATGGTCCAAGATCTCCCCAGAACCAGGAAAAAAAAGGGAAAGGTGACCAACAATGCACTCGGGTTTTCGAAAACAGAAACAAAAGGGAGTCGAAACAAAACCGGAAACAACGGGCGGGGGGGGGAGGGCCACCATTTTCTCACGAAAAAAACAGGCCGGGGGGAAGAAAGGAAGCCGGGACCGTGACGGGAGAAAAACAGAAAGAAATACCCCAGTGCGTGGCCAAAAAAAATCGAAGGGGCCGGAAATGTTGGGAGAAAAAAAGCAAAAAAAAAGAATGCACCCCGAAGAGCGGAAGTCTCACGGGCAAGCGGCGAAAAAAAGGCCAAACGTTTCGCCGCAACGGGGGGGTATGAGCAAGAGCGCCCAAAAGCTTACAAAGGAAGGGAGTTGCGCGCCCTATCTCAAAGAGGAGGGTGTCAACTGGAAAGGGACGGTAAATCGGAAAGGGGGAAGGAAGCGGGGGGAAACGAAGACCGCGGACTCCCTCGGAACGGGTCCACGTAAAGAGGGGGGGGGGGTAGGAGGGGGGGGCAAAAAAAAAAACAAACAGCCAATGGAGGACCACCGTGCTGGGGGGGACCGGCCTAAATTTTTTAAAACAGGCCTCAGCGAAGATTCTTGTGGCCCAGAGCGGCCTTGACATGACTGGCAGATAAAAAATAGTGAAGGGAACAGCAGGGCCCTTTCCAACCCCAACAGGGGAGCAATGAGGAATGGGCAGAGAATCTAACCACTGAAAAATGGGAGTACAGCAAGAGTCAGTGGACGGCTCATAAAGTCAAAAAGAAGCGCTTTGCCATGGAGAAAAAAGGCAAGCCGTCGGTGAGAAAAGCCGGTAGCAGGACGGGCTCCGAAGTGCCGTCGACGAGACAGAACTGTATCATCGCAAAAAAATGGACCAAGAAAAGCGAGGACGACACCCAATTTATAAAAGCGGGTGGGTTTTTCATAAAAAAGACCGATGACGATGGTGGGAAAAACGGCAGGGAAAGGACGAAAAAGGGGGGGCTGAGTCAGCAGCAAGAAGACTGGTACGGAAGACCTGCCTTCGGAAAAAACCTGAAATGAAGGAGGGGGGGAAACAAAACCTAGAAAAAACGGCTTCCAAAGATAGAAACTTTTTGCGCGGATTGACAAAAAAACGAGGGGGGAGAGAGAGGAAAAGCGGACGGAGGGATTTTAGGGGAAACGGAGAAGGGTTTTGGGGCAGGAACTTCCTAGGAGGCAAAGCGTAAGGCAATGAAAGGCGTTCGTGGCGAGGGGGATTAAATACGGGCCGCAAAAAAGGGAACTGGGGCCCATCTAAAACGAACAAAAAGGGGCAACTAGCGGACTGCTCGGCTGGAACCTTCTTTTTACTGGGAGGCATGCGCGGAAAGCAAGCAAAAAGGGGACTTAAGCCGGCAAAAAAAGGAGTTCTGGGGGGCGCGATAACAGCAATGGGGTCCTCAACCACAGGACACTGACTAGAAGGCGGAACCTGCCGGGGGTCCCAACAACAAAATGTTGGACGCGGGGCAGTATCCCCTCATCTTGGTCGAAGAAATCGTGCAAGGCATTTAAACGAAAGATTGGGGAAAAAGGGGGAGTCTGCCTGGCGGGCAGGGCAAGGCCTAATGCCTGCTGGGGGGGGGGGGACCGGGAGTCAAGCAATCAAGGGAATCCCGCCCAGAGGGCTGATTCAGACAGGTGAGCCACGAGGAGAAAGCAACGAGTGCAGTCAACGAAAAATCTAAAAAAAAAGGCAACAAGAAAGGGAGGAAGGGGCGGGGAAGGGGGAACGCTGGAGAAGGGGCAAACAGACCGACTGGGGGGGGAAAAAAAAACTGTAAACGACGAATTTGACTGGGGGGAAAAGAAAAACCTCTTCCAAAATTAAAGAAAAAAAAGTCTCCGGGAAATTCCAAAACGGCCACAGCGGGGGGGGGCCGGGGGAAGAAATCGCCACTTCTCTTGGGTAGGTGTCGAAATAGGCAAACACGATACGTGGAAGAAGAGCCGAGGGTATAACAAAAAAACTTTACCTTTCCTCAACGGAGAAAGTCGGAAAAAAGCCAGCGGGGAGGGCTTTCGCGAGAAAGCGTCGAAAACGGAAAAACATATGGGTCGAGAGATTCCACCCTGAGAAGAAAGTCCGCTTGGGAAACGACACCTGCAAAGCACGAGATCGGTCGCACGAAGAAAAATCTCAAAAGAAAAACAAAAAATAGTGTAGAAAAATAGGGAAGATAAGACGGACGCGAAAAGGGCATCGCGTTGGGACAGAGGGTGGAACTGTCCGCACTTCGTCCGATGACAATTAAAGCCTGAAGATGGACCCGAAAATGCGGGCCGCCAGGAACCCCACTTAAACATAAAAACGGAGAAAAGGAAATTCTACCGGGAGCCATGGTCCAGGACGGTGAAAGGGGGGGGGTGCTAAATGGTCAAAACCGACGGGCAAAAGTGACGACGCAAAAAAAAAAAAAGATGAAAGGTAGGCTGGTGCGCTTTGGTACGCAAGGAAAACTTAAGCAAAAAAAAACCTGACGCTTTGAAACACGGCACAGAGGGGAGGGGAGGGGCACCCGGCCGCCAAAGAGAGAAAAGGCGCTGGGGGGGAAAAAAAATAGAGGTCCCAAGCAACTAGCAAGGACGGGGGGAACCTGCAAGGAACAAAACTGGCCAACAACAGGAACGTCTAACAGGTGTAGACTGGGGAAATAAACAAGGGAAAAAATCATGGACACGTCGTAAGTGGGGCCGACATGGAGAAAAGACCACAGGCGGTCAGTCTTCTTGTCGGAAAGCCAAAAAAAAAGACCCATAAGACAGGGTCTTGTCACGAGCACCGCGCCGGCCGCCCTTGGAAATCGAACAACGAAGAAGCCAGGCCTTCGAAATTAAAAGTCAGAGCACGGAGGGGCGAAAAAGAACAGCCCACCAGTTTGGGGGGGACAGGCAAAAGGAGAAGGGGGAATCGTTGAACTGTGGAAACCCATGGGTGCAAAAAAGGCAGCGACAGCTTTCTTCGGGCCGACCCGGAAGCCCTGCAAAAGCTTTCAACCGTGGTGGGGCCCTCCAACGCGGACAAGGGAGATGGCACGAAAAAAAAAAGTTTTAACCATCAAAAGGAAATAATAAGGATTAGGAGACAGCAAATTAAATTTTCCACTCAAGGAAAGTGGGGGTACTGGGGAAAAAAATTCCCATGGTCGGTGGGGGGTTGCAAAGTCTGGGCAAAAGTGTAAAAATTATTCCCACGATGGCCACGGTCAAGAACAACGAGTGTGTCAGGGGCCTTAAGCATGCTACTGGGCAATAGGCAGTGAACAAGACAGGGAAAAAAAAAAAAAAGAAGAAAACGTTTCAAAAGAAGCCAGAATACTTGAAAATCACGAGGGAACCTAGGAAAGGGGGGGGGGGCTTAATTTAAAGGAAAAAAAAAAAAAGCGGGTTGCTGCAAAGGGCACAAAATGAAAAACGAGGTCATCTTGGACAAGGAAGGAAAAAAAAACAAACCCGCAGTCCACAATTCCAAAAGGAAAAACCACTCCGGTCGTCCCAAAAAAAAAACGTAACAGGGCCGGCCGGGACGGGCTGAATAGGGCAAAGGACGCAGGACAGCAAAGGGAAACCAGAAGAGTGCATCGGTGAAAAAAGAGTGAAAACGATTTGCCAGGTTGGGAAAGAGGACCCGTCCAAAGAAAGGCGACCCTGCCGAAGGGGAGCCGAACCAAACACACTGAAGCAAAACGAAAACGAGATACCGCAGATACTGAAAAAAATTCCGGGCAACAGACAGGAAGGAGTCCAAGAGAGCGAAGCCAGGGTCAGGTCATTGAAAAAACGATTGAGGAAACAACGGAGAGGGGCATGTAACAAAAAAGGGTTTTCAGTGGGGGGGGGGGGGGGGTGTGAGCTCGCCAGAAGGGAAAGTGCCAGTACTTTTTTGGGGGGGTGGGAGAGCCTGGACCTAACTATATCAGGAAAGGAGTATGTGGGGCGGTGCGATACTGGGGGCAAAAACAGGAGAAAGGGGAACTGGGGGGGGAAAAACTATCCTTCACAAAAACGGGAAGAAAAAGGGGGATGGGGTGCAGCAAACCGGGAAAAAAAACAATTTTGGCTGTCCGGCCCTACCAAAAAAAAAAAAAACAAAAAGGAAGACTCGTTTCACGATCGAAACGGACGTCATGCATGCAGATGAAAAAAAGGCCAGGAACCGACGAATTATCCGGAAGGAAGAGCAAAGGGAACGGGAAACAAAGGAAGCTTTCATATTATTTATGAACCAGGTTTGGTGGCGCTCGAAAAACAGGCCAATGGGGGGGTTGTTTTTTTTTAGCAAAGAGGCAGACGGGAAAAGAAAGGGAAAAGGATCGGTCCTCTTGGGGGCCGTGAGAAATCTGGCAAATGAAACATGTGACGGCAAATCAAGAGATGTACAACTGTGAAAAAAAGTTTGAAAACTTTTGGTAAGACCAAAAACCGGGAAACCACGGAACGGTGTACTGCCAGAACGATGTGGGACCACCCTCCTGAGAGAACTGATTTATGAAGGAATCCGGTGTGGGGGTGGGGGACGAGATTCGGGAGAGAAAGCCACGTTGAAAACGTAAAAACAAGATGGAGCAGGTTTGATGAAGGGACATTTCGGGATGAGAGCAGCATGGGAAGAAAGCGGGAAATACAAGAAAATTGGTCTCGGAGACGCAAAAAGCGATGTGGGAATGTCTTGGGGGGAAAATGTTTGGGGAAAAAACCTTGAGCCCTAACTTAAGCAGAACGCCACCCAAGGGGGAAAAGATCAAGGGGGGACGGCACAAGGGATTAACTCCTGAGAAGAAAGGAAAGAGGTGGGAGGTGGGAGGGTACAACTGGGGGGAGAGTTGGAAAAGGGGGAAAACTGTTCCCACACCAGGAGGGGGGGGGGGGGAGGGGCATGGGACGAACCAGAAAATCCAAATACCCCCTTTCGGTAAAGAAAAGCAAAAAGGCTGTTGTCGAAAAGAAAAAAAGTCCGGTTTCCGGAGGTTCGTGACAAAAAAGAGCCAAAACCTGAAAAAAAAAGAAGAGGGACTCAGAAAAAATTGCACACAGGGAAAAACAAAAATTAACTAGCAGAGAAAAAAGCGGAGTGGTACCAGTCAATTGTAGGAGAAAAAAAGAAGGACGGGAGGGAGGGGGGGCGGCTTTGCGCCATCAAAAAGGTGGGGAAAAAACATGTTGCCGGGAAGGACGTCAGGTGAAGGGGGGTGCACGAAGATGCAGTCAATTTTAAAAGGTGAAAAATGGGGGGCACGGGGGGGCTTGGGGTGGGCGGTTGGTAATTGGGCCGTAGCCTGTGCTCGTCCAAGACGGGGAATCACGCTAGTCCTTCAAATGGTCGTCGCAAAGGCGGTGCAACAAGGAAAAAAAAAGGAATGTGCCAGAAGATTGCTTACGCGGGGGGGGGAGCAGCCCGGAAGAGGGGAGCAAAAACGCAGCAAACAAGCGGGGTGAGGGGCGCTATTGGATCGTACGCAAATTATCAACCAGAAAAACGTAAAGTGCGCGCCAACGTGCAAAAACAAAAAAAATGGAAAATGGGAAAAGGAAAAGCCGGGGGATCCTAAGGGGGCTCCGGAGGTCGGAGAGGGAACACTGGACTCCGTGCGATCTATAGAAAAAAAAAAAAAGGAAGGAGGGAAGGAGGAAGAGCCCCAAGAAAGGGGGGTCAGGCTCAAGAAGAAAAGAAGAATGAAGACCCGCACGTAGTCCAGGCTCCGGGACGTTACATAGAAAAAGTGCACCAGGGGAGAATAAAACGAAAGACAGCCGCACCGACAAGGAAAAAAAGACCAAAGGCGAACTGTGGGGTGTAGGAAGGTAAGTCGGGCCAAACAGGTAGCGGACCAATCTGGGAGGGGAATCAGAGGAGAGAGGCGGACGCACGCGGTTACTCAATACGCGGGGTTCAGGAAGAGTTCCGGTTCAATCACCGGGCCGCAGGAAACAAGGGGTTGGAGTCATATGGGGAAGAGGGGCCAAGAGGTCTCCAAAAAAAAAACAAAAACACAAAAAAAGGGAAAAATCGAAAATTTTGGAAGGAAGAAAGGGGGGGGACCACCTTCACACGTTCCCGGAAAACCGGAAACAGGTTTCACGGGGGTAAATCGGCTGCAGAAAAAAGGAGAAAAAGAAAGAAGACGGCCGACCGAAACGGGGGGAGGGGCGAGGCCCAGCGTGTTTGAAAGGGGGACCTGGTTGCAAGGAGGCGAAAAAAGTGGGGGAAGTGTGAAACAACGAAAAGAACGAGGTCAAGGACCCATAAAGAAAAAAATGACAAAACACGCCCAAAAACCGAGGTATCTCTGCACCCCCCCCAAAAAGGCCAACGGGGAGTCATGCAAGACAAAAGGTGACAAGGTACAAGAAAGCCTCAAAAAACCCGGAAAAAAAACAGAGGGGGAAGAAAGGTAAATAGCCGGTGGTGCCCTGGTGACAAAGAAGAAGATGAAAGAAACGGGGGGCGTTAAGAAAAGAAAATGGTCAGGGGGGACGACATCGCACGTTAAGAAAGAAAAACAGGAAAAGAGTCCAAGCTGTCCAACGCGTCAAGGCGTCCAAACGAAAAATTGAATCTCTTACATCCCCGGAAAGCCCCAAGAAATGAAAAACCAAAGTCAAGACAAGGGGGGGAGGAGATCCGGGGGGGGAAAAAAACCAAGAAAAGGTGACCGAACCACTCACAGCAGTGAGTTAGGCCCGCCGGTCAAAGGCTCCCCCCTGCAGGGGGAAACACAAAAGGTCGACAGAAAAAAGCCATGAGTCCTCGAGAAAAAGGGGGGAGAAGGGGTAGGTCAAAAAAGCCCCCAATAAAAAAAGCTCTGACAGGGCCGCGTGGGCGAGACCAAACGTTCCGGAGGGGGGGGGAAAAAAAAATAAAAAGACAGAGCGTTCCACTGAGTCAGTCATTGGGGAGAGACGGACAAACATCGAAAGTCCATGAAACGGCTTGAGCGGGATGTGGAAGGGGGCCTCAGGGGGTTCGGACTCGGAAAAAAGGACTCATATCAGACGGGAAAAAGGGTTCAAGACGGGGGGCCAAGGGGGGCGAAAGGGGACAATCCAGCCACTGGGAGGGGACCCCAGGGTGCGGGGGCCGGCTAGGGGGGTTCGCCAAGCCGAGAGGAGAGGGGGGGGCACAACGGACGGGGAAAAAAAAAGGAAGGCACCGAAGATTAATAGTGGCAAACCGAGAAGCAAACACCACCACAAGGCGCACAAATCAGAGGGCGATATAGAAAAAACATGAAACCTTTTCTCAGCCAAGAGCTTGGGGGAAAAGGCTGATCAATCGGTCAAACAAAGGCGCGGTGCGGAAGCGGAAATGATCCGCCGTCCGGTCCGAAGGAAGGCGGAAACTCCGTCTCTGCCCGCGAGTGGGGGGGAGAAAGCGACGGAGGGCTGGCCCGAAAGCAGGAGGAAGGAGTTGAAGACCCATGATGCAAATCACGTTTTGGAATAAGAAAGCCGTAGCGTGACGCGGATGGGAAAAAGAAGCAAAAAAAACCCACCCCCCCCACCCAAAAAGAAGGAAAAAAAAAATGGAAAAAACCGCCTGGGGACCGCCGTCTTGGGAACCTGGAGTGACCCTTAAGTCTGGGGGGGGGGCACGGGGGTTTAAAAGAAAGCGCAGGACCTATGCAATTTCAAAAGCTTTTGGGTGGAAAAAGGATTGGACAAGAGGGAAAAGAGGGGTTTCGCGAATCAGGAAAAATGGGGGAGAGGACTGGAACTGGTTTTTTGTCGGGTTGGGTAAGAAGAAGCCAGGTATCACAAGGCAGAGAGAAGGGGGAGGGGGAGGGGAGGAAACATGACGAAGGAAACAGGGGCGACGACAAGAAAACGCGTTCAAAGTGTCACGGGCTGCAATACTCTCAGGTAACTTTTGCCAGGGGGATTTAAATACGGTGGAACTTGAACGGGAAAAAAAAAAAAAAAAAGTCACTGAAGCCTAGTAGGAGTGTGAAACCGTCGAAAAACACAGCAGTTCCGACAAACCGTTCCAACTTTTGGGTTAAAAAAAAAGGAAAGAATAAGCCGGAAAGGCCCGTCAAAAAAAATGGTTTGGGAGTGAGGGTTCGGAGAAAACCGCAGCTGACTACAAAGGGAGAATTCCTGTAAGAGGGGGACAGAAGAATGTGGGAAGTGGGCGGGGGAAAAAAGCAGGGAACCCCGGCAAAAAAGAAAAAAAGAACAAAGGCCTACTCTGCAATCCACAAAAAGACCCAAGCGGGAGGTTGTCGAGCCTTTGACGCAAAAAGCAGGACGAGGTCAATGGGGTCGGCCAAATGCTCTAAAAAAAATTCCTTTCCAAGGGACTCTTTCGGCCTTGGTAGGACCTTGGGGGACCCCCAGTTGGAAAAAAGGAGAAAGAAGGAGAAAAGGGGAAAAACTCGAGGGAGGGGTGAAAGAACCGGAGCACCTTTCCTAGTCTCGGTGGGCATGGGCCAGCCTAGGGACCCGGGGAAAGCAAGAGGAAGGGCAAACATACGGGGGCGCTTAAAAAGCGGTCGAAACCACCCCGACAAAGAAAAGTGAAAGGAGGGAGAAAAAACAAAGAGGGAAAAAAAAGGTGCATAACGGGGGGGGGGGACAGGTTCTCCAACAGGAAGAAAGGGAGAAAAAAGAGGGGAAAGAGAAGAGTCGCTGCTGACGCAAAAAAATCAGACGAAAAAAAAACTGAGGGGGGGGAATCGGGATTTCACCAAAGGAACTTGAATTGTAAAAAACGAAAACCGGGGGAAAGGAGAAAACTCGGGAGGGCAGGGCAAAA
>Ga0179593_1503476_pt1 | contig 12990 bp, 15 predicted proteins | sample CZODoug2_1_08_16_FD_185931 | JGI IMG/M metagenome (GOLD analysis project Ga0179593, IMG submission 185931) | Vadose zone soil fungal communities from Angelo Coast Range Reserve, California, USA - CZODoug2_1_08_16fungal (PacBio error correction) | ecosystem: Environmental > Terrestrial > Soil >...
GTACCCGAGGCAAAAACCCAAACTACGGAGGACTAGAGGTGACCCAGATGATCAAAGGAGGGGGAGCCAAGTCAAAAGGGACAGAAGGAAGAGGAAGGTCCCGCCTGGCGGACAGGCGCGGAACCAAGAGGGGAGAGAAGAGAGTGAGGTTAAGCGAACTGCAGCCCGGAGTTAAGAGGTGGGCGGAGTGTGCTTGCCGACTGCTTATCCTGAAATCAGAAGACAGACCTATCACCAAATTCGGAAGCGGGGGGTACAGGTGAGGGCAGAGGGGGACCGCAAGTCCGGAAATATGGGAAAATCGCGAAAGCAACGGGGCAAGGTGACATATTGTTTACAAATCACTAAGGGCAAAATGAGGGCGAGGAGTGAACTCAAAGGCAAGAAGGGGGCCTTATACAAATGTGACTGGGGACGAGGAAGAAGAGCAAACTGGACTCTCAGGTCGGGGGAAGAAAAAAAAAAACGCGGGGCCGGTGACGATACATCAAGGGAAAGGTGGGGGGAAAAGGGAGAGTACAATGTCAAAAGAACCCAGGAGGGAAGAAAAAAAGGGAACATGAGGGCCGTTACTGAGACGGATAGGAAAAGGGGCATGTAACAAAAAAAGCAGGAGCAAAAGATTCAACGGGATCATCCATAAAAGGAACTGGACAAAAAAAAGGAGGGTTACCAAAAAAGAAGAGGGGATTGGGAGGAAAGGGGGATGGTCTGCGACCAAGGGAGCGACTCGAGATCAAGCGGGCGGTCAGGGCAGGGGGAGGGAAAATCCACTTGGGAACTAGCGTTGGAAAAGAAAAAGTAGTGAAGGAGATATCTACCTCCCTGTCTAGGGAGACGACAGAGGTAGAGTGGGACCGCTTCGAAAGGGAGGAGGTACCGGTAGAAAGAGCCGAAAGGGGGAGACCATCCGGGGTCCGTCGGAAAGAAAACCGAGAGCGCGGGGGAGGTACATAACTAAAAAACTACATGGGGGGCTTATCAAGCCTAAATGACGGTGGGGTCACAGCTTAAAAAGACTCAGGGGATAAAAAAGAGGGGAGAAAAAGAGAGGAGAGAGGAGGGTCCGGCTTTATTCAAAAATTTAAGGGCGAAAAAAGGAGGAGAGGTCACACCAATTATAAAGTGATGAGCCTTCAAAGAAGGGGCTTCTAGAAGAGGGGTGGAGAACGGGGACGAGTTAAAAGGAAAAGAAACACGATAATGACCTGTAATCCCAAGCACGGGACGGGAACAAAAAAAGCACCTGAAATTTAAAGGAAAACGAAACAGCCAACTGTCGCAGGCCACGGGGTAAACTGAGGATGTATCGTAGAGAATCGACAGGAAAGAGGAGGAGGCAACGGCAAACCAAATCTCCGAAAGACCACAGATAAAAAAGAGGGGGGGGAAGACAAGAAGAGGAAATAGGGATTGATCTGTTGTGAAGCGCCTAGGGGGCTAGTCAAGCCTGCACCGCCAAGGGACAGAGGCTCGGGGGAGAGGGGGAGAGGACCTAGGCAGAGTCGAAAAAACAAGGAAAACGAGTGCTCAGAATCAGGGAAGAGTTTGTGTCGGAAGACGGTGGGCGTTGAAAAAAAAAAAAGAATGTGTAAGAAGAGGGGAGAGAACGGGGGAAATCGTCTCGGAGGAAAGGGGAGGAGAAAAAAAAAGGGGAAAAGGATAGGGAAGGGAAAAGAAAAAAAGGAAAAGATGAGGCGAAACCCGAAAGAAATCAAAAGGTAATCTCAAAAAGGGGGAGTCGGCGAGCAAGAAACCAAACGGATATCCATTGTCTCGTCGGAGAAGAGGAGTCGGGGAACAGGGGAACAGAACAGAGAAAGAAACACTGGGCACTGCTTGAGAGAAGGCCGAAAGAAAGGAAGCACGCAAAGCTTAAATAACCCGAAACAAATAAAAATATAATGTGGAAAAGAAAGGATGGGAAATCAAGGGAAACTGGTAACGCGGGGCAATTGTCGGGGCGTAAGACGACAGCAAAGAAGCGTTCACCAGGTGAAAGAGACGGCAAGACACCTTCATCCAGGGGGATAGACAGGGTAGCAGAAGCAAACGTAGGAAAAGGAAAAGGGGAAAAGCACTTTTCATCGAAGGCGCACAAAAAACGAAATGAATACCAAAAAGTACTCACCCAAAAAGGGTGAAAGGCATGTAAAGAGGAACAAAAGAAAACGAAAAAAGAACAGGCTCGAACAGATCTATGTGTGTGACATAACTCCGGGGAAAACCAAAAGGTAAAGGATCGTGCAACGAAACAGGCGCAAAAGAACAGGGGCAACGAGGAAAGGGTACGGCACGTGGAGTCACCCAAAGGGGAGACGGGGAGGTATCAGGCAGGCAACGGTGAAACACAAGATCGGGGGATGCACGACGATCTTCAATAGAGGCGCCCCAAACAGCAAAAAGAAAAAAGCAAAGTGAAAATGGCACTACGAAAAGAGGGGCCTAGCCGTCGTTGCGAACTTTCCGAAAGAAAGAGCACCAACCGGGGGGGGATGGGAAAAGGAATGCGAGTGCGACGACACACGAAGGACAATCTGGAAAAGAAGAAAAAGATCAGAAGAGTGACAAAATGGGAAAGAGAAAAAGTGAAAGGTGAATCAGAGGAACCACATCGCTCAAAGAGATAGAAAAACAGTGGTGGGTCTAAAAGTCGGTCTCATCTCAAAACAAAGAGGAACACCAAAAAGATGGGACGAAGGAACTGCGACACAGAAAAAAGGCGTACAGGGCAAAAGAAAAAACGGGGAGAAAAGAGAATGCGCAAGGCCGAACAAAACAGGAAGTATGCGATCTTATAGGAGGGCGGGGGGAAGTAAAAAGGAAAGGGACGAGAAAAGGTCAAAAACGAAAACATCGGCCAGAGAAGAGGTCTCACTACCGCTTAGCATCCTAAAAAAAGAAAAAACGACACGGACCGAATTCAAAATGTTCAGCAACGCCGAAAGACCGGAGTAATTCACAAGAACAGAAAAGAAAACGTAGGAGCAAGAAGGAAGAAGAAAAATCTCGCTGCAGCGAACTGCCTACAAAAAAACAAAGGGAAAGGCAAGTAGGGGAACATTCAGACGGGAGTCATGCAGGAAGAGAGAGGAAAAGAGTAGAGAGAAAGACGAATGAAAGCAGTTGCCTCTGTCCTCAGGGTCTGGGGGGTGCGGCGGACTGGACTCTTCGGACCGACGGCTTTGGGTGTCAGAGAGCCAAAAGGGGTAGGGAGAGGGGTCTAGGGAAAAACAACGTGCAGGGGCGTGCTTACCTGGGAAACCTTGACGAAGGAGGGATGGAAAAGAGCTGTGTTCAAGCCTACCTTTCTTCTCCTCAGCCACACAGAGCATGAGGGGGCAAACAAGAAAGCGAAAGAAGCCTAAAGGAGAGGTAACCTCGTAAGAAGGGAACTCCGGAGAGAGGAAAGACATAGGACCGGCAGACAAAGATCGTTAATGAGGGGGAAGGAAAAACGAAGCAAATCTTTTCCTGCAAAAAAAGGGTATCGGGGTAATCAACGTGCACGCGGACCAATCGATCAAAAGGGGGGGAAGAGATTGGGGTTAGGTCTTTCCAGAAGCGGGGGGGAAAAAAGGTGAACAGCCACATGAATCTTGTTTTATTTTTCAAATAAAACAAAAAAGAGAAGGAACTGATTCGCGAAACACGAAGGAAATGGGGCACAGGGAGGATCGAAAACCGTTTTTGAGGAAAGGGGAAATGTAGCGGGTGTCAATGGTCCGCGACATTGCGCCACGCAGCCTGGAGCTAAGCCAGAGAAAACAAGGAAGAATAAGGAGACATGGGGGGTGGCTTCTCAGGGGATGAAGTCGCAGAGAGTGGATTCGTCGTTCAAAAGGTCCGCTCGGACGCACGCGGTCAAAAAAGGCTGACCCCGTCGGAGAAACAAACGGAAAAAACCAGCCAGAAACAGGAGTCATAAAGAAAGGCGCTTCCGATGTGGGAGGCGGCGGCGCCTGGCGAAAGAAATAAGATTGGCGTCAGAGGGATTACAGGAGAAGGCTGTCAAACTGTCCGTGAGCACGAGAAAGTCGGGCAGCGTCTGAGTGTCGCAAACTCTCCCTTAACAACGAGAAAAAAGGGATGGTAATGCCTTCTCGAAGTCGCATGCTACCCTTGAAAAACTTGGCTGGAGGGGTAGTCCAGTAGGCCGGGTGTCCGCGACAAAGAACCGCGGGACGAGGGGGAAAAAGCGGGACGAAAAAGCATCTACCATCAACAAACACAATCGCGTAGAAGGGGGAGGTCGGGACCCCGGCAAAGCTTCGAGTGAAGGGACGTCGGACCGAAAAAGAAATAACAAGGGTGCGCGCGAAAGGGAGGTCTCGGTGTCCGGCAAGAAGGTAAACGAAGGGAGTTGGCTTAGGCGGAAACATTAACCAAGGGGGTGACAGGAAGGGTAAGGGCACGAGAGAATCAAAGAGGAAGAGGACGCAAAAAAGGAGAAAGTCGGCGGGGAAAAGGGGGAACCAAAGGAAAAAATGAAAACCCGCTGAAAAACACGTGATATCAGCCCCAAAAAAGGAAACAGCTCTCGAGCCAGCGGTCGGAGAAAGTTGAGAAGGACTGCAACTGTGAAGAATGGGGATCCCGAAAAGGGGAAGAGCTCACTGACAAGGGGGGAACCTTCTTCTAGAAGAGAGCACCAAGAGAAAGAGGTCGCGATGTTAATATCGGTCTTCTTAGGAAGTGGCGTAGCCCAGGGACGATTCCTAGAGTCAACAAAAGGGAGAAATACAGAAGGGGCGCAGGAAAGAGTTTTAAAGCTGGGACGACATCCACGCCCGGAAAGCGGCAGACGACGAGAATGTCCCTGACTTGTCCTGTCGTATCCCCCCTTACAAAGCCTCCGTCCACCCCGGGAAAGCGAAAGACACAGAAAAGATCAGGAAATTAACCCAAGACGGGGGAATTCCTTATTGTGAACGATTTTACTCACGAAGGACCCATCCCAAGGGGTATGGGGTACCGGGCGCGCAAAGGTTACTTCGCAATTTCATCTATGTTACAGATGCACCAAGGGGGAGAGGGAACGGGCAGAAAACAGTAAACACAAGGCCAAGAGGTAGAAAGTCCAGAAGGGGCGAGAAACCGAGAGAATCCGTGCTTCTTAAACAAAACGGGGCGTCGGGGAGGGGGACGCACGGACGGGAAGTAAGGCCTCGAGTTACCTCGTCGTCACATGTGGAAAAGACACGGCTAAATGAATTTGGGAAACGTTCTAGTGGCAAGCAGGAGCAAAGCAAGATCGACGCAAAGAGAGGAGAGAAAAGGAGGGAACGACGAAGGGGCATCGAAAAATCCGATCTAGGGGAGGGCGCGGCGGGTGCATACCTTGAAACTCGGGTAGGAATGCACGAACGGCCCTTGGGAGAACGACATAAAGGGCCGGCAATCAAGGAAAGACAAAAAGAGGGAAGGGAAAAAAGAACTGGTCCATTCTGTCTACAACCGCGGCCAACCCGGCCGGAAGAAGTGGCGTCCCGGTCGGTTAACGACCTTAAAAGGCAAATGCTCGGCGGCGGCCGGGAACGAACGTGAAAGGAGGCCAGAGACCTGGGGAGAGCTCAACAGCCAAAGGAGAAACTTCTCGTGGCGTGGTCACAACCCGAACGGCCTGGCAAAGGAGGGTTAGAAAGGGTGTACAACGGGCGAAAAAATCTTTCGCATCATCTCCGGAAACCGCGGGAAACCGCGAAAGAAACAAGAGAAGGAAAAGGGCGCTGATCGAGAGCGACTAAGAAGCAACAATCGTCAAAGACCAGCTTGAGGTCAAAGGGGTCTCTAGAAAAAACAACCTGCCGGGCAAAAAAGATGGTGGAGCCGCCCAAGGAAAAGGGGAGAACCCCAGTACATAACTTCAGCACTCGCCCGGCCTAACGAAATGCGGGACAAAATCACCTGACTCTCACCAAAAACTTAAGGGGGGCGCCAAAAACAAGATATACAGAAGAAAGACAACAAAAAAAGGAGAGGGGGGGGCCGGAGGGATGATCTTTTCCATCGAGGCTGAAAAAAGCTGGTAGGAAACAAATACGGGGGAAGGGACCGCGGGGAGAGTCGGGTTGAGGCCTGTCGATGCCCGAAGACGGTAATGAAAACGAAATCGTCGCGGAAAAGAAATGACCGGAGGCAGGCCAACGGGAACTGCAGCCAAAGGGAGGACGCGGGGACTAGTGCTTTACAAAACAAGCGTATCAGGAGAATGAAACTGGAGGCCGAACGGATTCTGTGTCTGTACTGAGAGGGTGAACTCGCTGTAAACAGGGAAACGGGCGAACAAAAAAAGAAGAATTTAGGGGGTAAAACAAAGCGATCATGCCGAAGGGGGCGATTTCCTAGCTCGCTGTCGAGCCGAAGAAAGGCACATGATAGCAAGGTGTCTGTCGGAGAGGACCGCAATCGTGGAAGCATATAAAAGGGAGGTGGTGGGACCAACCCAAAAAGAAAAAAAAACCGAACAGAGGTCAAGGAGAAACGACGTACTAAAAAGGGTTTAACCGCGGGGCCGGAGGTCCGGTTGGAGACAAAACCCAGATTGGGAACGCCCAAAGGTGACCAGGGAGGAACATTCACTGATATTAACGGGAAATATTCAAGGAGACAGAGGGACAAGCATCCGATGCCGCAAGTGGACGGAAGCAGGGCTCCAAAAGATCAGAGCCGGTCGGGGAGACAAAAAACAGGCACCAGGGAAAGAAGACACGAATAAGCAAGGGCGATCAGTTTGGAGAAAAAAGTTTTCACTCCTGAACACACAAGTGAAGGTCAACATACAGTACTCGTCCGGAGGCCCCGGCAGGAAGGGAGATCTATGGCCAAAACAGCAGAGCACGGGTGGTCAGGAAAGAAAAGATGGGGGAAACTCGGAGGCAGACCCGCTTATCGCTTGGGAAAGTGAAAAAAGAAACCGAAGGGCGAATGAAGGCAAAAAAGAAAAGGGCACGACGTCAGAGGGGGGTGAGACTCGGAGAGAGGGGGAGAGGACGGAGGAACTGGTGTAACGAAGAACTTGCCGACACAAGACCTATCGTGAGAGAGCTTGTGAAGGACTGGTGATAAAAAAAAAAAGAGAAAAGGAAAACCGGAAGTAGAGAGACAAAAGGCCGCGAAAGGGGGGGTCCGAAGCGGTAACAAAGCGGGTACGGCGGCTTTTTCAAGGTGGTGGACCTGATCAAAAAGAACATAAGACATGGTGGCTAACAGCGCTTCGCACGCACGGCCAGGCGGGGGGGGGGGAAGGTCAAACCCCAGAAGGAACCTGAAACCGGCAAAGAGTGGGAAAAAATCTCTTTACTACTAGTCGCTCAGCACCTAAAGCAGAGCGACGTCACTCTAATAAAAACCAGGCGCCGAAGAGGGAGAAGGGGGATGTAGGGGAAAGAGGAAAAGGTTACAAGGAAAATCCGTCTAGGAAAAGAACAAAAGGGGCCGGTCTTACGGGAAAAGGGAGATGGAGTGGAGAAGAACGGGTGGTATCCAACGGTCCTATTTTGCCGGAAGTGCTCAGAAAAGGGGACGATTTAGGTGGGGAAAAAAGGAGTGTGAGCTTGGGGGGGGGCGGGAAAAGAAACACGGGCGGGAAACAAAAAGGCAATCACTCTTATCTCCCTCGCGAGAAAAAAACACTCCAACGTAGTCATGGTAGGGAGGAGGAAGCACATCGGAGGTCTTTTAAAGAAAACGGAATCAGCTTCTGGGCAGTGGACATGCTGGCGACGGCCGAAAACCGAAAAAGAGAGGGAAACCCGAAACTTTTTGGGGGAGGGTCAGGGACAGGGCGGTCACTCGTGCCAGGGGACCATGGTCGGGGGGAGTCAGGACGTGCTCGAGACGTTCCGAGAGCACAGATGAATCCACTGCAAAATGTCTTTCACCAGGTGCCGGAGAAAAAGCTTCAAAGGAACAAAGGAGGGGGGGGGCCCGGCCAGTTGAGCAAAACGTCGGCACGAAGAAAGACAGATGACCAGCACCTTCTGGCAAGACTGGGCGAAAGAGAAGGAAGCGTGAAGCCAATAGTAATCACGCCGCCAGCCAGAAGGAGGGTGGGAGTCAAAGGGAAAAGGGCGAAGAGAAAAAGAAGGGAACAAGGTGTCTGAAAAAAACCCAAAGCCGAAGAAGAAAAGGGCGTGAACGGAACCAAAGGGGTTTTGAAAAGCGCCGAAGTCGACGGACGGAGAGGGGAAGACTTTGCAAAGAACTGACGCCGAAACGAGGACAGAAAAACCGAAAGGAAACGTAAAGGGGTATATATATCTGCAAAAGAAAAAGGAAACGAATCACCAAAGCCCAGAGATTTTCTTGGTCACTCATTAAAGGCACAAAAAGAGAGCGCGGAGGATAAAAAACAAGAAAGGAAAAAGAAGGGGGATCGAAGGCGAAATGGAGAGGACGGAGATCTCAAAACAAGAAAAACAACCACAGAACAGGGGCGATCACAACGCTTCGTCTATCACAAGACCTGGGAGGGGAAGTGGGGGAAGGAGAAGGGGACGGAATACAGAGCAAGAAAGGGGTGCGGAAAGGAGGGACGAAGTCACATTCCTTGGGCGTCTTGGGGATAGAAAAAAAGACACCACAGCAAGCTCAGCCACGCTCAAAAAGCCTGTTCTGCTTTCAGGCGGCTCACATAGGGGGAAAAGAAGGAACGGATTACACCAGCCAAAGAAGTACGGGTGGAGAAAAAAACGACGTCGCACGGAAAGAATCGAAAAAAAGGGGTCGAACTGAACTGCCGAACAGCAGGACATTTCAAATAAGCGTGACGTCGAATGTCTTTCCCACGAAAAAAAAGAACAAAAAAAAAGAACTCGGCAAAATCGGAATTGGCGGCACGACCGACAACAAAGCCACACGACGGACTAAAAGTCCCTTTTCCTCCGAGCGAGTGTCCAAGGGACGCTCAAAACGAAGATAAGGCCTTCACTGCTAAAGATAGAAAGTAGGCGTAACTACCGCAAAAACAGAACCAAGGTGAGGAGGGGAATCTCAGAAGAAAAACACCAACGGTATTAGATGAAAAGAGATAGGAAAGGGAAAATGGGAAACTACCTGGGGTCGGCATCTTCACGCACTGCTACGAGTAGGCCGCCAGGAAGTGGTTTTAGCGAAAGAGGAAAACTGGGGGGTAAGAAACTAAAGAGGAACCGGACCAAGTGCCCTTTCTTAGGTCTGGCACGAGGGGGAGAGAGAACGCAGGGGTTCCAAGCCCCATGTTGTGCCGGGATTGCTGCCGATGCAATTGGGTTGACCAGAGCCCCGAAGGAAAGAACAAATCGAGTGCAGAAACGACAGGCCGGGAGGGGTGCTGCACGTCGTAAGCGTCCGACGAGCAGGAAGTTGGGGTCGCCAAAAACTTTAGAGGGCGCACCATCGTCAAACGGCCAGGGAGGGGTCAGAGGTTAGAGGGAGATGAGAGTAGGAGAAAACAGAAACGGGATTAACGGACGACTCGGGGTGTCGGAAGAGGCTGTGATGGTGGAAAATCAATGAAAAGGGAAAACATGGAGCAACGCTGGGAAAAGGGGGGGGCTTAGCCGCACAGGGGGCGTGTTGGAGAGTGCACTTGGGGGGGTGTCAAAGATGACGCGACAGCGGAAAAACAGAGTCTGCCGATTAACTAAAATAGCCGATGAGCAGGCGGGGGGGGGGCAGAAAGGGCAGAGAGACGGGGGGGAATGCGGGAAGGAGCTCTCCTTAAGGGACGTTCTCGTGTGGGGCCGCCGAAGAGGAGGCGCTACTTTTGTCAAAGCAAGGAAAGGCAGTCGCGCGACAACCAAAATCGGGAAGGAAGCAGGCAAAAGTACTCGCCGATGGGGGAAAGAAGGGATCCAGAGGGGATGATGGTCTCCGGCGAAACCACAAGACAGGGGGGGGGAAGGTGAATTAAATCACGGCAGGACGCTATCCCGGGAAGAACCGAAGTGGAAGGTCAAGCTTGAGTCGGAAAACAAAAGACAAGCAAAGAAAAAAAACTGGGGAATGGTCTGCAGTAGAAGAGGCTTCCTGTACGAACAAATTGTTGGCAGAGAAGAAGAAGGCAAAAAAGTGCTGCAGGGGTTCGTAGGGGGGGCCGCGAAAAGAAGAGAAATGCAAAGCAAGAAGAAGAGGAAGGGGAGAAAGGAGGTGACGAAAAAAAAGGGCCGAAAAAGCCAACACATACTCGTATTAGCGTTGATGGACACAAAAACAGCGTACCGTGACGCGAGAAATCTCCATCAGTGACGGGCCCAGCTAGAGAAAGGGGAACGCGGGGGGTCTCTAACGACGTTGGACAACGGCTCGGAAGAAACATTCAAGGGGAAATTTGGAAGAAATGAGTTCTTATGGATTGAATCACGAGGAGGTCAGGAGGGTGTGGGACCCGAAGAGAGCTCAAAAAACGGTACCCCCGAACGACCCAACAAAACAAAAACGGCACAAAGCTGGCGTTCCTGTTCGACCACCATCAAACTAATAGAGAGCCGTCCGCCCTTCCAGCAAGGGAAGCAGAACTCTAGAACCGAAAAGGGGGGGAACAACCGCGGCAAAGAGAGGATGCGGGCTGGTTGGAAAACATAGCGGATCGGAGGGGGAGACATTGAAACGCAAAAAATCGTACCTACAAACGAAACATAGAACTACCCTCAATACGTCTCATAATGGGGAAAAAGGCCGAAAAAGAAAAGCAAGCAGAGAAGGGGCGGCAATTCTATGCCTAGTACCGGTCCGTAGGGAACAAGACAACGGAGCCAAGAAAGAAGAAAAGCGCCGAAAGAACGAGAGGACCGGGAAGAAAAAAGCAGTCCGCAATTGGTCCCGCATTTTTCTCAACACGGACCCGAGAGCTTTGCGCTCGAGGGAAAAAACACTTGTCGGCTTGGTCAGAGAGGGGAGGGGACCAGGCAGGGTCAGAGTGCGAACCCCTCGGGCAAAGGGCATACCTCCCCCGGCGCCTGGGGTCGGGCACCACATAGAGAACAGCAGGATGAGTTCACAACATTGTGAGTGCGGCAAAACGCAAGGGGAAACAAGGCAGCAGAGACGCCAAGACAGTTGAGGGGGGAGGGAAAGAAAACGATATTTTACCTGGGGAAAAGTTCTATTTTCACTTGCTCGCAGCACTGGGCTGAAAAGTAAAGATGGCAGAGAATAAAGTTCGCCAACCCAGGCTCCTAATCCGATGAAGGTGTAGGAGGCCGGAACGCTGGGCATCAGAAGGAAACTAACCTGGAGGGGGAAAAAACTAAACGCGTGACGAAAGGGAAAAGAATAAAGAATTCCTCAGGTGACCAGTTCAAAAGATGGGAAAAAAGGAAACAACCCTTCGGCGTTGTACTGAGAAAACCCCAAAAAACCAGAGAACACAGGAAGAGAGGGGAAAAAAAAAATACAAAAAAAAAAAACAGAGCGGGGGCGAGTACACTCGACACGGATGGAAAAGTGACGACGACACGACGAGGAAGAAAACCCGATCACTAGAGCGGTCACCCGACCGGCTGGCCGTCGTTGAGGGGAGAGAGGGGACACACGGAAGACCAGAAAGGACGCAATAGCAAGGAAAAGAAAAGCGCGCAAAAAGGGGAATCAACTGGTCTATAAGTCGGCTACTCCTCGGGCAAGCAACGAGCAACTCGTCACGCGAGAAAACAGTTCTACCATGGTTAACAAACCACCTTGTAAACACTATTGTGTCCGAACTGACGCAGGAAAACAGGGAGGGAAAAAGCCTAGCCTAAAGAAACCGGGCACCTGGACAGGCAGGGGTGAAAGTCACCAACTCCTTATTGGGGCTTGAAGGTCAGCCTCTTTTACATCTCATCCTAAGCAAAAAAAGAAAAGGGGAAAGGGGAGGGTAAAAGAGATAAGGGGTGAGGAAAAAACCAGCTTCGTCAGAGGGGGCGTCGGTGAACGGAAGGGGGGGAAAAAAAACAAGGAGGGGGTTCTATAGGGCAAAGAAGGACAGAAGAAGGGACAGAAAAAAAAAAACGAATCGTGGAAGGGGTCATGGGGGTGAACCACTGCGGGAAAGGGGGAAACAAAGCTTGACAGGTGGACGATGTTGTCAGACCCCTCCACGGCGTGCAGACGTCTCGAGAAGCGCCCAGACAGAGACCGGACGGGAGGAAAGGGGAACAGCGTGTCGGAGAGAGGCGGAAAGGAAGCCCAGGTGTAACACCTCGCTAACCAGCAATAGCAGGAATGACCCCACGACAACGAATTTGGGCCTGGGGTCTGCGAATGGGAGAGCTCAAAAAAGCGGATCAAGTCGAAGCAACGAAAAGAAGCGGGCAAAGTGGGGAGGGATTTACCGAAGAAGGAAGGAATGGGTGGAAAAACAAAGGAACAGAGGTGTGAGAACTAGGCTTGAAAGGCACGGGGGGGGAAGCGGCACCGTTAAAAGGGAGTTTCAAGTAGTCACAGCAGATTGGGGAAGACTCGGTGAACAAAGAACGGGGCATCTTCGCTTGGGAATAGGAAGTCCAATGAAAGAACCGGACAAAATAGGGAAAAGAGAACAAGGACTTCATAAAAAGCCAAAAGACGCTTCTGGCGAGCGGAGGTGAAAGGGGGGAGACGAAATTCAGAGATCGAAGGAATCGATCAAAAAAAGATTCACCCTTAGGGAAGGGAAACACAAGAAGAAAAGAAAGAAAAAAAGAACTGTTCACTACGGAGGGAAGATCTGTCCACGCGGGGCACGCTGAAAGGATAACAAGAAGGCGTGAGTGCAACCAGGGAGCCGACCGAAAGGGGGCGAGCAGCCCGACAGGAAGGGCTTTGGGCTTCTAAAAATGGAAACCCCACAACAATATGCTAAAGAGAACTTGCCTTATCAGCGTCGGACCGAAAGCAACTAGCTTATCCATGTGCGAGAAACAGGCGAAAAAAAACGAGAGGGTCAAACGGAAAAAAAGATCAGAAAGCACAAGCGCCTTTAATACGAGAGAGGTCAGTAAACAAAAAGGGGGGTAGGGAAAGCGCGGTCTTTTCCTGCTCGCTTGC
>Ga0179593_1643917_pt1 | contig 12990 bp, 19 predicted proteins | sample CZODoug2_1_08_16_FD_185931 | JGI IMG/M metagenome (GOLD analysis project Ga0179593, IMG submission 185931) | Vadose zone soil fungal communities from Angelo Coast Range Reserve, California, USA - CZODoug2_1_08_16fungal (PacBio error correction) | ecosystem: Environmental > Terrestrial > Soil >...
AGGGGACGTCGCGCACGCCGAAGACCGAAACTCGGTTCAAAACCTCGGGTCTTAACCCAAGTGAAAAAAAAAGAAATCCGTGGACAGGTCATCGCAGCCGTGGGCGGTGCGCCCTCAGAGGATGTGGGTAGAAAAAAAACGCAAAGATGTTCTCACCAAAAAAAACGTGGGGGGGAAAAACCATTTTTTTCGAAAATCGCATACAAAAAAATGGCGCCCCCAAACTCGGCAACGGGTGTCGGGATCTATTTCCGAAAGAAGTGGCAATCCAGAAATGCCCCAAGGGAAAGGGGCAAAGGGGCAATACCTATCAAAAAACCAACTGCAGCTGTGCCGACCTCGCCGATCTACAACTGCTCAAACCCCATTAAACTTACTAGGAAAGAAGGGGGGAAGGAACAAAACCCTCAAATCGAAAAGAGGCAGGAATGGTTTGCTCGAGGGGGGGGAACAACCCGATCCAATGTCCGCCGCGAGCTCCAAAGAAAAAGGAGGGGGCAGCCAGCAAATCTCCCTGCTAAAAAAGCTTGGGACCTAGTCCTCAGGCCTAATTTAAAAAAAAAGGAAAGACCCTCTTCGCGGGGTTAAAGGGAAAATTCGACCGGCATGGGGGGGGGAAAACTCTCGGAAGAAAAAACCGCGGGAAAAGTGAAAAACCGTATTCACCAAAAAAAGAAAAAGGACAGGGGGCGAGGCACACCAAAAAAACAAGGAGGAGAAAACGGGGAGGGACAAAGGCAATGGAAATTAATAAGCCGTCAGGTGGCGGGTCGATTCCCGGGGAAAAAAATGGAAAAGGAAAAAACTAAGAAGGTTTGGATCAAGCAAGGTAAAAAAGAAAAAGAATGCGCAGCAAGCCGGAAAAACTGGCAAAAAAAAAGAAATCAAGGAAGGGGTGGTTTTAAGGGGGATATCCGGGCGAAAGCCTCAAAAAATCAAAAAGAACGGAAACAATCGCCAAAAGGTGAACGCGCCAGCCGATGTCGCCGAGAAACAGGGGGAAAGGTTCATATACAAACGACGGCAATAGCTCCGCATCTAGGATGAGGGAAAAGGGGTACCCCGAAGGCGAGATGAGAGTTCAGACCAACGGCGAAGGCAGGGCAAGGAAACCAAAAGAGAAAAGGGAAAAGTGTCCACGTGGTGTTCGGCGACCGAAAAGCGGCAGAACGCAAAAGTGGGGGGGGGAGATCACCCGCTCATCGAACGAGGGGGCGGTCGGCCAAGGCTCTAAGAAAAAAACAAAACGAGGGGGGGAAGAGGGCTGTCTTCGTCAACACGACGACGGCAAGGGGCGCCAGGCAAAAAAAAAGGGGGGAACAGAGCAAAACCAGACGGTCAGATTGAGCAAAAAAAAAAAGCCAATAAGACCCAGGAAAAGGCGGTGGGGAAGCCGTGGGGTCATACCAAGAAAGTGTGAAGGGCGACGACCCCTCTGGAAAACCGTCTGCAAACCTGAAAGGCCAAAAAAGGAAAAAAAGCGATAGGAATACCTCCGAACCGAATACAAAAAATTCCCATCAACACCACCGCCAACAAGAGGGCAGTCAACAAGTTCAAAAAAAGACGATCGAAAAGCCTCTCTGGCGTATGGTAAGGGAAAAAGGAAGGGGTCCAAAAGCAAAATCTACCTTGAAAAAAAAATCGTCCAAGAGCTGCATGGATACGGCGGCCGAAAGGGTAGTCCCGACTGGGACTGGCCGCTGGGAAAAAAAAGCCTCAGGCCGCCGCTGCAAGCTGTCGCAAAGAAAAGGGGGTCTGAAAAAAAAAAAAGGGGGGGTCGGCCCGACAACGAATGAAAGAGTCTATGAAATTTTGTAAAAGCAGGCCCTACTATGAGAGGAAAAGGAAAAACAACAAAAAACAAAAACGAACGTAGGGGGGGGGGGAGTAGAGGATGAACACGAAGCAAACTTGGGGAAAATTAGAAAAAGTTCATCACCCGTGGCAAAATGCAGGGGGAGACGGAGAATCGCAATTTAGAAACAAACGGGGGGTTGTAAGGTTAGGACCAGGAACTTCAGCGGCGAAGGATAGGGACGGGGGAGAAGACAATGGGGGAAAGTCTTCACAGGGAGCGCCCGTAAGCAGAAAAAAAAAAACAGCGTCGTGGGGGACGCTGCCAAAAACAAAAAAAAAGAAACGCTCTGAAAAAGGACATACGCATAGAGAAGGGTCTTGGGGAAAAAAAGGGAACGGAAAGGGGCGTTGCCGGAGTTTTTGGGGGAACGCCTGAAGGGGGGGGTATTTTCTCTTGGTCCGGGTACGCCCCGTGACAGTTTGCCGTCCACTAAGAATGAGGAGATCTCCGCTTAGGGCCCGGACTGGAAAAAGGGGTGCTTGAAAAAAGTCAAACAGTGTAGGGGGCACGGACACTTTAAAGTGCGTGGAATGATTCCGTGCGAAGGGAAAATCGAAGGTCGAGAAAAAGGGACGGTTGGAAGAACTTGCAAAAAAGTGGGTTATCGGGGGGGGCAAGACAGTCGCGATAAAAAGAAAGGGCAGCCCCTTGACCCCAAAAAAAATGGGCACCGGATACTATTGGGGGTCCAAAGTTCGCCTTTTCACCATTTCGCCTGGCGCGGATGGAAAATGGGGGGAATCGACCCACTGTCCCGAAAGGGGGATGGAAACAGATTTGTTGAGAGACACATCCAAAAGGCATGACTGTGGCGTAAAACTCGAAACAAAAAGCACCTTCATGGGGAAACTTTCGGAAGTTGGGGTGCGGACGTCCCGTCGCCGATAACCAAGAAAAAAAAAAACCCAAATAAAAAAAAAACGCCTCCAGTCGAAAAGGGGGGTAAGGGGAATTCATGGATTGAAGGAGGCGAAATTTCCCGTGGGACCAAAAATCAAAAAAAGGGAAACATAAACAAAAAAAGTGGGGAAAAACTGGGAAAAAGAGCGAAAAGAATTCAAGGGGGTGCAGTGCCTTGCGTCAGCGAAACAGGAAAAGAAAAAAAAGGACGATGATGCACCAGGGACTACGAGCAACAAAAGGAGGGGCAACGCAGAGGGGATTTGTTAACGGAAAAAAAATCTGGGACGTCAATGATTATTCCCGGGACCTTGGGGTGCAGCCCTGGAGAGGAAAAAGGGCCAAACGCTGAGGGCAAAAAGGGCCGGGCGAAGGGGGGGAGTGAGATACCTTCTCCGAGGTTACCGAAAGCGGTTTAAATAAAGCAATAAAAAAAACTCGAAGGTCTAGTCTTGGGGGCCAGCGTCGATCCAGGTCCAGGGAACTCCGAAGTAGGGGGGGGCGGACTGCGAGAGAAAAAGAAAAAAGAAGTTTGCGTCAGAGCCGGCAGGCCGCTCTCGGCGACCAGCCATAAAGGAATTTGGAGATTATTCGGGAAGTAGCAAGGGATTCGTTGGGCCACAAGAAAAGGCCGCAAAAAAATCGTCGACAATTTTCCCGCAAATGAGGGGTCGCGCAAGTGGGACCTACAAAGAAAAAGGTCCGCCACGTCTACTTGTCGAGCATCTGGTTCCGATAAATGGCCGCGAGTTCAAAAACCGCCTCGTAAAGGGTCGCAGCCCGTGGGGAAAAAAAAAAATGTGGGAATTTCTGGGAAGGGAAAGCTTCCGGAAAAACCCTCAAAAAAAAAAAAAAACTGTCGGGCCGGTAAAAAAATGGTTGTTGGGTCCTGCGTGGAAACGAAGGAAACCACTGAAAAAGGGGCGTGGGTTGCCGAAACGAAGCAGAGTTAAAAAAATTCATCTGAGTGAAAGAAAGGAAAAAGGGGAAATAAAGACACGACCGTTACGCTAGAAACAAAAACGGCGCGGCAAACGGGTAACCGCGAAAGAAAAAGTGTTAATCTCGGCTTCTGAAAAAGCGGCCCGAACCCCAACCGGACCTCACTCAGGGGAAAAGAGGACACTCAACAAAACAACGATTAGGGAAAGATCACGAGTGGCGGGAAATCGAGGACGCCCGAAAAAAAATCACTCGCGTGGAGCCGGGTCTTACACGTGACGGCCGAATCCCGTTCCCGGTCAAAAGAGGGGAGGGGAAGACGGGGATGTTGACGCAAAAAGAGTGAGATGTGGAGGAAAAACGCGCAACAAAAAAGGGCTTGGGCGGAAAAACAAAAGCCCTAAAAAGGGTCCATTGTCGAACGCAGACACAAAAAAAGGACGACAACGGAAAAAAAGAAGTTGCGGTCTATGGGGTGGAATCCGAAGTAAATGCGTTTTTAAAGGGCTGGCAGAAGGGAAAGCCCGCAAGGGGGGGGGCATCTTTTTCGACACCTAACAAGAGGGGGAAGACTACCAGGGGGGGCGCAAGCGACCCTTGAAAACAAAACGCAAGGCCATGCGCGAAAACCGAAGGCTAAAAAGATTGGGGGGAAGGGTCTGCTTGGGGGCAAAACACATCGAGACAGGGTCGCGAAAGAAAAGAAAGGAAAACAATCCAAAAAGAATCGTAGGCGGGGAGCGAAAAAAAGAAGTTCTGGATGGGAATGCGCTGAACCTGACTCATGGCCTCGTTGAAACGCGCAGAAAGCAGAAAAAAAAATTCGCGTTTCCAGGGCAATGAAGAGAGCCTTAAAAAAAAAAAAAGAAAAAAAAAAGTCGGCGGCGTCGACTGCCCGGACCTATGTCCACAGAAAAAAGGGGGAAAAATCTTCGAATGATCTAGCCGAAAAAAAAAGTGCAAAAAACCAGGAGTCAGCTGCGGCAAAAAGGGGACAACACAGGGAAAGATTGCAACCAGGAATTTTCAGGGTTCTATCAAAAAAGGTACTCAGCGGCGGCCTCTTCGTCATGTGTGATCGCCTGCATGTTCCGATGCAGGAAAAAAAGGGGTGAACCAATGCAAAACCGTCAAAGAATTAAGGGGTTTGGGATGGGGATAGTTCGAAAGGGGGGGGGAACAACGCATCCTCAGCAAGATCAAAATCGGCGCCGGGCCCGATGTAAGAAAAAAATAGGGAGGGAAGGGGGGGGATGGACTAAAAAAAAACAGGCTGGGTCGCATCTAACGGACAAAAAAAAAGGGTCAAGGGCCGGCGAGATGGTCAGAGTTGCAACGGCAGGTAAGGGCAATGGGAAAAAGAAAAAAAAGGAAAAAACAAAAAAGGGTCGTGTCTCCTGGTGGGGTCGGCGACTAAGCGTCATCCGCGAAGGCGACATGGTTGGGGGAACACCTGAAGGACAATCGTCGAGGGCAGGGGGCGCGGCCTGCCCTCGTGAAGGGGGAAGAAAGGGGAGGAACCTCCCCACAAGATATAAGGGCAAAAGCTCCACCGAGGAAGCAGACAAGAGCCGATGTGAAAAAAAAAAAAAAGAAATAACACATCAAAGAGCCAAAACGTTGCACGAGCCTGGGCAGAAAAACCTGGGGGGAACGTCACTGCCCTCATGAAGGAACGGCCAGAAGAAGCGGAAGTTCGGCGAGGAAAAAAAGAAAGATCCTTTCCTCCCGACAAATACTCAACCATAATTTCCAGGGTCACAAACGAAAACTAAAATAAAAATAAAACGGTCCTATGTCCATCGTCAAGAAGCGCCCAGTGGGGGGAAAAAAAAAAAAAAAAGACCGGGGTACAAAGCCTCTGGGGACAAAGACTACTGCGCGATGGGGACTAATTCATCTTGAAGGTAAGAAAAGAAACTCACTCCTCAAGTGAAAATGCATTCCCTTGGAACCTACACCGCGGGGGCCATGGGGAGGGGGGTATTCAATCGAACACGGCTGCACGGGCAAAAATTAAGAAGACGACAAAGCGCCCCTCGCCTATCATCTGTCGCAAAAAACCAAAAAAAAACAGGGGGAAGTAAGATAAAGAAGAATGAAAAACGGGGACCCGCAGGTGAACAAATCGTCCATTCATCAAAGGAACAAGTTTGATGCCCCGTGTGGAAACCGCGGGAAGAACCTCGGCCCGGGAAAAAAAAAAAAAGGGGTGGGGGGGAGGTCTTAACTTATGAAAAAAAAACGAAAATCGGAGGAGAGCGGCCGGGACGACTTGGAGACCAAAGATGCACTGGAAATACAACAAAAAGGGAACGTCTGACGATTCATGGGCACCGCTTCTAAGCGCGGAGAAAAAAAAGGCAAATAGACGCATAGATAAAAAGAAAAAATTTTCTATCGTCGGACCGGCGTTGAAAGGGAAAGAAATGAGGGGTGTCTATTTCAAAAAAAAAGGGAAGGGGCACTCTGCAAATCGCAGGGAAGCTCGAGGGGCCGCGGCCGACGGGCGAGGAAAGGGAAAAAAAAAGTCAAGAAATTTCTGTCACCCGTCTTTAGGGCACCGAGTTGCGCGGGGTGGCCCGGGCGCTTGACAAAAAAAGGAGGCTGCCTTCACGGGGGGAGAAGAATAAGTCGAGAGGTTACAAAAAGCCATCGTACACTCCTTGCCCTATAAGAAAAAAAAAAACCGACCTGCAAACCCCCCTCAGGTAAAAAGCAGGTTGACGTTTCAACCAAAATGGGAGGGGGAAAAACTTCGAAGCGGTAAATGGTCTGTCGAAAACTGAAAGAACAAAACCTGGCAAAAACTGACATTGGGTGATTCTGGGGGGGATAAAAAAACGAAAATGTCCCAGGCAGAATTTGTGGCCTCGGGGAACAGGAAAAAGAGGAATCGCACGGACCTAGCTCGAGAAAGGGGGGAGGAATAGGGGAGGGGTCTTCCTCCACTAGACAGCACCTGAACCCCTAACACACCGACAATCGGCCTCGAACCTGGAGGGGGGGTAACGGGTCTTTTGAAAAGGAAATTGGTCCTTCGAAAACCGAACCGGGGTATCCTCAAAGTAAAAAAAAAATCACCGCATCGCGATAAAAACGGGTCATACTGGGAACGCAGCCGCATCGAACCATGCGCCGAAGAAAAAAAAAAAGGGGGACTAAGATTCCTCCGAAATCAAAGGGGATTCGACCCCGAAACCTCGACGGCCAGAAGGGGGAAGGTAGCCATGGTGCCTTGCGCAGAAAGAAAAACAAGACAAAAAGCCGAAGGCGGAGCTGCGCGCAATCTCAACTGACGAAAAACAAGGCGTTACCCTGCGCGCGAGCGGAGCAGGGGGAAAGGGGGATGATCTACCAAGGGCAAACCCCGAATAGCCCGGCGTTTAAAAGGGACAGATGACACCTATGGTGGTGACGGTCATCTAAACACTGTGAAGAGGGGAAAGAGAAATACTCAACCAGGCATTGAGCCTGGGCTCGTGAGGACGACATAAGAAACACTGATACCTCTTCAAAAAACAAAAGTCCAAGAAAACGACGCAAACACAAAGGCTTTAGGTTCTGCCGAGGGGGTCGCGTCTAAATGTAAACTCAGTTCCGCAGGGGAGAAAAATGGAAAACCGGTTCAGGTCAAAAAAGATCACCGTTTAACGAGGTCCAAAATCGCCGGCCCACGTAGGAGGTATCATGGGGCGGAAAAAAAAAAACAAGTCCGTGCCTTTCTAAAGGGGTCGGAAACCAGATTTGGCCCCTAAGAAAAAAAGGGGGGGACTAAGGTGACCGGGAACATTGTTGCCGGATTTAAGGAAACAAAAAGGAGGAAAAAAAAGGGTGAACCAAGCGGCAAATAACAGAGTCCGGGGAAAAAAACGAACCGGAACGAGCCGCAAAAATGTAGGGAAAAAGGAACAGCGAGACGGAAAACGGTTAGGACCCAAAACGAAGAGTGATCTCCGGCTTCGGCAGTGCGCGGCCCCAAAGACTGGAACTAGAAAAACGCTCTAAAAAAAAAAAAAAAAACGGGGAATGAAGATAGAGGAATAAAAGAAGGGGGAAACCAGCGCCCTGCCGCCGAAGCCACGAGAGGGGAAAAAAAGTGGAAAAAAGACGTGACTTACCCGTTCCCTCAAGAACAATGAAGTCCCGTCCATCGGCGTTCAGGCGGGGGGGGGTTTGCAACAGGAAGGGGGGGGGAAAACCCGCCGAAAGCTTCGAAAAAAAAACGAAAAAGGGGGTCCAGTCGAAATCAGAAGGACAAAAAGAACGAAAAGTCAACAGCAAAGTTGGGGGGTTTTTGCCGAAGAGGCAAAATAAAAAAAGGGAAAGGAGGGGCACAAATGGCCGACCTAAAAGAGACAACGCGGATCTGGGAGGAAAACCTACAGTCAGGCACTCGCGCCCAGGGTCCTGCGTAAACTGCGCAGGCATGCCGAAGATCCCACGCTAAAGCTGTGTGCGAAGGAGGGAAAATATAAAGGATAACTGTCGCGCGCGACGTAAAGAAGGCCTATTCCGCAGGTCCCTATAAAAAGGGTGGGGGGAAAGGAATGATCAAAACTTTACCTAAAGTGAAAAAAAAATCGTCGAAGCCCGCCGGATCGGACGCTGTGGACAAGGGAAAAAAAGGGAATCTCAAAAGACACTCAAAGCCTGAAAAAAAAAAAGCGGAACGAAAATGTTCACCTCAAAGGAAATCGGGCGCAGTAGCTGACGCCTGGCTACAAAGGTCCCTCCTTAGGACTAAAAAACTGGTCCGGTAAGATTGGGCCGTCAAGAGGGGCAAAAGGGGAAAGGAAAACAAGAGACGGGCTCCTCTTCCTGTAACGGGGGGAAAAAAAAAAAAAAAGCCGAAGGGGGTCGATTCGCGGGAAAGATTAAAAAAAAACCTTCATAAGAGGCGGAATTCGGTTTAAGGTGATACCGGGCAAGAAGGGGAAAAATCATAAAAGCAACATGGCAATTTAAAGCAAGAAAACCGAGGGACCTAATGACGGTAGGGTTCTTTCCTATCTTCGAAAGCAAGGAAAAAGAGAGGGGGGAATCTACATGGGCCAAAAAGAGGGGTGGTTTCGCCCAAAAGGGGGAAAGGGCGGGAAACTCAACCTCGGATACCTAATCCAGGTCTCCGTGGTTGGTTGAGGGTACTACATAAGGGAAAAAAGAAAAAACACGGGCCTAAATGGTAAACAACCTGCGGGTCCAGGCATTTCGTCAAGGGCCTTAAAATCCGGGCCAGTCCGTCGACTTCCTCAAAAAAAAGAGGAAAAAGTGGCGAACTCACCGACGTGAAAAAAAACAAAAAAGGAGGGATGACAAGGCGCAACGGGTTCATAAAACGCAACTGGGGGGACCAAAGAAAATGACCTGGAAACCGGCTTTTTTGAAGTTCCTAATAGACAAAAAAGGGGGGGGGGGGCCAATTGGCACAAAAAAAAAAGCAAGGGAGAGCATCATCGGCGAACAAGCCCGGGGGAAAAGCCGTCAACATTCCGACAACCCATCCGACCAGAGGGGGAAGCAAAACCACGCTCACCTAAGAGAAAAGAAGCTCTATCGGAGGGGGGCTGCCAGGGAGGGGACCAGAAGCGGGAATCTAACCCAAAAGTATCAACGCTGCATGGATTACTTGGCAGAGAAAAAAAGGGAGGCGGAAGGAGGAAAAAAATAAAAGCCGGCGACGCTGCACTGGCGCAACTAAAACGGCTGGTAAAAAAAGAGGGAAGGTTCTTCCGCCGATCAACGAAAAATGAAAGGGGGGGCATGATCATATGAAGTCAAAGCAGGCCCTCGCAAAGGGAGGACTTCTAAAAACAAAAAAAAAGGGGGGATTAGGTGATAGGAAGAAGGGGGAATGGACTTCCACAATCTCAGAGAAATCAGGAAAAAACGTCATGCCCGGTCGCGGAAGGAAAAAAGACTCCCCATAAAAAAAAAAAAAGTGTAAGGGGCGACCAAAAACCACAACACGGCGCAGCTTCGGGAAGGTAAAAAGGGGAAGGACGAAAACCCGATTTATAGGGAAGAAAAAAGGAAAAGACAACAAAATTCCAGCTGGGCGGAGACTGGGCAGGTCGAGGAGGAAGGAAACCGAAAAGGAAAAATACGCAATAGAAGAGAGTCAGAATCTTGGCCAGGTCGTTTGAACCGCCCAAAAGGAGGGGGGGGGAGTAGTTGGTGGGGTAGATGGGGTGGAAAAGGGAAGGGGGAGGGGGTCAAGCCTATTAAAAGGGAGGCTCCAGGGGGGGGGGGGGGGGGAAAAGAATGAAAGGGGGAGGGGCTTCTGAGCGACCTTCAAAGCCCTCACGGCTCCGCACCCGAAGTCGGGATGATTCCTGCGCCCTTTACAAAAAAAGAAGAAAACAGGCACGTCGGAGCGGCAACACCAAAGTCGACCGGGGGGGGAAGGGGAAACAACGACAACTGGATTCGAGCAAAACACAAGGGGCCGAACTCCTCTACGATTCTCAGGGGGCGGGAAAGTCAGTTAATAATGGCAGAAGGCACCCGAGGGGGGGGGGAGGAAAAAAAACGCAGGGTGCATAATTTTCCTTCACACATCGATTTTGGAAAAGATCAAAAGGGGGGGCCCTTCAGTCCGTTGTCAGCCTACGGGGACCATAACTCACGTCTCCGGGACCTTAAACTGTGGGGGAGGGAAAACATGATTCGGTATCAAAAGAAACCTCAGCGAAAAAAAGAATAAAAAAAACCTTGCCCTGTAACCCCTCGGAGGGGGAAAAACATCGTGCCAAGGGCTCCTAAGGGACTGGGGTACTGTTGCTGGAAGGATTGCGTGAATTTGGAAAAAAGCGACTGATGAACAAACCCGTGTAACACCTTTCATAGCGAAAGCCGTCAGGGGAAAAAGGGGGCTGGGGCTCAGCGGAAAGGGGGGTCGAATTTAAGAGAAAATCACCTGAAGGACTAGTCCCAAAAGAGGAAAACAAAAATCGGGTTATGATACCAAAACACACTAACTACTTAATGCCCATGGACGGGGGGAAAAAGAAGACTGCAACTCCTTGGCGTGGCAAAGCTCCCCACGGACCAGGTCAAGCTAATGTCACAAAGGGTGACCCATCCCCGCTGGTGACAATATAAAAAAAGAACAGACGGACCGCGAAGCTTTGAACAGGGCAAAAAAGGGGGAAATCAAGGGGTCCCAAAAGGCAAAAAAAAGAAGCCTGGCGTGGACTTGAGAAAAAGGCCTAAAAATGATTGCGGGTAAAAAAAGTGCATCGGACGACGGCGCTCGGGGAGACCCGGAGGAACATAACAAAAGGGGCCTCTTTCAGGACTTAAAAAAAAAAAAAAGAAAGAGGGGACTCCCAAAACAGCAAATACGAAATCAAAAAGGACAAAGAAGGGATTATTTCCCGCGCCAATTGCCCGAGAAATGGGGGAAAAAAGAAAAACGGTTTCTATAAACTTTGTCTCGAACTAACGTCTAGTTTCCGAAGCAAAAAAGAAGGGCATACTTGTCGGGGGCCAGCCAGGAAAAAGCCCTGGTTTTCCTTTCGTATGGCAAGAAAAAAGAAAAAGGGAAGAAAGCCAAAAAAAGTAGTGTGGTACAAACGCCACCCGTGGGGAAGGGGAAGTTGGGGGAAAAAAAGGGAGACATGGTGGGGGCTGGACAAAAAAAACAGGTTTCCCAATGGAAAACCGGCGGGGAGGGGGTTGACAAACGAAAGTCTAAGGCTGGGGGGGGACACAACATCGAGGCTGAGTCACAAAAAACCATGACAAGCATACGCGACCTGGAGTTCGTCGGGGGCACGGGTTACACACACGGGAGAAAGGGGGGAAAAGCTTGAAGGGCCTTTCTGCGGAAAAAACTCCTTTCAAAGGATATCAAAGAAGAAAAAAAAAAAACAAGGTAATGGGAAAATTAATCATATCGGAAACACGGGGCACCCGGTCGACCCGACAAAAAGGTCACTCTCGGGAAGGACCTTCGGTTTGCCTTACCAACCGCGCCGAATCCGTTTTCCACCTTGTAAAAATCTCTGGAAAAAGGAGGTAAGGCCCTCAAAAATATTTGGTTAGAACCGCTGCTGCTTCGGCGGCAACCCGCACAAAAGGGGGTGGGAAAAGGGGTCAAATCAGAATTAAAAACAACCATGCGCCCGGTCAACCGCGCAAACGGGGGAAGGGAAAGGAGGGGGTCTAAGTAGGGGGGAAAAACCCCGAATGGATTTTTCCCGGCACTGGAACACAAAAAAAAAAAAAAAGACGTCAGAAAGGTTAGCCGTCAGGAAGAACGGCTGGACAAGCTGCTCGACAGGGGGGAAAAAGAAAAAAAACCTGGCGCGGTTCGCGACACGGGAGAAAAAGAAAGCGGCGAAACGGCGGCTGGGGGCGCAGCCCGAGGACGGGGAAGCAGAAACCTTCAGGAAAAAAAGGGACCGGTCCGAACTACGGTCAAAAAAAAAGGGCGGGTATGAGCTGACAAAAACTCAAAGCACTGGAACGGAGTCGGAAACCAAAGGAGCCGTGGGAAAAAGGGCCAAAAGGATAAAAAGGAAGTCACTTCCTGAAATCTAAGGGAGGCCCGCAAGCCGAAGGGTCAACCACCACTCGGGATCCCAAAAGCTGAACCCCTTCAACAAAAAAAACACCTTCGGCCGAGCAGCCTGCGCACAAGGGAGGAGAAATTGGGTCCGTCGGAAGGTGGTCGAATCCGCGCTGCTCTGCTTAAAAGTAAAGGGGAAGTGGGTACGCACTTTTACTTCCAAAACGCCTGCGCAAGAATCTGCACCAGTCAGCACGAATTGGTGGAAAAGTTTTGTAATTATCCAGGGCCAGGGGAGAAATTTCAGCAATCCAACATTAAAAAAGGGGGACTCTAACCGGAGGGACAGAGAAAAAAAAAAACGCAGAGTATGGAGTGAGGGTAAAAAAATCTTCGACGGGAATGGCGCATTCTAAAGGTCTCTGAAAATTTAAAAAAAAGAAAAAAATGTTGGAAGCCACAAATTCATGACATGGCGACCTTCAACCTCGAGGGGGAGGTGGATCCTTTCGGGGGGTGGGCGGCCGACGCAAGCGGACTCCGCTGGGAAGAGTAAGGGGGGAAACCCCACAAAAAATGCTGCGGAGGAACGGGGAAGCATTCTGGCAGACGGAACGTCAGAAGGGGAGGGGACCTCTTGCAACAAGATCTACGGGGCCGCTGGCAAAAAAAAAGGGCCTGACCCTGTCAGTTCTTCCAAAGAATCAATCACCCAAGTCAGGTGCACGAGGGAAAAAAAAGGAAATCTCCCGAAAGAGGGGTAACACGGGAA
>Ga0179593_1500765_pt1 | contig 12989 bp, 20 predicted proteins | sample CZODoug2_1_08_16_FD_185931 | JGI IMG/M metagenome (GOLD analysis project Ga0179593, IMG submission 185931) | Vadose zone soil fungal communities from Angelo Coast Range Reserve, California, USA - CZODoug2_1_08_16fungal (PacBio error correction) | ecosystem: Environmental > Terrestrial > Soil >...
CGGAGTGCGCTCGCACGCAGATTTGGTTGGGTGTCGGCACTGGGGGGGAATGGTGTTTGTTTGACAATAGACATGGTTTGGTTTTGACGTACGAAGAGAGGAAAAATGAAAAATGGACAGTGACGTGAGCGCCCACAAAAAAACATAATACCCACGGAAAACCTAGACTTGGCCGAGATCGGGGAAACACTACCTCCTTAGGTTTAACAAAAAAAAGCTGGAAAAAAGGGGAGACAATGGCAGTCAGCTGGTAAATCCTGGGGAGGAGGGGGGCAAAAAGGTTTTGATTGAGGTACCGGCCAAAAACGGATCAACGGAGGGGGGAGAGGGAATGGCACATTTGATTCTGACATGCGTTAACACCTCCCTCTCCGAAGGAAGGTGAGGAAACAGGGGGTAATGTTCCCTGACGAGGGAGGACCATAGATCCCACAATAGATGGGGGGGGAAAAAACAAAAGAAGAGAACCGATAAAATGGGGACGAACTCATTAGATTGGAAAGAAAATTAAGAAGTGTTGAATTTTGAGTAAAAAGGGGGGTCCCTTAAGTTCACCAGCCAAGTCCCACCTTACTGGGTTTGGGGGGGGAAATTGGAAAAAAAAAAGAGAATTAAAAAAAATTAAAGACTGATAGAGGGCCAAACGGTAGAAGGGTCCATGAAGCAAAAGCAAAAAAAACATGTGGGGGTGGTCATCGGGAGGGGACAATCCAAACGGACAGTGGGGGAAAAGTCAAAAAGGAAAACAGGTATGAGGTAAGGGTCTTAAGACATTAAGAGGGGAGAAAGCTGGAGTAGGGGGGACAAGCATTGGGTCACCATGGAAGTTCCGCGAAGCCTTCGCATATGGAAGGGGGGAATCAAAACGGAACGAATAAAAAAAAAGGACAACCGAGCAGCATTTGAGACCGCCAAGTACTCAAAGGGAGTAAAAAGATCAGCCGTAGACAAAAGGGAGAGAAAAAAAAAGAATCCCATACGCCAGGGGGGAGAAAGGGGGGGGTGATTGTTGAAGCAAACCGGGAAGATTAAAAATAGGAGGGTAGCAGAAGGGGGGGGGATGAAGGGTGGGGTGGGCTTAAAGCCAAAATAGGACCAAATTCAATCTTCGGGGAGGGGGGACAAGAGTTGGGGACCAAAACTTACTAAGGAACAAAGACAAAAAAAAAAGGGAACGGGGAACAGGGATAAAGATCAGGGGCAACTTTCTTTGGAGGGTCAAAGATAAGGGGAAAAAGGTAAGACAGGAAAGGGGGTAATAAAAGCGATTTTTCACCCAATTAAGCAAAGCCTTCGACGAATGCTCAGAGAAAAGTCAGGGGAGGAAGGACGTGGGTGTCATTGAAGAAAGACAATGGGGGAAAAGTTTTGGAATTTATTGGGGAGGAAGATGTCCTTTATAGAGAAAGAGAAGGTGGAGGCAAGAAACTTTATCAGAGGGGGCGGGGGGGAGAATGGAAGAAGATTGAAATGTAAAAAAAGGAACGCAACAAGAGGAAGGGTTTAAAAATCGAAAAAGTTTCCACCCAAAAATGACGGATACTTGACAGGGAAAGATGAGAGGGACCTGGCTGGCAGAAATAAAGTCGATACGGGGGAAGTCAAACCATGACGACCGAGAACGAAACATTCCGAAGAGAAAAAAAAGAAAATAGAAGGGGACCACTCTGGCAAACCGAACGAAGGGGTTAACGATGAACGGGATTCATCTCAGAAGAGAAAAATCGAAGAGCAGGAGGAAAAGGTTCAAAGAAGTCGCCACAACGATAATTCTTTTCTCGTCAAAGAAAGAGGAGAGGGAAAGGCGATCGGCGAGGAGGGGGGGGGGAAGCCCGTCCAACTCGATCAGGGTGGCATCGAATTCGGAAGAAATAAAAGGGCTGAAGAGCGGGGGCACAAAAAATCCACCCCAAATTGGTGGGGCCCAGATCGGCTTGTCGATCGCTCGCAAAACATAGTAGAGCAGTGTTTGGGGGGCAAAAAACGGAAAAAAAAAAAACAAAAACAGATGACCTCAAAAGGCATAAATCGTATCGAGGAGGAAATGGGTTGTATCCAAATTTAAAGACTTAACAAAACCCCCCAGAAAACGAATTAAACACACGTAATGAAAGGCAAAAGTAGTTTGACAAATTAAGGGGGGTCCAGACTAACGGAATATGGCCGTTGTACGCATGCAACAACCAGTGAGAGGTGGACCCCTGCCCCATCCGGGATTCCGGCTCCTCGCGGGGAATGGGTGCCCGGATAAGGTTATCGCCCGGCAGTCAAAAAGCGAGCATCGGAATTCAATAAAAAAGGGTGGTTCGTAAAAAAGAGAGCCTTGGCCGGTTTCACACACAGCCATTACGCGGCAAAAAGACGATACGAAAGCAAGCGTCGAACACCCGTGAAAGAAAAAAGCAGCCCACGCACCGATAAAGCACTGACCCTTTGTAGTTCATTAGGGGGGGTGCAGCCGGCATAGATGGAAAAGATAAGAATGAAACAAAGGCTGATACTGGCTAGGAAATTGGGGGGGGGACGATCGGGGAAAGAGAATTTGCTCGATGCACATTTGGGGATGCGAGTTTTACGTTTCAGTCAGTAGTCCATGGTCGAGTTTTTTCCATTAAAAAGTAAAGAATAGTGCATCGGCAATGTGGGAACTTTCTTTCTACCGCGGGTGGGAGAAAAAGGTTGATCGCTGGTTCCAGTCTCCGAAAGAATAGGGAGATGCAGCGTCGGCCTTGATGGGGTGACTATTGCGAGGAAAGGAGGAAGGAATCAGTGTGGGAGTTCTGGGACAAAAAAAAAAAGAAAAGAGAAAAAGCACCCGCCCTCTGGTAGGTGGGGAATCCGTCCGACTGCACGCAGCACGGGTTTGTTCGAGAAAGCAAAGGGGGGGTGAGGGTGCAGATCGCAGAAGAAACGGTAGTAGCGACGGAACAAACGAATCCTGAACCTGAATGAAATCAAGTAGAAGAAGAGGGGAAGGAGGGTATCAGGTGGAAGACCAGAGTCAGATAGACAAGAAAAAGGTTAGTCATTACCGGGGGTTCGGGGAAAAAAAAGGGAGACCGGGAAACCAGGGTGGTGGTGACTTTGCCCGTTCCCAACAGGGGGGATGGGACTGTGGAGGTGGCAGGGGAGTTGAGAAAAGGGAGGACGAAACCAACTCGGCCACGGAAAACTAAAACAACAAAACGTCGGAGATGAGGAAAAAGAGAGAAAAAAGAAGATTGCATCTAAAAAAAACCGACTAGCAGGTGAAGGGGAAAGCCGCCACGTTGAAACAGGGGGAAAACAACATCTGAAGTTGGACGAATACAGATTGAAACCCAACCCAGAACAGGGGGGGGTAACGTAGACTAGGATGGACAAAAAGGTAGAAATTAAAGCCGCCCCATTGTGTGGTTTGGCAGGTTCCTTTCTGTTCCTGGGCCCCCTGTACGCACAACTAGAACGCCGCCGCAAGCAAAGAAGTTGTATTTGGAAAAGGTCCGACTGGGGTGGCAAACCACAGGAGACGACCGGTGGTAAAAAACGCAAGGATGCAGGAAATGACCATAAAACCCAAAAGGAAGTTTAAGAGGGGGGGAACAACCCGAAAAGGTTGCGTCAATGATAGAAGACAGGAGAAGGTGGCCCTCAAAATACAAAACAAAGGAATTGGGACGGATGCCCATAGGGGAAAAAAAAAAAATGCCAAAATGCCTAGTTCTCGTCGGGAAGCCGCGAAATTAAAGAAAAGCGAACGCAAAGAAAGCCGTTATTCTCTGTCAACGGGGAAAATGAAAACAGAACGACAAGAACCCAGAATCCCGGAACGAAAAAGGGACAGCAACTAACTGTGGAAAAAAAGATACTCGTTCCTATTTGCGTTCCAACTCTTGGTCCAAGGATTGGACTTAATTAAGGGCAGGGGAAAAAGGGGGAAGGGGGCGGTGACACGAAGACCGGACACCAATGGGGTGCCATGGGTCTGGAGAAAAAAATCTTCTCGCAGGTCCAGAACTGAGAGCAAGTTCCGAAATCCATTTTACAGGGGGAAGGTGGGATCTTAACAAGTAAACAAAGAGGGGAGAGGAAATCAGAAAGAAGAGAGGAAATAAACAGGCCACTGGGAAAGAGAAGCTTGGTAGGAAAAAAAAAATTAAGGATGAAAAATCCCTTAAGGAAACCGAAGCCAGGGGAGGGTCCTAGTCCGGTTGAAATGTCCAGTTACCAGGGGGGGAGTTTGGGGACGAAAGGGTTTCTGGTGCAGGGGCTAGGGGAACAGGAAAATTTTTTAAAAAGGGACCAGCGTTATGGAAAAAGGGTACCAGGGGAAAAAAAAATCTTTACTGGGGGTTATGGAAAGAAAAACCTGGAGACTGGGAACTTTACTAGGCGAACCCAGGCGAGTAAAAAACGACCAAGAAAAATAAAACATTTAACTGCAAAGGCAGCGGAAATAAGCCTGGGGGAAGTAAGGAAAACTAGCATCTGGGGGTACAGAGAAAAAAAAGAGAGACAGGGGGGGGTTAATATGCCGGAGGCGGTTAAGACGGGGGGGGGGTTGAAAGAACTGGAAAGTCTGGTCCTGGTTTTATTCGTTGGGTAAACGAGCATGAGTGTGTCGGGAAAAAAAACACCCAGTGGTACAGAGGTAGGGAAAAAGGGGAGGAAAAAAAAAAAATCGAGAAATAGGGCTTGGGGGGAATAGAAAAGCATGGTTGAAAGCCGCCACACGGATAAGGGAGCCTGGGGGGAGACAAAAGGACGCCACAAGATATCACTCCGAAGCTGTTGACTGAGAAAAGTGGTGGTGATTCTGCAAGCTCTAAGAAAAGAAATCATCCCCTCCCCCATTGAGGAAGGAGCGTGAACAGGAAGAAAGGAAGGGTCCGTCAATCAAGGTGGGGCACAAAATCCAGTTTGGAAGGGTTTCAAAAATGATATAAACAGGGGAAATTTCAGTTGTAGTTGGGGTCAAAGGGGAAAAGTGATTGTTCGTTCAGGTAAACACCTGACTCGGAAGAAAAAACGGGGGGGAGGTAAATGTCCCTGGGGAAGTATCATAGTTAAGGCAAGGTTTTAAAACACTCTTGGACCGAAAGGTCGACTAGGGACCACTTTCATTTTTGGGCGCGGCGTCAAAAAACTTCAAAACTTATCCGACTCTCCGTGATCTAATGGGAAATGAAAGAAGAATGTGGGGGGGTGAGTGAAGGTGGTGGGGGTGCGAAAGGGGTCCAAAAATGGTCGGGAAGAAAAAAATGAATAGAGCAGGCGCTTGGGAATTAAGTTTGTTCAGGGGGACAAACAAATGGGGTGGTCATAAAGAAGGAGAGGATGGTTGTTGGGGGCATAACGAAAAGTGGGTGGTATTGACTTAAAAAAAGGTGGGGGGGGGTGGGGGGCAAGGCAAAAGCATTCAAAGTGTTAAGAGGTGGCGGTCCGGTGCGGAGTGTCAGGGGGATGGGTCGAGAAAAAATCAGGCCAAAGAAAAATCAAGGATCAGTCAAGGGAAACGACTCCAAATTCTCGGGCACCAAAGGGAAGGAAGGGAGACTAGGGGGGCGTGATCAGCCAAAGTGGGGGTTAATCAGGAGAACTGATCTAATAAGAAAAGGCAACAGGTGGGGGAAGGGGTGTATTGATCGAGTGGTGAACAAAAAAAGGCATCAGGGGGAGAATGTGGGGGGGCAGGGGAAAAAGGGGGGGGAAGGTGTCAGAAGCCGGGAAAGGGGGGGGAAGTTGATCCTTAAAAGACCTGGGGGGAAAAAAAGAAAGAAAAGTTAACCTAAAAGAAGTGGAGAAGGCTCAAAACGGTAAGGGGAAAAAGACCAAGGGAAGGAAGGCGGCGAGGTTGGAGGCAAAGCTGAACATAGGAAGGGGGGGCCAAACCTCAAGGGAAAAAGCAAAAAAATGGGGAACTATTCGGAACAAGAAGTGACTGAAGCAAAAGAGAAGAGAAAGACAGGATCTATTTGGGCGAAGAAAGTAAGAACTCTAAAATAAGGGTTGGGGGGGGGGGGGCATTACCCTGGGGGCGAAAGGTTGGGGTGTTGGTTTTTTTTTAAAAAAAAAAAAAAAAAAGTAGTGAGGTGTTGTTTTTGGGGGGTTTGGGTTGGGTGTTTCGGTTTTCTGGGGGTACGAAGAAAAAGAGATGGGAAAGGGTGATGCTGGGGGAACCCCTTGCACCCACGAAAGACCCGGCAGAAGAAAACAATGGAAGAAGATAGAAACTACGAAAAAGGGTTCCGGGAAAATCACAAGAGCAATGGGTAAGGAAAAACTGGGACAATCGGGGGGATAACGGGCGAAATCGGTTTTATTTTGAGGGCGGGGGGGGGGGGGGGGGAACAAACTCACGAAACTATAAAGGTGGGAAAAAAAAAGAGTCAAAACTGGGTGTTAGGGGGGTCATTTGGGTGAAAATGGGAAGAAGGAGTCAACGGGGGGTGAGCAAGGCGACTGGACAAGATGTAGGGGGCTGGGGAACGAGAAACATTGACATTGTGAACTGGGGTGGGAGTCCCACTAAGGTGAAAAAAAAAAGGAAAACCAAAGGACCCCATCCACGGGGAACTATGGGGAACCCGAGGGTGAGGGGCTAGTAAAGAATGGGGGTCAAGTTGGGTAATTGAAAAAAAGAGAAAACGACAAGAGGGGGAAAAGTAAGGCAACCATGAGAAAAAGTTAAAAACTGACGGGGGGTGGGTGAAAGGTTGTACTAAAAAAGGAAAAAGGGGAGATGGAGGAAAAAACCAAGAAAACGTGGGTTATTGAAAATATATATGAAAAGTAAAAAGTATGACTTAATTTAAAACCCAATGGGGTAGGGGGCATCGGGAAGAAAAATGTGGAAGAAAAAAGTACCAATTTTCGGCCAAAAGAAGGGCAAACCTATTGAGGGGAACCCGCACGGAGGCAATTATAAAAAAAAAAACTGGCGGCGGGGTTGGGAAACTTGGGAAACAGTACCATCAAATGGGGGGAAAGAAAAAAAAAACGGAGAAATTCAGCTGTCGAAGTTTATACACAGGGAAGACAATGAAACAGGAGAAAGAAAAAATCAAACCAGCAAGCCGTGTAGAGAAAAGGGAGGGGGGACAAGTTGGGCGGAAAAGGGGGGGCAAACCGAAGTCCCCGGAGAGCGATTGAAAGCAAAGGTAAAGACATTGGGGAGGGGGGGGGTTTTAACACCAGCCACGAAAAGGGACGAGAGGGAAAAAGTCTTAAAAAGGGATAGGATGGGGACCGGAGGGTTGGAGGGGAGGAATGCCCACGCAGATTACCGAAAGGTCAATCGAAGGAAGGGTGAAAAAGCACGAGGGGGGGAAAAAAGGAAACCGGAAAAGAAAGTGGGGCCGGGGAAAAAAAAAAAAAAAAAAAATATTTGAGAGGGTATGACGGGAGAAAAACAAAAAAAAACAAATAGAAAGAGGAAGGAAAATTTTGAGGGGACCGAGTGGGGCAAAGGGGGGAAAGTGGGGGCGGGAATAAAGTTAGAAAAACGAAGGGAGACCTTCTGCTTCAAAATAAGAGAAAAGGCAGCAAATAACGAGACCAGGGAAAAAGTTGCGGAAAGACGGTGGGTAGGGGTGGAGTTGGAGAAGTTTCTCGTAAGTGAGGGAAACAGAAAAGAAGGGGCCGTGACCAAGGAAAGGAAGAAGCACGGGGTGACCGCAACAACGTGGGGGGGGGTTAGGGGCTAATGAAGAGATGGAAGGATAAGACGAAAAGGAAAGTGGGGATGGAGGTCAAAAGTTCCAACTACAAACAAGGGGGAGAGATGTCCCCTTGACCGGGAGGTGGGGCGAAAGTTGAGAAGAAGAAAAGGGATGTAGAGTCTGACCAGCCAGACCAGAGCCAGGGACCGAAAAAAAAGACACGGCCTTAAAAAAAAACAGGAAAAAATAAATAGTGACGATCAACCAACGGGAAATTCCACGGGGCCGGGAAAAAAAAAAAAAGACATCAAAAAGGGGGAAGACAAGGGGGGGGGGGGGAAAGAAAACAGAAAAATCTAAGAAGAAACGAGAAAAAGAATCAAGAAGATGCCGACAAAAAAGTCATGCTTTTTGAAAAGACTGGAGGGAAAACGGGGAACACAGAAAACGAACCTCCGCACTTGGGGGGACAAACGTCGGGCAAAAGAGAACATCGGTAGCAGGCCCAGGCGGAAAATAAGGGGGAGGAATCCTGGAAACTGGAAAAACCAAACAGAGCCAACAGTCTTAAAGAGCCACGAAAGGGGTTGGGGAGAGCTGGAATGGGAAGAATGATGCGTAAAAGAGACATTGACCACGCCAAAAAAAGCTTTGGGGGATGAGGGGTTGGCGGGGGGGTAAGCGGAAGAGTCGCCAGAGTAAGCAGCCAAAAAAAAAAAGGGGGTGGAAACCGGGGCAATGAAAACAAAGCCTCAATATCAGGAGGGGTCAGGGAACATGTGGTTAGCAAAAACGGGGTTGAAGAAACTTCAAAAAAAAGTTCAGACGGTGGAAACAGAGATAGCAAAGGGACAGAACGGGGAACAAAGGAAGGGTTCATTAAAGCCCTCAAAAAAAAAGGATTCGCGGAGCGGGGGAAGCAAAAGACGCAAAACATGGAAAAAAAGAGGCGGGTGTGTCTTTGACTATAAAAACAACACTCCGTCGAAGGGAGTCCGAAAGAAAACTAATCGGGAGGTTTGGGTGGGAGAAAGGTATCGAACAAACGGAAAGGGAAAAAAAGAAGAAGAGGTAAGGGGGGGAAAAACGGGGAAAACCATAAAGTGGGGATTTGAGGCAAAAGAAAACGTCGAAGACAGGGGGGGGGCCCTTCCTAGATAGGTAACAGAGCAAATGGCCTTACAAAGGAAAACTACGGATTGAGGGGGGAATCCGGTGGTCGGACCACGTACCAAATAAACAGAGGGGGGATAGGTGAAAAATCGATTGTGGGTTGAAAGAGATTGGGGGGGTAGACTCAAAAAGGGGGCGATCTTGGAGGGGGGGGGGGGTAGATAACAGACAGTCGTGGCAAAAGGGGCACGGTGGTATTAAATGTGTTAGGGCGAACTGGATTCTACTCCAAGAAGGTGAACAAAGAGAACGCAGGGTAAAAGAAAGGTTAAGATTTACTGTCCCTAAATATTAAAAGAAAAGTGTTTTCAGTGGAAGAAAAAATTGTTCAAAAAAGGGATAAACAAATCGGCAGGAGGGGGTGGTTCTAAACCCAAAAAAACTGGGTACTGCCGGGGGCTGGGGACACACACGAGGTGGGGGGAAAGACTTGCCGAGAAAGGAAGGAAGGTGATAATCCGCGTCTCGAGATGGTGGAAGGGGCGAAGAGAAGCATGGAAAAAAAAAGGGAAAATGGGGCAGTGCCCTGTGGAGTGTCGGGCAGACAGCCGTATGGGGAAACAATAGTACCAAAGATGAGGGACGGCCGCAAGAGTGGGGGTAAAAAGAACTGCAGAAGGGGGGTGTGCAGAGCATCTCCAGGACAAGCCAGGGTGGTAAAGACACTTTCAGAATCAAGGAAGGGGCTTAAAAAAACGTCTACCTGAAGAAAGTCTAAATGTCGCTTATCCTTGGGGGTTGAGGGGGGACAGAACAAAAAAAAAAATTTCAGCAGCTTGGAGGAAGCCAGTGGGGGGTAAGCCGTTTGTGATTTATCTGATACACGGGGACGTTGGGGGGTTTGTCCATAATGAAAAAAAGAAAAAAGACCGGGAGGGGTGGGGGGGAAACTGGGGGTTATGGATTAATGTAACTCTAGTGGGTTACCAAAAACAAAAAAGTGGACCCATCTATCAAAAAACTCAAACAAACAAAGGGGGAGGGAGGAAAAAGAAAAAAAGACCCGAAAAGAATGCTCTAACAGTAGAATTTGAAAAGAAAAGCCGCCAAAAGGAAAAAGGGAAACACCCACATCGACGTTGGGAAAAGGGGGAAAAGAAGGGGAAAAACCCCAGGGGGGAAACCAATGGGGTACGACAAAATAACGAGGCTAGGAACAACACCAGGAAGAGAACTCTGGGTGCCAAAAAATCAACTAACATTTTTGGGGTGTTTTTTTGGGGAAGGGGAAATTACAGCCCCTGAGAAAGAAAAGAAAGCCACGCTTAAAAAAAGGGGGTTGAAAAGGAGGCAGGGGTCAATGCTTTTGGCCTCCCCGACAAGCGAAAAGCGTTTACCAGGTTTTCGATGCACGAAGGGCCAGAATAAAAAAGAAAAAAAAAACTGCAGTTCTACAACCACACCAGACCCCTCGTAAAAAAGGGGGTCAGGCGAAAGAAAGAAACCATTCCTCTGGGGACCACTACCCAAGTAAGGTTGGGAGGGGGGTCGGGAACAAAAATTCTGGACAAAAATAGACCCTGCCAACCCGGACTCTGGAAAAGAAGACCGACCAGGGGATCTGAGTCTTCCGCCGGGGCCAGAAAGGGCCACAGCAGAAAAATGGAAAGAATCCCTTGTACGTCGACTCAGGGTAAGGCCCCGGAATTGAACACAAAAAAACAACGCGGACACAGGGCAAACGCGGATCCGAAAATCCAGAGACGGGGACCTGCGAGGGGCACACCCAGGGGTCCACCAGGGGGAAAAATTGTTACACCGTTGGCCAAGAAACCATAAATGGCTCCAGGGGGGGGGGGGGTGCACGTAAAACGTCAGAAGAAAAAACTGCAAAAAAATTGCTGCCATGGGGAAACCGCCCCTAAGCTGTGGCGTCAGGGGGCCCAGCACTCGACCATTCCTATCAAAGAGAGCGGTAGAACCTCTGGAACGCTTTTCAAAAACCGGAAGAAAAAGGGGGGGGGGGGGGGGATGTCAACGGCCCAGAGAAAAAAATACCAAGGAGGAGTGCAGGTGGAGCTTTACAGTTATGGACGCAATCAAGATCGGGCGAAAAGAAAAAAAGGAACAGAAGGGCTAAAACGCGGTAAGGAAAAAAAAAAAAAAAAAGAAATTTCCATCGGGCGTGGGGGGAAGAACACAGTGCTGGGGATCAGGGCCGGAGCGGAAATTCGAAAAGAAAGGGCTTCCCAGGTATCCTCGATGTGTCGAGGGGCCCGCAAGGGGAAAAGGGGGCGGCGGAAAGCAAGCCCTTTCACATTTTCTGGTGGTTACCGGAATCTGGAAACTTCGCTTGCGCGGGGGGGGGGGGGGAAGAACCGACGGCGAAGACCTTAAGAAAAAAAAGAGCAAAATAAAGAAGACGAGGGGGCGCGGAGGAATCACAAGAATGGGTGAAAAAGGCGCAAGGAGAGGAGGAACAGGGTGCCGGCCGGAAAAACAAAAAAAAAAAAAAAAAACAAAAAAAAAAGCCGGCCCAGGGGGTTTCATAAAGAAAGAATGGGAAGAGGGTTGTAACTCTGTCCTGTTGGGGTACTGTCAAAATGGAACCAGAAAGAATGGGGTTGACTGTGAAGTCAAGGGAAAAAACCCCTGGGCATCGACGCGATGGCGATCTAGGGGAGGAAAAACAGTGAGGAAAATGGCAGCAATGGGGGGGAACTCGAAGAATAAGGCGGATCGAAGGAAGAATAAAAACCCCCGCCAACCCGGGGGGCCCCAACTTTGGGTTGGGGAAAAAGATTGGGGGGAAGTGGAAAAGAAATATTCATCAATGGCATTTTCTTTGGTTCTTAGCTGCAGGTCGTGATCAGTTGAGCCAAAAGTCTTGGGAAGTTGGGGGGAGTAACCGTCCAGCCCTTCGACGAGAAAAAAAAAAAAAGCATTCTACGTGTTGGGGGGGAGGGAAAAAAAAAAAGGAGAAGGTTATTTCGGTTGGGGTCCAAAACGGTTCACTCCGGACAAAGCATTGTGAGCCAAAAAGCAGGATGAAAATGGAGATAGAAATGCTACAACGGGCCCTCGGTTTCACACGATTTCGGAAACAAACGGAGGGGTTTGGGGGGGGTCGGGCAGAGTTGGAAACTACGGCCTGTGGGGGGACCTAAACTGGGCTTCGCGAAAGAACCCGCTGCATCTGGGGTGCTTGTTGTGAAAGAACTTTCTCAAAGACTCTTCCCGAAAGAAGGCCTACTTCTCTCCCCAGTCTCCGGCAGGTCCCATTGACTCCCGTCAAGGGACAAAAAGAGGGGGTACAGAGAAAAATACCGGGGGAGAAGAAGCAGAAACCTCCTCTTGGTAGGGGAAGAGCGTATCAAGGCACAACCGCAAATAATGCAAGTTGTTCCCGGGGGAAAAAGAAAACCAGGGTTTTTCTTACTGCTGATAAATTGAGTGGAAGAAAGAAAGTCCAAGAACCTGGGGTTGCTCAGGATAAAAAGTACTGGCTCCGCAAAGGGGGGGAGAGACCGATCCCGGAACTTTTTGATTGAGAGGCTGAAAGAGTGGGATACTCGCAATCAGACTACATTCTGAAAGGCGGCCCAAGAAGAAAAAAAAAAGAAGCGATGTCCGCAAGGTCCCAGCCCAATCCCATCCCGCATTTCTGGTGGGTTGGGGGTGACGGGCACTGGGGTGCGAGGTCAGGGTTGTTTTTGGGGGGAAAATCGGGGGCAGTTGTTTTTGTTTGGCATTTTTTTTTTGGGGGAATTTGCCACCAAACAGAGAGAATTGAACTCTGGGGCAGAAGGCGGGGGATGAAGCCTGCACCAAATAAGCGCATCCTATTCAAATTGGCCGTCAGTAAGTCCCTCGCGTCAAAACCTTCGCAAATGAGCAATGGGAGGAAGTGGGGCAACTTCGGATGACGGGGAAGGAGAGGTTTGAGTCGGACGAAGGGGCCGCTCAAGAGAAAAACAGGCGGCCGGGGGGGAGTTAGGTATGATTCCCGTGCATGACGTTTTGGGATCAAATGAACTATCAGCGAAGGCGGGCCGCCGGAAAAAGGCTGGAAGCAAAGTGGAACCCACAATGCCAGTACGACTAAGTCTTATGACTGCCACTTCAAATGGCGCACCCGAAGGTAACGGGGAAATGATTACTTAAAGGTGGCACGGAAAGCCGTCCCGAACCTACATGGTGTGTTAAGGGGGGGGGGGAACGCCTGCCATGGGGGGG
>Ga0179593_1523512_pt1 | contig 12989 bp, 28 predicted proteins | sample CZODoug2_1_08_16_FD_185931 | JGI IMG/M metagenome (GOLD analysis project Ga0179593, IMG submission 185931) | Vadose zone soil fungal communities from Angelo Coast Range Reserve, California, USA - CZODoug2_1_08_16fungal (PacBio error correction) | ecosystem: Environmental > Terrestrial > Soil >...
AAGGCACAGAAAATGCGCCACGCTTGGGAAGCTGGACCCCGGAAAACTGGGGGGAAAAATGCAAAATGGGACAGCGTTTCGAAAAGCAATAAAGAAAAGGGGGGTGGGGAGGCCCGCGAAAAGGAAAGAAAACACTTGGGGGGCCAAGTATGCCTTTGGGACGGGAAACATATGAGGGAGGAGAGGTTGGGGTTTTAACGAAAAAGAGGGGGCAGGATGATCTTGGGTTTATTCCACTAAAATACGGCTACGGGGGGAAGCCGGTAACGGCCAAAAAGAAGGGGGGTGGAAAAAAAGCGGTTCAGCAGGCGGACCAAGAAGTAACGGAGTAAGTACAGAACCAAGCGTGGAAAACGCCCCGCAAAGAAGAAGGGGCAAAAGGGGGACGGTTACGAAAAGAAAAGAAAAACTGGGGGTTAAAGGGAAGCCGGAGTTGGGGGAAAGGCGGAGAAAAAGGGGGAAGGGATGGGATGGACCGGAAAAGACGATAGGGGGGTCCCAAGAACGACGCTGGGGAAAAGTTTCAACTCGCCGGAAAAAAAAAAAGGAAAATCGTTACCAAAAGGAAGGGGACAATATGACCCGGGGGGGACATTTGAAAGCTGGGGGGGTTTACAAAACAAAAAGGCCAAAGGGAAAAAGAAAGTTTTTTTTTGAGTCGCAAAAAAGGGGGGGCCAAAGCGAGACCTGCGAGAAGAATTGGCTGAGGGAAAGGGAATCACGAAGAAAAGTGCGCTAGGAAAAAACATTAGAAACTAGGCATAAACAAAAGAGAGAAAGAAGAAACTACAGCGTATTCGAAAAAAGGGAGCTGCCCAACGAAGTTCCCCCCAAAAAAATAGGAAGAAATCAAAAAAGACAAACGTTTTTGGGGGGGGGGGGGGGGAAAACGAAGAAAACGTGATGACCTGCGATCGACGTGTGAAAAAAGGGAGCCGCAGAGGGAGCTTGTTTGTTCAAAGAATGGAGGACGCACAAGGGGGAGGGTCAAAAAAAAAAAAGCGGAAACAAAAATGGGGGGCCGCTCCAACGCGAGGGTCGAAAGACTGCTCTTGAGAAGTTGAGGCGAAAAAAAGACGTCTCAAAGACCCCAGGGAAAGGGTAAGTTTGAGGGGGCAGAGAGGAACACACGGGGTACCCCAAGCTTGGATTGCAGGGATGGCAAACAGAGGCAACAATAAGTCTCAAGGGTGTAAAACCGAAAGAGAAAATGGTTGTCCATGAAGAGGAAAGGGAAAAATTGGGGGTTCAAAATGTTTGGAAGGCGCGACCGACATTCCTTTCGGGGGCAAGGGTAAAAGGGGAGGAGGAAGGGGGCCGTCGGGATACAGGGGGGACGAGAAAGGAAGCAAACGCCCGATGGGGGGACAGGGCGTTTGTGACGAGAAAAAAACAGACAAAGAATGAACTTCTCGTTTTTAAGAAGCTTCCGGAAGTGGTGTTTCGGGGAAAGACGATGTGGCCAACGCGGGGACATGGGACGCAAGTTTTCAAAAATGTTGGCGAAAAGCGGAACAAGGGGGGGGGGGGGGAGGGGGTGTTTGGGGGTCAGCAGTGGGGGGGGGACAGAGGGAAAAAAAAGGAGGACATGGCGGAAGACGCTGACGAGGGGGGGACGAAGGATTGAGGAACGGGGACGCGGGTGGGGGGGGAGGGGGGAAGAAAACAAGAAAAAAAGAATAGGGGGAGCAAAAATGTGTGGGAAAGGAACCCCCGGAGGGCCGAGAAAGCGAAACGGGGGGGGGTGAATTTGTGCGCTGGGGGGGAAAAAAAGGGGGGAGTGCGGACAAAGGACCGCGAGGAACGGAATACAAAAAAAAAAAAGAAACGCTGGGGAAGGACAGGTGGCAGGTGCGCCCAGGGGGGGGGGGGTTGGTTTGTTTGGGTGGTGGGGGGGAGAAAAGCCGAAAAAACGGTGAGTTATGGGTGGGGAGGGGGGGGGACCTGGGAGTGCAGGAAAAAAAAAGAAAAAAAGGGGAAAAGGTCAGGGACTCGGTGGAACGGTAAGTAGGAAAAAAAAAATGTGATTCGTAGGGAGAAGTTATGGTGGGGGGGTCTGAGAACGGCATGTGTCTTCAACAAAACGTTGGAGAAAAAGAGGGTAGGGGGGGGGGGTTTCTGGCATGGGGTTCAAGAAACCAAGAAAACATGAATTGCTAAAAGCAAAAAAAACTTTTGGGGCAGGGCAGTCGTAAAGTTGGAAAGGTTTGAAGGGGAGGTGCAGGGTCGAGGAAGCGAAAAAACCCCAAGGCGGCGGGGGGAGTGGTTTCGCGCCAGGAAGTTGGAATGAAAAAAGGGTCAGTCTCTGGTCGAATCAAAACAAGGGGCTGTAGATTGAGGGAACAAAAACAAAAACAAGACACCGCAGCTTGGGGGGGGGTAAAAAGGTATAAAAAAAAAAAGGGGGGGGGGAGGACACAAAGAAATTAATACTTGTTTCTTAAGGATCGAAAGGAAAACGGGGGGGACCTGGGAAATGTTGACGGCAGGCCCAAGGAACGGTGCGGACTTGACAAAGGGGTAAGCGGTCAAACAGAGACCAATCCATTATTTTGGGGGGGGTGCAAGGAAAAACAGAGAAAGCGCACGGGAGCGAACCACGTGTACCAATTTAAAGGAACGGGGGAAAAGGGAAACCGAGGGGGGGATAAAGCAACTTTGGGGATTGGGAAGGAATTACAAAAAGACAGCCCGGGATCGGGACCCAAAAACAAACACTTATTGGATTGTAAAATCGGAATGGAAAAAGGGGTACTAGGGGACCCAAGAATGGAAGACACAGCTGAAGCCAGATCAAAAAGGGTGCCGAGAGCTCCGTGCGCTTTTATGGAAAAAGGATCAGTTCTAGGGGGGTGAAAGCTTCCTGGTTCAACAAAAAAAGAACGGGGGAAAAATCCTAAAGACACGCAAAAAGAAAGGTAAAAAGGTGGCAAAAAAGTGTCAATCAGCCACCCGTACGGAATATAGAAGAAAGTCTAAATCACGCATGCCACCAGAGGGGCGGGGGAAAGAAAAAAATACAATAAATATCGAAGAGTAAAAGGGGTGAAAAAAATGAAAAAAAAACCTAAGCATTCGCAGCCAGACCAGAAAAAAAAAAAGAAAAGGAAAAAAGGAAAAAAACACTATAAGCACTTCAAAAGTTTCAACCACAAAAAAACAGAATGGTGTGAAGATCCAGGAAGGCCGAGAAAAGGGAAAAAAACACGGTTAATAAATGCAGGAACGCGGAAAAATAAAAAAACAAGAAGGGGGCGAACCCTGACATATTATACGTCCAAACAGGAGGAAAACGTGCCCGGACAGACAAAAAGGAACACAGTAGAAAATAACTTACCACCGGAACGAAAACGGAGAAGTCCACAGGGGGAAGAAAAAGCCAAGAAGGGACTAAGCCAGCGAAAGGGAAAGGGAAAAAGGACGGAACGCAATGTCCGACATAAACAGCGCCAAACAAAATCAAAACCTACACAAATTCATAGAAAATTTCTCTGTAAAAAAAGGCATAGGCGAAGGGGGGAATCAACAAGTCCAGGGGGGAAATCACCCGTATACTTGCTATGGGGTCAAAAGAGAACGAAGACTCAAAAGCAAAAACAACGAGAGTTCATCAAAGGAGGGACAAAGGCCATTTATCGACGGAAAGCAAACTGCACCCACGGGACACAAAAAAAGCCAAGCATACGAGGGACTCCACGGTTGGGGGGGGGGGAAAAGGAGTAAAGCTTCCGAGAAAAAATGAACCAGAAAAAAAAAGTCTAGGTAAAATGAAAAAAGAGAAAAGAAGGGGTCTTAAGGGACGGAAACACAAAAATGAAAAAAAAGGGGGAAAAAGGCGGCAAGAGATAAAAGAGAGGCACTTGGTAGACGAATGGGAAAAGACTCCTCTCCATTCAGGAGAGCGGGGGAAGGGAAAGTAAAGAGTTGGAATTCCAACACAGAAAAGGCTCTAATTCGAAAAAAAACAAAAGAAAGGGTAGGGATTCTAATACACCATTGAAAAATTTCTGAAAAAATTGAAGAAAATCTCAAAAAAAAACAGAAAGCGGGGGGGGGGGGGGACGGGGGGGAAAGCCAAAGTCAAGTCCGCTCAGCTGTACAGGGTTGGAAAGGGTAGAAAAGGGAAGAAGATTAGAACCTTACTACGGAGACAAAATAAAAAGGAAAAAGGCGCGGAGCGCCCCGAAAGGAGGGCGTGGTGGGAAAGACGATCCATTTAAACGAAGAGACTCAAAAAAAAAAAAAATCAACAGACGGCAGAAGGAACAGTCTGTCCTTAACGAAAAAACGTTTCACAGAGGCAAAGGGATCAGCAAGGAACATGCCAAAAAAGGCGAGCCGTTTCTAAAAAACACAAAGAGGGGGCGGGGGAGTGGGAGAAAATCGGTTTTTCGGGGAAGTCCTAGGAAAAAAAAAACTAAACCGTGGATTATCAGTGAGTGAGAGGTGAAGCAAAGTGGAGTCTCGCCCGAAAGTTCAAAAAAAAAAAGGGACAAAGGGGGGTCAAGGGGGGGGACATAAGAATCATCAGAAACAAGGTCTCGAAGGAAAGCGCGGGGCACAAAGGTATAATTGCAAAGAAAAAACAGAAGGCAACGGGAGCAACATCCTTCAATGTCCTCAAAGAAAGGGAAATGGGGAATGAAGTCGGAAAAAGCGGTGGTTTTGCGGCAAAAAACCACAAATGCAAGTGCAGATGCTACCAAGATACCGGAAAAAAAAGGGGAAAAAGGGGTGGAAAAACATCCCGCCTTCAAAACTAAAAGAGGAGAAAAAAAAAACTGGGAACAGTGAGGGGGATTCGAACGAAAAAGCGTCAGGAAACGCTTATTTACGACGCCGGAAAAAAGGAAAAACCGGGGAGGGGGACCAAAAAGGACCCGCCTGAAAAACGAAAGGGAAGCTGGAAACGTGGCATCGAAAAAGGCTTCAAAAGCCCACAAGTTGTATCCAGAGATCACACAAGATCGGAAAACTGCGGGGGAAAAGGAAAAAAAAGACACCTAACGACGATTGATGGGGGGGAGGTGAAAAAAAAAAAAAAACACAAAAAAGGCACTTGCTGAAAGCAGCGAAGGGAAGGGAAAGGAACAAGGCCGCCTTATGATTGAAAGAGGGGGGGACCGTGGGAAAGTGACGGGGGGAAGCAAAATCGTGCTTGCCAAGGTCTGAAGGGGGGGGGAAAAGGGGGGGTCCTCAAAAAAAAAACAACAGAGATGAGGGGAAAGTTACAGTTTACAAAAGTAATCAACACGCGTTGGGGGGAAAAGAGAAGACGGGGAAGAGGAACAGGGGAACTCGTTTTCAGAATCAAAAGAAAAAGAAAATAGGGCGGGCCAGAGCACCCCAAAGAGCCGCCAATGGCAAGGTGCATGATGCCGGGGGGTTTGGCGAAAAGAACCGGGGGGGAGGGGGCGCTTGGTAAAGGAAGAAAGGCAGGGGGGGGGGACATATGAGAGGGGGGGAATCCACCAGATTACGGTGGCTCAAACGGAGAAAAAGGGGCGCAAAGGGGGGAAACAGGGTTGAAGCCGGGGGCAGCAGGACTGGTTTTGGAAAACCGTGAGGGGAGGAAAGGTTGAAAAAAAAAGCCCAGGGGGAAGGACCGAATGGCTGGTGGAGGGGGGGGGAACAAAAGACTGAGAAAGGGAAAACTGGACGACGGGGGGGGCGGAGGGGGGAGGGCCAAGAGGGGGAAAGGGGGGGGTTGGGGGGGCTGAAGGAACAATTCGAGACGGGGATCGGGGAGAGGAGGGAAAGAAGGCAAAGCCGGGGGGGGCAACTCGCAGGCAAAAAAGAGAGGAAAATGGAAAAGGGGAAAATATTTTAGACTAGGACAAGGCAATGCTTGAAACATCCCTAAAAAACCAGGGGGGGGTGGGGGGGGGGACCTCAAGGGAAAAGTATATTTGGCCCAAGCGAAGGGGGAGGAGGAAGCTTTGGGGGCTTGAATGGAACTTAATCGAACGTCCGACCGCATGCGGAAAGGGAGAAAAGTCAACGGCTCGCAAAAATAGAAAGAAAAAGAAGGGATCAGTGTCCTTGTCCCTGGAAAGAGACCGTTTCCCCGAAAGAGCGGGAAAGAGCCAGAAAAAAAAAAAAATCAAAACGTTTTGGAAACGGGAAGAGGAAAAACAAGGAAAAGCTGCGAGGACAGCGTTGGGGGGAAAAACGGAAAAATCGCAAGAGGGGAGGGAAGGGTGGAAACGAGGGGGCCAGAGAAAAAAAAAAGGGGAGAGATCGCAATCGGGAAAAAAAAAACCAAGCCCTGTGGAAAAAAAGGCCAAAAAAAAAGAAAAATCGCTTTGGGGGAAGGAACACTCCTTGATCCAAGGTTGGGACAACGCATAAAGGGGGGGGGAAAGATCGCAAAGCGACACGAGTCAAAGAGGGGGGGGGGAAGGTGGGGAGGCCCTCGAGAGGGTAAAAAAAGATTTTCTAGAAACAATGGGGGGGGGGGAAGTGGGCGGGAAACGCTACACTGGTCAAAACTCAATGTTGGGGTTGGAGGAGGCGGGTCGAGGCAACGCAGAGGGGGGGGGGTTGGTTCTTCTGAAGCAAGAGGAAAAAAGAAGTCTTGGGTGAGGGGGGGTGGGGGGGTGGAAAACGCGTTTTAAAAAACGAAGAAGAAGCGGGTCGATACAGGCGGGAAAGGGGGAGGGGGACTAATCTAAAAGGGGGAAAGGGGGGGAAAAAAAAAACGGTTTTGGACGCACGAAAAAAGAAAAAAACAAGAGTTGTGGACGATGCGTGTTCCACCGACACGGGGTCCGAGGGGGGGGGGGGGGGGGGGGGGGCAAAGACCGGAATGGTTTCCGCCGCAAGGGGGAAAGGGAGGGGGGTTTTCAAAGGACCAACAGGAAAAACCGTGGGGGGCAGGGAAACAGGTGTACTTTGAGGGCCGTGGGGGTTAAAGGTGCAGCTGCAAACCAGGTCGATCAGGAAGGGGGGGCAAGGACGAATGGGCGAGGTGTTATGAATTGAAGTTCCGAAGGGGGGGAAGAAAAACAGTGAAAAAAGACAATTATCAAGACCTGCAGAATGGGGGGAGCGAGAACGGATGTGCCGGGGTAAAAGATGACAAGATGGGGGTGTTAGCTTTTTCAAAGAGTCGGAGAGGAAGAGAAGGGGGGACCATGTGCCTGGAGCATGGTGAAACAAAAACTCCAAACAGCTCTGGCCCAGTTGGCGGCGCGGACCACAACTGGGATTTCAAGGCGCCAGTGGGAAAAAGGAGGGGGGGGGGTTGAGAAGTTTGGTACGGGGGGGACCGGGCAATAGGACCTTAATTTGGGGGTCAAAAGTAAAAAAAAACAAAGCTTTGGGACGGGTATATAGGGTGAAAGACGGGAGTGTGGGAGAGGGTATTGCAGAGGGGTGGGCGGGGGGAAAAAACCGGGGTTCATGGTTCACAAGTGGCCAACACTCCACGTGTGGCAGAAAAAATGAAGGGGGGGGGGGAGAAACAAGAAGTCCAAACATGAACCGGGGGCACAGGAAAAGGGGGGGTTGAAAAAGGCGCATCGGGAGGTTTGTCGGTTCCAGGGCAAGGGGTGGAAAGTAAAAGTGATTCCGGCAGGGAACTTGCAGAGGGAAACAGAAGCCCAAATGCCTTTTTTTGGCTAAAAGCAGGTCAATAATACACGCTCCGTTACAGCAAATGGGAAAGAACAAAATTCCTAAAGAGGGGGGAGACGCTGGGGAGCGGAAGAGCACTTTGGGAGCAGGCGGAACGGGGGGGGGGAGAGAAAGCGCCTTTCGGCAAAAAGTGAAGAGTACACTGTGGGGAAGAGGAGGGGGTTTCTTAGGCAAAAAAAGGGAGGGAAGAAAAGGACAAGGGGTTCGGAGGAAAAAGGAAACCGGCGGAGAACCAGAAGAAAGTGGGGTGGGCAATTAAGGGGAAAAAGCACAAAGGTGAGAGAAAAAAAAAAAGAAAAAACGAACTGTCAAACGGGGGGGAAAAAAATTGAGCGGTCTTCCGGTAGGGGGCCGGAAAGAACACCTTGTGGGGGGAAGGTTTTCAAATAAAAGTAAACAGAAAGGAAGAAGAAAACCCTTATCTAGTAGACAAACACCAACACTGCCACAGAGGTTATTTATGAAATATACGAGGAGAACGGGACGGGAGGTTGAAAACGCCGATCTGGAAAGATAAACGCTAAGCAAAGGCATGAAAGGAAAAAGGGGGGGCAAAAAAAAAACTTTGACCCGGGCCAAAGAAAAAAATGCGGCCTTGTTACAGGAATAAATGGTGCCGGGAGTGTGACATAGAAACCATTGTGGAAAAAACATTCTTTTTTTCAAGAGGGAGGAGGAAGGGAAAAGCTGAAAAGGCGGTGAAAAAGAAAGTCATCAGCATGTAAAAAGGAAAGAGAATGTGGAATTCTATGGGAAAAAATAAGCAAGGAAAAAAACAAAAAGAGGGACACAAAAAGGCCGGGAATGGAGGCCAATACAGAAAAAAGAAAAGACCATGGGGGTTGAAGACAAAGGAATCGAGAAGAGGAAACGGGGAAAAGCCGGACCTCGACCCTCAAAAAGAAAAGAACAGAGAGAGAAAAACGGGGCGCTGCAGCCAATCAATTTGCAGTGACACGAGAAAAAACACGGTCACAAAAGGGGAGAGTGCAAAAATGAAACACACATATCGCAAAAAAGTACGAAAGGAAAAAAGGAGGGCAAAGGGGAACGTCCCACCCACTGCAAGAAAAGGATTGCCCCAGGAAAAACCAAGTAAAAAAAAGACAACCAAGGGGACCACAGGCGCTTCAAAAGGAAATTTAACTTGGAAAAAGGAACCGAGAGAGACAGCGGGGTGTTGGGGACCGGTGCAGGCCGCAAAGGAAGGGGTCCCAGCAGAAAAGAAGGACCGGTTGTGAACACAATTCAATAAACGTCGGAATGAAAAAAGAAGAATCTGAAAGGCAAAAGCCACGTGTAGAAAGGGAGTATTGGGGGGTGGAGAAAAGGCGGAAAAAGGTCAAGGAAAGGACCCGGGAAAACAAAGCCTTCCCAAAAGAAAAAAAATGGGATCTCCTGAAGAAAAAAAAAAAAACAGCCACAAAAAAAAAAAGCAAACAATGAAAGGACGAGTTCTCCAAACTGGGGGGGGGGGAAGGAGGTTTTGCGGGCAAAAAGGGGAACCCCAATCAAAAAAAAAGAAAACCGGAAGCTGGATTGAAGATTTAAAGCGAGAGGGGGGGGGGGGGGGGGGGAAAATGGGATGTGAAACTGTCAAAAAATGAAACACTTTGGGGAGAGGCCAAAAAAAAAGGAGTAATCACGCCTTGATCGAAGGAGCGAAAAAGGCCTTCCAGAAAGAACGCAAAATTTTAAGGGGGGACAGCGAAAAAGACCCAGAAGGCGCTTCACACTCTGCAGGGTCAAGGGGGGACCATGGTATAATGTCGGGGGGCCAAAAAAAAAGGGGGGGCGAACCGAAAACACTGCCCAGAAAGCGGGGGTAAAAAAGCAGTGTGCGGCGCAAAAAGGCGTTACCCAAGGGGAAAACAAATGGGGGTAGAAAAAGGAAACCGTCCTGAAATCTTCAGACAGGGCCGAGACAAAAAAATAAACCACCTCGAAGTTTTCGACGGAGAGAAAAAAAAACAAAACCGGATTGCGGGGTGAAACTATTGGAGAATCGCGAAAAAAGGGCGAAGTGGGACTAAGATAAACGAAAAAAAAATTAATCTGCGAAAAATTCCTGTCGCGCTTCCAAAAGGGGGGAAGGAAGAAAGCGAAACTTTTGCACAGAAGGGGCCGAAGACAGGGGAAAAAAACGGAGGGGGTCAGGTGATCTGAAGAGAAGCGGGGGTAAACGGGGGTAAAGACCCATAACTACCAGGGGGAAAGAGAAATTGGGGGGGGGGGGAAAAGATTGTTTTGCGCGCCGTGGGGTTAAAGGGACGAAAATAAGGGGTCCGAGAACGTCCTGCAGGTGACGCCACAAAACATGAAAAAAAAACTCAAACGGTAAGAGGCTAGTGGTGAATAGAGAAAAACACAAATTGAAAAGTTTGGATGACGAAAAAGAGGAAGGTGACTCCGGAGACATATGGGGAAAAAAAACGGGAAGAAACAGTTGGTTTTTTTTTGTGTTGGCGAAGATTGCAAAGGCCCGCGGAAAAAGGCGAAAGCAGACGACGGTCAAGAAGCAAAACCTAGGCAGACCGTCCAAAAGGAAGTCTCGTCAAAAGGAAACACACAGGCAAAAAGGGGTCGAACCGGAAATGAGGAGAAAAGACATCGGAGACAAAAAGGATTTACGACGAAAGGGGAGAAAGGCCCCAACCGTTGAGGGCGGGAAGAAAAAACGGGGGAATGGGGGGGCACAAGAAAAAATCGCCGTAACGGGGAGGGACGGTGGGAAAGATAGGGGAAGGGAGAAATCCCAAGATAACAAATAGAAAGTGGACGGCCGTAAAAAAAAAAGCTGACTAAAATGAAAGGGGCAGGGAAGAAAAAAGTACTCAGGAAAAATTTGACAAAGGCTGAATTCAAGGGGGTTCTCGTCACGCAAAAGTAGCGCAAGGGGATTCAACTAGGGGGAAGGACGTTCCCAAAAGGTTAACTGAAAAAAAAACGTGCTTGGGGAAAAAATCCTTTCGGAAGGGGGGTCAGAAAAAGGAAGAAAGAACAAACAGGGGGAAAAGGAAATAGGAAGATGATGTAAAAAAAGGGGGAAAAAAGGGGCAGCAAGGAAAAATTGAACGATCTGCCGCAGGGGAACATTGAACCAGAGTCAAGAAATGGCGCTTAAGGGTCGGAAAAACTCAACAGCAGACAGCCTGGAAGGAAAAAAAAAAGCGTGCAGCTGGGTCGGAGAACTTCAGAAACTCAGGAGCGGGGATTGGGGAGAGCCGAAAACAAATGAAAAGTTGGTGGGGGAAGATGATCTTTTGGGAGTTCCAGGGAAAAAACGGGCCAGAAAAACCTTGAGCTATCCAATCGGTGAAAAAAGGGAGGGAAGCCAGTTCTAGAGCGGAAACGGTGGGAAAGGGAAGGGTAAAGGACAGAGAAAACACGCCGGGCGGGGAGGACGTTCGCAGCAAAGGGTTTGAGGGGAAAGGGGACTGGGAAGCGTTACTTGGGGGGAAGGGAAGAAAAGAGTGAAGTGGGGGAGTGAAAGGACGAGGGCGATAGGAACGGATGAGTACCGACGGCGGTAAAAAGGGGGGGAAACAAGCGGAAAAAAAAAAAAAGGGGGACGTTACCCCAGAGGAAGGAGTGGAAAAAAAAACAGAGGGGGGATTGTTTTCCAGAAAAGCCAAAAAAAAGAGAGGGGGTGTGGTTTTGCGGTGGAATGGTCGAAAATTATAGGGGTGGAAGAGGGGGAGATGAAAAAAAGGGGGGTGGAGGATGCCTAAAGAGAGGAGCGCCGACGCCTTAGGAAGGACAAAAATCTGAACGAGGAAAACGCGCGGGAACAAGGACTAGAAACTAAGGTGGGGGAAAACTGGACGTTCTGGCTGTCCCAAACCGCCCCTTCGAAAAGAAGATCAAACAGAAAATTTGAAAAAGAACTTAAAAAAAATCCCTACATTGGACGCACTATGCAGGGGGAAACGAGATGAAGACAGAAGCTCGGACTGGGGGGGGGACTCTCTACGCGCCCGCGAGGGGATGGAATCTGCCCATCGGAAACAGACAAAGGGGGTGAGGGTCCCGCGACCCAGAAAGAAGCTGGGGGGACCCTTGCATAACTTGGCCGCAGGGGTTGCCGGGGGTGGGAAATATCCGATAGAGAGCTAACAAAACATTCCGAGGGCAAACTGTTTAAAAAGAGTTCAAGAAGCGCAGGAATAAGGGAACATTGTACCAAGCTTTGTCCCTGGCAAGGAGGTCGAGGGAAGAAAAAGAGAGGGAAAGGGAAGGGGTGTATTCGCAAAAGACGCAGGGGGGCAAAAAAGCGCGGGGCATGTTTTTTTCAGTCGCAAGGGGCACTATGGAAAGGAGGGTCGGGTAGAGCACGATTTTAAAAGGGGGGCGGGGGAAGGTCGATAAAAAGAAGAAACCAAAGTTATCTGGGGCATCAACAAGTGGGGGGGGGACCACTTTTGGGGGGTGGGCAACTGAAAAAGAAAACGGGAAGGTTTAGAGTAACATAACAGAGTAGCCGGTGTGAAAGGGGTTTCCACGGCAGAGGTGGCAGAACAGACGAACCGCCAGTGAAGAAAGGTTTGGCAAACCACGAGGGGGATGGACGTTTTGTTTTGGAAAAGGGGGGGTGCAGCTGCAGCAAAGAGGAAGGCCTGGGGGGGGGCAGATTGTGACTATGGGGCGGATGGATGGCACGTTTCCGCTGTTGGGGGGGGGGGTGAGGGGCTGGAAAGGGAAAAAAATAGCAAAGTATAACGGGGAGAAAGGTGGGGGGGGGAATAGAAGCCGGGGATACAAAAGCGGCGGGAAGGAATTGGAAGGGGGGGGGAACCAGAATGGGGCAAACGCAAGGAAAAAAAAAATTAGGCCTTCTTGGGGGATGAGGGAGGGGATTTGGGCCGCTGAACCTGTTAAGAAGGGCGGAAAGGCAGAGAGGAAAAACAAGTGGGGGGGGGGCCCTTTCTTAAAAAAGGATGGGGGTTGAGAAAAAAGGGTGGAGAAGCGCCCCGTGTAAGGGGGGGTTGGGGGAGTGAGAAGGTGAAAACGGTCCTTTCAATAGAAAACAGGGGGGGGTTACGAAAGATTTTTTGTACGGATATAGGGCAACTGAGGTGGGGATTCAAGGGGGGGGGGAGGGGGGGGTCTCCAGCAAAACAAAAAAGGGTGAAAAAGGGGTTGTGCCCGTGTAAACCAGCAGGGGGGGGCTAAGACCGGCATTTTTCGGGAGAAAAAGGAAGTGGCCTGGAAAAGGCAAAAAGTGTGGTGTTTTCCAGAGCAGAAAAAACGTTTGGGTCTCTGGTGAGGGGAAAATTGAAAGGCGGGGCTTGGGAGAAAGGTGGGGAAACCGAGAAGAGGAAGGGAACCTCTGGGAGAAGGCAGGAAGGGAT
>Ga0179593_1545069_pt1 | contig 12989 bp, 14 predicted proteins | sample CZODoug2_1_08_16_FD_185931 | JGI IMG/M metagenome (GOLD analysis project Ga0179593, IMG submission 185931) | Vadose zone soil fungal communities from Angelo Coast Range Reserve, California, USA - CZODoug2_1_08_16fungal (PacBio error correction) | ecosystem: Environmental > Terrestrial > Soil >...
AACGAAGCAAAGCGGACAGTGTCCAAAAGGGGGGCTTTGGGAAAACGACGAACAGCGAAAATCCGCTAGGCAATACACTACAAGAAGGGAGAATAGTGTCTTTGGCATTGGGAAAGGCACCCTTTTCACACCGTTTGAAAGAGGGTGTACAAAAAGGAGGGTGTTCGAAAGAGCGGGAAGAAGAAAAACCGACTCAGAGACTTCTTGAACTGAATAAAAAGCGGACGCTTTGCAGTTCCTGAAAAAAGGAACGGCCAAAAAAGGGAGCAGGGTTGAAGGGAAAAGGCACTACAAAACATGACTTGAAAAAAAAGGGGCCGTCTTTACAGTGGAGAGAGGCTCACACTGAGCATTATGGGCCATGATTCCCGAACTTTGGATAGTCAAACGCCATGGCAAAAAAGCGGGCACGGACAAGCCGAGGAAACTAGGGACAAACGGAGAATCAAAGGGGCGCAAAGGGCCTTCCTCGGTCGGGAGAATGGCAGTCCTCCCCTATAAAAAAACATTTAAGATCTCAAGGAATCACGCAAACACTCTCAGAAAAAGAGATTTGTCAGCGGGAATTGTTGGTTGCAAAGCGCGACCTAGGACATCATTCATCGGCCATCTAAAGGACAGCAGTAGAGGGAGATGATCAGGAAAACAGTATATCAAGAATGAATGCACACCGAGAGAACCGTCAACATGCTGATCCAAGGTGAGAATAGGGAAAATCAGGGGCAGGTGTCACTAAGTTGAAGCCTAAAGGCGCATCGCTCAACACTAAATGGTGGGGGGTTAAGACTAAATGCGATACACGAGACTATGCTGAGGGGTGGGGGTGCGGGGAGAAGGAGACCGAGAGGGAGTTTCCCTCGCAAAGGGCTAACGAGCCGACTGCTGCGTAAAAAGGACGGCCCCTGCAAAGGAAAAACGCTGATAGGCGGATTAAACAAAAAAAAGGAGAAAGACCGTCGCATCCAGACGAGGGACACCGACGCGTAACCTGCAGGCCACGTCCTTCTGTGAAAGAAAAAACAGAAAAGGAAAAAAAAGGGAACTCACAAAAGGGAAAGCCCGGCAAAAGACCCTGCGCGAGCAAATCTGAGATTCCCGGGGAAAAACTGGGAACGTCAGACCGCGAGGGAAGGAAGGGGGTCGTAAGCCTCCTGGCCGAAGCTCATTTGACATGGGTGGGCATTTCAAACCCACAAAAAAGATAGAGCAAACATGAGGGGGGCTGTGCCATCAGCCGGGGGGAGAGAAAAGGGGAGATGAAAAAAGGACGGAGAGAAACTCGGCACAGAAGCGGGGGGGGGAAAATGCTTACTAGGGCCGGCGCTAGAAAGGAGGCAAGAGAAAGGAGATTCGTAGGGGGCGGGGAAAAAGAAACCAAAATTCGTGGAAGACGGAGGGAGTCGAGAAAAGGAGACCACCTATCCACAATTAACTATAAGGGGACAGCCCCTTCCGAGGGGGGTGGGAGACAAAAGGGAATGACTAAAACAGTGCTTTAGAAAAAAAACGTACGCCAAAAAGGGGGAAAACAAGTTCGAGCTGCTGTCTTCAGGGAAGAGAGCGAAAAGGTCAGTAGAGGAACCGCCATCCAGCGGACTCGGGAGCTTCCCTAAAAAAAAAACATGCAAAGGACTGAAAAGCCGCGTACGAGGTGACGTCGTCATCTCGCGAAAAAACAGGACAAGGAGGAAAAGTGACGGAAAGCGGGAGGAGGAGACCGAAAGGTAACTTTCTCCTACGGGGATGAGGAAAAAGCGAACGTGGGAACAAAGTCCCTCTTAGGAGCAGGGATCAAATTCGGGCCCCGCGGAAGAAAAAAAGAAAGGAAGGGAAAAGGGAAAGGAGTTAACAGAGGAGAACACTGACGGAGGGAGGGGTACACGTTGCCAGGGGAATCCTTAAATTTTAACCTGATCTCGGAAACAGAAGACCGGGGACTTGGGGGAACAAGGAGGGCGTGGGAAAGGGAGGGGCCGAGAAAGGAAGGATACACGGTAGCATGGAAGTAGCCGCACACTCAATCGTAAACAAAAAGACGGGATCGTAGGAGGAGACGACGCTAACACCAACCTCTGGAAGAGGTTCGACCTTGACTCGTTAGGGCAGGCTGCGGAAGAAAGGTCGGAAAAAACGAAAAAAATCAGAGAGCGTTGTCGAGAAACGACACGGGAAGACGTCGACACCTCTTGCGGAAAGCATCGAGGAAGGCGGCTTCAAGGAAGGGGGGGAGGGGAAAAAAGGACCAGACATAAGTTCTCCACGGGTGGGTGATTAGCGCAGCGTACCCGGGGATCAGACGAATTCTGGAGGAAGGTCAGAGGGTAGGCGGTTAGGAAGGAGCAGGGCATGGAAAAATGTCTTGTGGGGGGCCCAAAAGTGGTAACTGTCTCGTGAAGGGGGGGAATGTAAGAGCTGTCAGAGCTTTGAAAAATGCAAGTCGGCACGGAAACGGGAAGGACACAATGAGCGTCGCCGTTTTCGGAAACATGATGAAGAAACAGGGGCACACCAAACGACCCGGGAAACGAAGAAATAGGCGCCGCCAGATATCACCGGAAGAAAAAGAACGCGTCTACAATTGAAGGGAGACAGGAATCGAAGAAAGAGGATCGAAAGAGTGGGGACAAAGTGTGGGTAAAAAGAAGGTGGGAACGATAACTGTAACGGAGAGCTAAGGCATGTGTGTTCCAAGCCTCATCTTTACCGAAGGATCAGACGTCAAAAAACGGGGAATGCGAAAAAAGAGTAAAGAAAGTGAGCATAGGGAAAGTAGACAAGCAGGAAAGGAAGAAAAAACGGCACTCAGCCAGTCAGGAAAAGTCGACTGCTGAAAGATAACGGAGGAAAGGGTTAACAGGAAATTCGGGGAAGGGGGGCGCTTGACTAGCTGGTGGTGTAAAAGATGCAAATGTGCTAGGGCCACCATTACGAGGAGGGGGGGACGGGGGGAAACAAGAAAAAAAGACGTGGGAAAAAGGGGCGGGAGCGTGATGACTTCTTTCCTACTGCCCGAACTCAAGATGGTCGCTCAACTTCGGACCAAATCGAGGGGGATGATGGAATGGCCTGCTCACAGGTTGTAAAGAAAAATTCAGTACGGCCAGGAGGATAAGAGCGCCCTGCGACGAAATAATTCCACCTGGCCGGCGGGCAGTTGTAAGAGGAAGGTTTTCCCCGAGGGGGGGAAGGAGGAAGGCAATAGAGACCTCGGGGATGTCGAAAGAATTTTCGGGTGAGCCGGAGAGGCGCCTTTGGGATGTCCGTTTGAAGGGGGGAAAAGAAGGGTTTCGGTGAAGCTTTCTGCCAGAAAGCGGAAACTTTCGCCAAGACTTGGGGAGGCTTTGGAGGCATGATTAAATCATTGGAAAGGAGGCTTTCAGTGTGTGGGGGGCCCAGAAAAGAGAAGGCACAGGGATTTCAATCAGGAAGGGAAACGGAGGTGACTTTTCAACGAGCAGTCAATGGAGCGGGGAAGTTTTGGGAGGAAGAAAGTCGACCTCTGCAAAAGCTGGGGGGAAAAGAGGTTCTCGGGAAGAGGGGACGCGCTGAGCCCTACACAAGGATCGAGGGGATTGAAATTCTGGAACCGGGGAGGATGCGGGGACAAGGAGAACCTCGACTGCGTTGAGTGCGAAAAAAAAGAAAAAGCGTGTCGGGGAGAGAGGGGGAAAAGGCCGTTCCAAATGGGATAATTTCTGCGGGAGAGACTTAATGAGAGGAAAAAGAGAAAACAACAACGGAGGATAGGCCAAAGTAGATACGATGCGCTGAAATGGCCCCAGGTACTCTTCACCAGGGTCAGCTGGCTTTTTGAGGGAGGAAGAAAAAGTAGAGACGCTCGAAGACGCCTTATGTAAAGGGAAATGGCATTGCGCACGCCCTGTTCCAAAGGTCACAGAATTGTCTTGTCACCAAAAAAGTCAAAGGGGGGGGAGGGGTCGAAAACCCCGAAAGAAATTCGGGTAAGAACTGCTAACTCAGTTGGAGAACTGAGGTGCAGTTCCTGCGCAAACCTGCAGAAATTGACGGGGAGAGGGAAGAGGTTTTGAAGGGAAAGAAAAACCATGGGGGAAAGTTGCCCGGGCGCGGGAACCAAAGGGTTCGATGAGGAAAAAAACAAAAGTAATTTTCGTCAACATGATTTCCTGAAGGGGGTTGCCCTCCCCCAAAAAGGGGGGGGCGAAAAGTACGTCTGACAAAAAAGGGGGCACTGGAAAACTACAAAAAGCCAGGAAACTAGAGAAAAAAACAAAGAAAAATGCGCCTCCGTTGCATCAAGTTCCGCAGGAGGGGGGAAGGACCCAAAAAAGAAGGAGAGGGAGGGGGGAAAGGACGTACCGTGAGTGGGCAAAACGCGCAAGTAAGATGTGTGCAGAGTGGGTTGGGCATCTGTCCGGGAGGACGAAAGCGGGCGTGAATGCCATCATCGGGAAAAAGCGTAGCTCATGAAAGAGGAAAAAACTAAACGACAGATTCCAAGAAGGAAAGAATGAGAACATCACAACCGCGAAACACATAGAACTAGTGTTTGTCCTTGTAGACTCTGTCAACTGGGCTCGATGTCCAAAAGAGCCAATGTTGCGAAATACCACGCAGTGTGCACCCGGGGGGAGATAGCTAAAAAGAAGAATTTCATGAAAAAAAAGGTTGGGGGGCAATTCGTCAGCCCGCGGGAAGATTTCTCGGCATTCGACGCTGGAAGAATGCTTGTGCAGAGTTCCAAAAAAAACTGAAAGTCAAAAAGGAAACCCATAGAGAAAAGACATTCCGAAATAAGAATACCGACTATAACCGAAAAGACGGCCGTAAGCTTAGTCCCAACGGGTCTTGAACCGAAAGCTAAAGGGTCAGGGACAGAGGGAGGGAACGACAATAGTATTACACAGGAAATACGCAAGGGCGAGCAGCTTCGACCGTGAACCCATTTCTCCTCCCGGAAGGGCTGGGGAGGCTGGCAAGGAGGGGGGAGGCCAGGAAGAAAGAACCGGCGTCGTGAGCACAGGGAGTTCATCTGCGTGTGCCAGACCAAGAAGGGATTTCATGATGTGGCAGGTCCATCACGAGGCGATTGAAAGAAAAAGGAGGAAAACCGTCGCTGGGAGGACTCACGGAACGGAAACTAGGAGGCCCCGGACTAAGGGGCGCACTCTTACGAGGAAAAGGGGGGGGAAAGAGACCAGGGAAAGGAGGGGGCGGGCGGGTACCTAAAGGGAAATGGAGCAACAGATGGGGCGAGGTCGTTCACTACACCCATCACCAATAAAAGGGGGGAAGCGCGCCCTTCCTCGAGTTGGGGGAAGGGGGGAACTGAAGACTACAACGCCAACCTAAAAAGGGGGAAAGGGGAGCCTGAAAATCTTCATCTGCATAAAAAAATCGTCTTGAGAAAACGACCCTGTTACTGTAGAAAAAGAGGGGGGCTTGAAAAAAGGAGATCGGCGAAAAAAAAAGGTAAAGAGCAGCTCTCCCAATATCCAAATTGTAAGCGCCTACGCTGCACTGCCACGGGGGCTAACCGTTCCCAGAGAGAGTGGGGAAAGTTAGAAGAATTGAAGGTGGGAGAAACAAAGTCCCTCTAAAGCTAATGGGGTCCCCCCCTGTTACAATAGTACACAACAGGAAAAATGAAAGGGGGACCAGGAGAAGGCCATAAAGGAGTCACAACCAACAACGCTAGGGGAAGGATCCTATACCAAGTTACGGAGAGAGAGGACTCCTGGCCGTGTATTTTAAAGGTGAGCGCCCATGTGAAAAAAATAGCCTGGAACACTTCATGAGGAAAGGAGAAAAAAGGTCAGTGGAAAGGGAAAGGAAAACGTGCCTGTGGGAGCCAAGCCCACTCCCAGAGATGGCGGGCGGAGCGGGAAACGAAACCAGCTCGTCGCGCGGGATGAATAGAAAAGGGAGAAAGGTAAGGGAGTAAAAAAGTAGTCAGAGAAGAAAGGAAAAAGGGGCCGCAATCGCGGACCTGAGGAGGTCAGAAGAAAAGATCGATTTCTACACCAGGTTTACAGAAAGGGGGAGGAGTCAACTTGGGGGAGGGGGGAAAGACAATGTGCGAAAAGGGGGGGGCAGCTGAGGAGACAACAACTACACTTGCTACCGGAGTAAAGTGCGCCGGAAGGGAAAAAAAAAGGAGAAGGAAGATGTATACGTCGCAAGGCAAAGAAATCGGCTGCGAAAAGGGAAAAGAGAGCTGCAATCGCAGGAGGCCAAGACCCAGAGAGGAGGAACCTGGCGTGTTCGGCAGCAAAAAATGAAACCCAAACAAGGCCGTCAAAAGGAATCCTCCAGCCGGAAGGCCGCGCCAGAACAACGCTCTACGGAGAACATTGGAATCTCAAGCTCCTGGAACTCGCGGCTGCGCGGCCGTTGAGAGGGGGAAATAAAGAGGGCTTGAAAAAAAAGAGAGTTGGGGAAAAAAGTTCGGGGCCATCATCTACGCCGGGAAGAAAAGGAGGATTCGCGTATCACGGGTTCTCGGCATGGGAGGGAGATCCGAATCTCATCTAAGACTACAGATCTTGGGAAGGAGGGGGAAGCAGGGCAACTCTGCAGTCGGCGTCACTGACGGCCGGAAAATAGATACTCTTCAAGTGGAGGAGGCCGCATGTGGGGGGGGGTTAAACTTTGGTAGAGTGTGGAGCAGGGAGGGCTTTATGCAAAAAAAAAGGTGCATAGGGCAATAACGAAGGCGTAAGGATACCAGGGAAAAAATATTGAACATTCGAGGGGGACCAACCTTGGGAAGAGATAAAGGGCTCGGGATGGGGAATTCTACATGCACAGAAACTAAGATCGGCGCTGAACTCTTCAAGAAGAGGAGCATTAATGGCCAAGAGGAACAAGGGGAAACGAAGAGGAGTCGCGAACAGGTACGTAGAGAGAAAACTTCCGGGGAGAGGAGGCGCAGATGGAAATGTAGGGTGCGTGAACGGCCTACGACGGATTCGCGGGAGCGTCAGTGTTGTCTGGGGAATACTGAGAAAGTCGGCGCAAAAGGGCGCAGGTTTGGAAGTTTCCCGAGGAAAAAGGGGACAAGGACGCTGTTAGGTCAGAGGGAGGAAATTTGACGACACCCAGTCTATGAAGGGGTCTAGAAAAAGAAAGGACGGACTCTTAAAACCCCATACATAAATTGCTTGGGGGGGTGAAAAGAAAACATTTACCGGAAAGAGGGGGAAGTAGGGTGCCGCCAAAGAGCGGAGTGAGGGGAAAAAAAAAACAATAAACACAGAAAATGAACGATCACTTTTTGTCGCTCAGGGAAAAGGAAGCCGCAAAGCTGGTGGAGGAAGGTATCGAGTGGAACGCTCCGGGAAGAAATACAAGACAGAGGTGGTGGCTGACAACAGAGGGAGGATCAAAAAGGGCTAAGACAATGACCAAAGATACACCGAAGGGAGTGGACAGCTTCTTCGTTTGCAAGGGAGAAGGGGGAGTCCAGAAAATAAGTGCACAAAACAAAGAAAAGGATACATGCGGGGAAAAAGGGATCGGCAGCGTCAGTTATCTCTCCAGACAAGAGGGTGAGAGAAAGATGCTTACATCCACTACGAGCAAATCTGCCGTGTCCCGCAGAAGAAAGAAAAGGGGCGGGGGAATCTCAAGAACGAGGACACGCCCAAAGAGACTCACGGGGAGAGGGAAAAGGGGTCTATTCTGGCGCATTGGCCAAGCCATGAGAGGCCAGAATTGTCCTGAGAAGAACACCCAGGCGGGTCGGCAAAGGCGCGGGGGGAAAGAAAGAAGGAAACTCGAGACTTCCTTTAAAACTCCAACGGGCGACTCGCTTTGCAGTTCCTTCGAAACTCGCTCCATGACTGTCAGAGGGGGACCAAGTCCCGCAAAAAAAGGACCTGAAAACAGGGCAGGAGGGCCGTCTACAGGCGAAGAGTCTATCAAAAAAAAAAAGGGAAGCATTATTTTTGTCCATGAGAGCTTTGGATGCCAAGAAAGGGGGGGGGGGCGCAAGGGAAAAAAGCTGGAAAGAAAAGGAAAAAAAACGAGTAAACTGAAACGGAAATCAAAAGCCGACATGATGTTCATCGAAGTATTGCACTTCCAAACCCTAAAACGGGGGAGGGGAGGGGGACGCAAAACAGAAAGCTACCAGCGACTCTGGATTGAAAGGAGCGCTGGCGCGTCGGAAAAAATCGTTAACATAGAAAATCCTGCAGAGAAGCATGGAAGAAATGCCGCGACAGGAGGTGCCTCATTTTTCAGTAAGAAGAAGTCCTCCCAAAAACCCCACGAAAGTCCGGCAAGGAAAACGGATTGTTTGTCACGAGAAAGTCCCTTCGGAGCCGGGGCAACAAAAAAGCTAAACAAGAAAAGAAAAACGCCTCAAAGCGTTCAAAGAATGGGCATGCTGCCTCCGCGATAACTAGGAGTAAAAGAACGGGCTCCTTCCCGACGGCGAGAAGATGTGCTTCCCTTAAAACGAAAAGGAAAGAACGGAAGACGGAAGGGAAGAAGGCCGTAAAAATGAAAGAACGCTCTATCGACCGACGTGCGAGCGAGAGCATGGAACCTGCAAACCTGAGAATTACTAAGAAAGGGAAAAGCAAAAAATAGTAAGGGGAAAAAAAAGACCGTGAACGCTGAAGAACCCAGCAGGACAGTAGAAGGAATTCCTTTTCTCGCTCCAAAAGGGAACCAGATCGTTCTGGCTGGGGAGTCTGCAGGGGCTTCGCGACTTCTGTCCTACGGGGGCCGAGCCAGCATTTTGTGTTTAAAAAAAAGTCAAACCTGGAGGAGGGAGCCCCTTATGTGGCCGGCCATCCTGTGGCGATTTCACAGAGGACAGGAAACCCCAAGTCACGAGGGTCACGGCCACAGAACTCGTTTTGGAAAAAATGGCGAAAGCAGCGCACTCTTACCGTCGCCCGAGCAAGAGAGTCGGGGCGGGGGCTCAGGATCGTGGAAGCAAGTCTTGGTACAAAGGGAATCCACCCAGCAAAAACGAATCCCCGGTGGAACCGCAGGAGGAGACTGCCCGATGGTTTCGAAGAATACCCTGAAAGGGAGAAAAAAAAGAAAAGGGGAGATTGGGGGGAGGGAAGGGGGAGCCTGAAATCTTCGTTAAACATAAGCCGTGCTGTAAGGAGGCGAAGCACTGGGGAAAAATAACGGAAGGGAGGAAGAACGGCCTACGACTGGGGGTGGGTGACCACAAAGGCTGCACTGCGCCTCAATAAACCCTTGATGTGACCTGAAGATAAAACGGACGGCCGTGACAGGTACGGTGGTGGAAGAAGTCGAGGGAGTGGGGCCGTAGCTGACGTCTTTCGAAAAAAAAAAAAAAAAGCAAAAAAGTACAAACCGGGGAAGACATGCACGTGGTAACGAGCTATCAACACCCACTGAAAAGAGTCTGGATATGTTTAAGGGTAGCAATCTCTGCGATCCGTCCTTGGAAGGGTGAAAGGAAAGGGAGCGTATAAAAACCCCAAGGGAAAAGGGGGGACCCGTTGTGCCCACCCTTGTGAGGGCGCCCGCTATCACCGTGAGGTTGGGAACACGGTATCAGGAAAGGCTGTCGGAGCAAGAAAAAAGACCCATCACGGGAGGGGCAGGCAGGCTCGTGCGACGCGGAAACAAGCGCGTCAGAACTTTTCATTAATTTAGTGAAATCAAAAGAGAAAAGGCAAAGCCGGCGGGGAGAAACAGATTATAAGGGGCATCAAAAGTGAATACGGCTTGCTTCTTTCGGTGTGTCGAGCCAGTTCCCTGGGGAAAGAGGAGACAAAAAAGATCAAGGGAGCCACATCGGAAGGATTGTGCTTTTTCGTAATAGGAAAGACTTCTCACATTGATTAAGTTAGTGTAAAAAAAAGGTTAGCAAGAACAAAGGAACGAAGTCAGGCTCTGGACGAACGTCCTACGGTAATAAGGGCGGCCAGAGTGTCACAAACCTCAAAAAGGGCCGTAGGAGACGTCGCAAGAAAAGGGAAAAGGGAGGGGCGAAGAGGGGCACGAGCTGGCCACGACACGGCCCATCATTACATCAGAGGCCTTTCGCCTGGGGGGAAGAAGATGAAAAAGCCAAAAAGAAAAGAGACTCCTTGGGAAAAGAATAACACTCCATGATCGCCGACCAAAGCCGGACAAAGAAAACGACAAAGGTTGAGTACAAGGAATCTCAAGCCTCAAAAGGGCAGGTCGAGTGCCGGGAGTTATGGAGAGAGATTTTAAACACAGAAAAGGCAAAGTAGGCTGCTGGGTTCCAGAGTGGGGAAGAAGCTAAGGGGAAAGGTCTGGAAAGAGGAGTGCATACGGTAGGGAGCATTTAAGACGGGAAGAGGATTGGCCAAGTATAATCGCGCTGAGGGGGAAAAAAAATGGTGGAACTCTGAGAAGAAGTAGCCCCGGAGAAAGAAAGGAACTCATGGATACCGTAGGGACAACATCCATGGTAATTTTACTCTTGAAGAAAATGGGGCTTGGAGGACTTGGGACGGCTGCACGGCTTGCAAGCGGCTTTCATGGAACAATGAGAAAGGAAGAAATGAAGCAGGGGGGGACTGGGATGAGAACGAAAATCCTGAATTCTGGGAGCTGCACACAGCCGCGAGAATGAGAAATGTGGGAAAAAGCCGAAAAACAGCGACTGAATAAATTCCAAGAACTCTGCTGGGGAGAGACGAGGGGAAGGGAGGGAAGGAGAAATCCAGCCGCGCAGGGTGAGGCAGGAGAATGCCATACCTTTCGGCGGAGGAAAATCATGTAGGGAAGGAAGGACCGGGGGGGTCAGGAAATTTATGGGAGGGTCTTCCTAATGAAAGTGCGCCTAAACCCCTTGAAAAAACGAAGGATCTCAGAAGGAGGAAATCATGACGCAAAAACTGTCATGTTTGGGAAGACCTAGAGCAGAAGTTTGAGAAAGCCTAAAAATGGAAAGCGGAGGGGACTTGAACACTAGTCCCCAGTCAAGGGATCTAGGCCGTTTTGAAAATGAACTGCAAGCGAGCTCGCAAGGACAGAGAGGAAGGTCTCGAGGAAGGGGAGGGAAGGCACACGAGAAAAATCAGCCGGGGGGGTGACAATACAAGATAATCGGAGGAGAGTCCATTCCAAATACCACAAAGAATTCTTTTGAAAAGAGGGAAAAATCGTGTTGAGGCCTCAAGGAGGGGAAAAAAAAAAGAATAGTCTGACGGGAAAAAAAAAGAAGCGTCGTAGTTATCTCTCTCAACCAAAAAGAGGATAAGGAAGATCCCTACAGTACTCATAAGACTGCCGTGTCCCTCAGAGAAGGGGGGCGGGGGGCAAAAAAAAACAATCAAAGGAAACGTAAAGCACTCAACAAAGGAGGGGGGGACTTTGGCATTGCGAGCTTTAAAAGAAATTTGGGCTTGTCACCACACCACCCAGGGAGAGGGGGGGGGGAGGGGAAGTCAGGGGTCCCGTGACGAGGCACCGGCTCAGAGAAGAAACCGTTGCGAGCTCGCTTTGTCATTGGAAATGCAAAAAAATCATTTACTGCTCGTAAAAGTGTTTCAAGAAGAACGAGGGGGAAATCTGGGGGAAGAAGTACCCCGGGGTTTCGGAGGGGAAAAAAAGGAAAGCATTAATTTGGTCTCAGTGTTCAACACGGAGGCCCCTCAACGCTCACGGGGTCTTTTCCCGCGGGAAAAGAAAAGGGCCGGAAAGAAAACCAAACGGAAAAATACATTGAAAAGGAGGGCCTTCAGTCGCCGAAAAGATTCAATCCCATAGTACCCGCGCAAGGGAGGAATGTTCGGAAGGGGAAAACAAACGGAAAAGACTAGCAAGGAGAGGAAGCGGCGTTCTCTGTCAGAGATGGAAAATCGAAACAGCGCATGGAAAGAAGAAATCGGTCAACATCAGAAAAACGGTGCAGTGAAAGAAAACGAAGGAGTCGGGGAAGATGTCCCCAAATCCCCACATGTCCCCCGCAGCCCATCAGAAAAGGAGAAAGGTGGAGATGGGTACCAGAAATCTGCAGCCGGGAAAATAGCTAAAGATCCATCGTCTCACCCCTCAGCGGCCCAGGATAAAGGTTAACAGAGATTCCCGCGTGGTCGCGGGGTGCAGTGCGTAAGAGAAGGGAATAACTGAACTGAGTTGCGAGTGCCAACTGTCAAATAGCAGTAATCAACGCTTACTAAATTGCCTTACGGCGCCGGGAAGGATCAAGCATCAAAAAGCGTGTCCAAAAAGGGAGGGGAAAACGACTTTCTTGAAACACAAAGGCTAGAGTCGGATGGGTTTCATCACAAGAGAAGCTGAAGACCGGAAGAAACCCGCGCGGAGATAAAAAAAGGGATTGTAGAAAGGGAGGGGGAAGCGCCGGGACAGGACTAGAATCCATGCGCGAAGGATGGGCCGACGGCTTCGGATCAAAAAGTGGGGTGGGGGCTTTAGAGGGCCCAGGAAGGGTGGAGGAGAGTGGGATTTGCAAATCAAAGGGGGAGGCGCCGATAAGAGGACGACGCTTTACCTGTCCGCGACTTACATCACTTAGAAGAAGCTAGGGACTGCCGAACCACTGACCGGGGAGGAAAGGAGCCTTGAATCAGCTCTTGAAAGAGCTGTGCCCTCTACTCACAATTCCCGGGTGCCTGGGGAGAAGGGGAGGAGAAACCAAGCAGAATCAGAGGGGGAACAAGTAAGGGGGGGGAATGACCTACCTGGCCAGAGGAGAAAACTCCCTCCCTCTCCGGATTAAAAGACAATTTGAGCTATGGGAGGAAAGAAGTAGAAAATGACGAGAAAAAATAAAGGGGATTCCTCCCAATTCAAAAAAGGCTCTACGAGCTGTGGGGGGGGGCCGCTCCGCTCGCAAAGAAAAGTTAGGGGGACTAGTCGAAAAAAAAATCTGATAAGATGTTGACCATTCACTGCAATAAAGAACCGGGCGTAGGACTTGTGTGGACAAAATTCCCCACATCTATTTAGGGGGGGGGGAAGGAGACGGTAGGAGAAGGTCAAAAGGAAATGAAAAAGGAAAGAGAAGGAAAGAC
>Ga0179593_1593463_pt1 | contig 12989 bp, 13 predicted proteins | sample CZODoug2_1_08_16_FD_185931 | JGI IMG/M metagenome (GOLD analysis project Ga0179593, IMG submission 185931) | Vadose zone soil fungal communities from Angelo Coast Range Reserve, California, USA - CZODoug2_1_08_16fungal (PacBio error correction) | ecosystem: Environmental > Terrestrial > Soil >...
CACACACCATGCAAAGTGAGAGTGAGCACATCCTGCGATCGGAAAGAACTTCACACGATGCCTCCAGGCCCAAGAAAAGGGCCGTCCGAAAAAAAATGGGCTCGAAAGAGCGCCGCTGTCGGCACCGTCCAACTCAAGCAGAAACTTATCGGGGAAGGGAGAGCTCGCCTGTCCCGTCGGAGAAAACGATTATTCTTACCAAAGAAAAATAATCGACAGCAAGGGGGAAAAAGAGAAGGTCAGTGCCGGCCAAATAGGCCATCAGGAAAAGGAAGAAGGAGAATCCGTCGTGCTTGATATAGGCGTCACCTTCTTCTGAGAAGGGGGGGGGGGGTGGGCAGGGAAAGAGGGAAGAAGAGGCGTAAAGGTCATGGAGAAGAGCGCTAGGGGTGGGAGGAGGAGAAATGATTCCGCTGAAAGAAATTTTCCTAAACCTTCTGTAAGGAATACCGGTGGAGTACGAAGGACGGTGAACGGCTGCATGTAAAATTGTTAGTCGGAAGGTGCCGGCTTGCCCATAAAAGCCTCTTCTTTCCTAGATCCGAAAAAGAAAAAGTCACTCTAAAAGAAAATCCGCGCGGAAGGGGAAGTCTGCGCCTTGCTATGGGAAAAAGTGGTCTCCTTACGTGACAAAGGGAAAGTCTTTCCAAAACGGCGCGCGGCCGCGGTCAAACCTCTAACTCCAAGAGAAAGAGGGGGGGGGTTCTTGCTCGCCAGAGAGATTGCACCCTGCGAAGGTCAAAAAAAAGGGCAGCGACCGGAAAGGAAAAAAGAAGGGAAGAATCCCTGGAGGTGAGAGAGAAGCTTCGCCGGCGTAGAAAAAAAAAAAAAAGTCGGTTAGAAAAGAAGAGAGGAGAATTTGCCTAGCTGCCGAGGAGTAGACCGCTCTCACGAGGTTGCAGCGAGAGGGGAAAAAGATTCTCTCTGCTCGGAAAAAGTGTGCGAGTGGCAGTCCGTCCCATGATGGAAAAAAAGGACGAGTTAACCTATTCTGATTGGAAGAAAAAGAGATCAGGCAGGAACACGGAGAAATCCCCCAAGGGAGAATCTTCACTTCTATTACAGATCGCAAAAGGGGCTTCATCGGTATGCTTATAGAAAAAGAAGTGCTGTTCGTTTTTAGAGCCAAGTCCAACTCCTTCTCTTGAGAAGGTCCTTCTTGGCACCAAGTTCTTGTCCGCCGGACCAGAAAAAAGCGATGTTTTCGATGTAAGAAGAAGACTTGAAGTTCGGAAAAAAACCTCGGCGTCAGAAAAATGACAGGCGAAAAGCATTAATCTCCGCGAGGGGCTGGGAAAAAGACCGCGGCAACGATAGAGGATCGCGAAAACGAATGATCTCGCTCAACCAAAGAAAGGTAAGAAGCGCGCCTGCGAGGCAGAGAGCACGCGTCCTGTTGTTCCGGGTTCTGGAAAGGGAGGAAATTCCAGCGGAAAATACGAGGAAAAAACTAAGAATCCATTCCTCATTCAGGAACCAACGAGCAAAAAAAGCCCACAACCCAACGAAGCTTCAAACAAAAAAGGGCTACTTGCCCCTGGGGGGAAAAAGCGTATGACCCAACGTCTTTGGGAAAGAAAAAAAGGAACGCGCGGAACACGCGCTCATATGGCGCTGTAGGAACCCGGGGTCTGACTCTAATTCCGCATCAAAAAAGCCTTCCTTCGCAGGGGAAGGAAAAAATACGCTCGTGAACAAGTGTTAGGAATACTTTATAGAGAGGAGCAGTTCCTCCGAAAAAAGAAGGTATCACATCGTACGGAAAACGGAAAAAGAGGTCTTTCTGTCGAACAAAAATGCGTGAGAGTATGTGGACACCCGAAATATTTTGGTGTTCGCCGAAACCTACGGGGCACAGAAGCCTAATTGAGGTTAAGGGGTAGGCCCTATTCTAAATAAAAAAAAACCGTTGAAACCATTTCCAGGAGCACGATTACCAAGAAAAAACTTCTTCCAAGAACCTTCTATTAATCCACCAATGCACCTTGAAGAGGGGAGGCATTGCGCGCAATGATATAGACGCAAAAAAGGAGGGCGATCTTAAATTATGGAAGATCTCTCTTCCACCACACAACTTGGGAGGGAGAATTTGACAGAAGGCCGCTAGAGGAGTCCCATAGGCTTAACGAAAAAATCAATTTAGGGAAAAACGCAGAAGACAATGGCAGAGTTCTCTAGGGGGCCGACTTTTTCAACAAAAAAGGGGGCATCCTGGCAGAAAAAAGGGAACTTTGTCGGGGGGGGTCTTTTCATAAGAAACTACTGCATCCAAAAGGATTCCGGTCAGAAAATCGGCGAAATAAAGGGTTTTGGCCACCTAGTGATCCCGGAAAAAAAAAGAATCACTGGAGCGAGGGGGGGGCCCCGCCCTCAAGACCGCCACGGGGGGGTGGACGGAAAAACATGGAGTTGGAGCGTGACGCTGCAATGAAGGTGCCGTGTTTTATTGGCGAAGAAAAAAGTCTCGCGGGGGGAAAGAAAAAAAAGGACTTTATGGGGGGAGGCAGAACGAGAGAGTTTTCCAGATCTATTCTTACTGAAAACTCGTCCAAGGTTCATTAACAGAATAAGGGAAAGACACTGTTCATTCTGATCACGCGACACCCGACTTTTGGGGGAAAAAAGGAGAAAAAGGCACGTAGAAAAGGGGAGAAAGAGTGAAGCAGTTCGAAGAGGCTGGGGGGGGTGGCAGGCTCAAAAGATACCTATGTACAAGCGAAGGGATGCCGTTTTCTTAGTTTCGAGTCGGGAAGGGGGAAGAAGGGCGCCAAAAAAAAGAACATTAAAGGGCTTCTCTTGCCTCGAGAGAGACGGAACCGATGTTGATCGAGATCATGAAAGTCGTTGACGAAAAAAAGCAGGAAGCATCCCTCCGAGACGTGCGTGAATAAGGGGATTGTGTATACGGACTCGCCTTATCTACATAGGAATACGCACGGCCGGGCGAAGAAAAAAAAGAAGGGCCAAAGCCTGCCGATCTTCCGGGAACGAGGTGGCTGCGGGGTGGGGAAGCAGTTTATCCGAAAAGACCCTTACGTTCGGCGATTGTTTGGGGGGGAAGAAAAGATAATTTCCAGTTTCCGCAAGGCGACCGACAGGTGCGCGCTGCTAAAAATGTCCATCAGGAACTCGTCCTCGAGGGAAAGGATCTTCGCAAAGGAAAAAAGCTCACGCGCCGAGACCGAGCAAAGAGGAGGCAAGCTCCTCGCTCACGGCAAGACTACGATCGGGAAAGGTCAGCGCTTATGCCGAGGAGACGCCTATTACTCTCTCGGGAAAGAATGCGTGGCAGCCGAAGGGGAGGAAGAAAAGGGATCCCGTGGGGAAAAAAAAACTGGACAGGCGAAAAGGGCTCTCGGGTGCAACTCCGAGGAGAAAGGAAGGTAACTCCAGCTTTCGAGAAGGGACGTAGGAGGACTGGGGAGAAGCGTCTCTCGACCTTTCGGAACGGAAAGAGTGTCATGTCACTTAGGCGAAAAAAGGATCGTTACCCATATCAATGGAAGGGAACTACGCGACTAGAGTGAAGTAGAGAGCACTGGTCTCGACAAGAAAAAGAATGAGGAAACCTGGAAAGTTTAGCACAGGAAGGTCCATTCCTCCTTTCAAGAGGGAAAAAAAGTCGTCCAGCAGCAACAGAGAAAAAGGACGACTAATAAGCGGCCAAGGGGGAATGAATGGTTTACAAGAGGGGCCCCTATTAAGAATCCATGAAAAGCCTCTCTCTTCGGAAGAAGAAAGGAAACAAATCTCCGCAGAAGAAGGGGAAGCATGCTGCACGAGATCAAGAAAGAACTAAAGAGCAAGAGAAAGGGGCGCCCTCTACACCGTCCCAGGGGACGCTATCTTCTATTCACTTTCGCGAAGTTCGATTCGTTGTGAGGGGAAGAAGGCCGAGCTCTGACCGCATCCGCTAAAAAAGCCAGGGGTTATACTACTCCGGAGGGGGGGGGACGGTGCCGACATGCGGAAGACCGGACTGTCCTACCTTTTTCTCAAAAAGGGCATCGTGTGGACGGAAAGCGAGAAACATAAACCGCTCGAAGGAGGGGCTCAAGAAGGAAGAAAATTTAAAATAGTGGAAAAAAAAAGGAGGAGTATTAAAATATAGAGTAGAAGAAGCCTCACATTCCTTTTTCTTCTAGATAGAAGGGAGAGTTCGGCTAAGAATGACGCAGAGGGAAGACAAAGGCCCATCTTGCAGCGTGGGAGGGACGCCTCAAGGTCTAAAGGAGGCACCGTCCAACAACAACGGCTCATCGTGGTCGGCGGTAGCAAAAAAAAAAGGAAAGCCTTCCCGTTCGAGTCGCAGAAAAACCATTATTCAGGAAAGAAAAGTGCCTCGACTAGCAAAAGAAAGGTCATTGCCGGACTGGAACGATCGCCAGACTTGAAAGGGGAAAAACGCGGGAGCCCGTCGTGCTTATCGAAAAAAACGTCTCGGAGAAAAAGGGGGGGCAGGCAAGAACGGGCTGGCGTCTACTATTAGGGGGGTCCAACCACCAGCAGCATAGAAAGAGGCCGAGTAGTTCGTAGGAAACCTTACAGTGGGGGGGAGGTACCACCGGTTTCGGGAGAGAGGTTAACGTTCGGCATTTACCCGAGAAAAAAGAAAGGCTAAACTTGTCCAGCTGCGAAGAGGAAAAGGGCGAAGACCTCTTACTTTCGAGACCATCAGCGTCAAAGAAACTCTCGCGACCTTCGAAAAGGTGAGGGGGGAAGATCCAAAGAAAAATTTTGTTTTTGTTTTTTTTTTTTTTTTTGGTTTCCCCCCAAACAAACCCCCCACCCCCAACCCCACCCCCCCCCACAAAAACCCCCCCCCCCACCCCCCCCCCCCACACCAAACCCCCCAAACCCCGCCCCCCCCCAAACCCCCCCAACCCCCCCCCCAAAACCAAACCCCCGCCTTCCGGGAAGTGGAAAGCAGAAGAAAAAAAAAAGCCGGGGGAGTCCTCGTTAAACCTCCGCCTCCCGGGGAAAAAAAGAAGGGATGGGTTCGTGCTCGCCATTCGGAACAGAAACCGCCAAAAAATATCCGCGCGAGCATCGGAAAGTACTAACGCTTCCAAACCCCCGGTGGAAAGAAGAAAAAACGCGCACGCCGGTGAGCTTGCAAAGGAAAAGACGCGGAATGGCGAAAAACGAGCATAGATCGCAGGAAAGGTAGGTCGACCTCTCTCCCAGAGCGATTAGCTTGCGCAGAGGGGGGGAGGCAGGCTCGGTCGCGTGCTAAAAAGGGGGTTTGGAAAAGAACGTCCATGATGAGGTAAAACGCATGGGATGAAATTTGTCTAAAAATTTAGTATCATCGGCGAAAGAAACTCCAAGAAAAGGAGGGGGAAAGTATCGCACGGAAAGGAAATAGGGCCGAACTTATGTCCTCATAAGAGAACTTATTACAACATACGGGTAGGGGAAGGAGGAAAAGAGCGTCTAGGAAGCGTGGCACCCGGAGGAGATACACGTCGCCTTCCGTAAGGGACTGTTCGAGGGAGGAGAGGGGAACAAGTGGAAGTTCTGTGAAACACAAAGGAGGGTGGACATAGAAGCCCTCAGACTTAGCTTATTCTCAGGAAAAAAAAAAAAATCAACTATAGCTTCGCGACCAGAGTATGTCTCGCTCAACATCGGTTCCGTGAAAAATCGACCCTACCGCGGAAGAGGAGACACTTCAACAACGCTGAAGGGGGGGGTTATTCTGTTCTCCTGAAAGAAAGCGCACTTGAAAAACAACGCCGGCCATTCCTCATTCGCGGGGAAAAAAAAAAAACCGAGCCAAAACACATCATCTTAAAGGGGAGAAAAAAAGTAACGGGGCTCTTTGCCGGAAAAAACCACTCGGCTGGCGAGGAGTGAAAAAACGTCGGAAAAAAAAATCGGAAACAGGCACGTACTAAAGGGGGTAATCTTACTCTGAATTACTCAGAAAGGGGAAAACGCCTGAAGGAAGAATATCACGCAAAACACTAGAAACCAACCGCCGACACGGGGGGATATAGCTCATTAAACCCCTGAAGAATGCGAGGCAATCACAAGCAAGGGTCGACGGGCAAAAACATCATCTGCGTTCTTTGGAAGAAAGGGAATCGCTCCAGGTATAGGGGGGGAGGGACACCGGGGAAAAAGAGGGGAAGGGCGCCGCCTGCCTCGGGAACGTCGGGTGTTCTTGAGGGGCCACTATGCGAAGAAACCAAAGAACCATGGGATTGGCAGGCCAGGATGACCCAGGAGGGAAAACCCATAATCCCTTCTATTCTAAGGAACTGCTAAGGATGCCAGTGGAGTCTGCGCTCATTGCAATCAAATCAGAGACGAAAAAACCCCCCGAAGACCAAATAAAGGAAGTATTGTCCACAAAAAGGAGAACATTCTTAGGATGAAAAGAGAGAAAAGACGGGACGGGACAATAATTTTTCACAAAAGAATCAGGGCCCGGAGGAAGCGAATCGCTGGGTCATAAAAGGGGCATCATCGCTGTTTTTCTCAGAAGGGGTCCGAAGGGGAAGAAGGTGGGGGGGGGGGGGGGGGGGGTCATAACCACGGGCAATACGTTGGGCGGGACGTGCCTCCACTTGGAAAAAAAGAACCCGCTGCATCCCGAAGGGGGCTTCCGAAAAAAGGTTTGGGGCCAAAGAGGAGGTGTCCACGACCCCCAAAGATTATCGCGTAGTGCCGGGGGAAAACGAGGGCCGCGGTGCGTTGGAACGTGGAGGGAGTGAGAGGACTCTGAATGATACGGGAGGGTTTGGAGAGAGTCTTTCCTACCAATTGCTCTCGTGAAGTTTTTTTGCGTGAAAGAAAGGGGCGGAAAGGAATGCGTTTCAAAGGATGGCCAAGGCGAGGAGATGAAAGGTCGGTTAAGTAAGGAAGAGGGCTCCCTACATCTTGAGGAATCACGCGAAAAAGAGGGGGGGAAAAAAAAAGGGGGACCGAAAAAGGCAATTCGCCCAGAATATCGGCGAGAGAGAGTGGACTAGGCGCTTCCGGGGGGGGGAGGAATAGTAATGGCTTCTTTTTCTGGAGGAGGGAGGAGTTCCGCTGAAGGACATCGCAAAAGGGGCCGGAAAAACAGAAAGGTGAAAAAAAGACTCAAAAAGGGGTAACTGACCGATTGGGGAATACTTCTCTTAAAAGTATGCCGCGGGTCTCGCGGCAGGAAGAAAGCGGATGTAAAGAGATGCCATTCTATTCTGAGGACCACATCACTTACCAGGGGAAAGAAAGAAAACATCGACGTGAAAACGAAAAGGGACAAATACTCGGGGGGAAGTTCCTTCTAATAGAGGGTCATACCACGACAAGCAGTTTAATCAGTTTCCGACAAAGGAGTATCCTTACTTGAAGGGTGTAATAGCCTTTTCCGATAATGAAGGGGTTTGTGGGGGGGGGGGTTTTTGGTTGTTGGTTGTGGGGGTTTTTGGGGAGTGCGCTCTTGCTACGAAATGAAACGTAACGCGTCCTCGCTGGCTCATCAGGTAGATGGCGCAAAAAAGCCCCCTGTAAAAGCTCTTCTCAAAAAAGGAGCGTGAGCGCGGGCGACTACTCAGAGGGGCAAAAAAGGCTCAAAAGTGCTCCCGAAGAGGAAGCGATCAGTGACTAGGAAATGCCCTAATTGTCTCGGAGAGAAAGATGTAGCCTGAAATGTCAGGGAAGGGAAGCGGGCGAGGTGCCTTCACTAAAAAGTGCCGAGCCCCGAAAGGGGGGGGATGGCGGTCGACGTGAGGATTATTATTCTGAAATTCCTCAAGAAGGAGGGGAAAAGGGATACTCTTCCCCTGCGGGAACGTACGAAAGAATGCGGATCTTGAAAAAAAGTATCTACTCCTAAGTGGGACAGGGCGGTCGCGACAGAATAGGCGCGCAGAAATAAAGCCTGGCCCCTTTTAGAAGGGACAGACACTCTTTAATCCTTTCAAGAGAGACGAAACCGGTCTTCCAAAAAAATCGGGGCGAAAAGAGTTCGCGCCTAGGCTTCTGGTGGAAAAAGAACAGCTCCCTAGTATCGAAAAGTGGACGGCGCGGCTGACGGGAAAAGGAAAAAAACAAATCAGAAAAGGCCGACCGTTACTCCTGAGGAGCTTCCTCTTCCTCGCAAAAGAATCTTTCGCCTATACAGCCAAAGGAACCTGACCTATCGTTTCAAAGGTCGGGCAAGGGCGCAAAAGAAGATCTATGGCGAGGCTGGTGCGAAATCTACCTCTCCCTCCCGACAGGAAGCCTCCCGTTGTGCCTCTAAGAGACAGGAGCGAGTGGACGGTGCCGACGAAGAAAAAAGCCTGGGGATAAAACGTGTGTCGCACCACGAATAAAAAAAGGTCGAAGCGCATTCTTCGCCCTCCAACCGTACTGTCTCAGAGCAAAAAAAAGAAGAGGTTAGCGCGAAGAGTTAGAGAGAGACGAAAAAAAGGAGGGGAAAAGAAAGAAGAAGGACAAAAACGGCCCACAGGACGGTTCGCTGATGGGAGGGCCGGAGCGGTATTCTAAGCCTTTCGAAGAGAAAAAACCATCTTGCAGGCGGGGGAGAACACGGGAGGAAGAATGCTCCAGCTGTCTCGCCGCAGGAAAACGCGATCAATGCAAAAAGGAGGGGGGTCGGCGTATCGTGATTCTGTCGAAAGAAAACGTCGTCTCAACACCGCCAAAAGAGGGATGCAGGACCGCGATCGAAAGAAATCGACGGATCAGGATCATGGACGGACGGAGGAAGACCATCCTTTCGCGAAAAGGTGATCTAGTGCAGAAAAAGAAGGAGCGGCTGAGCTTTGGTGGGGAAAAGAAACGAGGGAAAGAAGCGAGGGCGCTGAAGAGATAGGCGCGCAACTTGTAGGAACTGGTCCGAACCGGCTGTTGAGGGGAGGACGACGGTTGCGGTGTAAGGAGTACAAGAGGCAAAGGACTGATCCGGTTTCCTGGTTCGTGGAAAAGCTTGCCCATCAAGATCCTTTGAAGAAAGGGGAGCGAAGGACAAGAGACTCGATCGAGGAGGGGGCGCCTGCTATTTGTAAAGAAACGTGTCGCCTGAAGGAAAGGGGGGGAAAGGAGGGTCGGGGCACGGGTCTCTATTGAGTATCTCCCCCAGAAGAAGAAAGAAGACAAACAGGAATCCGCACTAATGGAAACAAGCTGGGACTATAAGAAGGAAAACCGAGCGGAGGGAACCCTCAAAAAAACAGGTCCTTCTACCGAACTCGGTCCCCAGGAGACCGGCCTTCCTTCGAGTCTAAACAGGGATCGACGTACAGATCGCTTCATCGCGTAAAAAGAGGCATATCTCTACTGATCCCTTTGAAGAAGACCTCGATCAACGAAAGGCGCCGTTCGCGAGGAAAAATTGCGAGGAATCGAAAAAGAGAGAAAAAGGGGTCGAGGTGGGAAAGGAGTATCCCATTCGAAGAAGTCTCCTTCATTGTTTCGTAGAAGGAACGCTCGGAGCCCCCAAATGGAGAAGGGGAATAAGGGAATTAAAAAGAAAATCGCCTGACGTAAGGGCTCTCATAAGAAAAGAACTCCTTCTGGCGTTGGCTAAAGCAAAACACGGGGGAGAGGAGGGAAGGAGGAGGCAACTGAACCGGAGTATCTTGTCCAAGGAGAAGGCCGTGTCTTCGTAAAAGAAGGGAGTCACCCTTGGAAGTTCTTGTCTACAGAAAACTGAGGACCTCAGTCAAGAGAACATCCGCTCGGAGCGATGGGGAAAAACCACGATATCTTCGCGAAGAGTGAAAAACATCGGGGACGGGAAAAAGCTGCGGGCATAAAAAACTCGTAGAGAATGGTTTATTCTGCAGAAATTCACAGACTACGAAAAAAGATTCGCGGGGGAAAAGAGGAAAAAGGAAGCCTAGCAACCGGGGGGCTGCCCAACACAAGAATCATCCTAAAGAAGGAAGGGCGATGGAACGTGTTCGAAAAAAGTCGTGTGTCTCGTGAGGTGATAAGCATGAAGGAGCTCAGTCGGAGGGGGAAAGGGCGCAGGAACTGAACCCGCTTTGGGGGAAAATAACTACGACGCAGAAGGACTACGACTGAAACGAAGAAGACTATCACTCAAAAATAACGCGAGGAAGACGAAAGGTTTCTGAATAAGGGTATGGAAAAAAAGAAAGGACGATCAGTGCCGACGGCCGGAATCGTAAAGGGATCGCCGTCCATGTTACAACGAAGGCGTGCACCTACTCCTATAATAGAAGGGGTCTTTGACAAAGGGATAGGTATGTTTGACGCGGACGAATCGCATCAAATAAGAACAACATAATATAAAATTGTCCGTTAGAAGAACATAACAACGCAGTGTTAAGAAAAAAAGAAAGAAACACAAACGTAAACCCGTATCATATAAGGAATGGGACAAGGATGACCAAAAATCTAAAAATAAACCAACAATAAACCTTCAGAAGAAGGACTACATGCCCATTGGACTCTGCGCGTCATGTCCATGCCCCAAGCGGGCACACATATACTCACCACCGGACGAAGAGATGAAAAGATGAAAAAAAAAGAGGGACAATAAGGTTCCGCAGAGAGTCGCGGCGTCGGGCTAGAGATGGGAAAAGAAGCAATGGCATCCGAATACCGCAGGGCTTATTAAAACATCCCGCTTTGGTCAAAAGGAAAAAGCGGCAATGGCACTGAGGGGGTGAAGCCTGGGAAGCAATGAAGAAGTCCCCTTGCAATGCGGAACGTCGGCGCAGGGTGGGTGGCCAATAAGGTCGAAAAAGAAACACGAGGAGCGTAGTGCCGCCCGAAAGAAAAAGGGGGGGGGACTGGCCGGCGATGTGAGAAAGAGGGGGGGGGGACGGACGGCGGGAAAAGGGGAAGGTTGTATGAGCTCTATAAAAGGAGAGGCCGTTTTAACTTGCCGAAGGATGCTACTCTGAGGGCAGGGGGAAAAGGGAGGATGCGTATTCTGATAAGAGCCGGGAGGAAAAAGATCATGGTAAAAAGAAGAGGAAGCGCGGGCTCCCGAAAAGAGGAAAAGTCACTCACGCCGTAAGGGGAAAAAAAGGGCGCCCCGGTATCGGCTGCGGCGGAAAGGGGAGGAGGGTGGGTCGAGAGAGAAGGGGTAGGCGCAAGATGAAAAGGAGCCGTTGTCTTCTTTGAAAGGCTCTTAGGGAAAAAAAAAAAAAAAACATGGCCGGAAAAACAAAAGAGGGGGGGGCGCTCTGCCAGAAGGATGAAAGGTAAAGGAAAGGATCATCGTCGCAGGAGGAACGGCGGGTCACCCCAAAAAATTCGGCAGAAGACAGGGGAGGGGGGTTAAGAGAGGTCTAAGAGAGAGCATAAGGTGGGAAAAAGAATTCAAGGTGACGCGAAGGAACACGGCCGTCCCTTTTCCCCTCTACGAAAAACTCTTCCTGTCGAAGAGAAGAGGGGGGAGGATGACCACGACAGAAAGTTGAATAAACAGAGTTCCAAGGAAAGGGAGGCGAGTTTGGCGGTTACTAGCCGGAAGGGAAAAAAAAAAGAAAAAGCCCTTTGGTGCTCCCTATCCTTTCTCTCGGGAATCAGACATCGTTAAAAGTCCTCTCTGGAAGGTGGGCACTTGCGGAAAAGAACCCCAGGGTGGGGGGGTGTTTTTGGGGGGGGGGGGGGGGGGGGGGGGGGGGGGGGGGGGGGGGGGGGGGGGGGGGGGGTTGGGGGGGGGGGGGGGGGGGGTTGTTTTTGGGGGGTGTGGGGGGGGGGGGGGGGGGGGGGGGGGGGGGGGTGTGGGGGGGGTGGGGTGGGTGGGGGGGGGGTGGGGTGGGGGGGGGTTTGTGGGGGGGGTAGGGGTTTGTGTGGTTGGGGGGGGGGGGGGGGGGGGGGGGGGGGTTGGTGGGGGGGGGGGGGGGGGGGGGGGGGTTTTTTTTGGGGGGGGTTCGCACGCGCAGACCGAGCAAGGGAGGAAGCTCCTCTCGCAGGAAGGGGTTAACGCGGTCGGAAGAAAGGGATCAGCGCTATTCCAAAAAAAAAAGGTTTGTGACCGCCTAGGAGAGCCGGCAGCTCACGCGTGAGGGAAGGGGCGAGGAGGAAAAAACAGGGGGAAATCAAGGACAGATCTGAAAAAAGGACCTTCCGCTCGGGAAGGGGACTGCGATGCACGAACCCAGCTTGGGAGAGGGGCTACGGGAGGCGAGGGAAAAGAAGGGGGCTCTGACTCTTTCCAGAGGAAAAAACGGGCGGGGACACACCTTGCCTTAGGGCTACACGGGTCTTCGTATAGGAGGATCGACGACTCGCGGAGGGGGGAATGGTAAGGCTCGCACGGGAGAAATTCGGGAACCCAAAAAGGAGGAAAGCTGCACCGTGTAAAAAGTATCAGACTCGGTCCATAACCGCCGAGAGAAAGAGGGACTCCATCAGCAACATCAGTCAGGGTACTAGAAAAGAGAAAGGAGACGAGCTGGTGTTTGGGAAAAAAGAGGCCAGCGCCCTATTAGCCTCCATAAAAGATTCTTCCCGCAGGGAAGAAAAAAGGCCTTCCGCATCAGAAGCCTGAGAAAAAAAAGAAAAAGGGCGGAAGATAATCTCGGCAAAAAAAAAAAGGCCTCTACGCCGTCCCGTCAATGAAAAAAAAAACTTCCGAGGAAAAGGGAGGAGAAGGGAGGGACTCATCATCGATGCGAAGGGAGGGATCACGGAAACTATGCAGAAAAAAAAGCAGCAACGATTGAGCCTTGTTAAAGAAGGGGAGTTTGACTTTTGCCGAAAAAGAGCACATCGGAGGCAGGGAAAGGGGAGCACACGCCTGCAAGATGGGGGAAGGAAGAAGAAAGCAGCTGAAAAAACCGCTTCCGGGAGGAAAACAAATAACCAGGCCTGTTAGGCTGTGAAGAAAACAAACAACGGGGAGGGAAGGAAAAAAAAGAAAAAGACGAGCTTGAATCAGAAAAACCTGGGGGACGTACTCTTAGAAAGGGACCGGGCGGTAGGGGGCTAAGATTGAGAAACTATTCCCTCCTTCCAGAGAGGCCTCCGCCGAGGAGGTTGCTCAGCGGATAAGAAGTGAGGAA
>Ga0179593_1417288_pt1 | contig 12988 bp, 18 predicted proteins | sample CZODoug2_1_08_16_FD_185931 | JGI IMG/M metagenome (GOLD analysis project Ga0179593, IMG submission 185931) | Vadose zone soil fungal communities from Angelo Coast Range Reserve, California, USA - CZODoug2_1_08_16fungal (PacBio error correction) | ecosystem: Environmental > Terrestrial > Soil >...
CCAATGCTGCAAAGTGCGAAAACGAAAAGGGTGGGTACCCACCACCCCCCGATTTCCTGGAAACAGAGTAAGAAGGCAGCGGCGCAGAAGACAAACTCAGCGAGGGCTTTGCTAACGGCTGGAACACGACGTAACGTCGTATGAAGTACAAAAAGTCGGACTGGGGTAAGACGATCCGGGGGCCTTAAACGTCACGTTGCTGCGGGCGTGGGAAAGGGTGCATCGATGATTTAAGGCTTTGAGGTGGGGGGAGTAACGGTGGCTTCAAGGAGGAATGCGCCTTACAAAAAAGGCGCTTAGCGGAGACGGCTGGCGGGGGGGTGTTGAAGCTCAAGGGGAATTCACCTGAAAGAAAGCGTCGAATGTTGTGGGAGGGGCTAGCTAGAAGGAGAAGGGAAGAGAAGAAAGGGTGCATCCCCCACATCCGCGGCTAACGGAAAGGAGCAGGGGAGCTTCAAATTTCCGTGACCGATCAATGGGTGAAAAATGGAAGAAAGGGGGGGGTATCCCCCTGTTACAGGGGAAAGACAATCAGGGCATCATAGGAAGGAACCTTTCACGAGGGAAGCAAGCGGTCCAAAAATTGGCAACTGTCGTCAGAAGAAGAAATGGGGTGAAACAGGATTTCACCCGTCTGGTTGAGGAAAATCAGGAGGTCCATCTGACGAGGTGGGGGGAAACGGGGAAGGCTAGAATCAAGGTGGGGGAAGGTAACAACAGCTACTGCCGCAATTTTCCAGCAAGGGGGAAAGTCTTTCTTGGAATAACCGGGGGGGGCCGGATTCTTTCGTGGTAAGGGGGACGGAAGGCAAAACGGCAAGAAGTTACGTGGGGGGGAACAGAAAAAGGACCTGCAAATTCACAGGAGGGTCAGGGGTTCAAAAGATCGCCTTAAATTTCAAGTTGGGTGAAACGCACCACTCTAGAAAAAAACTGGAGGAAAAAGGGGAAAGCCCCCAGGACCGAAAATAAACCAAACGCAACAAAAAGAAGCCAGTAAATTATGCTCTTCAGTTTTTAGGGGAGAACTGTGAACCAACCATTGCTGACGGGGCACCTCTCCCTGGTTTTGGAGGAGCACTCGAAAGGGAATAGCAACGCATATACGCGGACAGGGTGCTAGGGGGGGACGCACAGAAGTCTGCGGTTATAGAAGTAAAAGCCCGGCGCCGTGTTTAACCCTTCACCGCCTACGGGGGACTCGATGCCGAAGGAGAACGCCTGGAAAAAAAGAAAGGGGAGTCAAACCAGAAAAAAGGTTGGGAGCGTCACGAGTGCGAGGGGTAGGGACTGTTTCAGAGACAGAAGCATAGCCTTCGGATGAGGGGGCGGGGTTTTCACAGGAAACCGGATAATGCACTAAAGGAAACGGCAAGCAGGATGAAAGAGAACCAAAAGAGGAGGGAAGAGAGAATTCGTCAGTTCACATAGCGGTGAAAAACGGGAGAGGGGAAAAAACGGGGATATCGGTTTCCTGGAAACAAAGCAACTCAGGAAATTAAGGCTATTGGAAATGATAAGGGGAAGAAGACAAGCAATCGTGAAGCGACAGGTAGACACTGAAAAGAATGGGGGGTAAAGGCGAGCCGGGCGAATTCTGGGGAAGAGGCAAATCAGTCTTTTACTGCAGGAGGACGGACAACTGACACCAGGACGAACGGCGCGCCCCCGGGACAGGACCTATAAAATTCAACCAGTTTACCGCTACAAGTTTCAGCGGTAAAGAGGCCTTGACGGCAATCGGCAGAAGATTCGAAAAAACAACGAGGCGGGCGGTGGCAAGAAACAAGCCAGTTGGGGGGAAAAAGGAAAAAGAAAAATCAAAGTCCCCACTGCCACGAATTAGGAGGTATCGAGGGAGGGAACGGAATGGCCGACTGGGGCTGGAAGCGGAATCGGGTTTATCGATGGCTAAAAGAAGGGGAACGACTGGGAGATACGATTTGAACGAAGACGCGCATGGAAGGATGCGGCTTCAAAAATTTAAGCCTTTCCACTTAACTTGCCCGATTCCTAAGAATTCACGCCGAAAAAAAAGGAAAAAAAACGTTCGGAGCTTTCTGGGGAAAGAAATGGGCGGCTCGAAGGCAACAAGGGGGAGGGGGTCGGTTGCAAAGGCAGTTGGTACTTCACCCCACTGACTTGCGCATCTCGTCAAAAAAAAAACCCAAAACCTCGCAGAATTGAGCTGTGGAAGGAGGGGAGGCGATACCACGAAACGGGGAAGGTTAACGGAAGTGAAAAAAATTTCACTTCTGGAAAAGACGAGAAAGGAAGGTTTTGACCCGGGGGACAAGTCACGGGGGAAAAAAAAGCGAGTAACTTTACGACGTCAAAGAAAGAAAAGAGTTGACTTTTGTGTCGCACTGGGGGCTTACAAGGTGGAAGTGATTCTCCGTAAACAAAACACGGGCTTCGTTCTGCGGGACAATGGGAAGAAAAATGCTAAGGTTTCACCTACGACCGTGAATGGCGGGGGAGGGCGTGGAACATCAAGGTAACAACAACAACAAAGGAAGTATTCGAGGTGTTTCCTCCCCCCAGAAAAAAAAAAGATTAAGAATCGTAGTTGAACTTGAGCAATGAAAAAAGTGAAGCATCCCGATCATAAGACCGGTGTCGGTTCAACTCACTGGGGAAGGGAGACAAAAAAGTACATCTTAGAAAAGAAAGGAATCCACTTACCGTCAACGGGGAAAGCGGGGCATTAAATATAAAACCTTGGCGAAGGGGATCTACAACGACGCCATGGGTCTTCCAAAAGTCAAAAGGAAGTCGTGGGAGGGACCGTCTCGGCAAAGGGCCAAAAAAGGGAGAAGGGGTTTTAACTCGCCTCATGAGGAAAGGACAGGCAGAGGAAGTTGGTGGAATTCATGAAAAGACAAATTTGGAACTAATCCTACTGGGAAATCTAAAGATAAGCTCGCAAGTGTGGAGGAGGGCGGAAAAGTGTAGGGGCCCCGGTCCGAAGTTATCGGAAAAGGGGGAAGGAATCCTTCACCATAGGGGATGATTCCAATCGAGAGAGTCAAGTCAGTTGCCAAAGAGAAAGGTTTGTACGCCACCCTCGATAAAATGCTGGGAGGCCGGAGGGGGGGTAAACAGAAGGCACCTCCATCTGCCATCACCTGAACATCCCGCGACCCTGAATTAACATAGGAAGGGGAGAGGGAAGTGTGGACTTATATACTTGGGGAATTGGTGAAAGGGGCTTATGCAAAAGGAAGGGGGAGGATTTGGTCGTCGCCGAAAAAGCCTGCATAGGAAAAAGAAGGAGTCAAAAATATACGAGGACACCTTTTAGCTGTTACTGGGGGAACGCACTGAGCAACCTGAAAAAAAAGGGGGGATGGGGAAAGTTCTGACCGAGTACCTTTACGACCGCCCGAAAAAAAGGGGGTCCGTCACAATCAAGAGGGTGACGGAACTACAGATTTAGAGGGGAGGGAAAGAATCGCCTCGCCCCCCCGGCAGTCTGCGAAAAGGGTAAGAGTGGGAAGCACTCAGCGTCCAATATGGAAAGGCAGGGGAAGTACGGGGGTTGACAGAGGAAGAGGTCTAGACCTGGAAAGGTTCTCTGCGTGGTGTTCCGGGAGGGAAAACTGGTGGGGAAGAGCGAAGGAACAGGCAAGCTGGGAGCGACTCTCTCTAAAAACAAACGGAGGGTAGTAGCTTGCAGTTCCAGCGAGCAAAACAGGGGGCGAGCATTAGGGGGAACCGAAAAACGACAGAAGCACGCCTCGCATCAACTGCTATTAAGAAGGAGCGTTAAAAAAACAAGAGCAGCGTAAGCTGACGCGTTGAGCAAAAACTGGGCTGAGCAGAAAGGTCAGGGGGGGATCGAAGAAAAGGGGATTACGGACTAAAGATAATCTGTGTGTGCATTCGAAAGAAACTTAGGGGGGAACGGTTGAAAAATCAAGGGGCGTTAAAGGTCGAAGAAACGGGATCAACAGAAAGACTCTGTGCTTAAGTGCGGACAACCATCATGTGGGGAACCGAGTAGAAGGAGTACTTTCCGGGCCGCAGGAGGGCGACGACAAAACCCGCATAAGAGGAGGGGACCGTCGAAAAAGGGTTGTATCAAAGTACAAAAAGACCTCCGTCCAAACCGCTCCTCAGGGGGAGAGGATGGGGTGCGGGAGGGTGAGGGGAGGGGGGGGAACCACATCTTACTCGTGGGTCGAGGTGAAAAAAGGAGAGAGCAATAAATTTAAAGAGGAAAGACGAAAAAGCCAGGTACCTGGAAGGATGACAGCGGAGCACTTCGTGCCACAGGCCTACACGGAATCCCGAAAACGAAAACGGCGAGGCAGGTTATGCCAAGAGATCTACATGAGTAGAGAGAAGGCCAATCGGACAGGGGGGAAACAAGGGGGAAAGCACAAAAAACCTGGGCCTGGGAAAGGTCTCTCATCTGAGAAAAACAAGAGAAAAATGGCAGCTTTGGCAAAAAAAGGGATTACTACCCACTAGTAAACTTGTGGGGGGGAAGCCCAACATTCTGCGAGGGAACTATCAGGTAACGAAGGTTGTACTAGCCTAAAAAAAATGGGGAGGGGGAGATGCGTTGACGGTAGCAGTCCATCTCGGATCCGAGGGGGATTTTGGTGGGGTCGGGTTAAAAAATGAGTCCACAAAGTATGGTAATTCGCCGGAAAAACCACGAGGAAGTAGCTGCGCTGGCAGGTGAGAAACAATACGGGGGTAACCTACGATACCGGGAAGAAGTATGCAAGGATTAAACAACTTAAACAACAAATGAGGAGGAAAAGAAGGGGGGGGCAATACTCAGCATACAACCCTCATAGGGCGGCACGGGGTAGGTTACAATTGATGCAATCAATTGCAAGAAAAAAAGAATTACGCCGTGCGGGGGTCAAGAAAAGGAAAACAACTTTGTGGAAGGGGGAACAAAGGACCGGGGGGGGGGGGCAAAAAAGTCCAAAACGGATGGCCGGGGAACTTGAAAAAGGCACCCGTGACTTGCAAGGCTACGCCAAACCTTGAAAGTAGGAGGGCCAGAACGCCCAGGGGTGGGGACCAAAAGGCAAGACCGTGGTTGTAAGGGTCAGCGGGAAAAGCCGCCTCGGCGAAGTTGGAGTATGCGCCGGACGAAAAGGATATCCGGAACAGCGGGGGGGGTGAAGGAAACTTCTTTGGAAAAACGAAAAAAAAAATTGAAGCAGGGGCTTTGGGCTGCATAAGCACGCCGTTGGGTTTGCCGGGAGTCTGGCGTGAAAAATTCGAAGAAGAAGGACTAAGTTACGTTGGGAAAAAAAGCGACCAACACTAAAGTCCGAAGAACATGGGAGGGTCAAATCGTCGCAGAAATTGAATTTGTCCAAGAGAGGGGAAAAAAACCCGAACCACGCGTGAAGCTGGGTGTCAACAGACCTCCAACAAAGGAAAAGAAAAAGGGCCATCCCTCGCAGAATGACTTTCATAGATCGGGAAGGGACGTGATTATACAGGTGGGGGGGAATTGGGACCAAAGCTGACGCGGGCAACAGCGCAGAAATGTGGCGGTCAGCCGCGCGCCGATTGCCCGGAGTATGAGCAGAAAAGAAGAGGGTACAATTGTAGCTGAACGGGGGGCGAAAGCCCCTCGTCTATAATCCCGGAGGCGACGTTAAGAACCCAGCTGTTTGTAAACCAGAAAAAAAAAGTTGCCGTTGCCGTGCCACGAATTGAAAGAGGGGGGGAGATAGCGCTGAAAGTTACCCAAACCGGCGCACGGGGTAAGGGGCAAGGGAGCGTTCCCTAGGTACTGGGGGGCCCGGTCCTTGCCAATAGCTTCCGTTGACATGAGAGGGATCCGGTTCCAGGAAAAAGGAAATGCGCGTTGTGTCAGAAGCCCAAGGTTGGAAGGGAAAAGGGGAGTCAAAATAGCTAACAAAAAAAAGCGGAAAAGAGTGGTCAGTTCCACACGGCAAAAAGGGCTCTCTGGGGGACACAGAGTATTAGGGAGGAACACTACAGCAAAACGCCTGCAGAAAGGGCTATTGGGGGGCCGGAGTAAAACGGGAAGAGTTTAAACTTAAACACACTCCGGGAAGTCGGCCGGGTTTACCGACTAGAGGATGAAGAAGAAAGAAAGCTAGTGGACGGTCAGGGGAGGACACGTAGGTGACGGGTTGACAAAATGGGAAGGCGGAGGAAAGGGATCCTAGGCGCAAGGAAACTTCAATAGAAAATTAGGAATAAAAGCAATGAGTACTGGTGAAGGGAATACGTCGGCAATCGGTAAGAGAGCAACCAAACCCAAGGGGAACACACAAACCCAGGAGATCCCGTCAGAAAGGGTGGGTCAAAGTGGGCGGGCGGGTGGAAGCTCTTCAATTGGTGTGTGTCCTTGTGTGGGGGGCAAGGGCGTCCCTAACCACTGCCCGAAGAAAGAAAGGGGGAGGAGGGGATGGAAGTATGGCCGAAATGGTAGTTTGGAAAAACATACGGGAAAGGCTGGTAGAGAGGGGGCGGAAACACGGGAGAAGGCCACGACATTACGCGGGACGGGAGTTGAAAAGGAAGAGCAAGGTATGCGCGCAAGGTCCGGCTGTGGAAAAAAAAAGAAAGGCCTACAAAAAAGCGCAAGACCCCGGCAAAACTAAACGGCGAGCTGGAAGAGCCAGATCTCGAGGGACTTTACCTCATTCTCCTAAATTGCGGGAGTCAAAACCTTGGGTACTTGAAACGCGGAATGGACGCAGGAAAGAGAAGGGCGGAAAAAAAAAAAGCACCTGGGACCGCTAAGGGGGAGTACAAACCAAAGAGGAGTGGATGAGGGAAACAGGGGAGGGCTTCTGGACATACAAAAGAAGGTGGGAAACTTCCAACGAAAGGGGTCGTTGCACGGTACGCGCTCGTGGCCGCCTCTTGTAAGGGTGTGTAGGTCAAGGGGATGAAACGATGCGCAAGGGTAAAACAAGAACGCTTAGCGGATCGGGCGCAAGAGGCTCCGTTCACTATCAAGGCATAAGCTTGGGGGGATGGAGGAAAATTCTAGAAAGAGGAAAAGAGAGATATTTTTAAAAAAAAAAATCAACAATAAAAAAAATTTGCTTGATCTTAGGGAACACGTTTGGTGGGGGCAATCTCAGTAATCCAGGGAAGGAAGGGAGGGTACGGCGCATTCAAGACTTGTTGAAGCAACCGTGGGACAGGAAAGTCCAGGGGGGAGGTCAATCAAGGCCCGGGTAGTTCAAAAAAGACGTGGGGGGGGGAAGGGCTGTACAAAGCGACTGGAGGCTATTTGAAAGAGAGCCGGCTTCCACGGAAAATACCCATAAACGTGTACCGTCATCAGAAGCTGCCATTCGCGAGGGGGGAAAGGAGGTTTGTGGGGGGGGGGGGGGGTGAAACCGTAAGATCTCCATGCCAGCTTCTTGGGTTTAATTACCAAAGGAAGGGGAAAAAAGAACGTCGAGCGATGACATCAGGTATATTGAAAGATGGCTCGCCGTTGTAGTGCAAGAGGCGTACGTGTAGGCCAAAAATAGGCAACAGCTTAAAATGAGCCGCCCGAAAAGAAGGGGGGAGGGAGAATCGTCAGGGGGCGTAAGGGGGCTTGGGAGTTTGGGGGAGTCCAACCCTCGATAACAAAGGGGGTCCGCATGGGGAAAAAAAAAAAACCAGACACGACAGTCGGCATCACCGGAACATCCCGATTACCCAGATTAGAGACTTTCAGGGGGGAAAGGGGAAATTTGGATAACAAAAATCTGACGGGATCCAAAAGAAAAAAAGTGGTGACTTCAAGGCCGAAGGCCAGGGGCAAGGGGAGAAGGCGGACACATGAGGGGAAACACTGAGGCCCAGGCTTCTTGATAGAAGGGAAAAAAAAAAGAGACCTTGACTCCTCCCCGATGTGCTCCCGGGTCCGTCGATTAGAAACGACAGAGGAAGCCGAGGCGAGACCGTTAACAAAAGCGAACCGTTTCCGGGGGGGTGTCACGGTAAAAAAAAAGGCTTGGTCGTACTGTGTCAAGCGAATGATTGGCCTTCATTGAGTAACTAGAGGCTGCGTGTGTGCAAAGAAAACGGAAGAGGCTTCCAGAGGTGCACAAGTAAAGGGAAATGCACGCAGAGAGAAACACAACAACGAGGCGTAAGTTCCAGAAGAGAAAAAACCTGGCAGACAAAAAAAAAAAAAAAACCTGGGGGGGGAGAGAGGAAGGGTCCTGGCACGCCATCAAAGGAATAAGACAAAGGAAAGGCTATGGAACCGAGGGGACATTCCAGCGCATCGTGACGCTGATGAGCCAAAAAAAACGGAACTAGGTGACCGTTGGATAGAGCGGGGTCGGGGATCAACGAAGGCTTTAACTCATAGAAGAACGTAATGTTTTTTCCGGGGAGAAATGGGAGGAGATTGAAGCAAGAACGTCGGGGTCTCAGTTGTCAGTTAAAGGGATATGGGAAAAACGGCCTTGCATACTTCCGGGAAGTCCTTCGCTTCTGGACTACACAGAGAGCTGCTTGGCATCCCGTCAGCAATGGGTGGATCACCCACAGTTCAGAAAGGGAGCAAGAATAACTCTTAATCAGGGGATACAAGAGGGGGAAAAAAGTGATGGAAGATGGGGGAGTGATTCTGTTAACCCAAGATCTCTTGGTGGAAAGAGGGGGGTGAGGTACCAAAGGAGAAAGAAGGAAATAGATTTGAACTCCAACCCATCGAAATGGGGAAATTTGGCTGCTCACGTTGCTTCCGTTTCCCATATGCAGAAACAAAGGGGGAAGCAAGAACCAGAACACCTACACGCGATGCTGGGGATTAAAACAAAAAGAGATGATGTACAGCGAACGAATCATTGCGGCAGTTTTTCAACGTGCATGGGGTCAACGCAGTCTCCGTGAGCGGAGAAGACCCAAAATCGTAAGGAAGGGAAGACAGAGTACAGATCCACACTGGGTAACCGGTATGAAGGGACATGTCGGCAAGTGATAAAGAAGGCGGGACGAGCAATAAAAAATGACACGGGGAGGGAAAGGACGGCGGGTTCCATCGATATGGAAACCGCTTGATTTTTCGGTACGGCGTCCCAGTAAGCGGAAATGAAAGACAACCAGCCCCTTCGCTGAAAGTGAAAATTTGACGAGGCAGATGCGAGTAAACAACCTACGATCCCTTGAGAAAAAGTCGGGGTAACAATCTACTTCAACACAAACGAGGAAGGGGTTAAGCCCGATAAAAAGGCTGGGGAGCGGAGTTAAAAACGGCTAGAATTTCCAGCGAATACTGGAAAAGGTGTACGTCTTCCAAAGGAACGTGAACCCGTTACCACAAAAGGGGAGCATTGGCGTCGGAATTGAAAGCAGGCAAAAAGGGAGGGGGGGGAAGGCGTTGAAAACTGGAGCTTATGGCAAAAACGAGTGGAGACACTTCAACACGTGGAAAGGGGGAGAAACGGGTAGGACAAAAAGCAAAACGGGGGGGTGGGGAGCGAAAAAGGACTGATAAGGTCAAGAAAGGATGGTGTGGGTATTCGGTGGAAACACCTTCGGAAGGAAAAAAATGGGGATCGATCCTCATACATCATGAAGATGCCTTGGGGGCAAGAACGCGCCAGGGGGGGCAGGGAGTCTGTCGTGAGGAAGGGGAACCTCCAAGTTAGTTGAACAGCTGACCAGGGAGCCTCAGCTTCAACCAAGGGGGGATGGGAGGTCAAAAAGAGACCGCGGGAAGAGTGGACCGTTTGTGTCCCCACACTACTCAAATCACCTCAAAACTCCAAAAAAGGGGGGGGGTGGCAAAAAAACCGCATCGGAAATCCCGGGGGGGGATCCCCTTAGTGAAGAGAAAAAGGAGGGGAACGGGGGACTGTTGTGTAATTGGATAGCGCGAGGGACTGACGGGAGGCCCCGCTCGAAGTTTGTGGAAACGAGCAGGGCTCTGCCGTGAAGGAAAAAAGTATGCACGCGCAAGGACATTTAGAAAACGGGTGATGAAAGGTCACCCCGCGCCGGGCGGAAAAAATGGTGGTAAACCCTTCACCCCGACGTTGGTCGTCCCAACAGATTGATCGGGAAGGAAGAATGAGGCACCGTTACAGCAGTAGGCGCCACCGTGGTAAGGGGGAAAAGACAAGGAGGGCGCTGTGTCGTACTGTCCAAGCATGTAAAATTCAGTGAGCGAGCTTTGTGCTGTCGTGGTGAAAACCGCATAATGGGGGGGAACCATAGCGAATTGGGACAAGCTGGAAAACACGAGTCAGAGCAACAACAAACAAAGAAAAGGAGGGAAGAGTAGGAACTGGACTTGCAACCTGGGAGATCCACAACGGAGAAGGTAAGTGGAACGACCTTGAACAGCCAACGACAGAGAAACGTCAAACCTACTATTGCCAAGGAAGGACGGAAAAAAGCGATGATTGGCGCAAAGACCTTTATCTCCTGAAGGGGGAGAAAAGAGGGGGCCGGGGGGTAACTGGAGAAAGCTCCCTTCAAGGAGTTGACTGTAAGGAAAAAAAAAGACAAGGGGGGTAAGTTTTCCTGGGTCGGGAGTGCGCGCACAACAGGGTTAAGGGACCGTGGCAGATGACAAAAGGGAAAAATGTGGCGAGATGATTCAGGCTGGGTACTTAAGATATGGCAGACACAACAAGAAGAGGGGGAAAGAGGGCTGTACAGCATTGGTTTGTATCAAAAAAGGCCCAAACCTTCTCTAGCACTGCACGAGCGCTCTTGGATTGGGAAGGAATCGAGGTTGCAAAGGAGAAAAGAGTGGGGTGACCCCCATCTGAAAAGGCTTTGGGAAGGGGGAGAAAAAACAGGGCTACTAATCAAGACGATCGATTTGGGGCCAAATCCTCGAAATACTGGAGGGGAGGGGGACCAGCACGGGTCCCTGTTTCCAAACGGAAAAAAATAGGCCGAAAAAACGGTGGGGGGGGGGGGGGGGGGGGGGGAAAAGGGAACGCCGACTCCCTTCACACCTAAAGGGGAGATCAGCAAATCCTCGAAAGTCTTAGCACCTAGGGAGAGCAGTGTTTCAAACGGCATTTGGGGTATGTCCAAAGGAAAAAGGAGAAGTCAACAGAGGCGCAGCTAGTCTAAACCGCGTCAGAATGAGTTTGCCATCTTAAAAAAAGACGGGAACGTGTATGAAATGAAAGCGTTGAAATACTATCCATTCTACGGGGGGAAACGTCAACTTGGGGTGTTACTCCCTTTAAAGGTAAGACGTCAGGAGATGGCCGCCGCGCGGGTACGTTGGCTTAAAAAAGTGAGAAGGCCACACCCGCCACGGAACTCCGGAAGCAGGAAAGTTGAAAAAAAGCAATGACGGTCAACCTACCGTTAGAGCGGATGGGTTCGGTAGGAAAATCTAAAAAAAAAAACAACGGATGTATTGAAAAAGAATATTCCTGCCCACACAACACGGGCTTTGAGGGGAGGGGCCGACTTGACCGTCGCAAAAAGATCCTAAGCCGGGACTCGCATGAGCTCACGGGGCCCGAATTAAAGCGAGAATCAGTAGGCCCGGGCGCGTTCAAAAAGGCAAAAAGTGCCGTTTTTCGTCTAGTCGACTGGGATTATTTAGGAGGGAAGAACAGGGGGCTTCCACTCATTACACTCAAAGGAGGGTCGTTAGCGGATCCATTACGCGGGGTTTGGGAAGAAAAAGACTTGACGTACAGGAAAGGAGGGGGGTGGGGGGGGGGAAAAACTTAAAGAGGTTATTCGAGAAGTACCATGTAGAGATTGCTTGGAAGAGAAAGATCGCGGGGTGAACGATGACGGGCGTGCTCCGTGAGGAAGGAAGTAAGTTTTGGAAACACCCGTAAGAATCCTTCACCAGGGAAGGGGGGGAAGATGATTGTCTTTCAAAAGTCAGCGCTTTGCCATAGAAGCGTTGTGTCCGCAAAATAGAGAAAATCGATGGTGGGAAAGAAAGACCTCACGGCCATCAAAAACGAACACCTCGATCCCGGGAAGACAAAAAAGTGAATTAAAAAGAAGGTTGGGGTTGGTCTGGGAGGATGCCACCGCCGAAGTTCGGGTTGTGTTCCGTAGGGGGTCCGAGAGTGAAGGATTAGTGTCCCAAGGCAATAGCGCGGACACATTTAGCTGGAAGGGGAAAAAAAAAACCCAGATGTAGAGAATTCCCGGCCTCCGGACGGTTTTGAATCAAAAAGTCACCAAGTGTCCGTCGAGCCTTCCCCAAAGAGTGATCTATATTAAATAGAGATAAAGCCCCCCACGTAGGCGCCAACGTGGAAAGGGTAAAAAACGCGAACACGATTGCGCGGACGTAACTGTACCTACAATATCCTTCAGTTAAGGCTAAGAGGTTGTGTGTCCGGAAAACGAATAAGTTCTCCGGTGTCCAGGTGAAAGGAGCTCAACAGCAACCTCCACAAAACGGAGGAGGGGTAGAGAAAGTGGTCAAAAACCTTTTGAATACTGGAAATGGGAAGAACCCAACACGAATCCAACCTCGCGCAACTTAAGATATTAGCCGAAAAGAAAAAGAAGCATGAGCGACCGTAGAAAAACGGGGGTCTCCTATCTGTTCAGGGGGGTGTGGGGGGAATTCACGCAGATGCAATCTGCTTTTGGAGACAACTTTGACTGTGGACAACAGGCAAGAAAAAGGACAGGGGGGCGCCCGTACTGAAAAGGGGGGGAAGGTTAGTCAACCATTACAATCTGGGGCGAGGACTGCCAGGGAAAATACTTCCGGAAGATTCAGCTTCGGCGAAACCACCCGCATCAGGGGGGGGGGGGCCTTTGTTCACTGCATACTGGGTTGTATCAAACCACTGAATGAACCGAGCTACTGAAATGAAGGTGGTCCTGACTGGGGGTCTGTGGGACAGCGGAATCGCTTGGGGCTAGGTGGACACACACGCTACTATTGGGGAAGAGAGAGAGTTAAAACGGCCATAGCCACTGTACGTGAAGGGGGGAACGGGGAAACCGTGTCCCGAGGGGGACGTAACTGAAGGCACACGCTGCACTCCTACCTCCAAACAACGAAAGA
>Ga0179593_1417503_pt1 | contig 12988 bp, 21 predicted proteins | sample CZODoug2_1_08_16_FD_185931 | JGI IMG/M metagenome (GOLD analysis project Ga0179593, IMG submission 185931) | Vadose zone soil fungal communities from Angelo Coast Range Reserve, California, USA - CZODoug2_1_08_16fungal (PacBio error correction) | ecosystem: Environmental > Terrestrial > Soil >...
TGGGAAACAAATCGGAAAAAATCAAGAATCTCAGTCATAAAAAAACACAAGGAAAAAGGAAGCTGTTTACCCAATGTCGGGGGACCAAAATCGGCACTGCATTCTTAGGGACGTCGGGAGAAACGCGGGGAAGAAACCTAACCAGTTGCCCCGGGAAAAAAAATTGGAAGCGCCCGGTAGAGGGGGACGCTCAAGGGTGCAAGGGTCAGGGGGAATCACCGTTGAAAGCCCGGGGAGTGGGCCCATTCCAAAAGCAAAGCAAGAACCGGGGAAAGGGCTATAAAAAACAAAGGTGCAAGTGGGGGAAGGGGGAGGCAGGTGGGGGGGGGGGGCCTAGGTGGGTATCGAAAGATAATTTCAGGAAAAAAAAAGACCGCCTGCGAACTTAACCTGCCGGATGGTTGACAAAAAGAGGAACTCGGAACAGCGGGGAAGAAATCTTCCGGAGGTACAGAGGGGGGGGAACATGCAAATAACTCATTAAAAGGGGTCAGAGGATCCGAAAAATCAACGAAATCCCGTTGCACGAATTCGAAAGACGCAAAATGACCCTGGCCAAGGGGAAAAAAAGCTTATCGAAAGGGTCAAGTAGCCCTGAACGACGAAAAGCCAAAGGGGTTCCCGACTAAAAAAGGGGGGGGTTTGGCGGGAGAAATCTTGGGGGAAAAAAAATCAAAACTCAAGGGGAACGCAGAAAGGAAAAGTGGGGGAAACAAAAAGCAAATCGAAAGGTCCTGCAGGGGGAGTAATATCTGAGAAATTTGAAGGTTTTAAAAAAGAACGGGAAACTAAACCATTCAACGGGGGGAGAACAATGGGGGGGGGGAGGGGAAAGAGTGCGCCAGGAGAATCCACGGGGAACAAGGGGAGAATTTGAGGTGGAGGAAAAGGGAAAAATGGTTCAGGGAACAAGTTTATCGACAATTGGAAACAAAAAAAGGCGGGGGAACCGGTATTAAAGTCAGATTAAGACAACACTTCGAGCCCTAGGGGGGACACGTAAAAGAAAGTTTTTTTGTTAAAAAAAAAAAAGGGGAAAGACAATTCAAGAAAAATTGGGGGGTGTAATTCACTCCGGGAAAAACTTTTGCCTTGGTCAGAAAGCGCTACAAAAGTACTTCAGGAACAAGGGACCTTTAATCAGGGAGAGGGGTAGCAAAAAAATGGTTTTCCCACCAGGAAATGGGGTGAAAAAAGGAAGTATAAAAGATGGGGGGGGGGAAAAAATCGGTGATTTGGAGGGCCGAAGAAAGGGGGAATCATGATTAAACAGCAGGGAAGGTCAGGGGGACTTCCATTTTACCGGGATGAACCATTCGAAGGTAAGCCAGGAGGTTTACTAGGGGAACAAATTGAAATGAAAAAAAACTTGGAACACCGAAAGGTGACTGAAAAGGAAAGGGGAAAGAGATGTCCATTCGCCAGAGAAAGGGAAGGGAAAAAACTTGGCACGTGACATAGTGGGGCAACGCCAGGAAGGAAAGGGGGAAAGGGTGATAAATCGCGGGAAAAGGAACAGACTGTTTACAGATAAGAGAGGGGTAGGGGGGTCCAGGGGGTCGCACCTGGTTAATCTCAGAAACTACTTGGGGTTACGGGGGGGGAAACTGCAGGAAAGCTCAAGTGTCCTCCAGAACTCAAAGTGGGAACCCACCCTTTCTCAAGGACAGAAAAAGACGGGGTGAAAAGGGCAACCTCGGGACCGCAAAGGAAGCAAAGATGGAGAAAGAGGGGCAAATCCCTTTGCAGCAAAGAACAAAGGGGGAACCTGAAAGGTAAGTATCTCCAAAAAGACAATAACGGGAAAGAAAAGCCAACTCAAAATGAAAGGAAACACACTAAGGGTTCCGGGGAACAAGGAGAGTTATTAGGGAAAATAAAGACGCCCCGGGGGATCGATGATTTAAAAAAAAAACTGCGTAACCAAGAATGCCGGGGCGGCCTGTGCACAAGAGACTGGCTATTTCCGGACAAAGGCTCGAGTGACCGCCAAAATCAAAAAGGCGTAGCTGCATGGGGGGTTTCCGATGTTGGAATCGAAAAGCTAGGTAATGCGTAGGGGGGGAAAAAAATCGCTGGCTCCAATAACGAGGGAGAGAGAGGGAATAATCGGCTTGCGGGGAAGGAGGGACCCTATGCGGGAAAAAAGGGATGGGGGGCGCGATGCCAAATGCGAACCCGAAAGAACGTGCGAATGTGACGCAGAAGAAACTAATCAACCCAATGTAGAACCACGGGGGGAAGGGGGGACCCCCAGGGAACCATCAGTGAGAGAAAAAAATGACAAAAAAGAAACCAATGGTACGAAAAGGACATCCTGGTCGAGTCAGGGAAATACGTGAATTTCGAAAGGAGGCTCAAATTTGGGAACTAAAAAAAACGGGTGGGCAGAAGTGGGAATTTTTGGGGCCAAGAAGGGGTAAAAAAACGGCGCCAGAAACAACTTCTGCCGACTTGAAGCTAAAATGTGGGGAGTGGAACGGCGCCCGGAAATCAAAAAAAGTGGGTGAAAGGGGGGGGGAAATGTGTGGTGGAAAACCGTGGGCTCAAAAAAAGATCCCGACCACCCAGGGGGGACCAGGGGTGGAGTTCTCAGAGACAAAGAGAGTTGGATGATGGGGCGTGCCGGCCTTTCAAACCTGCGATTTGAAAGGGAATAAAGTCCCAATGAGGCACCATATGGGGGATGCGATTCGTTAAGTGGCCAGGGGAGATTGGTTTAGGTGTCTAGAAAAAACCAGACAAAAGGAAACGAGCGTGAAGCTGTAACAGAGAAAAAGGAAATCAATCGCGCCGGGGGTGCCAGGGGGTGCAGAAAACAAAACGGGTCAAAAGAAAAGCGAGGGTGGGGTGAAAAAGGCAAGAAACCGATCCGTATCGTAGGGCCGGGGGGGGGGGGGACGCAGATCTGAGGCCGGGGGGGGGGGGAATGAAGTGGAACTGTTTTGGGGAAACAGGCGACCCCGGTGGGTATCATGGGTAGGTCGGGGGAGATTTTTTTTGGGGAGGGGGGGAAAAACAATACTCTCCAACAAGAAACAGTGTTAGTAGGCAAAAAAAAGGAAGTTCCCCTAAAAGGTGCCGAAAAATGTGGTCAAAGTCAGTTCGAAGGTGGGAAGTGAACACCATAAAGCCTGGGGGAGAAAAAACCCTGACTAGGCGGACTGATAGGACAGTGCAGTGTAAATGAGGGGGCCAATTCGGGTCAGGATTCGAAATAAAAGTTAAAAGGAAACCTGCAATAACGGGGCGGAACAGCAGCGAAAAATGACGGAATGAACGAACAAGAGTTGTGGGGGGGGGGGGAAAAGGTCGAGCAATCATTGGGGTGAAAGAACAAGAACGCAAAACAAGAAGAAAAAGAGGAGCGCCCAGAGGGAAAAAACCGGGGGATTGAGCACCACACGGGACCAAAAAAAAGAAACCCAAGGTACTCAGGTTGAAAAATTCGGCGCCTGGGGACGATCTAAAAGGAAAGTCGCTAGCAGAAGAAGTAGAGGGGAAGGAAGGTCGGGGGGGGAAAAGGAACGCTGCACGGGAGGTGGGGGGGGGAAAACGCAGGAAAGTTGAAATTAATGAAGGTAAGTTGGAGGGATCTGAAAGAACGAAAGGGAAGGGGGGAACCTGTTGGGGTGGGGGGTTCCACAGGAAAAAGTGGGTGGGTGAGGGAGGAGTGAGAGAGTTGGGAGATTATGAAGGGGGAGAGGAGGGGGGGTGGTGGGCGGATGGGCGAAGGGAAAGCAGGTGAGGTTGGCTTGGTGAGGGGAAAGAGGTGGGAGGGAGAAGGAGGGGGGTCACGGTAGGGGGGGGGAGGGGGGATAAGGGCGATGGGGGGAGGGAAGGATAGAGGGAGGGGAGTTATAATAGGGGTGGGGTGCGGAGGACGGGGGAATAGATACATTTTGGGGGAAGAGTGTCGGTGGGTGAGGTAAGAGGGTGAAGGCTTGAGGGGCCAAGCGGGGGGGAGTGAACAAGGGATGGGACGACGACGTGTGATTGATGGGTGAAATGGGAGTGGGGGGGGAAGTAGACTGAGGGGAATGGGAGAGAGAGGGAGTAGGGAGGAGGGAGTATGGTAGGAGGTTGGGTGGGGATGGAGGAAAGGAGGGGGGGGGGGCCACAAACCGAAGTAGTAAACCCGATGGTGTGGAGAAGCTGTTGAAGGGGGGGAGCATTTGCGGGGGTGTGTTGGGTGGGTGGGGGGATGGAGGGGGCGCGGGCGATTGGGGGGCAAGGGGGGAGGTTAGATCAATGAGGAAGGGTTAAGATCCCTCAGCTTAAGGACGTGGCAGGGGTTGTGAACGAGATGGGTGCGGGTCCGAGGTATTTGAGGGGGTGGGGGCGGGGTTGCCAGAGGTGTGGGGGGTCGTGGTGGATCGTGTTGTGGACTGAGCCGGGGGGTTGGAGAAAAGAAGGGGGAGGGAAGGGGGGTTAGGGAGATCGGTGGGGTGGAGGGGGTATGGCGGGTATGGGTGGGGGGGAGGGAGTATGGGCCGGGGGGGAGGATTTGAGAAAGATGGGGGGGATACGACAGAAGGAGGGGCCGGGGGGTGGTTAGAGGGTTCGTGGTGTTAGGATGGGATTGGGTGAGAAGGGGGGCGCGAATGAACTGGGGTGCGTTGGGCTGATAGGTGAGGATAATCTGATGAAAAGAATGGCCAGTGAGAAAGAAAACAGGCGTAAATGCTAAGAGGACTGTGAATGTCTGAGAGACGACCAGAAGATATCTTTTCAATGACAGAAGATCGTTTAAAAAACCTTCAGCAGACCAGAGAGCTTGTTCAAAGGAACCTTGGAGATACCCACAGCTAAGTTGCAGAAAAACGAGTGGATGGGGCATAGGGGGGTGCCGATACAAAAACCCAAGGGCAGTAAAAAGACACAGCCCCCGGTTGTGCTGGGGAACGGGGAAAGCGAAGATCGTGTTCAGCAAAACTGGGAAAAGAGAACGGCTGCACCGGGGGCAGGTTCCGGCAAGGGGAAGAATAGACCTACTATTTGCTCTGAAATGAATAGAGCAAGTTGGGTAAGGAATAGATTTCTCAGAATAATAACTCCGGGGGATAAAAGAACCACATAAGAGGAGGCTTGACGGGGACAGTCGGAGGGAGGATTATAGGAAAAGGAACCAAGGGTGTGGTTTTTTTGAGGAAATCCAGGATGCGCTCAAGGGTAAATTAAATAAAAGTGAGGAGAAGAAGGGGCCTGAAATACGGGTAGGAACCAGCAGGAGGTCTATGGGGGAGGGTGAGCCCGGTAGGGGGGGTAAGTGTGGCGGACAATAGGCAAAAAGATAGAGGAAGAAAAGGATCCTACAAGAAAAAGGTTGAGAGAAAAATTACTAATACGTATCATTAGACAGGGGGGGTGTGTAGAACGTTTGACCCCATCGGGGGGAAATTTGAAGGAGTTGGGAAGGCTATTGCCAAGATGCAATTGAAACGGATGCAAAATTAAAGAACGGAATGAAAATGCGATGACCCGGAACAGGAAAATAACTGGTAACTATGACAGCTTGGAGAACTGGGGGGGATACAGAAAAAGTTGGGGAACGGGATTTTTGGGGGGGACGAATACGAGGAGGGCTTAAAGGAGGACCGGGACGCGACCAGGGAAACGATGGAAAAAGGGGGTTTAAAGAGATTACAGTTAAGAACAGGCACAAAAATTTCAGAGAAAAGACAAAAGAAAACAAAAAAATGGGGGATATTTTTGATAATCGCCCGAGGGAAAAATGGAAAAAAGGGCGGACTTTAGGGGGGGGGAAAAAAACCAGACGGTCTCTACGGGCAATCCTGAGCCAAGGAAAAGGTGGGGGCCCAGGAAAGAGTAGGGGGTAAAACGAAAGTAAGGAACAAGAAAAGAGGGGGGAACAGGAAAGGAAAAAAGAAGGGAGGGGCATGAGTTGATGAGTGAACTTGAGGAAAAGAAAATGGAAATACCTTGTTTTGAAAAGGAGAGTAAACAGCAGTATCAGATCGAAAAGAGCACATCAAGCGGTTTGACCGTGAACTTACATTAAGCGGTATACAGGAAAATCCGGGCCTCCTCAAATAGAGTCAAAGTGTTTTGGGTGTTTCACGTGGAAAAAGGGCTGGGCATAGAGGTTCAGGAAATAGCCAAATAAGAAAAAACCAGCCTGGTTTTCCAAAATAGGGGAATGGAACGTAACGAGTTTGGGGAACCATTAAAATTTGGTCGATATCGTAGAAATAAAGCACAAGAAAGGGGGAAAGATGTTTCTTTGGGAAGGGAAAGTAAAAAAAAGACCTTGAAGAGCAGGATGTTCAAAAGGAGACAGAAAAAAAGTCGGAAAAGTTGGGTTCTCTAACTGGTAAAATTTTAGAATGAACCAAATCCAAGAACAAGGGGACTTGGGCCGCCAAAAGTTTCCAAGAGATCGTGGAGGTTGACGCACAGGACGGCGACGAAACTAGTTCAAAAGAGAAACAGGCCTCGAACCGGTAACCGAAAGGCAGAAAAGCAAGAAAGACGCTACGTTCTATTGACTTTTATCACAAGGGGGTGTTGTCAGAAAATGGTAGGCTTGGAAAAAAAAAACAGAGGGAGGGTGGCAAGGAAAAAATAGTCTGCACAATGCCAAAAAACATAACAGCAAGGTGATTGGGGCAACCGTATGACGGGTAAGCATTGGCCAAAACTGGTATAAACAAAAAGAGGTAAAAACGGGGGAGAGGGGAAAAGATTCAACACTAAGGAGGAAGGGAAGGTCAAGTCTAAGCTAAGTGGGTACCCTAGCGTAATCCGAAAGAAATAAAATACCTCAAACTTGGACAAGATTTCCTCTTTGTCGAAGGATGAACAACCCCCGCGGGGCCGGGAGACCCCGAAAGAGATGTGTCTCCCGCTTAATGTAAAGTGCCCGCACCGTCGTGGACCGGGGGGGGGGGACAAAATGTCGGAGTAAAACTGGCAAAACTGAAGGGAAGGCACCACAGCCGAGTGACGAAATGCCGGTTCGTACAGGTTGCAGTGAAGGGTCCTTGCACTCACACCACTAGTGTACCCATGGGAAAAAATGGGGCTTCGACTGAAGAGGTGTGAAGACCCGACATGGTAGCCTAACCGGTCCCGGGGAGAGGCTTTAAAACAAGTCACGAAACTAAGGGAGCACTGCAAGAGGTGACCTCTAACTAAATTACTTGTTAAGGGAGTGAGAAGAACGGCCTCTTCTGGAGAATCATTACTAGCATGGGAAAAGGACGCCTGGAGACATAGTAAGGGCTCAACTGCAAAAGAAGACAAAGGAAAAAAACATTCGGGGGCGGCAGTAAGAAAACTTGAAACTTCAAAGAAAGAAAAAACTATAAAGGGCCTCTTGAGGGGGTGGCACCTTTCAGGACAAAGGCGGAGTCACTGTGAGGCTTGCAATCCGGATCAGGGAAAATTGTAAAACGGTTTCAAAACGCAGTTACGAGGAAATGGGACAGTATAACCGCACTTGCACACCCAGAAAAACCGATAGAACCCATCAAGAAAGGCAAAGATGAAGGGGGGAAGGGAAAGGGTTCGAAATGGTTTATCTACAAATGATGACGGGAAAAAGGGGAAAGGAGGAGGGCTTGAGGGGAAGAACGAATACCAGGCGGCCCAACGCTTGGGACACGTGAAAATTTTCAAGAAGGGAAGGGTCAAACAGAAAACAGGTCCAATGGAAACCAGAAAAACGTTGGGTCAGGTATGGACGGTTCCCAATCATTGGGAAGGGGGTCTGAAGAAGAGGGGGTAAACAATTGGGAGGCAAAAAAGGCTGGGGTGACTGGGTTCAAAAAAAAATCTTCCCAATAAGACAAAGGTGTTTTTCCCCAGGGCAAAATTCACCTCTCACGCTTTCGTGTCTCGGTGCGGGTGGGTACTGAATGTGCCCCTGGGGGGAACGCTGATTAACCCAGGCAGGAACTCCAATCCGGAACTAAGGTCGAATTGAGGAAAAAAATGTGACTACTGGAAAGACGGACTCAACTGGAGGACAAGAAAAGTACGAGGACATTTGACTGAAGATTCGGGGCAAGGGCCCCTGGGAAGTGAAAGCCCACTGGCAGGTGCATCGGGAACCAGAAAAAAGAGAGTGGGGAAGGGGGAAGGAGAAGACACAATAGAAGATAATAGGCACTGAGAAGGTGTGCTGATTAACACACGGGGGTGGTTAAGATCCCCTAGGGGAAAGGGGGGAAGGACACGCCTGGTTGCAAAGGAAAAAAACTGGCCAACCGCGCCAAACGAAAGAACTTTGTTCAGAAACCCGAGGGACAAAATCAAAAAGGGTATCAGAAATGAGAGGAAAGTGGAAAAGAAATGGTAAAAGTTAACATTAGCAACGACAAACCAAAAAATTCCGGCACCGGACACAAAAGTTAGGAAGCAACGATTATTGTGGGTGGAGCATAGAGGGAAGGTTGGCGTAAGGAAAAAAAAAAAGGGAGGGTATAAATGAGGACAACCCTGGGGACAAAAGGAGGAAGAAGCTCGCCCCCAATTGAATCTCTTCCTTTTAAACCCCAGCATTTGAAACAGCCCGGAGGAGATTTTTGGACACCTGATTGAGGATTGACGTCGAAAGCTTAGGCGGGACAGTGGGTGACGAAAGGGGTTACCCGCACGAAACCCGACGTAGGGAAATGACTCCAGAAAAAAAAAACGAAGGGAGGGGGGGGGGAACAAAGGGTAACAAGAACAGCAAAAGCTGCTTGCGTAGGTGGGGGGAAAGCCATGGGAAAAATCGTCCTGTGAAAGGTTAAGAGACCAGTCAGACAACAAGCCAAAGACACCCCTCATTGATTTCAGAACACAGGAACAATTCGTGTGGAAAACGGGCCCGAGGAAAGCCTTGCTAAACAATAGACGCCAATGATGAGCGCTGGAATGAACACCAAGGTAAAGTACATGACCCGTGGTCGAGCGAAAGAAAGTGGGGAACAGTAAAAAGTCGGTTGAAACGGTTACAAAACAAAGAAAGCCAAGCGGACTTTGGCCAGAGGTGAACAACAAAAACAGGAAAAAAAAACCAAGCAAACCTCAACCCTGTAATCCACTCCTTGGAAAATATCCAGCGAGGAAAGCAACAAAATTGGGGGTTCCAAAAAAATGGGAAGACCTAGTCCAAAAGGGTTGGACGTGAAGGGGGGGGGGGTGTAAAAAAGTTGGGGGGGGGTGAACTATCAAACTGGTGCTCACACTCACGAAGGGGGGAGGAGGTCTGTCGAATAGTAACAGGGCCCCAGGGAGTAAAAAAAACACAAATGAAAAGGAGGGAAAAAAATCCACAAATAAGTACAACTGTCGTTCAGTCAAGAGGTTGGAGGGGTTGGAGGGGAAAAACCGGGCATGACTTAAAAAGGGAAAAGTTTGCCAAAAGTTGAAAAAGGCACACCGAGGGAAACCTAAAGGTTAGTTAACAGGCCCGAGGTGAGAAAAAAAAGTCACGGGAAGGAGGAAAGGGGGTGAGGGAAAAAAATCATTGCAAGACTGTGAGACTGGCTAGACTTGTGTGGTTTCCTCCCTCACGTGGGTTTTCGGGTACTCAATATGTTTTCGAGCTGCCTCACCCCAAACACAAACGGAATTCGCAATACTCGATGCCAACACCACCCTAAACCAACCATTAAAAAAAGGCCTTAACCAACGCACCCGAAGTTGCGCAAGCAGACCGATGGCATGACGGGGGACGGTGGGTACTCCTGGGGTGTTATGAAAATGAAACTTTTAGTGAAAAATTAGGGGCAATACGAAAGGAGGTTAGGCATCCAACAAATAAAAGAAGAAGCAGCAGATAAAGGGAAAGATTTGGGGAAAAAGGCAAAATCATTGTTGGTGGGATGAAAGCCACACAAAAAGAAACAAAAAAGATCGGATTGGGCTCGGGAAGAAAGATGCCACCCTGGGGGATCAGAAAAAAAAATTTTAAAAAGTCCGTTCAAGGGTTGCACTTCGGCAGACTGGGTGAACATAAAAGGAGGGTAAAGGAAGTTTATGGCGAAGGTTGGGGGGGATGTGCGCGTTGGTTGAAAGTCGGGCAAAGCACAAAAAAAAAATCGAAGTTCAACCAAAGGGGGAGCACTCGGTGAAGAAAAACTAGTTTCGGTCGGCCAGGGTAGGCCTGGGGGGGGGTTGAGGAAAAGAAAAAACTGAAATGGTGTGAGCGGCCAGGGGGGCATGAACAGCGAAATACCTAACAGCAATATGGGGGGCCCGTGAGGGCGGTACACCTCTTAAATGTAAGATGTACAATCTCAACCGGCAGGAAACAGAGTCATCAAAGGGGGGCGTCTTTTCGTTAAAATTGGGGGAAGAATGCCCTATGGACGAAGGATGTTACCTATAAAAGGGGCAGGTCAACCAATGAGCAAACTTCACATACCTTACCCAAAGTTAAGACGTTTAAGTCATGCGAAGGCCACAAAGGAAAAGGGAAGTCAGGGCTAAAGCGAAAAGGGCAAAATGTACGAACTCTACAAAGGGCTCGTGGAAAAGCGATAGGGGGGGTAAAATAATGAAAAAGGTTACTCCAACGGGAAAAAAAAAGAAAGTAACCATCTAGTCAAATTAAAAAAATAATTACGTTGAAAAGGCGGGAATTTTACGGCTGGGGGCAGGCGATATAATTAATGGGGAATGTTGTTTGCAACGGAGTGCCGAAATGCGGCCAACGTCAAAGGGGGGGAGGCCCGAAGGTTTTCCAGAACTGGAACCCAGGGGAGGAATGGCTTGTGAGCACTGTAGGGGAAAACCAGGTGTGGGGCGTCGGAAAGGGGCTTCAGGGGACAGGCCAATTGTATAAGTATGGGGTGTATAAAAAAAGGGTGAAGAAATAAAAAGAAAACTATTATCTACCCAATGTGGGGAAAAACTCGGCTATAAAATGTATTAAGTCCACCCCCATGGGGAAAAAAAGGAGCAAACAGTAACAGGGGGCACTGAAAAAAAGAAAAAAAAAATGAACCAAAGTTGCGGAACTGAAGGGAAAATGATTAAAGGGGTATACAATACAAGTTTGAGAGCAATTTTGGAGAAGAGGAAGGGAGGGGGAAAAAAAAGGCTCGACAGGAAAAGGACAGAAACAGGAAAGGGACGTGGAGTATAAAGGATGTGCAGAGGGAATTTCAAAAAATGTAACCGTCCCATCAAACTTATCACCAATAAATGGGGTAGTCTTTTAAAAAAAACAAATGGCGGGGATTATGGTGAAAGCAACGATAAACAAGTCGAAGGGTTTGGGACAGGAGGGGGTAAAGACAAACGAGGTGCAAAAGAAAAGGGTGAACAGGAAAAAAGAAGGAAAAATTGAAGGATTGGGAATTGATGGGGCGGAAGACTTTTAAACTGATGGGCTAGATACAAACGGACAAAAAAGTCAGCAGGGTGGCGGAATCGAACAATAAAAGGAAGCAGAACTTGTTAAAGAAATAAGTAGCAGGAAAGAAAAAAAAAGAAAGCCCCAAAGGTCCCAAAACAAGAAACATTAAAAAATCGTGTTGATGTTGACGGGGAGCAGAGTTGGGGGGGAAGGAAAATCAAAAAGACAAAAGTGGTTGTCACAAGAAAACAGGGGAAGTCGTAACGCACAGGGTGGACTAAGTAAAGGGTTCAGAAGTCCTGAGTCCGAATGGGGGGAAGAAGATTTAGGGGGGCACCACACGGGAAAAAAGGACACAAAATACCAAGCGGCCACCCTTCCTCTGGATGTTTGGGGGTGACAATAAAGAATTATGGGAAACACAAAACTCAGTCGAAGGTTGAAAGTGGAGCGCCGTTATGACAGCCCTTGGCCCATATTACGATGCAAAATGCGTTGAGGGGGGAGCGTAGGGATAGTAGTAATAGGGGTACCCGGAAGATTTCAGAACCGAAAAAAGGTCTTACTCCCGCTTTTTGTCAGAAAGAAGTGGGTCCCCGAGGAGAAGGACCTCAAAACGGGATGGGTTAATAGACCAAGTCCCGACCCCCGTTAAAAAAAAACCACGGGGAGGACACTTCCCACAGAATGGTCAACTTGGAATGTAAAGGCAGGTAAGTACACTTAATAACCAAAGGGCGTCACCTTGCCCTGGCCGGGGGCTAAAAAAAAAGAGGGAGGAAACATCAACGGGGGGGGTTATAAAAATCTAGTACTCCCGACCTAAGGGAACGTCTCAATAAACCAAATAGTGAATAAATAAAATCTCAAAGACTAAACAAGCTAAACAAACATACAACAAACGGGGGAGTAGGAAGAGGGTTATCAAAAACTATAGGTGCACAGGGGAAACATTTCGGGTTAATGGCGGGATGGTAGACCCCGGGGGGAAAGAACGAATTGACCGCGAAAAAGAAAACTCAAAAGTTTCGCCGGGGCCCGGGTAAAAAAGTCGAACTCTTAGCAAAAGGGGAAAAAGCGGGTCATGTCTCGCCAGGACCGGGGGAAAGTGAAAATGAGGGCTGGAAGTGGTGGGTGTGCCCACGAGGTGGAAGACTGAACAACTAAGGGAAAAAACCTACGGCAGGGGAACACGATGTTCCCAAAAAAAATTTTTACTACAAAAAAAAGAAGGAAAAAATGACTTCAGGGACACCGAGGCGAATGGTGGTACTGGGGGAGTCGATCGACGAAACACACACATCAAGGCTCTAAAATCAGCGTAGGAGAGGAATCACAAAATGCCCTTGGACAGAGTCACGCTTAATGGCCAGGCCTCAGACAAACCAAGGAAAAAACTTGAAGGGTGAAGGTAGGAATAAATAAGAAGGGCCTCGGGACCTTTTCCACTTCAAAAAGATGATCCCGGGGGGGTGGGATTATCGGGCGGTTAACAAAAGAAACTGTGTGCAAACGAGGGGGAGACCACAGAAGGGGGGGATTAACCGGGGTCGGGCAGCTTAACTCCCAAAGACGTACCAAGGGGAAATGAAGAAATGTGCAAAAAGATTTTCAGTTCTGGGGTAAGATCACCGAAATTGGTAAAGCATGAAGTCGCCATTATAGAGGAAGATA
>Ga0179593_1451918_pt1 | contig 12988 bp, 16 predicted proteins | sample CZODoug2_1_08_16_FD_185931 | JGI IMG/M metagenome (GOLD analysis project Ga0179593, IMG submission 185931) | Vadose zone soil fungal communities from Angelo Coast Range Reserve, California, USA - CZODoug2_1_08_16fungal (PacBio error correction) | ecosystem: Environmental > Terrestrial > Soil >...
GGGAAAAAGCCCATTCCAGCAGATGCGGAAAAAAACCCCGTTTGAAAAAAGGACGGGGGGCCCCACGCAGAAAGAAAAGAAGGCAGGAACAGGGGCGGGGACGGGGCAAAAAGGGGCAAAGGGAAAAGAGTGCCTGAAAGCGTAGGGGGGAGGAATTAAAACTCACTCGCAACGAGGGCGGTCGTCGTGGAAAAATGGGCACATTGAAAAAAAACCGAGAAATCCTGCGACAAAAAAAATGTAATGAGGAGCAGGAGAAGCGGGGGAATGGAGCAGGAAGGGACGGGAAACACCGACGACGGGGGTCCGACCCTAGGAAATGTTAACTCTGCTGATGCAGGGTCACGTCCTCCCTATTCGGCGCTGGGGGGGGAAAAGCAGCCGCCCAAAAGCTGGGGGAGGGTCGCTGGTTTCAAAACGAGGGGGAAGAAGCCGGGGGGCGGGGTTCACCCCGAGGCCGGGATGCGGTCGTTGAACGAGAAACTGGGCTGGACCCTCTTAGTCACTGGAAACAGGGGCAGGGGAGGACACAACTACCAAAGGTTGAAGTGCACTTCGAGTGGGGTGATGAGAGCTCGTGTGTTTGGTGGAACGTGGGGAGATCACTTCGTCCGCCGTGAGAGACAAAAAGGCAGAGATGAAAAGGAAGGGTGAACGCAGAAAAACCACGTGGGGCGGACCCGCCCCGCATGAGGCAAGGTAAACTGGTGCGCAAAAACTCGTCCAAGGGGAGTTGACGCTCGGACGTGCAAGGGCTCCCGGGAAGAAAAAGGGCAAAAAAGCAAATGGACGACAAAAAAAACGGTAGGCGGGGGCGGGGGCGGGGGCAGGGAACCCAGCCGTTTTCCTTGCAAAAGAGGACCTGCGACCGGGCCAAGCCCAGTCGTGGGTTTTGGAGGGGGCCAGAACACAGGAAGGGTCACACAACCGCCGACGGCATGTAGCGGTGCCGATCTGAAAACCTGGGGGACAAGGAATAACTTGGACCCCGTCGAGGACGGGCGGAAGGAACCGGGGGTCGGGAGGCTGACAAAGGACTTTGCGGTCCGGGGGTTTTTGAGACCGCGGCGGAACTGAAGCGTGGTCGGTGCTCCCGAGACGAGGGAAAAGCGAGTCCCACAGTAAGGACGGGAGAGGAGGAAAAAAACAGGAAGCTATACGACGACAAAAAGAGCGGGCACTCAATCGGAAAAGGGCGGTTTTGAGCCGGAAAAAGAAGAGGACACAAAAATGAAAAAACGTGGCGCCCCTATGAAGAACCGAAAAAGAGGTAGCTGCAAGGAAAAAAAAAAAAAAGAGGGGGCGACGAACCTAACGAAAAGAGTCCAAAAGAAAACTACAAGGGCGATCGAGCATGAAGGGGGAGAAAAAAATCCAGTCCTATCAGGGGGGAGCTTCCCCGGTGTATGGGAGAAACTGCCGAACAAGTAGCGGCCCAAAGGGGGGAGGTCTAAGGTTCTGGCCATTACTACAAACGCAGGGGGCCGGGGGGGATAAAGAGAACGGACACCGGTTAAAATTCTCGGCGGAGGAGTGCCGGACGAGGCAAGGTCATTCACCAACAGGAAGAAAACAGTTTGATCGGGGGAAGAAGAAAAAATGGGTGAAAGGCACAAGGGGGGGACGAGGAAGGGAACGCCAGAACATATACTTCCTGCTGGGGAGGGTCACGGGAACTGAAAAACTAAGAAGGGACGGGGCTCCATCGCCCTAGACCAGGACGGAGAAGAAAGAAGAAGGGAAAAAAAAGCAAATCTAAAGACCGCGGGGGGAAGAGAGTTTCTGGCGAAGCAACGTGCGGAGGAGGGCATGGTGTCGACGATAGGAAAGCGTCCCCATTGCTGGTCAAAGGGGTGGGAAAGAAAAACAAAGGTAAGGTTTGCCAAAACCCATTGCAAATTCCAAGTCGCGGACTGAAGCAACGCCTCAGGAGGGCCTCCGAGCGAAAGCTGTCCCTGGTGGGAAGGGAACCTGCAGGCGCCTGGGCGGAGAGGGAGGTGGTGCAGGAAGAAAAGGACCAGGGGCGCCGGGGAAAAAAAAAAATAGGACAGCGGAAAAAAAGGACGCCAGGGGCCATCGAGCATGACGCAACTGGGGCTACTGAGAAACTGACGAGGACTCGTGCGGACTTCCTGCAAATGGGGACCACCGAGAAAAACAGGGGGGAAGAAACGAAGGCACTATCCAGTGCAGGCGACCTGACACACGCTGCGGGTATCAAAAATACTACAAAATCGCCTGATGGAGCTTTTAAACAAAGGGAGAAATCGGGAAGGAACTGGGAGGAAGGAAAAAAAAAGGGCGAGCACGGGACCCGTACCTAAAGCAGCGACTTTCGCGCGTGTTCCAGGACGCAATACTTCGCGACGTGCAAACAGAAACATGGCATTCGCAAAATCAAGCACCGCAAACTGGGGGAAGCGGAAAAGCCGAAAAGAAACAAAAAAAAAAAAAAGGGAGGAAAAGCAGAGAGGAAGGGGAACTTTTTAGGGCTTGAAGGGGCGAAGGATAGGAGTGCCACCACCGCTCAGAAAGAGAGCAAAGGGGGGAACTGTGGAAGAAAAAAAAACGCCGCGAAAGACCAGGAGAAAGGTGGTCCCGAAGGGCACGGAGTAAATGGGGGACGACAAAAGGGATAACTAGGGAGGGAAGGGTCGCTAGCCAAGCATTTTCGGAATCGCACAAAGGTTGGTAAAGATAAAAAAGGGAGCCGTGAAAAAATCGATTGACCAGTACGCGGGGGCCACGAGACGCATAGGTGGGCGGAGGGGGGCCCCCGCATCGGAAACAATATGAAATGTCACCAACACCAGCAACTTTGTCAACTCGTCAGGGGCGGGTCCGCCCACAGAAGCAGACAAGGTTCCCCCCCCCACCACAAAAAATCGCGAGGAAGAAGGAAGGAACTGAAATGTTCAGGGAGATCTAAACTAAAGGAGACGCAGCCAAACACGCCCGATCCATCAAGACGAGGAAAAAAGGGCCCCCCTCCAAAACAGGGAACAGCCGGCAAGCAGCTTGTAGAAGGACGGAGAGCTCCTCTTTATAAAGAAAATGCGCGAAAATGTAATTTGGCGGGGAGGAAAACATAAAACGACCCCCACCAACCAAACTGGTGAAAGAGGGACAAAGGGCCAAAAAGTCGACACCAGGAAATAATAATCAAGAACAAAACCGGACGAAAGAGAAAATTTATCGAAAAAAAGGAGCTGGTTGTGGGTCCTTGAAGAAGACCTCTGGACATTGGGAGGACAGGGGGTCTCGGGTAAAAATGAAACGACGTAAGAAAAAGAATCAGTGGGGAACCCAATCGGTAAGTGCGGGGGGGCGCGAAAATAAATCGAAAAAAAATTGCTTGAACAAAGGTCTTCGAACCAAAAAAGAACACGCAGAGAGTACGTAAAGGAACAAGAAAAGGACTGCCGCCCTAAAGATCTGGGGGGACAGGGTGAACCGTCGCGTTGATCAAACCAGGAAAAAGCGCCCCAAAAAAAAGGAAAGCTTCAGAAAAAAACACAGTCGAAAAAACGGCCCAAAAACAATGGGAAAAAAAAAAATTCGAGGGTACACCATACGAGGGAGGGACAGGAGAGAATGAGGGGGAATGTTGGGGGGTCAAAAGAAAGCCCCTCGCGGAAGCCAAAGGGTAACTCTATGGGGGAAGCTGTATCCAGTCCCAGTCTGGAGTGGGAACAGAGGTAAAAAAACAGGAGCAGGGGGGACAGGAAAGTTTCAAAGAGGCAAAAAGCTCGGCTCGCCTGGAACGACAAAAAGGAAAAAAAAAAATTGTTGCAACCAATCAAAACCAAAACAAACAAAAGGGGCCAAGAACAAAGTCCAAAAAGCAAGGCCGGAAAGGGGAGCGCCTGACGATAAAGCACAAAATTCCGGGGGTGGGGGGGCAGTCCGTAGCGATCGGGTGGAGACAACAGACGAAAAAACGGAGAAAAAGCACACAAAAAGCAAAAACAAAAAAAACCACACGCCGCCGCTCACAAACGGGACCTACACAAAAAATACGAAAACCCCCAGCCCCGTTTCCACCCAAAAAAAGAAAAAAAGAGGGGTCAAAGAAGGGGGAGGGACGACAAAAGCAAGGGTCAGCAGGCCCACCGCAATCAGCGGCCGTCGCCATGTGGGTACCTTCCCCCCTAGGGGGGAACCACAACCAGAACGAAATTGGGGGACGGAACAGGTCAAAAAAGAAAGGGAATGCACACCTCTTGAAAATAAACGTCCGGTTGAAAAGCAAAGTCAACCGGCCCCCTCCCGAATCATGGGTCAGGTCCAAGGGAAAAAAGATGGGTGCCGCAAGGAGGAGACGAAGGCCAACTGTAGCGCGCCAACAGCCCCTGAGACTCCTGTAAACACTTCAAGGACTGAACGGGCGGAGGGAAACACAAAGCAGGAAGACGGGAGGAAAAAACAAATCGGTCTCTGTCCCCGGCGGACGAGATAAATCCGGCTCAACGCCGTCGAAAAGGGCCACCACCCCAAAAAAAGGGCAAGAAAATTAGTGGTGAAGGACGGACTCGCAGAAAATCAACAAGTCAGCGTCCAAACCGCAAACCTCTCAAAGAAAGAAAAAAAAACACAAAAAAGGGGCCAAGAAAAAACGGGGTGAAAAACCAAAACCAGGATGTCTCAGAGGTGTTAACCAAGCGACCAATCCCCCGAAGGCCCTGCACGTAGGCCTGGTCTCACTCAGCCCAAAGAAACGAGGCAGGAACTGGTCACAAAAGAAAACAAAAGCAATTTCATTCAGCAAGCGAGGGGGGAAGAAATTGATAACCACCGTGTTTCCAAACGAGCCCGGGCGCGCAAAAGTAAAACAGTTCCCCAGTTGTGGCAAAGGGGAGGCCCGGAATTGGTAACGCAGGGGGGTGAAATGGCCCAAAGTAAAGACGGAAAGGAGAAGTGCAGCGCGCCCAAAAGAAATCCAATGAGCTCTGCCCATTTCGCCAAACCGAAACGCAGGTAAAGAGGAGATTTGCCATCTTTCCTACGTGGGCAGCAAAATCATCATCGTTCTGGAACCCACCATCCAAACGAAGGCCACAAAAACAAACGGGGAAGAAAGAAAGTGGAAGTAAAGGTTGAAAGACATGATGCGGGGAAAAAGGTTGTGGGAAAGGGGAAGCAAAAAAGCCTTATGCAAAGCGCATAGGAGGAGAGGGGGGGGAGGAAAAAGATTCAAGGGGGAATCACCGCGTTTTTCGGAAGCAAAGAAAAGGCGGAAGGGGGCGTCCGTGACGGTGGGGCCATTACAAAAAAAGACGGGGGTGGGGGGGTCCAATCACCGAGAGGAAGTAAAGACCGTAAACTAAAAAAAAAGTGGCTCAATTGAAAAAAAAAAGACTGGCAGCTGAATTAAGGGCGGGGAAAGGGGACAGGAAAAAGCCGCCCTGTTAGCGGGTAAAAAAAACGCGCCCGCAAAAAAGGGGGGGTAGTGGAAGTGTTACCCGGATAATACGGGGTGCTGTGTGGAAAAAACGAAAGGCCAGGGGGGCTGTAAAAGGGAACGGGAAGGTCAGGGCACCGTCGCCGACTGAAGGGGAGCAGCTTGCCCTGACAAAAAAAAAGGGGAGTGGCTGGCTCTCGTCTGTGAAGGGAGAGGAAGAAAGGGGGAAGAAGGGGAGGGGCAAAAAAAGTCAGTAGAAGGGAGAAGAAACGACTGGACTATTAGAGGTCTGCCCTAGGTGTGGCAACCGCAGCCGAAAAAAAAACCCTATCCCTGGTCAAAGCACCAAGGGTCGGTGCGATACCGGGGGGGACAAACTGACGAGGGAATAAAACGCCACAACAGGTCAAAAGGGGGACGAAGCCCGGACCAAAACGTCTACGTGATGGGAAATCACAAAAAGCCGGGACTGGAAAAAGACGGGGGGGGAGGACAGGACACGAAGGCAACCCATCAGGGGGGGGGGTTTCCCCGCGCTCCCCCAAAAAGGCGACGGCGCTTCAAGAACACCAGCAAGTCAAAAAAACCTTGCTTTGAGGCAAACACTACAAGGATGGTGAACAAGCGCGTGAGGAAAAAAGCGGGCGGAGGAGATGTCGGTCACGGAAAAAAGGACGTGCATGTAAGGGGGTGAGCCGGCAGGCGCGTCAGGGAAGACGGGAGGGGTTTTGCTCAAACGTATGGTATAAAAAAAAGGGGACTACGGACTACTACGGAGACGCCGCCGGAGAAAAAGCAACAGAAGAAGAGAATTGGGGAAGTGTTGAAGGATTAGTTAATTCATGAACGCAATCGTCGGACGTTGCACAGAACGAGGAAACGGGACTGAACGGGACTTCGGCAGATCGGGGGAAAAAGCGGAAGAGGGCGGAAGGAATAGAGGGAGAAGGAACAAATGGGAATAGAAAACGAAAAGGGCAAGATCAGAGCGCCGAGGGGCTACAACAAGACCACAAGAAAAAAAATTTAATCAGGCACACCCGGCGTTGATGGGATGTAAGCGAAAAAAGGGGCCGACAAAGGAAAAAAACGGACTGCACCAGTCCGGTCAGGGGAGGTGTCTGCCAAAAAAAACGCCGCGGTGCGGGAATCAAGAACTGCATGTCGCAAGAAAAAAAAGGCTACCCTGTAACTTCGCGTATCACGGGGAAAACGCAGTATACGGGAGAGAAATTCAGAGAAGGGGTGCACAAAAAGGGACGAGGGGACGAGACGAAAGCGAGCTTCCTGCAGAGGCTTGGCGCCAAAATCTTCGCGGGGGGTACACACGCAGATGGGAACGGCCAGCGTACCCGGAGAAAACAAAGCGAAAGCAAAAAGGCGTGAAAGAAAAGGGCCACCAGCCCCCAACGCTAAAGAAGCCAGAGAGACATCAGTGGGGCCAGGAGGGGGTCGGAGGAAAATCTACCGGTGTCGGGGGAGGGCAAGCGGGGAAAAGGGCGGGAAAAACAGGTGGGGGGAGGGAAGGACCGTACGTGTTGGGAAAACCATGGCAATAATTTCTACTTCATCAAAAAAGCGACTGGGGGGGAAAAGCCCTCGAACAAAAAACCAGGCAGGGGACAGGGGGGGGGAAAAAAGGACGGAGATGGCGATAAGTGTGCCAGCAAGCACCGTGTCGATAAAATACTCAACATGAGACCAAAAAAAGAAGCATCATCCAGGAACTCGAAATTAAAACGGGATGGGGGAAAGAGGAAGCCCTGACGCCACCAAGAACTGCCAGGGGAACGGCCTGCCAACCGGTCCGGGAAGACGGACACACATCGAAAAAAACTAAATAGGCGTACTGGGGTCAAATCGAATGCCTCGACGGTGGAAATACAGCAGAAAAAAGGGAGCCGAAGAAAACTGAAAGGGAGGCTTTTTGACGACAAGACAATCCCTCCGAAAAAAACCCGGCAGCAACTGGGAGCACGCCTGACCCAACATCACCAACCCCTCCTGGACGGAAAAAAAAACTTGTGAAGTCACCGAGAGCTTCGCCAGGTGGCAAAAGAGAGAGAAGATCGGAGGACCGCTTTGAAAGAAAGGGACCTGAACATCGCCAAAGTCGTCCAAACAACGAAGTGTATTGATAGCCACGGGGAAAAAAAAACCCAAGGAAGCAAAACGGGCAAAAGAAAAAAGAGAAAGAAGAGACAAAAAACGAGAAGAAGGGGACGGGGGGAAGTGACACGTGAAGCGAACCACGCCGACCGGCTGCGGAAAGGGGAAAAAATCGTGACCGTGAGAAAAAAAAAAGGCTCTCCAGGGCGTAAATCCGTTAAAAACACAAAAAGCTTGACAAAAAGTCAAAAAAAGGGGGAAGAAATAAAGAAACAGGTTTTTCATCCACCTAGCCGCAAAAAGGGAGTAAAACGGCGTAGGAAAACTCAAAACGATAAAAATCGGGGGCGAAAAGGACAAGATACAAGTGGGGAAAGGCCATAAAAAAAAGAAAAAAAGCCACCAAAAAAAAGCCGGAAAATCAGGACCGAGTGCAGAAAAAAAAGAAGAGGATGTGAAATAAACGAGGAATTCTTTGGCACGAATGTTAGGAAGTACGAGGAAAAGGATCCATCGAGAACAAAGCCCGGACAGCGAAAAAACGTCAGCCCACCACCGGACAGCAAAAGGCTGCGACAGCTCAGGGGGACCCCGGAAAAAAAGAGGTACGGAGCAGGTCCCGCAGGAAAGGGGCAAGGGTTGATAAACCTCTTTCCAACAAAAACCGGGAAAAGTAAAAGGGGACCGCGGCCACCCGCGGGTCGAAAAAAAAGTCACGAACTCACAGCCCAAAACAATCAGCAAAAAGGAAAAAAGGAAAAACTACGCGCTGCAGGACGTGGGGGGGGCGGGGGGCCTTAACGCCCCTCTTGGCAAGAAGAGGGGGGGGCCTAAACATGTCCGAATTAAAGAAGGCTTCGAAAAAAAAAAAATAAACCCAGAAAAAAGATCGCGGAAATCAGCACCCGCTCTGGTGGTGGGAAAAAAAACCCGCAGGAAGAATAGGGGGAAAAAAACGCCCACAAGACGCGGGGGGGGACCCAGGCAAAAACCGCACTCATGGAAAGGGAAAATCCACGACCACCGAAGAAAAAACTTCTCGGGAAAGGGGGGGGGGAGAAGGATACACTTTCCGAAAACGGGAACAGAAACTCGAAGATAGTACTAACTTGAACTTCAATCAGGGGTTTATCCCCGACAAAGGGAAAAAGGGGGGAGGCCGGAGGAGACACCGAAACTGCAATCCGTCCTTTTCGACCAACTTGAAAAAACTACCCTCACCCTCCGAGGGGAAGGGGGGGGAAGGGGAAAAGGAGCGATGCCATGTGGGGTCCGGGAGCCAAAAAAAAAAAACGCTACAACGGGTCGACCCGTATCCCTAGTTTGAACCAAAAAAGGCCTACGTCCCATGAAAAAAAGGGAAAAGAAAAGAAAAAAGCACGGCCCTGGGGGACAAAAGCGACACGGCATCGACGGCACAGCTGATTTCTGCGGAAAAAAAAGACACGGAAAACCTGCAACATCCATCGGAAAGAAGGGAGAAACGAGAAAAAAAAATCGCAGAAAAAGCAAGCCAGGGAGGAAAATGCAAGTGAGTAAGAGGGGACGAGGGGGAAATCAAACCGCTCCCAGGGAGCACCCCAGGAGGAAAGCAAGACAAAGCGAAGCACGGCTAAAAACAAGACAGCAGAAGTCGCCGCGAACGCAAAAAAACACCCCCCCCCAAAGACAAAAAAGGGAGGGGGTTAAAAAAAATTGTAAGTGCCCAAAGGACACAAGTCCCCAAAGCCTGCGGGAACCACAGCGAAGCGGCAAAGTGGCGGGAAAGGGCAGGTGGGGGCCATCCAATCCAGCCGAACAAAATGGAGGAAAGGGGGACCCTCCCATGAATTCCCAGAGTTTCGAAAGAACGGAAAAAGGGAAGACAAACAGTCCACCCCTCCTCCGTATGAACCGTCACCGCCATGGGGCCGGTCGTGCCGGGGGGTGTCGCAAAGGAGGGGAAACGACGGTTTTAAACGCCAAAAAAAAGGCCACGACTCGGAAAACCACTTACCAATACTGGGGCGAAGAGGGAAGCTAAACCAGACCGGGGGGAAAGAGAGTCACGGAAAAGGGAATTCGCCCCATCGTCTCGGAACGGCGATTCAAGGCCAAAAAAAAGCATTAAACAAACAAGAGAGGACAAAGAACTAACCGACAAAAAGGAAAGGGGAAAGAAGAAAAAGAAACGTCACGGTGGGTAGGCGCACCCGCCGCGCCAACGGAGGAACAAAGAAACGCCACACCTGACGCGAAAAAAAATGGAACAAGCAACTGAGGGGGAACAAAAAACAGAAAAGGATTCATCAAACACGAAAAGGGTATAAAAAAGAAGACACCACGAGGCCACGAGGGGAGGGAACGAAAAACGGCCCGACGGGCGTTGCCGTTTGCCCAGCATTCCTGACACGTCACTGCAGTAAGACAGCAGGACACGTGTAGGGGACGATCACGTTGTTCCACGAAGCGACGCAAAACGCCAAGGGACCGAAAGGGTAAAGGTGACCTGGAGTCAGGGACACGAAAGTGGTACGCGGGTGTAAGGCCCAAGGGGGACAATACAAAAAAAAAAACCGTTCGCGGGGAAAAAGGAATCCAACGAACATAGATACCAGAAAATAGCTTTCTGCCCCACTCCGAAAAACGCCGAAGAGTAAAGGCGAGTGCCAATAAGCGTGGGGCCAAATTGGGACAAAAAGCTTCACTACCAGGGAGAAGTGCCTGGGGGGAACGCGCCGGAACTCTACAAAAAACAAAAAAAAATAGGATTAAAAAATTCAGCAGTGTTCCAGATGAAGCTTGGGGAAAAAAAAAAAAAAGGAAGGACAGCGAGGGGCAAACTACAGCCATTCTACGGGGGACGGCGTGGGAGGGGGGAAGTGCAGAAGAGTTTTCCAGATCGTCGTTAAGGATGAGAAACTACGGAAAACGCGCCGGGGGCAAAAAAAAAAACGTGACCGGGTGGAGGTTGAACCAAGACGCGGTGACGCACCCGGGAAACGATGAAGAAAGTTAAAGAGGCGGGAGCAGGGCAGCCAGCCAATTTCCACAGGGGGCAAAAAAAGCGAAAAATAAAACACGTCCCTCATCTTGCATATACAGGCACACGCCAAAAGGCCGGGGCGAAAAGCCAAAAAGCAAGAGGGGGAGAGAAGGGGAACCATCGTTGGGAGAATAACCGGGGGAGGGTGGGCACCAAACCTTTAAGTTACCTGGGAGCAGTCCGTGCCAGACCGAATCTGTGGAAAAGAGGGAGAAAGCCTGACCACCGTGAAAAGGGCCTGTCTCGAAAGCAAAAAGGTGAAGGGCTGCGCAAGGTGGTGCCAGGGGAATGGGGAGACACTCGCGGAGAGAAAAGGCTGGCGGAAAGGGAAACGTCGTGAACGACCAAGGTCCCCGAAGGGGGGGCGAAGAAACAAAAGGACGGGGGCCAGAAACGAGGATTGGGCAAGTGTGTTCGCTAAAATGGTTCGGCGTAAACCGACGAAACCCCCAAAAGGGGGAAAAAACCCAAAAAAACGGTGGCAAAGGACAAAAAGAAGCACGGCAGGGAAATGGAATGGTGGTCCAAACCCGATAAAACTAATTGCTAAGCTGGGCATCAACAAAAAGACATGGGCCAGGCCCATCGTGTTTTGTCAGGAAACGGGCAAACCGGAACCCACCGACGACCGCCCGGGCGATTCGGAGGGGGGGAAAAAAAAAAATGGCTTGCGGCCCACTGACAAGGAAGGACCGAAAAGAACCGGGAAAAAATGTGGATAGTATCTGTTCGGTCGCCCGATTTGGGGGGAAGATGGTGTGAAAAGCCCGGACGCTGTGCGACAGAACCGGGGGGGGGTGCGGGGGGCTCAAAAAACCCGGGAAGCAAGGGAGATCACGAGTCAGACCAATACGGACGCGCAAGTACAAGAAACCGAGGCTAAGCAAAGAGGATACGCTTCCCCCGACAAGGGACCTCGGCAGGGATGGTGCCGAGGTTGACAAAAGGGAAAGAGCGAAAATAAGCGCGGTGCGCCCCAGAACGGAAGCCGAGCGTCCAGGGGCGGCCGGGAGCGGTGGGAAGGGACAAAAGAAAACGGAAGTATAGGGGGGGGGACAGAAAAGGAAATATATACGTTCCTGATCTAGGGACCAAAAACACCAAGAAAAGTCAGAAAAAGGAACAAAAAAGTCCGCGGAAGGCGGTACGCCGAGGGCGACAAGGGAGAGCGTTTCGGGGTGGATGGAAAATCCTGGCCAAAAGAAAAAATTTGGGCCAACGGGATCACTCTAATTCAAACCGGGAGAAAAAAAGTATGCTCCGGCAGGGGATCCAGGCGCCCCCAGGCACGCCGCATGATCGGGAGATGCTATGAAGGGGGACGAAAAAAAGTGGGGTACGAAAAAAAACGGGACAACCGATCTACAGGTAAAAATGAGGGAAGGGGCTTGGAAACTGGCAAGCGGGAGAGAAAAAATCCCGAGAAGCCCGGGGAACGTCCATCCCAGAGAAAGTCAAACGGGGGACTAACTTGGAAAGAGAAGACGACCAACCCGTACACGAAGATCTAGGGGATGGCGAGCGGGGGGGTCGGGTGCGTCGAAGGGGGGGGGGTACCGACGAAAGAGGCAACCGAAACCAGGGGAGGGTCATGGTAAGCGCCTTGATGTAAGACCAAAAAATTTTCAGGGGGAAAACCCGAGCAGACCTCGGAGGAAGCGCCCCGCGAAGAGAAAAGGGGAGGGCCTGGTGGAGGGGGGCCGGCCGGCACCTGGCATATCGGGGGGTCAAGAGCGCACCGATCCTCACCGTCACCAGCACCAGACATCACAAACTCGCGATGAGGGGAAGACGAACGCTAACGACGCCCCTGAACCGGACGGGTGCGGGTGGGAAAAAAAGGGGGTGGGGGGGTGGTTGTGTTTGTGGTGGTGGGGGGGGGGGGGGGGGGGGGGGGGGGGGGGGGGGGGGGGGGGGGGGGGGGGGGGGGGGGGGGGGGGGGTGGGGGGTTATGGTTCGGTGGCTTTTGGGGGGTGGTGTTGGGGGGGCGGGTGGGTTGGGGGGGGGTGGGTTTGGTTTGGTGTTGGGGGGGGGGGGTGTGGGGCGGGGGGGGTTATTGGTTTTTTTGGGGTTGTTTTCGTTTGTTGGGGTGGGGGGGGGGGGGGGAGGGGAGGGGGGGGTGGGGGGTGGGGGTGGGGGTTGGGGGGGGGTTGACCGGGCAGAGATGGCCTAAAAAAGAGGAGAGTCGTGGAAAATTACGACGCCGAAAGGTTACACTAAAACCTAAAAGGCGGACGAAAACTGTAAGAAAGAGCCCTGAAAAAAGTTTTGGGAAACGGCATCAAACCTCACCGTAAAAGAAAGCCAAGGAAATCACACTCCTGACCAATCGGACCTCTCTCGAAACTGTTCATCACGTGTGGTTGGTGGGCACCATCAAGTCAAAGAGCCCAGGGTGACAAGTCGAGATCACTGGGAGGAGAAACTTAGCCTTCCTGAAAAAGAAGGCAAAG
>Ga0179593_1499543_pt1 | contig 12988 bp, 33 predicted proteins | sample CZODoug2_1_08_16_FD_185931 | JGI IMG/M metagenome (GOLD analysis project Ga0179593, IMG submission 185931) | Vadose zone soil fungal communities from Angelo Coast Range Reserve, California, USA - CZODoug2_1_08_16fungal (PacBio error correction) | ecosystem: Environmental > Terrestrial > Soil >...
GGGGTAAACGAACGGAAGGTAAGCCAATGGACAGAACGGGTCATGAGAAGACCGTCGTCTAATCCTGGGGGTCTCTATTAATGGGCCATGGGCCACGGAGGGGCAGGGGGAGGTGTGTGGCTCAGACGAAAATCGAAAAAGGGAAAAAATGCGGATAGATGGAGAGGGGGGAAGAGGGGGGGAGAAACCATGAGAATATCCCAAGACATGTACCATGGGTGTGCAAATCCGAAGCGAGGGAAAGGGGGCATTGGAGGGTATGGGGGGAAGGGAAAAAAAGGGGGAAAAGGGGGGAAAGAGCGTGCAAGCGACTAAGAAAGGAACGTCTTATATCGAGGAAAGAGTGTTCTGGGGGAATGGAACAATTGTGGCACGAAAGAAAAAAAAAGAAGAAAAAAAGAAAGGCTTATGAGAAAAGCTAGACCAAGGAGGGAGTAGTGCGGTAGATGACCGGGCAAAAAATATAATAACGAGTGAATCGAAGGTAGGCTGACGGAGGACCGCTCATTGGAGAGCCTCATTCAGAAGGAAAAAAGGAAGGAATGAGATGGAATATAGTAGAAATCTAAGCGAAAAAAGGAAAGGAATAGGTTGTACAAAGTACTAGAATCGGGTTAGGGGTCATTAGGTTAAAGAACAGATGGAGTGCAACAGAAGAATTAACGGACAAAAAGGCCGGAAATAGTCAAAGAGGGGGGGATAGCCAGGGGAAAAGGGGGGGGGAGGTGAGGTTACTATAGGACGAGACCTTCTCGTGATTCAACGATAAAGGTTAAAGGATCAGGGACGAGAAAGACCTGCGGGGAGTAGGGAAGGGGGGTCGACAGGAGGGGAAGAAGAGAAGAGAACATATAGGAGTATAAGTGAGGTCCGGTGGGTGGTAAAGGCGGGCAAAAAAAAAAGATCCTTTTAAGGGCAGGTGGGACGACCAAAGGGAAAAAAAGAGAAGAAAAAAAAAGGAGTGAAAAGAAATTGAAAGGCACGAGCTGCAGTAAAAAGACCAAGGCGCGAAAGGGGAAAGGGACTAAATTATCTCAATCGGGGGGGGCGTGATAGAAAAACCGGTCTGGAAAACTTTAAGGCTGAGCGCAAAAGGGGGGAGCCGTATACAGTAGGGAATCCAGCGATTTCATGCTTGAGGAGGAGGGTGGGTAAAAAAAATGAGTCATCCTGGGGGGGTGAAAGAAGACCGGGGGGGAACGTACCAAAAGGGTCATAATAAATGGGCAATACTGAAGGAAGTAAACTCACAAGGCCTGATAGAAACACTTATACTAGGGGTTGGAGAGGCGCAGCAGCGGCGGATTGGGAGTTAAAAAAAGGAGAACCATAAGGTCAAAAGAAAAAAAGGGGGTCATAAGACGGGGAGTATGGGGGTTTCTCAAATTTGGAAAACGAAGATGCGGAGACTTCACGAGAAACCATGAACGCGCAACTATGAGGCTATTGGATGAGAAAAAGAGAGTGCTGAGGACGGGTCAAAGAAGTCTAGAGCAAGAAAGAAAAGGGTAGAAACGACCGGGAAAGGGCATTCGGGTGGGGGAAAAGAATCGCAGGGGGGTAAGAGAAAAAAAGGAAAAGGGAGTCCGGGAATGTAGGTGGGAGGGAATCAGAGAAAAGAGAGGGAGGGGGGGGGGAGTCTGTAGGGGGGGGGGGGGAACGGGGGTCGCATTAATCGAAACGAGGGGAAAGGGGTTGGTAGCGAAAGGAGCTTTCCTATCGATGATCAGTGGGAAGCGGTATATTACGGCGGGGGGGTATAACTGTGGGGACGAAAAACGTTGGCGGTGGCGCAAAATTCTTGAGTAAGGGAAAGAAAGGCGGGAGACTTCTAAGTCGCTGAATAGGAGGCAGGATTCGGGGGGGGCTTGTCGGCTGCTTAGGAAAGGGGCAGAAGAAGAAGGATTCAAAAAGGGACGGGAAAGTCGATGGGTCGGAAGGGAAAGACATCGATCAAAAGGGCTATCTCGGAAAAACGAGAACCTTTGTTATTGAAAGGTGATAGTGGGGAGGCGGCAGTCTCACGGCTAAGAGGTGGGGGAAGGAGATCAAACCAACGGGATTGAACAAGGTAAAAGAAAGTTTGTGAGACGGTAGACAAGAGAGGGTAAGAGATTGCCAATGGGAAAAGTTTCAAGGAAAGTGAGGCCGATATTGCCGGGTGACTCAAAGGAAATATCAGGTGGGAGTATAGGTGGGGGCGGAGACGTGGATGGGGGGGGGCAATGGATGAGGGAGCCTCGCCCAAAGGAGGGTTGGATCAGGCAGAAAATTGTGGCTTGCCAAGATATGGGTGCATTCACGGGAAGAGAGGGAAGAAGGTGAACCGGGGAGGGGGCAGAGAAAGGGGGAAAGGAAGGAACTACTAAACCGGGGAATCGGTCAGCAACAAAGATGAAAGCTCTAACTTCTGGTTTGACATAGTACCTTGAAGTTAGAAAGGGTGAGGGAAAGGGGGTCGGGGGGAAAAAGTTGAGGTGATAAGGGGACAGGAAGGAGGTGATAAGGGGGCACTCAAACAGGAAGTCAAGTGGCATGGAAGAAGGCGTGCAGTGGTGGAAAAAAGGATAATTACGAAGAAGAAAATCGGGGGGAGGTCTCTCTAAGAGGTGCCTCTGTGTGGGGCTTCATATGAATCGGGGCCAGAAACGGCGGAAAAAAAAGTTTCGAGGATGGTCGGGGGAAAAGGGGGGGGTCAAAAAAAAATTAGACCGGTAATGGGGGTGCACTTTCGGGTATTCAAGGAGCAAATGGTACCAACCCGAAGGTCAGGGGTTGAGGTACGGCATGGGAAAAGCGCTGAATACGAAAAAGTCAGAGACCGTAAGGGTTGAAACCCAAGATACGAAACAAAAAATATGGGTATTTTTTGAGCCGCGGTCAGGGGGAGTCGTGTACGATTTCCTCCAAAAAGATGCGAAAATAAGGTAAGGAGAAAGGGGGGGGGGGGGGGGGAAATGGAAGCGCAGTATCTGGATAAGCACAAGCGAAAAGGGGAAGCGCTGAGAATCCTTTACTGGGGAAGTGTACCTCAAAAACCTGAATTTCGAAAAAGCTGGGGGGGGAAAAAAAGGCAATGGAAGGTGACCGTGTAAAAGCTGAGGTCTTCTCTCAAACGGGGGTGGCTAGGTCATTATGAAAGATAACGGGTCCTCGAGGAAGAGGGGGGGAAAAGGACCGGAAAGAAAAAGGCGCAAGGGTTTGAAGGGGCCTTAACACCATAGTTTTTAAATAGTGATAAGAAGGCGTTACTAGAGGAGGGAGAAAAAGGAACTGGGGGGGAAAAGGGCGGTGGGGTCTACAGAGAATCTTGGAAGAATTAAGGTTGGTGTCAGTCAGTTCGAAGACGGGGAGGGAAAAAGTGGAAAAGAGGGGAATCGGAAAGAATTCACGGGGAAAGACAAAACCTGAACGTAAATGGTTAAATCAACACAAGAAAAGGGGGCGAAAAAGTATGGTTAGCCGAGGCAAAAACTGGGCGGGAGCAGTAAGGGAAAGATGTTGCGCTATTGCTCCCAAAGGGGGCGACTAAATGGATAATCTGATAGAAAGTAAAGAAAGATACGAATGGGGGGGGGACAAAGAAAAAAGAGGGAGTAAAAGAGGAGCGGTGAAGCAAGTGGAGGTTCTTCGTTCAGATATTCATGAGACATAAAGGAAGGTGTCGATATATGAAGGGGGGCTCAGGAGGGGAAAAGGGAGATGGAAAAGAAAAGAGGGGCAAGGTCGGGAAGGGCCCGGGGCGGGTTAAGATAAGGGATACAAAGAGGCGGCGCGGGTTGTTCTAAAAGGGTGGATAAAAGCAGGAAAGGGGGGAAAGGGAGAGGAGAAGGAAAAAGGTCAGGTAGCGATTCCTTCAATCAAAAGGGGGTACAAAAGAAGGGGCGGAGAAGGAAGGAGAATAGTAAAGAAAAAAGGCCGGTGAGATTGGAAAAAAAAGAAACTAATGTACGGGGCGGGTCAAGGGGCATTGGGGAAAAGTGAAAAATCTCAGGCTGAGATAAGCATATCCGGGAAGGGGATCTGCGGGGAGAAGGGGGGGCGGGGGAAAGGTCCTAGGGGTGCGAAAAGAAATTGGGTTGTTGAACCTGAAATTTCGATAGGGGGAAACCTACTGGAAAGCTGATATGAGGGATAAAAGAGAAACAGAAGAGAGGGCCGGGCCAGCGAAGGACACGGGAGACCGGAAAAGTGCAAAATAAGGGACTTAGAACACAATGGTTAAAAGCTTGAACAAAAAAATCTAAAGGAGAGAAAAACAACGAAAAAGAAAAGGAAGGGGGGGGGGGAAGGGGAGGAAAAAAAAGGAGGAAAAAAAAAAAGACGTTAGAGAGTAAAATCGGAGGCCATTTCTAGAAAAAGTCTGGAGCTTAAAAAAAGGATGGGGAAGGAGATCAAAAAAGGGGAAAAGGTGAGCGGAAAAGGCGACAAAAAAAAAGGAAGAATAAAAAAGGCGTAGGTATAAGGGAACGAAGGGAGGGAGACAGAAGAAGGTGCGGAGAGGAGAACGGATAGGGGGGAGGGGAGTTTTCCTTAAGGGAGAGAGGGAGAAGAAGGGATTATCGGGAAAAAAAAAGGTCTACCAACAAACGAAAACAAAGCTTCTTAGAATTTAAAAAAATAGGAAATATCACGATATTTATCATCGTCAGATTCAACTTGAGGCACCGGTGAAGTAAGGACCGTATAGGGGATAAAGAACACCAGGGAAAAGAGAAAAAAAAGGGAGAACTGGAAAAATACCTCCAGAATTTTCCTGGGGGGAAGGAAAAAGGAAAGGAGAGGAAATTCTGTGTCTGACGAAGAGCTGAGAGAGGGAAAAGAACTGGTTTCACTCAGACAGTATGTGGGGAAAAGTGGGTGGATGGAATAAGTCTAAATGGGGGGAGAAAGAAAAAAATGAAAAAGGGGGAGGGTCGTAAGAACGTTTTTCTAGGGGGATAAAAGAAATGACTATAAGGCTTCCCCTGCTGAGGGCTCAAAAAAATGGAGAAGAAGAGGGAACCAAACAATGAAGGAAGGGTCGGGGTGAAAGCGCGGGGAAGACTAATTTGTGCAAGAAACTCTATATAAAAAGCGGATGATTAAAAGGGGAACTTCGGAACTGGCAAAGGGACGGCGGAAAGTGAATGGAAGAAAAAGGGGAAAAGGATCAGTACCAGGTTAAAAAGGTGGGGCTGGATAAACTAAAGGGGGGCACGACGGAAAAGGTTGGGCCGGACATTATTTCCTGACGCGTCGGACTCAGGAGAGGAGTACGAAGAAGAGATCCGTAAAAAGAAGAAGAATTGATAGCATCGACCAAAAGGAACAAAAATAGGTAAAAATGACTCGTGAAAAGTGAGGCTGTGTCCTCAAGGCAAACGGAAAAAAAAAAAAAAAGTCAAAGGGAGGAGGAAAGAGGGATAAAAGAGATCTGGAAACACTGGTGGAGGACACTTCCTCTGGCGAGAAAAAGCATGAGGCGGAGGTGTTGCCTGAGGACTGAGAAAAGTCATGTTAATTAAGGAAAGTTAAAGAGGTAAGGAGGGGGGGGGAAGGGAGCGAAAAGGGAGGGGGGAGTGAAAAAAAGTCTGGGGGGGAGAGGGGACGGGGGAAGGGTAAGCGGGAAGGGAAACTAAACACGGGGGATAAGGGGGGAGGAGGGATCTAGGGGGGTCGACGGGGTGTTCAATCGAAGGAAGAGCGTTTCCAATAACTGGTTAATAGGTGGGAGTAAAAAAAGGAGGGGGAAGGGGGGTGAGTAAATAAAAGGGGAGGGAAGGGTCGCTAGGGTGGGTACAAAAAGTGGCGAAGGGGGGAAGAAAGAAGGTAGGGACTGAAACTCTATGGGGGGGAAAAGTGGGAACGTGGGGGGGAAACTTAAGCTTCGGAGTCATATAAATGTGGGGGGTGGGGAAATGGGAAAAGAGATGGGGGGAAAAAAGGGAAAATTGGTTGTGGGTGATTATGGTCCAAGAGGAAATGTTCGGAAAGAGACGGAAGGGGTTCTGGGAACGGGGAAGGGAGAAAAAAGTCGAGTGAGGGAAAATTGGGGGAGACAGTGGACAAGGGGGAGAGGAGGGGTTATGGGGAAAAACAACTTTAACGTAAGAAAGGGAGGGGAAAGAGGGGGGGGAATGGGGGGAAAGGGGGGGGAGAAGGGGAGCGAAAAAAAAGGGTGCCAAAGGGACAGAGGGGACACGGTGAAAAATAGTAGAATAAACATGGAGAAATCGGAAAATAGCAGTGCAGGACCTGAGAGCAATAAGATGTGGAGTGAGGGGAAAAAAGGATGGTCGACAGATTCATAACATTAAGATGAGAGACTGGAGGGGGTCAGAAGTGAGACGAGGGGGGGGGGACGATGAATGGAAGAAAGCCGAAAGAGAAAAGGAGGGGGGATGGCGAGCTCACTGGAAGAAAAAGAAAGATTAAGGGAAGGGGGGTGGCAGAAAGAGTCAAATTTCTAGAGGGGGGGGGGTAAGAAACAAGTTGGGGAGATAGTGGGGGGAAAAACTCCTCTGGAACAAGGTAGGGATCCATGTTAAAAGGGTGGTGGGGACTTGAAAAAATAGGAGGCAGTGGGGAAAGAATTGGGTGATGAGGTTGTGTAGTCTCGTGGGGGGGGAGGGAGGGGGGAAGATGAAGAAGGGTAGGGGGGAGGAAGAGAGTGAAAAAGGGGGGAAACTCGCAAAATGCAAAATTCATATGTTAGAAAAAAGAGGGGATCTCATGAAGGGGGAGGAAAAAAAAGGAAGAAAAAGGATTGAATAAAAAAGGGATGGGGGCATGGGAAAAAAGGGGATGTGATCAAAAGGGAAAAAGGGTAAAGAAGAAGGAATTAAACGTAAAGAACCGATATGGAGGATAAGGGGGATATTGGAATGAAAAGCGTGATTCTTTCAGATCGGGTCCGGGGGGAAGAGTAATGGAAGGAAGGAGAGTGCACAGAGGGGGAATAAGGGGAGAGGGGATTGGCAAGGGGGAGGGGGAGGGAAATGGCTGGTCCGGGGGGGGTAACAAGAAAGGGAAGAGGGGGGGGAAAGAGGGGGGGAAAATAAAAGGTGGCAGAAATCTAGAGGGGGGGGTGTGGGGCGGGGGGAAAAAGGGAGACCGAGAGGAGATGAAGATAGGAGATAGTGAGAAGGGAGGGGGGGAAGGGGAATTGAAATAGCGTAAAGAAGCAGTAAGAAACTAGGAAAGAGGGGAATGGGAATATCCCCTGTGGGATTATTAATGAAAAAGGGCTGTAAAAAAAAATCGTCAAAAGGGGAAAAAAAAGGGGAGGGAGAGAGGCAAAGGGGGGCGGAAAAAAAAAGAGAAAAAGGGAGGGGATCTGTTCTGAAGGCGTACGGGGCTCTAATGAGGGGGGGAAGGAGAAGGAGAGATGAGAGGAGGACGCAAGGGTGAGCTGGGTTGCGAAAAAATTTGGAAAAAGTCATAAGATCTGGGAAGTGAGGACAGTCACGGAAGAAAGAACTCGACGAAGGAGAAAAGAAAGAAATGTTCGTAGAACGAAAAGGAAATCGATTGGATAGGGAGGGGTAATTAATGGGGGAAGGAAGGGGAGTAAAGTGTAAATCGAGGGGGAGGGCAAATTGGGAATCCAGGGTATCGGGAGGGGGAGGCCTTAAGTAGAGGCTCGAAGAATGAAAAGGAAAGCTGTGGGACGAATAAAAGGTAAAAGCGATCTAAAGAGCAAGGAGCATCAAAGTGAGGGGATGATTGGACGTCTCAAGCCTGCAATAGTCGGCGGGGAGGGTATAAAGTTGGAATCTACATTAGGTAAGAAGAGAACAAAGATGGGGGAGGGGAATGGGACATGGGGGGGACTGCGGGGGTGGGGGGCGAGCCTTAAAGGGACCGGATAAAAAAGATCGAAAAGGAATAAGAAAGAAGGGGGAGGCGACCGTAAACGGCAAGGAGAAGGGAGATGTGTGCAGGAATGGGGATCTTTGTCTAGCGAGAAACAAGAGAGGGACCCAGGGGGGCGAAGGCCTAAAATCCATCGTATTAAAGAGGAAGAGGGGGGTACGGGGGGGATAGTCTTGGGGGAGAGGCGGTAATGGAGAAAGGGGAGGGAAAAACGAGATGCTAAGTGGATCATAAGAGGGGAAAAAGAAGAGAAAGAAGGAGGAAAAAAGGGAAAGAGGGGGGGGAGGGGGGGGGAGAATTCCCATCTTTCGACTTATGGGGTCTTCTCGATCACCTTATTAAGGGAAGAAACCAGGTTCCCTACACGATTCTAGAGGAGACACCTTCTCTATCAAATCCTAGCCTAGAAAGCGTCTCTATACGGGTTCGTGGACATCAGGATCCATAAAGGAGCATTAAAGGGGGCGGTTGGTTAGGTGGAAATAAAACCTCTGAGCAAAAAACAAGGGGGAGAAAACGGCTGCCGTTAGTGGGGGCACTTGGAAGAATAGTGGTCAACTGAAGAAACAAGGGGGGGAAAAAGCTGACGGGGGGGGAGGAAAAGGCTACTCAATTGGAAGGCTCATCTGTGGAAGACGGACTTCAGAAAGTGAAAGGGTACAAAGGTATAGGACACCATTGGACCATACTTCTTGGGGAATAAATTGGGAGAAGAGGGGGAATCGCTTGCGGAGAAGGGTTAGCCTTCCTCCTGGACTTGGGAGAAGGGAAGAATCATCCTAACTGGGAAAGTCTCATTGGCAGGGGGGCTACTGAAAATCCTGGAAGGTCACGGAGAACGAAAAGTAGAGGCTTGGGTATCATGGGAAGGGGGATGTGACGTTGCCTCGATTTCAAACTGGAAGACGGCTTCTCCGGTGGGTCGGAAGCCTGGTAAAGATAGGATGTAAACGACCAAGTCTATTAAAAAAAGTACAAGCGGGGGGAAGACCGGGGCTTGTGGGGTGGAACATTCTGAAGAAACCAGAATTCCTGGGCTCAATAAGGGGAGAGATTCGGTCGCAAGTCTCTCGGCAAGGGGTCGCCGTCTATACGCCCGGGGGGGAGAAGGGGTGTCATTTAATCGGGTCCTTCTTCATTGTTTCTTTCAGATGGTGCAATTTCGAAAAGGAAATAAGGAAAGGAGAGGGGGAGAAAGGCAAAAAGGGGCTCTAAGATTATCGGGGAAATGGAGAACCATTAGGAGCCTCCTTGGGTTGATTAAGGGGGACTTGAACTAAAAACGAAGGCGGGGGGGGGAAACAAAAGGGGGGGGGGGGAATCAGGTATTGGCAAAAGTTGCAGGCTCGGGGGTCGAATTAAGAGTGTCATGCGGTCACAAAAGAATGATGGAAAAGGGGAAAAAGGTATTCTGCTAGGGAGGGGAGTGGGCCTCATAAAAGGGGGTAAAACTAGCTCAGATTCGTAGGGGTTGGAAACTCCTACGACGACGGGATAGGGAGGATGACTAGTTAAATCATACGATGGAATCGCGGAGGGAAGGATATAAGATAGTGTCGGGAAAAGGGAAAAGAGCCAAAGAAAGAAAAGCATGGTCGGTAGGGGGACTATCGATCGTATTTGATTAGGGAACTCAAGAAAGAGAACAAAAGCCCTAATGGGCGAGGTGGGCACTGGAAGAAAATCTTCATGGAAAGGGGGAAGTGGGACTGGGGGGGAAAACAGCTGGGAACAAGACAAAGGTGAAAAGGCCTGGTCGCCTGGACAACTTTAGAGTTTAGTAGTCTGTGGACAACATCAATCGAGTAAAATGAGGGAGGGGGGGCGCAGAGGGGGGGGGGAAAGGGTGTAGGGATTAAAGCAAAATACCGAGGCAAATGGAGCACATAGGGCCTAGGATACCGCATTATAGGGGTCCTCTCCGTCAATTTCGTCTATCAAATCGATCTCACAACCAAGGCATGTATTAGAAAGGGGGGGATAAAGATTGATCAAGAAGAAGGAAGGGGGGAAAAGAAGAAGGGGGAAAAAAAGGGCAAAAAGAGGGGGAGGTCGGAGGGGGAATAGAGGGCTTAATCCGGGGGGAGAAGAGGGAGAGAAAAAGTTGGGGGGGGGGATTATACAAGAATTGAAACCAAGAAAGATGAAGGCCTTTTCTCAACAAGCAAGTCGGATGGACTTCTTAAAGAGAAGCTGGTTGAGTCGTCTCATGGGGGTCCATATAATTGGCTGGGGGGCCAGGCGGAAAATTAAAAAAGGAAGGGGAAGGGAAGAGGGGGACCGAACCGTTTAATTGAAAATTGTTTTCAAAAAGGAAAGGGTCGGGTCCAGGACTAGTCGGTTCTTGGGGCATTGGAGAAGAAACACCATAAAAGAAAAAGGCCGGGAGACCCGGAGCAGAAGCGGGGCCGCACAAATAAGGACTGGGGGGTCTCGTAGGTAACATAACAGCGGAACGGTAAGGTAAGATTGGGGGGGGGCAGAAGAGGAAGGTACAAAGAAGAGGTGTGAAAAAGAGAAAAGGAAAAGAAGGCGAGGGGCTACGGGAATGATTTCCGAAAAAGCAGGAAAAAAAAAGGTCACCGAAGGAAAAAGATACGGCAGAGGAGAAGGAAAGAAAAAGGGGGGATATCAAAATTCGGGGCAGATCAAAAGACGTACAGAGAGAGAAAAAAAGCGGAACTGGAAAAGCGCGGGGCCGGGGGAGAAACCATACGCCGATCCCGTTGTAGAAGGCCGCCACTATCTAGATACGGCTAACACAACGGAACCACCCACCCACAGAGAGAAGAAAGAAAGATGAGGACAAATGATCAGGCCCGAGAGAAAGGGGGAGTTGAGGATCTAAGAATATTCATGAAAATCAACATCGGTATTCCATCCGAATCGGGAGACTACCGATGCAGGAGAAATGGACCAAGGGCGGGGGAGGGAGGGGAGGAAGAAAAAAAAAGAAGGTGAAACAATTGGAAAGGGAACAAGCAAAAAAAAGGAAGCATGGGGGAGGGGAAAAGGAAAAAGGGGAGTCATCTATAATAGGCTAAGGATATGAGGAAATATCTTATAAAGAAAGGAACGGTGATAGGGTCGGTCAGGAAAAGGAGTCCGCATCAGAAATTGGAGTGACCCCTTATTTTACGGGGGAGAAAGGAGGATGGAAGATCGAGTGCCTCTTTTCCGGGGAAGAAGGAAAGAAGGGGAAAAAACCTTACCAGGTCGGGACATACATCACTATAAGAAAAAAAATCGGAGGTGTCTCTGAAAAAAGAAAAGCGAGGGGGGGGGGGGACTTCTAAAACCTGGCTTTAACCATGAAAGGGGGGAGGATGGCCGAACATGGGAGCAAGGAAAAAGCCGGATCTAATGTAGAAGGTGTAGAGAGTAGAAAGGTAGGAGGTAATAGCAAATACTCTCTGGGAGGATGGTGGCAGCATAAGAAAGGAAGAGGCTATGAGTCAGTGAGACTAAGGAGGGGGAAATCTGGCGTAAACTATGCATTTTAAAAAGGGAGAGCTAATAGGGGGCATTAAGGCCGGGTTCACCGGGGGAAGAAGGGTCATGGTTTGTGGGGAAGAAGGTCTTGGGAGGAATGCGGAAAAAAAGGGCAGCGAGAACTCCTCGCTAAAGGGATAAGGGGGTTGAAACGTGATGTCTGCGTGGAGGGGGGGTAAAGGGGGGGGTCGATGTGAGGGGCTAAGGGGAAGAAGGGAAAGCAATTTAAAAAATGAGAGAGTCAAAGGGGAAAGAATTCTCAACGGGAAGGCTGTGCAAATGGGTCCGGGTCAACAAGGCATATAGATAGGAGGGAAGGGAGCAATGGGGGGGAAGCTTAATGCTTCTATTCAAGGGACAGACAAAAGGAGAAAATACAAAGGTTCCGTATACATAGCGGCTGCCTTCTCAGGCAAGTGCACGATAAACTATGGAGTATGACGGACGTGAAGTTTGGGCAGAAACAACTTGCTAAAGGGGGGAAGGAAAAGGGAGGGTAGCATCCAAAAAGGATGCAACAGAATGGGGAGGGGCGGGCGACAGGGTAAAGGGTGTCGACAGAAAGTGTCGGAATGCAGAAAACCGATAAAGGGGAAGAAAAATTTCAAAAAGTTTCGAGGCGGGGACGTAATGACAAAGGGGGGGGTGGATCTATCTAAAGCGGGGGGATGAATTGGACGGCTTGGTCAAGACTCCCATGGGGGGCTTTGAGGAAAGGTTAAGGGTTAGATGGAGAAAAGAGCCATTGAAAGATAAGAAGGAATGAAAAGAAAGGAAGGCCAGCTAAGGGGGCTCGGGAGAAAAATGCACCAATCTCAGGGGAAGATCAAAAAAATCATACAGGGGGGAGAAAGCTGGAAGCGGGCAATGAAACGCAGAGAGGAGAATCGGGACTCGGGGCAATTAGGGCGGGTGGAAATCAAGTGACCGAGTAAATTTTACTGTGGGGGAGGGTGCAAACGAAAGGGAGGGGGAGTCGGAAAAGGATTTATCAAGAAATTCAAAAGGGAAACTGAGCTGTAAATTGAGGAGAAAAGAGTCATCTGGAGGCTTGGGGGTAAAAGGGGGAGGGGTAGAAGTGGCAAAAAGATAGACAATGGGGGCTTTAACGAAGAAAGGGGCTCGTCGTAAAGGAGATGAAAAGGGAGATGGAGAAAAGGGGGTAAAAGAGGAGGGTGAGAGGAGAGGAAAAGGGAGGAAAAGAAGGGGTCCTCTGGGGATAGGGATATGTGTAAATCTCATGCCTCGAACACAAGTGAGGAAACCTTGGGATTCGAAGGTGAGACGCAACAGTTCGGCGTAAGTGAGAGGGATGGAAGGGGGAGATTAGGACGAGGAGGGAAGAAAGGAAAAGTGGCTGGATTCCGAAATAGGGTGGGGGAGAAGAACAGACATGGGGAGAGTGGGCGAGCCGATGAGAACCGTAAGAAGGGATAAAGGGGAAGGGGTTCCATGGGAAAAAAAGGTAGGGTCCGCTAAACTCGGAAATGGCGGATCAGCAGAATGGGAAAAGTCCTCGGAAAGGAGGGGAAGTGGAGGGGTCGAAAACGGGAATAGGGTCATTGTGGGGAAGAGGAGACCTGGACTCCACGGTAGAGAGGGAGAGTAAGGGAAGGGGGAGAGTGGAGTCGATCGGGGA
>Ga0179593_1291331_pt1 | contig 12987 bp, 11 predicted proteins | sample CZODoug2_1_08_16_FD_185931 | JGI IMG/M metagenome (GOLD analysis project Ga0179593, IMG submission 185931) | Vadose zone soil fungal communities from Angelo Coast Range Reserve, California, USA - CZODoug2_1_08_16fungal (PacBio error correction) | ecosystem: Environmental > Terrestrial > Soil >...
CGAAAAGGGTCACAGATGGGGACAAAAAACATAGGCGAGTCCTGGGGTAAAGGCAGGGACCCACCCCAGAGCGTCAATCAACAGCGCACCCTCGGGTTCTCCCAAATTTTTTCTTCCCCGTGAGACGGCCTGCGGAATCCTAATCGTCAAGAAGGGAAAGCCCACTGCAACAATCGTGGCCGGGGGGGGCGGCTTGGCCACACAAGCTAACGAGTAGGTTTCTCTGAAAAAGGCGAGGGGCCAGGTCGATAGTGTTTGTGTGTGTTGGGTGTTTTTGGGGGGCTTGGGACAGCGAATCACTCTTTCAGCGCCAAGAAGCCTGCATGACCTTACGCAGGGAAAGATACGTCGGAAAACAAAAAAATCTGCGGGGGAAAAAATGTGCCGTAAGAAAAGTATTCTACCTAACCCGTAAACCAGAGGGAAAAGGAGTTATTTTGGAAGCATCCTGAGGGAAAAAACTCCTCGGGCAGGGGGTCAAAAATGAGGGGATGCTTGACCTACGACTGGCGGGATTCTCCTCGGAATCGCCAATAAACCTGCAGAAACCCACACTAGGAGAAAAAGCGATTCGCCCTAAGGGGGGGGGTGAATATGAAGGGTAAGCCCTCCAAGAAAAACGAGACCGAAAGATTCCTTCTTTTTTGACAGGGGGCGCAGGGGGAAGGAATCGTTACCTTGCCACATGAGAGCAGCAGGGGGCAAGCAAGGGGGGGGGTCTTAAGGTTTGGACACCACAGAAAGGGGAAACCATTAATTCAATCAAATCCAAACGGAAAGTCCTCGGGTGGGGAATCTACGCCTAATAAAAAAGAAATGGGGAGGCACAAATTAACTGTCGGGGGAAACACCACTGGGAAAAAAACCACCTTACTCTGTAAGAGCAAACCATTGTTAGGAAAGAAAAAAGGGGGGGGACCAGGGCCCAATTACCCAGGCCGTGGAACAAGACGCGAAGGGGAAAATTTTGTTTGATAGGTGTTAAATAAGGGAGATCGGACCAAGTTCACCGGGTCAGCAGCGGAACGGAGGTGGAGTCGCAGGTTTTAGCAAGGGGAACAGGGAATCATCCGCGGGGACTTGGCGCAAAAGGCAAGAGTGTCCTGGGGTTAGTCGGAATAACGACGAGCCAAGGAATAAAAACTTCCAAGGTCGACAAGACCGCCCATATCCGGGTTGTACGTCACTAAAAAAAAATCCTCAAAGGTGGGAGTACAAACTAACAACGAAAGACCGGGGGAAGCAGCGGATTGCGGGGGACCTTTCGATTGGAAATCTGGAAAAAAAAAACGGAACTTGGGTTTTCCGACTTAGCTTCCTGCAGGAATTTTGGCAAAGAAATGTCCCGGGAAAGACCGGTTCGGAACAAAAAAAAACTCTGGGTTTCGGGGAGATTGGGGAGGAAGTGGAAAAGAATCCATGGTTCTCACAAGGAATTTTTGGGCCAATAAAAGAAGGGGGAAGAGTTAAAAGGGAGGAAAAAGAAAGTCGGCAGCCTGCAACAACTCCCGGGAACGAAAGAAAAAGGCCAGGAGGCTCCACATGTATTGGCCTTCAATCCGCTCAAAACAGGTTGACCCAAGCGTGGGGGGGCTGGCAATCTTGGAAAAGGCGGGAAAAAGGAAAGAGCAAGAGGTTTCATGGGGGTGTGAATATTGGGCCCTCCGCAGGGGAAGAAAAGAAAAAGGAACAAGCACCTGTAAGGGGCCAAGTGAAGAAAATAATCTACTTCTTGCAAAAGAACACAAAGAGCCAATCATTACAAGTGTTTTTTGTAGGAAAAGGCAGTTTCATAGACGAAAAGCAGGAGGAAAGGGGCGGTGCCTGGGATCGAAAGGTAACGAGGAATCTCGAGAAACAAAACAAAAAAAGGAAACAAGGAAGAAGAGCTGAGTTCAGGGGAGGGTCAAGGCGAAAGGCGCCAATAGAAACGCTTCGTATTGAACACAATTTGCAAAAAACGAAAAGCAAGGGTGAGGGAGGCTGGGTGGGAGGGGAAGACTATGACTGCTTCCAAACAACGTGACAATCGGAGGGTGCCGAACCACCTCGGGTTCAAGTGGGGGAGTTCCAAAGCAGCAACTTGAAAAACTTACGGCACTAAAGTGAAAATTCAGCCAGGGCGGACCCCGGGATTTTTGGGGACGCACCGGGGTAAACAAAACAGCGGAGCGTAAGGAAAAACGGGCTAAAAATCACTTAAGGGAGAGACCGAAGCACTTGGGTGCAGAAGGGGTTGGGGGCACAGGTGGGGAAAAACGAAATTGCTTTTGCGACCAGACCAGCAGCCGGATGTAAGTTGACACATAAGCGGGGAACCCTTGTCCGGTGGAAAGGAATTCGACAATCGCCACCCCAAGTACAGAACCGGAGGTGAGAAAACGGGCTAAATACCGATTTTGCAATGCCAGCACAGGGGGAACAGGAAACGCCGAAAACCCCAAGGTCAGACGGCAAAGATCAACAGTCGAAAAGCCCCGCAAAACCATCGTTTCTAAAGGGGGGGGGAGGTTGAAAAAGTGTATCAAAGGGGAGAGGAAAAAGACGTAAACCTAGGGCTGCAACGTACGAAGGTGGATTAATGCTTCGTAAGAAGGTAGCCGCAGCAATGGCAAGCACGATTGCAGCAGCAACACTGCAATATGGAAGAGAGGTCAAAGGAGGGCGCTGCTAACCAAGAAACTTGGCGCGAGTCAGCGGGTTGATTGAGACGGCCAATTGCTGGAAGAGGTCGAAGGCCCACAGGAAAAAGAGAAAAAAAAAAAAATAAAGTTTAAGCCACCAGATAACAAGGGAGGGGAGACCTTGACCCGAAGTGAACGGTGGGTTTGTTCAAAAAAAAGCAACGAGGAGAAGCCGACATGATGTTAGGTAAGATTACCACCCGACCGTTCAAGATTGCATGGGTTAATGCCTGATGACAAGGCAAGGAACACAGGATAAAAGCATAACGATTCCTAAAAAAGAAACGCGAGGATAAAAAAAGCATGATGGCTACCGGAGATGAACGCCGGGGCTAGGACGACTGCTAGAGGTGGGGGGAGGTAAAGGAGGGGAGGAAAAAGACACCGGAATAAAGGGCCCAGGGAGAGTGGAAAGCAGAAGTTTGACGATGAATGCTCGTCCCTACGAAGGGGGGACTGATGCCAACTGCATTGTCCTCAAAGGACCGGGGACGGAGAATCGGGAAAATACGGCAACTGTTGTACAGGAGAGGTGGTGGGGGGGACAGGAGCCAAGCGAATCAATATGCAGTTCCTCAGGCGATTGAAAAAGGGTCTTAGCTGAAAAGAACTGCGCACCATGAAAAGGGTTTAAAAAGAAAAATCTCAGGTGAAGGGAGAAACTGACACCATGCGACGTTCGGCAGGGGTTTTAGGGGTTGCTGGACCAGAGAATACCAACGATTTGGAATCAGCCGTTCTAACTGAAGGGCCAGGAAAGAAGAAACCCGAGGGGTCCACTTAAAGGGGTGAAAGGGACACACTCGCCTAGTGTGGTGATCAATCGGAACCGACTAGTTCACCGAATTCCTCAAAAAGGAGAGAGGGAAAAAGGGGAGGAGAGAGATCACGGAACCGAAAATAAGTGTTCAAAAATGGGGAAAAGTCAACATAGAATGGCATCTTACCCACAACACACAGGGATTCATCCCAAAACCTAAGCGAACCTAGGGGGTCGCTCAATTGGCTTTCCCGTTCCCCAGGCCTTGCGGGGAAGAAGTCACAAGTCGTGTGATGGAAAAGGAAAAGAAAGCAAAAAAGAAAAAAGGTTTCCGGAAGGAGGAAATGGTGGAAAAAAGCAGGGGGGTAAACTATACGTTTACTCAGAACAGGTCCCAGTCTAAGGGATTTGGGGGGACTTTCAAGCGATAGCCCTAGTAGTCGGGCAGCCGGCCGTACAAATGATGCATTTCCGCGTTAGGCAAGATGGCTTGCTGCAAAACAAAAAATGAAAAAAGGACACAAAAGTGGGGACCAGTATTAAAAGATAAGGACCACGGGGACCAAGAGATTCCCGGAAAGTTATTGGGAAAAGAACAAAGAGCCTCAAGACTCTCGGTTGAAAAGTCTGACAGTTAGCTGAGCGGCTTTAGAAACGGGAAGGGGGAAAAAATCCCCAACATAAAAGACTCAAACCACCAAATCTGCTAGCAAGTACCGATAAGAAAAAAGAGTGATATCCAGCCGAAAAAATAGAGGAGGAAAAGGGAAGTTTCAATCCTCCGCTGGGTTTCAGTCTCGGAAGTAGTACTTTGTCAAAACTGGGGGTTTTTCCTTGAAACCACACATTACCGTCTCATTAAAAAAGGAGGCCTGGGGAAAGAGGTCGGTGGGGGTTAGAGAAACCCGATAAAAGAAGAGGGGACAGACTCTCCCTGAAGAGGTCTAGTCAGCTGCTCAAAGGAACTATGTCGGGTGGGGGGGGAAGACAAACCACAGTGGGAAAAGCCAAGTGAACAAGGAACATTGTTGAGAAAATACAAAACAGGACGCTAGGGGGAAGGAGGGGTTGAAGGGAACGCCGAACTCAGACCAGCACTTAATGTGGAAAGGGGGGTTGTAAAGAAAAGGTAGATCGCGCCAAAAGGTCTTTGCATGCATCGAAGCGTTGGGGGAGAAGGTAGGACCTTAAATCCAAAAAGCCGACGTGGCTGGCAACAATGTGCCTGGAAACTTCAGGAGGATACGGAGAACGAGGCCAAATGGAAGAAAAAGGGACAGGGCAGGTAACGCCCGGCAACAGCACCCCTAGGTTGCTGCCCAAGCAGGGACTAACGGGAATACACCTAATTCCAGATGTAGGCCAATCGGAGTGGAATAATGAGGCCGAAAAAGTGGATCGTTGCCAGCAATTGGGTTTTTCGAAGTCCGGAAAGAGGAAAAGGGGGCAACGCATGGTATGGTGGGCCCAGGGGGGGGGGGAGAAAAAACACTTAGGCAAGCTCCAAAAAAAGGGGTTTCGGCGATGTGCAAAAAGCCGGGAAAAACAAAGGGGGTCACCCAGTGGCGACCAACTAGGTGTGCCAATAAAGCAAGGTGAGAGTGAAGAGACAAAAAAAAGGGAAACCTTCCGACAATCAGGGGCCACACAACTAAGAGATGAACGGGGAGCCAGAACTGGAAGGGAGAGGGTCCGCAACACTGTTATTTATCCGCTATCGCTCCATCGGGCGGGATTGAGTGAAGCGTGATCCTGTTTGAAAACCAAGGAAAAAGGAAACAGAAGCCCGCCGTGTCCATTTTAATGTAGGTGAAGACAGAAGCTACGAGAGGAGGAACAGGAATGGAACTGTTAAAAGGTCACCAGAAAACACCCGTCGGGAGCAAACAAAAACCAAAAGTCACTAACCACCTCTCTTAAACCTCAGAGAACGTTGTGGAAAAAGGTGTAATAGAAAACGTATCCGTTGGATTTATCGGTGGGGACGGGAGACTATCCTCAAGGAAAAAAACTCCAACAAATATGGAGGGGGAAAAAAAGAAAAGAGGAAGTCTCTTAGTGAGTATCACCCAGGCAACGGCAAGAAAACCCACATCAACTATCTTCTATATGAACAGGCCTTTATAAAAAAAAACACTTGAGTAAAAGGGCAGGGAGGGGGGGGGGTTGGGGAAAATTGCTAAAGGCAGGAAACGGCTGAAGAAGTTGCAAAAATCCGGAACCTTCTTTTCTGAAATGCGGGAGGGGCCACCACGGACAAAACCGAAGCGTTCTCGGGTCATTCAAAGAAAACGCCGCCTTTGGGTAGAACCACGGATTTCACAGGGTGCAGCCGGTGAGCTAAAAGAGGGAGCATGGTGACCGGCTAAGGGCCAGGGACAGGGTGGGGGAAAAACCGGCCAAAGGAGACGGTTGCCTTTAAAGCAACGGTAGTCTGTGCAAACCGGGAAGGGAGAAAAACGTGCAAGAGAATCAGCAAGTTGCTGTGATTGACCAAAAAATTAAGGAACAGGACGTGTCTGTTTGGCAGAAAGAACCCTTCAGCCGAAAAAAAAAAAAAAAGGAACAGTTCTGGGGAGACCAGAGTCTAAACGGGGGGAGAAAATTCTCAATTTGCCAGAGCCGCCGCCAGACGTTCGAAAACCCGTCCTGCATAGCAAACATGAGGGGGGAAGGGGGGACAAAACGACAAATGACTAGGCATGAAAGTTTAGTCGGGGGGGAAAATGAGTCAAAAACGGGGGGGGGAGGTTCGTTCCGTCTGAAAAAAGAACGTAAAACTAGGGGCGGGGCCATCTAAAGAAAAAGGGGGGGTCTTGGGAGGAGACGTGATCCGGCATCAAGAAGCGAAAAGAAATTGAAAAGAAGGCTGAGAATATCTAACTAAGTCAACGAGTACGGGCAAGCCTGTCGCTAGAAAAAAGAAAGTGTGGTGAATTTTAAAAGCGGGATAAAAACAAGTGTTTTGCTGAGGAGGCGAAAAACTCAAGGCATCCTCGGGGTAAGAGGGGCACGGCCCAAGATTGTAAAGGCTCAAAAAGCTTGAAAAGGGTGGGGGGTTACAAAAAAAAAACAATAGGCCCGCCAAGAGAGAGGGGAATTCCTAAACATGAAAATTTGGTTAGGCAGTAATTACCACCACTTGGAGACGAAAGGGGCATTGTGAAATGAAACTTTGAAGGGGAGGAAAAAAACCAAAAATGAATGGAAAAAGATTCTTAAACGGGGACTGAAAAAAAAAAGAAGGGAAATCTGGAAAGCAAAGCCCGGGGAGGAAAGTAGGACTGACCAGGGAAGTACCCGGTGTTGCGAACGGAGAAGACAGAGTGGGGGGGGGTTTGGAATTTAGGGTATTTTCTCCCCGAGATCCAAACAGAAAGGTGGAACCGCAAGGAAAATCAGTAACTCAAAGGCCGTGGTCAAAAAAGAACGTTGGGACGCAAAGATGGGGTACCGGGGGGGGGGGGTGTTTGGGGGGCAAGAGTATAGGGAAAAAGTAAAAACAGTTTTTTCACCGTCCCGACGGTTGGGGAAGAAAGCCACTACATTTCATGAAGAAGGGCTAAGATAGTCGAGGAGAAAACGGGACACTCCACATGAAAACAATTGGGGGGTTAGAGAAAAAACTATCGGGACGATTGGGGCCATACCGACGGGAGGGGTGTTGGAGTGCTGGACGGGGGGAAATCCAAACTATTGGAAAGGGTAACCGAGGCAGGGAGAGGGGGGGAAGCGAAAAAAAAAAGAGGCTAATTCGGGATGATGAACGACGACGGGGTGGGGTCCAGGAAGAAAACATGTGGGGGATAAGAAAAGGGACCGAAACGGAATTCTGTTCAAAAAACGCGAAAAGAGGAAAATTCCAACAAAACGGCTGAAGGATGAAAGAGAAGAAGCGCGTGGAACAATGATCGGGGGGTAATTAAAATAAAGGAGGAAAGATGGCGGAACACGCAACCAGGAAAGAGGGGCACAGACGCATTAACTTGCCCTCAGGGTTCCGAATGACATCCCTCCCACGACTCTAAGGGAATAAATATGGGGGGAAAGTAAATCCCGGTACCAGATCAACAAACCCTTGGGGACGTCGACCTGGCCCAAGGGGGACTAAACGGAGTGGTTCAGTGTATCAGGAAAAAAAAAAGTGCTAAATGAAAAATATATTTGGGAGGAAAACCAACTTAGAAGAAATCGGATACAAGAAGACCCCTGGGAAATTGGGAGTCAATGAGAAAAGTGGGGCAGACAAAAAAACGATGGACGGTGCAAAAGACCATTAGAAGGAAGAAGACTACGGGAAAACCGGGTTGGGTACAAACAGAGGGAGTAAAGTGGGGGTATGGTTGAACAAGGAAGAAGAAGGAGGTAAGAGGGTTCGAGCATACAACGTCGGTCAACTTCTGCACTGGGGAATTGATTAAATGCTTTGGGGAAGATGTCCGACGAGAAAAAAAAAAACCCATACCTACCTCACAAAACAAAAAAAAGGAGGGCAGAGAAACAGTCGACCTAGAAAGGAAAATAAGGGGGGAAACTCCATTGACCTACGCTCGAAAGCAGGGTAATGCCCTGAGAGGGGTGTAAATAGTAGAAATCTGAACTTGGGGGAAGAAAAAAAGGAACCGGGTGGTTCGTTGAAAAAAGGTTTCACCACCCATTAGAACATCGAGGGAAGGATGGCCAATCGTGGGAAAGCTCGGGGATCTAAAGGAAGATTAATAAAAAAACTTTCCCTTTCAATTGGGGGGAAAAAAAAAGAAACACCCCTATGGAGGGGGGGGGGTGAACAAACAAAAATTTGACGGTCTTGTCAAAGGAGACGACATGGTTTAGCGACAATAAAAAAAAGGGGGGTTTGCCGACTGAGAAGGTCAGGGTGGAAGGAATCGACAAACTCTAGCTCCAAGCACTTGTTTTAAAGTTCGTTGGGAAAAAAAACAAAAAGAAAACAATCTGAAACAATCGCCAAAGGTTGCCAGCAAGTGAGTTAGAACGAAGTGTTCAGACTGATCAACTCAGCCCGCGGCTTCCAGCGTGCGAATGGATTTGGAAGTGTCGTGACGAGGACAAGAGCCATTAAAAAAAGGCAACGTCAAAAAGCGCCCGGGCCACCTGGGGGGGAAAAGTCATGTCACGCAACAATAAACGGGATAAATAAAATAAATACTGGACTGGATGATCCTCGGGGAAAACAGAGAAAGGTTGATATTGGGAAGCCGAACCTTTGGGGTTTTCCGACTCCACAAAAAAAAAGGAGCCGGATTGGTGAAAAACGATGTTAAACACGGGGTCGAAAAAAAAGGTCTGTGGGTCGGAGCCTAGGGGTTTCGGGCATGAGAAGGTCGTGGCAAAACAGGTTCCATGTGGGAAAAAAACTGAGGGTGGTGAAAAAATAAAAGAAGGGATTCTAGGCGGGGAACGAAAAAAGTCGCGAACAGCAAAAAGGGAAAACAAGCTACGGTCGCTGGACAGCAAACAGGGCTCAAATTGGAGTGGGAAAGGAAGGGGGGGAACAAATCGTTCCCCACAGTGTTACCCCGGTTGGTGCAAAGGGAAAACCTGGCTAAAAAAACCACGGCGTGAATGAACGAGAAGTACGTCGAAAGCTAAACGAATCACAGAAAAAAGAAAAAGGCCCAGACCTTATTGCACCCGGATGGGATCAAGGCCGTACGGACAACCAAAAAATAAAAAAACACCATGAAGACTACCTCCCCTTGGTTTTGTGGGGGGCAGGTGGGAAAAAAAATGAGTACGGAACCTCAAGGTGATGGATCTGTGGACAGGTGAGAGAAAAAGAAATAAACTCAAGAAAACAAAAAACAAAAAAGAGGAGGGAGAAAAGAGAGAGAGAATTCAACTGACGTGGTACGGAGTCAGAAGGCAAAGGCTCAAATCACGAGGCTTCGTAGAAAATGAAGTGGGTCAGAAAAACACTGCCAGGGGGGGACGAAATTGGGGAAAAAAAAAAGGGGGTACCAAGGGAAGGGAAAAAAAAGGGAAAAAGGAGGTTGGCGACACGGGGGGGTGCAAACGGGGGGGACCACTTTAGAACGTTTCTGGGGGGGGGCTTAGGCACACTCCTGAAACCGGGGACGGCGCTAGGGAAACAAAAGGGGTTTTCAAAAAAAAAAAAAAGTTGAAAGGGCAAAAAGGAGGGGTGAACACCTCATGAGCGAGTAGTACCCGTGCTAAGAAAATTCCACGGGGTGGAACGCGACCCCGTCCCTGAACGGGATGGCGGGAAGGGTTTGGTACAAACGGTAGTCTTGTCGACGAAGCCACCTCGGAGGGATTAGGGGGGAACAAAATCAGGAAAAGAAGTGGAGGGTGGAAAGGAGGCGAAGGTTCGCAATAAAACCAGAGCGTTCTGTTCCGAACGAAGGGTCTTCAAGTGCTCCCAAAAGAAAAATTTGAAAAAGCCCTCCGGCAACAAGGGAGGACGTCGGGAACACAAGTCGCGGCAAGACACGACTTGGCAGGAAAAATTTAAAGGGGATAATCCAGTGTGATAAAAAAAGTTGTTGGGGGGGGAAAGCGGGGGGAGGGCAGGACGTAAAACGGGGGAGGGGGGGGACTAACAGGACTGGAAGTTGTTAGTGCCTTGCTCATCTACGGAAAAAGCAGAAGAAAGCAACAGCCACCCGGTCAAAAAAAGAAAACGCGGAAGGATCCCTGATAAACTAATGCAGACTTACAGCCTGCTTAACGGGACAGAAATGGTGCTCAAAAGTTGGGGAAAATTAAGACAACAAGGGGCTGAGAAGTCACAAAAACCGGACCACAAAAGGGGAAAAAAAAAGGAGTCACCAAGGGTGAATACTGTCGGCTACCTTGAACCCTAATTAAAAATGGGGGGGGTGAAAAAACAAATAGTCTCAAAAAGCGAGGAGAAGTAGCCTTGAACAACCCGGAACACTGTAGACTATTGATTTGGTGTAATGGACCGGTGAATGGGGTGGGGGGGTGGGGGGAAGAGTAAGGTGGACAAATAAAAGAAAGATAGCGGAAACTGAAGAGGGGAAAAACCGACGAGTGGAAGAAGACATTATATTGACAACCCATTTGTTTCAAGCGGTGGTGGGAAGGGACTAAATGAACGTGGTTTGAGGTATAGGGGCGCCGATCAATGAAAAAACGGGGAAAGAGCGAAGTTGGAAAGCGAAGGACTGCATCACGACTCTACGCAAAGACTGATGCAAGGGAAAAGTTCAACGCATCTGGGGTACCATACCAAACCCCAAAACCTGCAAAAAGAGAACAAACAAAACCTCGACTAGGGGCCGGTGAATATACGGCAAAGGTTGGGGGGGAACAACCGTTCATCTGTGGCAGATGCGCACACGTCGAGTTCTGAAAAGAGGGATGTTGAAGGCGCTGGCGATGACGAGGGGGGATATAGAGGGGAAGAAAAAACTATTTCGAGAAGGAGGACACTTGAGACGTTGAGACAAAAAAAGAAAAGTGGCAAGGGACCACCCTACCGGACCAGAAGGTTGGGGGGGTTGCTGGAAACCATGAATTCACCAATTGGAGGAAGTAACCGCAGCACAAAACGCGACTGAATTAGCGACAAAAGAGGCATCTATGAAAAAGCAGCCAGGGGGTGGGTCCGAGTTACAAAAAATAGCAGAAGGGGGGGGTAATCATCGGGAAACCCATCGGGGTTCACGCGTTGCGAGAGGCTCTGAATCAACCAAACACGAGAAGGAAGAGAAAGATAGCGTTGAAAACCGGAGGGGGAGGGTTTCCTCGGGGTAAAAAAAAGGCGGGGAGGAAATCGGACCCAAAAAACAGATACTGAAATCCAGCCCAACCGCATCGCACTGTCAGCTAATAATTGGCCACCGGTAGACTGAAGATGGGGATGGAACTAATCGTTTGGGAGGAAATCCTTTCCAGAACATGCTCCAAAATACTTTGGTGGGGGAAAGACGGAAGAGACTGCCAAGGACTAACCGAAGGAAAAAGGGTTTCTTTGGGGTCTGCAAAAAAGTGAAAAGACTGGTGGCAACAAATTTGGGTTTCTGCAAACTAATAAGGAAGATATAAGCCAAGGCGGATTCAAAAGGAATCAAGCCAGGCGCCAAAAAAACTAACTTGCAAAAAAAGTTGGGGGCCGTAGAAATCAACGGGCCTCCATACACAGGGAAACAAAATGGCAAAATTTTAGTTTGGAAAAACCAGCAAGCAAAAATAAGAAGGTCGAAAAACCTCGCGTGTTCACAAAAAAAACTTCTAAGGCTGTCACGGGACGGACCGTGAAACTCCGCGGGAAGCTAACAAGCAACACAAACCCCCACCATAGCAGAGTCGCCCGACGAAAAAAAACGTGAATATCCGGTCGAACCTTCCAGCAGTCTCCAGATTCCTCGTTTTGGGCAAGGTCCTCGAGGGATCTGTTCCGAGTCGACCATCATGGGGGGGGAAGGGTTACAAACCAAGGACCAGTACTCAGCCTTAAAAGTGAAGTACGGGAAGAGACGGGAGGGGTTGGTAAGTACTACGCCTATCATCCTGTAACGTAGTTTCAAAAACGAGCAATGGGGTGGGAACGTGGGGGGAACAACCATGGAACCGGGGCAAAAGGAAAGACAAGGGGTTTATGCAATCAAGTGAAATACCAGAAAGAGGGTCAGGGGTTGGAAAGGCGCCAAAAAAATTGTTGATAAGTTTCCGGTTGAAAAAAAGAACAGTCGAAATAGCAATGTGGCAGAAAAAAGGACGGTGGGAGGGACTAGTTTGATAAAGGGCAAAGCCCGGGGGGAGGAGGAAGCGTGAGCCCTGATGGCTTACGAGTATAAGAACCAGAAAAGGAAGAAAAAAAAAGGTCGACGATGGCCACCGCCACCTAAGGGGGGGGTGAACGGGGAGGAAGAAGGAGCAGGAGACACGAAAGGAATGTATGCAACAAAAGACTCGCTCGGGGGAAACCGGTCGAGTTTGAATTGAAAAAAAATTGGGTTTTTCAGAAAGGGGCTTGACCATCCGGAGGGATAGGCAAAAAAAGGTTCGACAAACTGGGAGAAAAGGTTCGTTTTCGCGGAACAGAAAGCGTGGGTGTTTCCGGCAATGGAGCTAATGTCAAAAAAAAAAAATACAAAGACATTTTCGTCATGATGTTGTCAAAAGAAAACAAGGGCGATTGGGGACCAGGGGTCCGGCAAAAGACCGTGACCGGCAATGGGGAAACAACTATAAAGGTCCGCAACAAGAATACTAAATTAGGCTGTTCAGAGAACGAAGTGGGTGAACGGGACATAGAGCGACCGCCTGCCCTAGGACAAGCCGGGTGACACATGGGGGGGAAGCAACGGAATGTAGCCTCCTCAAAGGTGGCACGGGGGGGATAAACGACCGGCCGGAAGCGAAAAAGAAGAAAGGCGCAAGGAAGGCCACAACGGAAGCACGGACCTCCAATTCGTAAATTCTCCCCGGGAAAACACCGGCTAAACCCAAAAGAAAAAAGCCTTGGGGGGTAGTAGGCAAAAAAACGAAGCATCCAGGGGGATGAGCAGGGGGCCGGTGATCGAAACAGAGAAG